>Ga0306922_10004564_pt1 | contig 13118 bp, 13 predicted proteins | sample sta12Cox44000082_FD_203758 | JGI IMG/M metagenome (GOLD analysis project Ga0306922, IMG submission 203758) | Lab enrichment of tropical soil microbial communities from Luquillo Experimental Forest, Puerto Rico - statoxic.12C.oxic.44.000.082 (v2)... | ecosystem: Environmental > Terrestrial >... | reverse complement strand
GGAAGAGAATGAGCGGGAGCATGATCTCGCGACTGCGCGTGCGGATGGACAGCGCCGCGAAGAATGTGCCGTTGACCACCAGCGCCCACGTTCCAAGCAGGGCGACAACGATTAACTGCCACAACGGGCCGACGGAGCGTAGATCATAAAAGACCACGAACAGCGGTGCCATAAGGACTTCGAGCACCGTGACAAAGAGGAAATTACCCACCGCCTTCGCCACAAACAGCGCATTCGCGGGAGCCGGCGAGACGCGGTAAGCGTCGAGCACCTGGTTGCGCAACTCGCGTGCCCAAGTCTGGTTCAGCGCAACGATCGCGGCGAACAGGAAGGCTACCCAAATCAGACCTCCGGCGATGCGGCGCGACTCTTCCGCCGTGGGATTGAACGCGAAGCTGAAGATTACGACTACCAGCAGGGCGAAGAACAACATGGAGTTGATAGCGTCTTTGGAGCGCCACTCCATACGCAGATCTTTCAAGAGCGTAGTACAGGAAACGGCGAGAGTGCTCAGCATGCCGGCTCCACTTGCCGGTGCGCACTGGCTGCCTTTTCGGTCGCCGCTTCGCGGCTGACGATCTGTCCCGCCGCCAAGTGAACGAATTCGTCAGCCACTGCTTCCATCACTGCAGCCTGATGGGTAACGACGAAGATCGTTTTTCCCTGATCGCGAACCCGTCCCAGGATCGACGCCATCTCACGTGCGGAGTTGGCATCCACGTTAGAGAACGGTTCGTCGAGCAGCATTAGCTCCGGATCGTGGAACACAGCACGTGCCAGCGAGAGACGCTGCCGCATCCCCTGCGAATATTGGCCCACTCGCCGCGAAAGGTTGGGGTCGAGGCCGACCATCTGCATCGCCCTGGCGCATACACCGTCGTCCGGCATCCCGTACAGGCCGGCAAAGTATCGCAGGTTTTCCATACCGCTGAGCTCGTCGTAGAGCAGTGGCGCGTGGCCCATGTAGCCCATGCGGTGCGCGACCGGACGAACCCTGTCAGATCCGAGCAGCTCGACACGGCCTTGGCTGGGTTGAATCAGTCCGGCAATGAGGCGCAGCAGCGTGCTTTTGCCTGCTCCGTTGTCGCCCAAAATGACATACAAGCGACCGTACGCGAACGTCGCCGAAACACCGCGCAGCGCGGCGAAGCGACCGAAAAACTTCACGAGATTGTCGAGGATGAGAGCAGGCCGCGCTGTAGACTCGATTGTGCCTGCCACCGGTTGCGATTCCGTGCTGTTCGATTGCGGCAATCTACTGGCCTTGCGGGCTCGAGGGTGCTCCGTTCAACTCTGCTTTCTGGGCGGGCGCGCTTGTCGTCGTCGCGCCCGGCTGGCCGGGCTGCTTCGGCGCGTACTTGGAAGCGCACTTGGCCTGAATGTTAGTGGCGTGGAAGACACCATCGCGACCGAACTTGCCTTCCGCCAGAGCCTGGGCATTGTCCTTGAAGGTGTCAGGCGGAGCTTCGCTGCCGTTGTAGACGACCGGGAGCGTACGGTCCTGCTCGACGAGCTGGAACTCAAGATGAGCACCCTGGCGTTTGATCGAGCCCGGGGCAACATTGCCTGCGACTCGCAGGCGCTTGGCGTAGGCGGCGGAACCCATGCCGTTGAGTTCCTTAATCGTGACGTAATAGCTCTTGCTGTCCTGCACCCCCGTATAGGCAAGATAGCCGAGCGCGATAACAATGATGGCGATGACCGCGCCGAAGCGCACATACCTGCGTGATTGCTCAGACATGGAACAAAACCTCTACAGACGGCCATCCTCAACCGCAGAACCGCGGAAGACTAGGGCACAATTTAAGGATAACGCCTTTCGCAACCCAAAGCTATGTGATCGAAATTCCACTTTGGCGGGACGCCAGAAGTTGTGCGCCAAGGATTACATCTCGGAGTAAGATGACGTGTCGCCGGAGTTGTGCCCACGACTCAGAATTGCTGCCTTCGCGCAGGAGCAAAGCCTACCCCGTCGCCTAACCCAGTCTGCAGGAAGGATTCGCGCCGCCCTGACAAACCGGCAGATTGGAGCCGCGGCGAGCACAGCCTTGCTGTGACCGCCGGTTACTAATAACAAATAACGGCTCAGGAAGACTAGGCGTTGTGCTGGCTGCGGATTTCGGCCGCCGCCTGGAGCCAGTCCTGCTCCGGGGATCCGTGCTGCCCTTGCCGCTGCAAGTACAGCTCATAGGCGCGTTGGCGGATCTGTTCTTCCAAGGAATTCTTGACTGCTGCCGGTGATTTCTCGACGGCCTCGGCGGAACTGCCCATTGTTCCCAGCACTTCAGTGCCATTCCCGTTCGTACTTTCAGCTTTTACAGATACCTTGCGGGTTCGCTTCTTAGGTGTCGCACTGTCAGAGGCCCGTTTTTCCTTTGCCATCGTAACTCTGCTCCTGGTGTCCAACTTTAAGTTCAACAATGAGTCCGCGCTCTTCACAGTCGCGGCCCATCGCGTACTCTAACTATAGCAATTCCTGGCCGAAATTTGGGGCAAGCCTGCCGATTTCCACAACTTTCATGGGCCCCAGACCAATCTGTCGCACTTTAGTCCCAACTCACGGCGGAAGTAGCTATCTTTTAGCGACTTACGGTGTCTAACAGTCACGGAGATCTGGGGCTTGGGGGTGCCTTTTCAGGAACCTCTTCGAGGTAATTTCCGTACTGGCAGTCAGAGAGGGATTTGCGGAGAAATGTGACGAGTTGGTAATTCGGAATGCAGATACGCGCGAGTAGAGAGCGATAATAGCCTCAAAGTGCTAGGCGAAAGAAAGTGGGCTTCGCCCCAGGAGCCCAGGAGCCAGACCAAGCCATGATGTTCTTCGAGATTCTACGCCAGATGCTGCGGACGCTCTGGGCACACAAGTTGCGCTCATTCCTGACCATGTTCGGGATCGCTTGGGGCGTAGGGTCGTTGTTGCTGCTGGTAGGCCTGGGCGAGGGGTTCCGTTCTGGCAACCGCAAGGAGTTGAACTCACTGGGCGAAGACATCATGTTCGTCTTTCCCGGGCGTGCGCCGACCGTCGGGAGCAACATGAGTTCCAGCCACGCTTACCGGCTCACCTACAAAGACTATGCGGACATCCAGCGTGAGGCACCCCATGTGCGGGCCGTTGCCCCAGTACTGTCCAGGAAAGACATTCGCGAGGTTAGCGATTACGGTAACACCAACGGTGAAGTGGTCGGCATTCCGCCCCACTTCAACACCATTCGCTACCTGCCGCTGGCCGAGGGCCGCTGGCTCAATGATGCTGATGATATGCAGAAACGGTTTGTCTGCGTCATCGGGGATGAGATGGTGAAGAACCTTTTCCCAGGAGGCAGGACGGCGGTTGGCAGTTTCATCCTGCTGAACGGGATTCGCTTTGAGGTTATTGGGGTGGTACAGCGTGTTGGCCACGGCGACGACAACTCGACCAACAATCGCGTCTTTCTCACGTACACGATGATGCACCAGTTTTTCCCGCTCACCGGCCAGGAGGAGGAGAACGCGGTTTCGTTCCTCAACTACCGGCCCAGAGTGCGCGAAGAGCACGAACTGGCCAAGCAGGAAGTACGCAAAGTCATAGCCCGCAATCATGGTTTCGACTGGCGCAACGCCGATGCCTTCGAAGACTGGGACACGATCCAGAATGCTGAAATGGTGGGCAAGATTTTTGACGTGATGGACATCTTTCTGGGTGGAGTCGGGCTGGTGACGCTTACGCTGGGCGCGATCGGGGTCATCAACATCATGCTGGTAGCGGTGAGCGAACGCACGCGGGAGATCGGTCTGCGCAAGGCCCTGGGCGCGACCAATCGCAGCATCTTGCTGCAGTTTTTCCTGGAGGGCGCATTCCTCACCCTGCTGAGCGGGGCCATCGGAATGGGGGGGGCTGCCGCGGTCATGAAGGCGCTGAGCGGCATGGGAGCAGCGGCTCCCGGCTTCGATCCGCCTACCATGTCATATATGTCAGCGATGTTAGCCATCGGGACATTGGCCCTGGCCGGCATCGTTGCAGGACTCTATCCGGCGCGAAAGGCAGCTATGTTGCAGCCGGTTGACGCGCTGCGGCAGGAGTAGCCATGTTCAAAGATTTGCTTAGCCAGGCTTACCAGGCAATGCGGTTCAACCGCCGCCGCACCACACTCACCATGCTGGGCATGGCGTGGGGCATCGCTACCGTGGTGCTTCTGCTGGCTTACGGCGCGGGGTTTGGGCGCGCCATCGAAACGATCTTCGCCAACTGGGGCACGCGGATCATCGGCGTCTTCCCCGGACGTACTTCCCAGCAGGCTGGCGGGCAAAAGGCTGGAACGCAGATCAAGTTCACCATCGACGACATCGACCGCATCGTAAACGCGGCTCCTTTGGTCAGGCGCATCACGCCCGTCGTGATCAAAAACAGCAATGTCAATTACGACGTTCGAACGTATAGCTTCCCGGTCAACGGCGTTAATCCCAATATGTTCAAGATTATGGCCTTGAAGCTGGGCGAAGGGCGGTTGCTGAATGAGGAAGACGAGATGTCGCGCGCCCGCGTGGTGGTGATCGGTTCAGAGGCCAAGACCAAGCTGTTCTCGGGTGGCTACGCGCTAGGGCAATACATTCGCATCGATGGCATCAGCTTTCAGGTGGTCGGCGTTCTGGCTCCGCACATGCAGGAGGGCGACGACAGCATCAATCGTGTCAGCTATATCCCCTTCACGACCATGGGAGACCTGAAGGACACTCACTATCTCGATGGAATATGGCTCGATTATGAAGGCGATCAATACGAGCAGGTCGAGCGGCAGGTACGAGGCGTACTGGCACAACAGTACAACTTCCAGCCCGACGATAAGCGAGCGGTATTTGTGTACAACATGATGAAGCAGTTGCACCAGTTCGAAATCATCAACATGGGACTGAAGGTGCTGCTTGCGTTTATCGGCACGCTGACACTCGGGATCGGCGGTGTCGGCCTGATGAACATCATGTTGGTGTCGGTGACGCAGCGCACGCGCGAAATCGGCGTAGAGAAGGCCCTGGGCGGCCGACGCCGCGACATTCTGTTCCAGTTCCTGGCGGAGGCGCTGGCCATTACGTTCATGGGCGGCATCGCTGGGATCGGACTCGCCTATGCTGTTTCCATCGGTGTGGGACGGATCACTTTTTATAGCGCCATTGCAAAAAACGCAGAGGCAGCGGACATCCGCCTGATCATTGATCCAACGATCGTGGTGGTGGCCACGATCATCTTGACATTCGTCGGCCTGGTTAGTGGAATGCTGCCGGCGATCAAGGCGTCCCGGCTGGATCCCATCGAAGCGCTAAGATACGAGTAGCACGAATCCGCGACCGGAGCAGAGTCTTAAAGTTGACTCGCGGTACCCCAGTGTGGAGAATTGTCCATCGCAATTCGGGTACGTGCGATCATTACCTCTGCGGCGGCTGTCCGATCCAGCTCGTCAAACAATCTTCCAGAAACCATGTCCCGGTAAAAGCGAGATACTCGCGGACCTCGATCGTGCCCGGGATAACCTATGCGGTATCTTTGCGTCTGCGCTGGGGCAGGCCGTACTCGTCTACAATCGCCGCATGGGTTCCGAGCGTCTGGATCGTGTCCGCCAACAGCTTCGCCTCTACGAACATCCATTGGTGACGTTCGACGCCCGCGCTAAAGCCGAGGGAGTGGAATTGCTCATCCGCCCGCGCTTTAGCGAACCGCCGCTTCACACCTATTACTTCGATTTGCATCCCCGTGATCTCGACGACCCGCAGTTCGAATGGACCTTCCAGCGACTCCTGTTCGACTGCCTGCACGATTACCTGGTGGAGATGTTCATCCGCACCCCCCAGCACCGTAAGGAACACCAGCAGATGGAGCGCGAGGGCAAACTGTGAGCGCCAGGCCGGCCGAACGCCTGGATAGCGTCCGCCGCAGGCAGCACAGTTTGCGCGAACGCATCGCCGATCAGATTCGCCGTAATGGACCTCTTCCATTCTCTCGTTACATGGAGCTGTGCCTGTACGAGCCGGAACTCGGCTACTATTCGCGGACGCACGAGCAATTTGGCAAAGCAGGTGACTTCTATACCTCAAGTGATGTTCACGCGGTGTTTGGCCGCCTGCTGGCGCGGCAATTCGAGGAAATATGGCGCTTGCTCGACTCACCCAAGCGAATTGATGTTATCGAACTGGGCCCGGGGCGAGGGTTGTTCGCACGCGATGTGCTCGACTGGTCAGCGGCGAAGTTCCCCGCGTTCTCGGGCGGGTTGAAGTATGGGCTGGTGGAGCAGTCGCGGCACTTACGAGCGCGGCTTGAAGATCGCCTGGCGGAACACATCTCGGCAGGGCGAGCGCGCGTTGTCGATTCGCTGGAATCCGCTGCCTCGAACTCTGGCGAAAACATGATTCTTTTCACCAACGAGTTCTTTGATGCGCTGCCGGTGGAGGTGATCGATTATCGCGGTGCCGTGCGGGTTGCTGTCGAAAACGGCAGGTTCGTTGAGAACTTCGTTTCGCCGTCTTCCGCCGAGGCTGAGTTTCTCGATCGGTACAGCGTTCATCCCACGGAAGGGGAGCGCGTTGAGGTGTCACTTCTGGCGCTGGAGTGGGTGGAGCGCATTGCGAGAGCGTTCGCTAACAAACGAGGGTTTGTCATAGTGATCGACTACGGTTACACGCGCGAGGAGCAGCTCGCCGGACGCCACCGCGACACGCTAACGACGTATCGTCAGCACAGCGCTAGCGCATCTCCCTATGAGGCTCCGGGTGAGCAGGACATTACCGCACACGTAAACTTCACGGCGTTGCGCGATCATGGCATGCGGTGCGGCCTGGATTCATTGCCGCTGGTGACACAATCACAGTTTCTCATCGGCATTGGCGAGGAGACGCAGTTCGCCGACGCTTTCGCCGAATGCAGGCTCCCGCAAGAGCGTGCCAAAGTCGCCCTGCAGTTGAAACACCTGGTCACACCAATGGGGATGGGCGAGACCTTTCAGGTGCTGGTGATGTCGCGCGACCTCCTGCGCGAGACAGCAGCCCGGTTGAGTGCATTGAAACTTTCGCGGTAGCGATTGGCTGTCCACGATTCACCTCATCGCCCACAAATTCCACTTGCCCACCGCATATCGATATAGTAGTATAACAAACGCTTGTAGTAGACAAGGGCTATGGCCGAAGCCAAATTAACCAAGCTCGAACTCCAGATCATGGACGCGCTGTGGAACGGCGGAGCCTCCTCCATCCGCGAGATTCAGGAAAGTTTCCCTGAAAAAAGCCGGCCCGCTTACACCACCATCCAGACGACCGTCTATCGCCTGGAAGGGAAAAAGGCAGTACGCCGTGTCAAGAAGGTCGGCAATTTTCACATTTTCGAGGCAGCGATCTCCCGCGTTGCTGCCCAGCGCAGGTTGGTTGACGAGCTGCTGGCGCTATTCGGGGGGCGGACGCAACCTGTCATGGCGCGCCTGGTTGAATCCGGCAAACTCACTCTCTCGGATATAAGGGAAGCCGAAAGAGCTCTTCGGAAGCTTGTGAGAAAGGATCAGCCGAGATGATTGCGAACGACGTTTTGGAGCTGTGGGTGGCTCTCGCACCGGCTGTGGCCGATCACTTGTGGCAGTCGACGCTATTTGCGGTCGCAGCCGGGCTATTTACCCTGGTTCTTCGAAAGAACTACGCACGGGCCCGGTATTGGTTGTGGCTGGCAGCATCGCTGAAATTTTTGGTTCCCTTCTCACTGTTCGTCGCCATTGGCAATCATGTGTCGTGGACGCGGAATGCGGGCGAAACAGATACCCGGTTGTACCTCGTTATAAACAAGGTTAGCGAAGCATTCACGCCGGCGATTGTGCCGGTGAGTTCCGGCTCCCTCGGCGCGACACCCTTTGCAAGCCTGATGCATTTGCTTTCCACCCTTGTTGCGGCCGTGTGGCTGTGCGGATCCGTGGTGATCATCACGTTGTGGTGCGTGCGCTGGCGGAAGATCTCGGAAACGATACGCGAAGCGAGTCCCTTGCGCGAAGGTCGCGAAGTGAATGCGTTGCGCCGGATGGAATGTATCGGCGGGGTGGGTCGTCGTATCGATATGATATCGTCCCCGACCACTCTGGAACCGGGGATCTTCGGCATCGTTCGTCCAGTCTTGCTTTGGCCGCAAGGATTCTCCGAGCATCTCGAAGATGCGCACCTGGAGGCGATTGTCGCCCATGAAGTATTGCACGTGCTTCGGCGCGACAACCTCGCCGCTGCGATGCACATGATGGTAGAAGCCGTTTTCTGGTTTCATCCGCTGGTTTGGTGGCTGGGATCGCGGCTCGTGGACGAACGTGAACGCGCCTGTGACGAAGGCGTCTTGCAATTGGGAAGCGAACGACAGGTCTATGCAGAGAGTCTCTTGAAGACCTGTGAATTCTGCCTGGGCTCCCGGTTGATTTGCCTTTCTGGCGTTACGGGCGCCGAGCTTAAGAAGCGGATTGTCCACATCATGAGCCGACGCGGGGCATGCCAGCTGGATTCCCGCAAGAAGTTATTGCTCGGCGCGGCGGGTCTGTTGGCAATCGCTGTGCCAACCCTGTCCGGGTCGCTCAACACCATTATGCCCGGCGCGGAGGCAGTGACCAAAAACCCCGCCATCGCACCTCTGCTGGAAGCGCCCAGCACAAACGGAGATAACCGCGCCGACAGAGCAGCCCTCCCTGTCTCGACAGGCCAATCGCCAAGAATTAAAGCATGTTCGAAATCGAAGCATGCCGGTAAGCGCATTTCCCCGGGAAGCCGGGGCTGACTGCAAAGAGGGATGGAGAACAATCGATGCGGGTATTCAAGCCGATTCGGACATCCGTTTTAATGAGTGCTGTGTTACTTGTGTCCTGCCCGGCACGCCTGCCGGCCCAAACCGATTCAACCGCCGCAAAAGAGAAAGCGGCGGCGGCAACCGCAGAAAGGGATGGTCAACATGACTTTGACCCTCTTCTCGGAAGCTGGAAATACCACCTGAAGCGCCGTTTGCATCCTCTAACAGGTTCGACTACGTGGGTCGAATTTGAAGGTACCGGCGTCTGCTACAAGGTTTGGGATGGCCGCGCCGAGCTCGAAACGATTGAGGTCGACGGTCCGACCGGCCATATCGAAGGTCTAACCCTGCGCACCTACAATCCTCAATCCCACCAGTGGAGCCTTTATTGGGCCAACAGTAAGGATGGAAAGATAGTCCCACCCCAGATCGGCGAATTCAGAGACGGACGTGGAGACTTCTACGCCCAGGATATCTTGGAGGGCAAGAGCATCTTCGTTCGATTTGTCTGGACGGGTATGCATACAGAGTCACCGCACTTTGAACAGTCATTCTCGAATGATGGAGGCAAGACCTGGGAGGTGAACTGGATTACCGACCAAACGCGGGTGAATGACCAATCGGGCAAAGCGCATTAATTCCGCCGGGCGTGGCCACATGGTTTGAATCGCACAAGTAAGGGCATCCGAGGCCAAGGAGATGGCAACCAAGCCGCAATTGAGACTGACCCGAATGCGCCCGATGGCGCTTGTCAGTTCGGCACCATAAGATCATCCCCGCCCAGGACAATGCACTCAGGTGCCCAGGACGCAAGCGCAAGAATAGTATGGGGCTGTTGCGCCTATTTCCCGCTTGGACTGGTCTGCGGCTGATACGGTGACTGCAAGTACTTACGCGCTTCGTCCAGGGCGTTTTGCGTATTGTCGTTTGTCTGAAGCGCCTGGCGATATTCGTTGGAAGCGCGCTCCCGCTGGCCGGTCAAGTCGAAGATCTTGCCCAGCTGAATGTGACTCCAGACCTCGGTCCAGCGGGGCTCTCCATCTCCGTTGAGCGCCTCGCGGTAGGAGTTTGCGGCTGACTGGTAGTTGTGCTGCAGGAAGAATACCTCCGCGATGCGGTAGTGGGCCAAGGAGCTGTTCTTGTTGGTGTCGAGAGCGGTTTGAAATTCCTTCAGTGCAGCGGTCAGATCGCCTGTCTCGACATCTTCCTGACCGCGCACGATCGCCGCCCGCACACGCAACTCCGCCGAATTCTTCAGGACGTTGTTGTCAGGATCGATTGTGATCTTGCGCGGCTTACCGAACGTTTCCACCGCATATGCCGAATCCGTGCCCGAAACTTCGATGCGTTTACTCTCGGTCTTGCCGTCAGTATCGATTTTCAATTCCACCGGCATGCGAAACAGGTCGAGGTCCTGTTGAATCTCGCCGACTACACGGAAGCCCTTATTGGTGCGGTAGATGGTGTATTTGTTCTTGAACTCTGGCGCGCCGGTCGAATCGAGCCACTGGGTAAAGAACCATGTGAGCTGCTGGCCCGACTCTTGCTCGGCGACTTTTCGGAAATCGTCGACGGTTGCTGTCTTACCAGCGTATTGGGCCATAAAGGCGCGCATAGTCTTGTCGAAGGCCTCGTCGCCGATTACCCAGTTCAGCATGCGAAGGATCACCGCGCCTTTGTCCGAGGTCAGCGATTGAAATTCGGGGGAAAAAGGATCCATCTTACCGACTTGCGACAGCGGCACTGATACGTAGGCAAGTGCGCCAACCGACATGTCCTTGGTCGCTTCCTCAAAGCCTGCCTCGCCCGCCACGTGCTTGATGTAGAGCGCTTCCGAATAGCGTGCAAATCCGTCGCTGACCCACCAGTCGTCCTTGGTCGCTGGACTGACCACCGTGCCCCACCACTGGTGAGCGATGGTATTGGCCATCAGGCGATAGTTCACCTTCGGGCTGAAAGCGCGTCCTGCGATGGCCGCGATCTCAGGCGCCCATGCCGACGGGACAGTGTCGTCCGGCAGTTCAACCACGTTGAGGGTATTGCTGAATGGCGGTCCAAAAGTCGCGGTAAAGAAGAAGAATTCCTTGGAGGCCGTGTCTGCGTAAGTGGCCGCAACGGCTTTGTGGGCTGGCGTCGTATACACCGTAACGTTCAGCCCGCCATCGTTGTTCTTGGTCGCCTCGTACTTGCCGATCAGGATCGTGCCGGGGAAACTCGGCTTGTCGTAGTTAAAGGTATAGGTTACATCACCAGGAGGAACAGCGAATTTCTCCGATGAGGACCTGGTTGTCTTGCGCGCGCCTGACTTGGACGCTTCGGTGCCTTCCATCAGCGCTGGAGCCGCTCCCGTCTTGGCTTTGCCGCTGCCGATGACGGTATATCCGGTGGGAACACTGACACTGATAGTTGACGTAAAGCGATTGGTACCGTAGCCGACCATGGGAAACCAGCGTCCCGCATAGAGCAGGTACGTGATTGGATCGCCGACATAGGCCAATTTCAGGCCGGCCACGGGACTGTCGTCGGCGGACTGCAATGCCCCTTCGTACTCAAAGGTCAGGGTCGTGCTCGCGCCCTTGGACAGGGGATTGGGCAGGGAGATGCGAACCGTAGAATCCTGACTGACACGCTCCGCCGGAAGGACCTGGCCATCCACGCTCACCACGGCCGTAGGCCGCAAGTCGTTGTGCAATTCGAAGACAGCAATATTGAGATCTTCCAGCGCGGTAAACTTCACCCGTGCCTGAGCCTTCAGGTTGTGCGTGCCGGGCATAACGACGGCATGGATCACGTAGTCATCGACGCGAATGCGCTGTTTTTCAGCCGCGAATGTGGTTGCGGCGACGATCAGTGAGGAAACAAATAATGCGCGCACCAGAAGTCGCGCTGCAGTCCGCATTGTGGAGAGAACTCCTGCTCTGCTGGTCACTCAAGAAAATTGTACATGGAAAGATGCGCATCAGCAGCTTACGCCTGGTTTTCCATCCGCCCATCGAGGACCCCAAAGACCGCTCTCGCTGCCCGCTCGCTGGCGTTCGCTTCGGCCTCGCCGGGCTCGAGCTTGCGACGCACGTCGCAGAACTCCGCCAACATGGCGGCGCGTACTGCACTCTCGGGAAGCAGCCGCTCCAGTTCGCCGGCTACCCGCTCTGCGGAAAATTCCTGCTGCACGAGTTCAACCACAACGTCATGCTCGGCGATCAGGTTCACCATAGCGAAGCGGTCTACACTTACTAGACGGCGGCCCAGGCTCCAGGTAAGCGGCGCCACTCGGTACACCATTGCGAACGGAGTGCCTATCAGAGCTGCTTCCAGGGTTGATGTTCCACTGGCCACAGCCGCTACGCGGGCGTACCTCAGCGTCGTAGGTGCGTCACGCGTAAATCTTACGGGCGGCCCTGAGTAGCCGCGCAGGAACGAAGCGATCCAATCGCTGTTCAGCGTAGACGCCACCGGTACTGTATAAACGTAATCCGGACCGAGAAGTTGCGCTGCTTCTAACAGTGTCGGAAAGATTCGCGATACCTCGCCCCGGCGGCTGCCGGGTAGCAGCGCAATCCACTCTCGATGGGTATCAAGCTGGTGCTCCGCCGCGAACTGCTCGCGCCTCATGCACGGTACGGGCGAGTCTACCAGCGGATGGCCAACGAATTCGGCGTCAATGCCACGCTCGCGATAAAACTTCTCTTCAAAAGGAAAGATCACCAGCATCTTGCTTACGTACTTGCGGACCAATTCGATGCGGGAGGGCCGCCAAGCCCACAGTTGTGGGCTAACGTAGTAGATCACCGGAATAGCGCGCTTGTGGAGCTCCTTGGCGAGACGAAAATTGAAATCAGGAAAGTCGATGAGTACTGCAGCGTCCGGCTTGCGCCGTTCCGCTTGGCGCACCACTTCGCGGAAGCGGCGGTAGATTCGCGGAAGATGTTCGACCACTTCAGCCAAGCCGACGACAGCTATTTGCCGCGCATCAACAACCAGATCGCATCCTGCGCTGTGCATTTGCTCTCCGCCGACGCCAAAGAATTCAAGTGGCGAGTGGTCGCCGCGCTGGGCAGCCTGGTGACGCAGGGCTTCCATAAGCTTCGCGCCGTAGGCTTCGCCCGAAGCTTCTCCGGCAGAGATGAGGATTCGCACGAAAGGATTATGACAGGAGTGGTTCTTAGCTATCCGTTATCGGCAGTCGGTCTCTGGCCATCGTGGACCGTTGGCAGGGCCGCGCTGCTCCTGGAGAGGTCAGCATTTCTTAGATGCACGAGCAGCAAGTTCCCGGCTCGCGGCAAGATCGGCCGCGCGCTCGCAATCAAGGCGGCGTGGAGGAGGCCCAGACCCCGCTTCAAGTGAAAATACTCAC
>Ga0306922_10004559_pt1 | contig 13122 bp, 9 predicted proteins | sample sta12Cox44000082_FD_203758 | JGI IMG/M metagenome (GOLD analysis project Ga0306922, IMG submission 203758) | Lab enrichment of tropical soil microbial communities from Luquillo Experimental Forest, Puerto Rico - statoxic.12C.oxic.44.000.082 (v2)... | ecosystem: Environmental > Terrestrial > Soil... | reverse complement strand
CCGACAACCGGGCTCGATATCACCACCCAGGCGGTGATCATGGATCTGATCGCCGAACTCGCTGCCTCGCAGAAAATGGCGACGCTCTTGATAACGCACGATCTCGGCCTCGCCTCGGAATATTGCGGCCATATCGCGGTCATGCATGCCGGGCACATCGTCGAGACCGCGCCAACGGCGGCCCTGTTTGCTGCGCCGCATCATCCCTATACGGCAAAACTGATCGCGGCGACCCCGGGTGGTGCGCCGAACCTTGAAGCGCTGGCCGCCATCCCCGGCGCACTCCCCGACCTGCGTCGCGAGGATCTGCCGCTCTGCCGCTACAGCGGGCGCTGCGAGCGCGCCGCTCCCGCCTGTCTCGACCGGCCGCTGCCGCGCCGGGCAGTGAGCGAAGGCCGGGGGGTCGCGTGTCATTTTCCGCTATGAGATCGACTCGACCACTCCTCGTCGTCGATGGGCTGCGGAAGCTCTACCCGATCGGCAAGCAACGGATCTGGCGGCGTGGTGTTGCACCCTCCTTTCTGCATGCGGTCGACGATGTCGGTTTCACAATCGGACGGGGCGAGACGGTCGGGCTTGTCGGCGAATCAGGTTGCGGCAAATCCACCATCGTTCGGCTGATTGCGCGATTGCTCGACGTCACCGATGGCTCGATCCTCTTTGATGGAGCGGAAATCGGCAAAGTGTCGGCGCGGCGTTTCGGCCTCGCGCCGCAGCGCGCGAACATCCAGGTGGTGTTCCAGGACGCGGCCGACAGCCTCAACCCGCGCTTCACCGCGTTCCGCGCCATCGCCGACCCGTTGTTGCGCTTGCAGCGCCTTTCCGGCCCTGCATTGCGCTCTCGAGTCGAGGAGGTAGCACGGTTGACCGGCCTGCCGCTGGAATTGCTTAGCCGTTTTCCGCACCAGCTTTCCGGCGGGCAGAAGGCTCGCGTCGGGATTGCCCGGGCCATCGCGGTCGAGCCGCAGCTACTGATCCTCGACGAGCCAACCTCGGCGCTCGACGTGTCGGTGCAGGTCCTGATCCTACGGCTGCTGCAGGATTTGAAAGCGGCAACTCGATCTCTCGTACCTGTTTGTCAGCCACGACCTCAATGTCGTGCGGCTTCTGTGCGACCGCATCCTCGTCATGTATCTCGGCCATATCGTTGAAAGCGGGCCAGCCGATCGGGTATTCGCTGAGCCCCGGCATCCGTACACGCAGGCGTTACTGTCGGCCGTGCCGAAGCCGGGCGCCGCCGACAGGCGGTCCGCGCGAATCGGCCTGCCGGGCGAGCCACGCAGCCCGATCGATCCGGCTCCCAACGTTTGCCCGCTTTACGGCCGGTGCGGGCGGGCGACTCAGAAATGCGTGACGGCGATGCCGGCTTTACGCGAGATTACTGGCGGCCGGTTCGCCGCCTGTCATTCCCCGATTGCCGAACCCGCAGCGGAAACGCCGAAGCTGGCTGCGATCGCCTAGTAGTGGAACCTGTCATTTGGTCCCGGACCTGCAGCAGCCGAGATTGCTTTCCCCCGGGACGGCCTCTAGGGCCGGCGGCCCCGGGGTCGCTCGCTATGACCCGTCAAAATGACTTGTCATTGCGAGGAGTGGAGCGACGAAGCAATCTCGAAATGAGGCTCGACCGGGCGGATAGAAAAGGGGAGGCCATGCTGAAACCGAAGGAAGTCGAGGCCGAAGACAAAGACCTGCCACTGCGCGACGATATTCGCCTATTGGGCCGCATTCTGGGAGACACGGTACGCGAGCAGGGCGGTGCGTCGGTCTTCGACACCGTCGAGCATATTCGCCAAAACTCGGTCCGCTTCCGCCGCGACGAGAATGTTACGGCGCGCCGCGATCTCGAAGCGACATTGAACGGCCTGCCGCCGACCGAGGCGCTTCAGATCATTCGCGCCTTCGGCTTTTTTTCGCATCTCGCCAATATCGCCGAGGACCAGCACCACATCCGCCGCACCCATGCTCACCACCTGACCGCCTCCGCGCCGCGCGAAGGCACGATGGCCCATGCGCTTGCCCGCGCGCGCGAAGCCGGTATCCCGCCCGCGGGCCTCCGGGCCTTCTTCGCCAGCGCCATGGTCGTGCCGGTACTGACCGCACATCCGACCGAAGTGCGGCGCAAGAGCATAATCGACCGCGAGATGGAGGTCGCCGGCCTTCTGGACAAACGCGACCGGCTGCCGCTGACCGCGGCTGAGCTCGCAGCTAACGAGGCGGCGCTGCGTCGGGCGGTCCTCACCTTGTGGCAGACAAATCTGTTGCGCAGAACCCGCCTGCGCGTGATCGACGAAATCGCTAATGGCGTCTCCTATTACGATCATACGTTCCTGTCCGAATTACCGCGGTTTTACGCCGACCTCGAAGCAGAACTTGCGAGCGCCGAGGTGGCCCCGGCGGACAGCCTCCCATCCTTCCTGCGGATCGGCAGCTGGATCGGCGGCGATCGCGACGGCAACCCGTTTGTAACCGAGGAGATATTGCGCGCGGCGTTGCGAGCACAGAGCAGGCGTGCCCTCAGATACTACCTCGACGAGCTCCATCTCCTCGGCGGCGAGCTTTCGCTCGACGGTCGGCTGGTCGGCGTTACCGATGCGCTCGAAGAGTTCGCCGCGCGCTCGCCCGACCGCTCTGCCAATCGACAGGACGAGCCATACCGCCGGGCAATCACCGGGATCTATGCGCGGCTCGCTGCAACGGCGCGGGTGCTCGATCATCTCGAAGCCCCGCAGCACGCCGTCGGCGCCGCGCCGCCCTATCGCGACAGCGGCGAATTGCGGGCCGATCTTGCGATCATCGACCGCTCGCTTGTCGCCAACGGCTCCGGGATCCTGGCCGAGGGCCGTTTGAAGAATTTGCGGCGCGCGGTCGATGCATTCGGCTTTCATCTCGCGGCGCTCGATTTGCGCCAGAACTCCGACGCGCACGGGCATACGGTCGGCGAAATGCTCGGTCTCGTCCAACCGGACCTCGACTATGCCGGTCTTTCCGAGCCGGAGCGCATCCGACTGCTGCTGGCGGAGCTGGGCACGGCACGGCCGCTGACCTCTGCATTTCTAACCTATTCGGTGGAGACCGCGAGCGAACTGGCGATCCTCCGCGCGACCGCCGAGGCGCATCGCCGCTACGGCCGGGAGTGCGTGCCGCATTATGTTATCTCCCAGACCACCGGCGTCTCAGACATCCTCGAAACCGCGGTGCTGTTAAAAGAAGCGGGTCTGCTGCGGCCGCGCGAAGGAGCGCTCGACCTCGATATCGTCCCGCTGTTCGAAACGATCGATGATCTGCGCCATTGCGGTGCGGTGATGGATCAACTGCTGGGTTTGCCCGAATACATGCGCTTTCTTGAAAGCCGAGACCGCGTGCAGGAGGTCATGCTCGGCTATTCCGACAGCAACAAGGACGGCGGATTTCTCACCTCCGGCTGGGAGCTCTACAAGGCCGAGATCGCACTCGTCGAGGTGTTCCGGCGGCACGAGATCGGGCTGCGCCTGTTTCATGGCCGCGGCGGCTCGGTCGGCCGCGGCGGCGGGCCCAGCTACCAGGCGATCCTTGCCCAGCCTGTCGGCGCCGTCCAGGGCGCCATTCGCATCACCGAGCAAGGCGAGGTCATCGCCAGCAAATACTCCAACCCCGAGCTTGGCCGGCGCAATCTCGAGATCCTCGCGGCGGCTACACTCGAAGCCACCCTGATGCAAGCAGAGACAGCCGAAACACGACCCGAATATCTGGAGGCGATGGAGTACCTCTCGGCCGAGGCCTATCGCGCCTATCGCAGTCTCGTCTACGAAACCGACGGCTTCGACCGCTTCTTCCGCGAGTCGACGGTGATCGGCGAGATCGCCAATCTGAACATCGGCAGCCGTCCATCGTCGCGGCGAGCGTCGGCGCGGATCGAGGATCTGCGCGCCATCCCTTGGGTTTTCAGCTGGGCGCAATGCCGCCTGATGCTGCCGGGCTGGTACGGTTTTGGGAGCGCCGTCGAGTTTTGGCTCGAGACCCAGCCAGACCGCGGGATGAGAATGTTGCAGAGGATGTACCGCGAGTGGCCGTTCTTCCAGATGCTGCTGTCCAACATGGACATGGTATTGGCCAAGAGCGACATTGCAATTGCCTCCCGCTATGCGGAGCTGGTTTCCGATAGCGAGCTGCGCAACCGCATCTTTTCCCGATTGCGGGTGGAATGGCAGAGCGTGGTCGACGCACTACTGAGGATCATGGGCCAACAGAGCTTGCTCGAAAGCAACCCGCTATTGGCGCGCTCAATCCGCAACCGTTTTCCGTATCTCGATCCGCTCAATCACATGCAGATTGAATTGCTGAAGCGCTATCGTGCCGGCGACACGGATGAGAATGTCGTCACCGGGATTCATCTGACGATCAACGGCCTCGCCGCCGGTCTGCGCAACAGCGGGTAGCCGGGCCGCGACTACTTTCCCTCGCTCAATTCCCGAGCAACACGCATGCCAGCGGCTTCCCGATAAAACGCCGCAAGATTCATAAAACGGTTACCGGCATCGCAGCGTGGCACGCTTCCTGCGAGACGACAGCGGCGTATCGCAAACAGCGACGAATAACCAGTGCAAGCGCGAATCGTGTACGCCCGAAGCAGCGCTCGCGGCGTGCGCAATTGGCGCGAGGATGGGCACCGGCGTCATGAACAAGGCGGCGGGAACGACCCCAAAGGAGCTTTTCGGAAGGCGGCAGAATCGAAGGAGATAAGGCGATGACGACAGCGGCAGAAAACGAACTGTTGACGCAGGTCGGCCCAGGCACGCCGATAGGTAACCTGATGCGGCAATATTGGGTGCCGGCCTGTCTGTCATCGGAGCTGAAGGCCGACGGCGACCCGCTGCGGCTGATGCTGCTGGGCGAACGGCTCATCGCGTTCCGCGACAGCGCCGGTCGCGTCGGGATTTTCGACCACCGCTGCCCGCACCGTTGCGCCTCGCTGTTCTTTGGCCGCAACGAGGAGGGCGGGCTGCGATGCGTCTACCACGGCTGGAAATTCGATATCGAAGGCAATTGCCTCGACATGCCCAATCTCCCGGTCGAACACGACTTCCGCGAGAAGGTCCGGGCCAAGGCGTACCGCGTCGCCGAGCGCAACGAGCTCGTCTTTGTTTACATGGGCGCTCGCGAGGTGGCGCCGCCGTTGCCGATGCTTGAAGCGATGCTGTGCCCACCCGGGGAAACTGAGTTGTGGGCGCGCCAACGGCAATGCAACTGGCTGCAGGCGCTGGAAGGCGACATCGACACCTCGCATTTCAGCTTTCTGCACACCGGCAAGGTCACGATCGACGACGTCGACTCGAACCACCTTGAGCGGTTCCAGTACACCGACCGCGCGCCGCGCTATCACGTCACGCGCACCGACTACGGCACGATGTACGCCGCCTATCGGCCGGCGACCCCGGGCGACACCTACTACCGCTTTGCCCATTTCGTTTTTCCGTTCTGGACGCTGTTCCCGAACGGCCCGCTGACCGACAATGTCCTCGTTCAGGGCTGGGTCCCGATGGATGACACTCACACGATGGCTTTCACGTTCAGCTGGAGCCGCAAGACGCCCGTCCTGAGCTGGAACAAGAAGGGCGAGCCGCTACCGCTTCTCGACCGCGTCACCGAGACGCTGCCGAACACCACCGACTGGTACGGGCGGTGGCGTCCGGTAGCCAATAAGGACAACGATTATCTGGTCGATCGCGATGCTCAGCGGACGGTCAGCTACACCGGCATCAACGGCGTGTTTCCACAGGATTCGGCCGTCACCGAGGGGATGGGCGAAATCTCCGACCGGACGCTGGAAAACCTTGCACTGAGCGATTTGATGATCGTCGTGACCCGGCGGGGCCTGCTCGATGCTACGCGGGCGCTGCGCGACGAGGGTATCGAGCCGCCCGGCGTCAACAATCCCGAGATCGCCGCGAAGGCGCGCTCCGGCGATCTGATCGCCCCCGAGGGGCAACCATGGCTCGAGGCTTACGAGGAGACGCTAAACGAGGCGCTGCACCCATTCCTGGCAATGGCGGCGGAGTAAGCTGCAGACCACCCCGGGAGGCCGGACGGACAAAAGGGTAAAGCACCCTACGTCTTGTGGCTGAATAGCGCCTTTTTGAGGATCGCGTGGACGCCCCAATTGGCGTCGACCACTTGGGTCACGCCAAAATCAACCGCGACCGACATCAGCGAGATCGCCTCGTCTTCGCTGAGGCCTCTCGCCGTCATCAGGAAGTGGCGCATTTTGCGGAACGCGTCCCGCATCGCGCGATCGAGTGACGACTTGGCAAAGATCTCGGTTTGCGCCCGGTCGCCGAGTTCGGCGAGGTAGTTCGCAAAGCTGAAGCCATGGACGATCCATTCGTCCGGTGTTTCCAGCAGCGGATAGTGCAAACCCGCCAGCGGTGTACCGCCCAGGCGGTCCTGTTTGCGCAGGATCAGCTGAAACGTGCCGGTCAGCGAGCACTCGATCGCGGTGCCGCACAGCTCGGAATCGCCCTGGCTCGCATGCGGATCCCCGACCGAAAACAGCGCGCCCGGCACCGCGACCGGGAGAAACATCACCGCGCCCTTGCCGATCCGCCAATTGTCGATGTTGCCGCCGAAATAACCCGGCGGGATCGTATCGACAAGCTCCGCTTCTTTGGGCGCGACCGCGACGACCCCGAAATGCGGTCGTACGGCGATGCGGACACCTTTGAGGACCGAGTGGTTTTCCTCGACCAGTGAATGGTCGACCGGCACGCCAGGATAATCGATGGTCTGGTGAACGACCGCAAACGGGTCGGTCTGCGGTGCCCACCGGTAGTTGTAGACCGCGCGTGCCCAGTTGCTGCCACCGCTCGCGTCGAGTTCGTAAATCGTGATGACCTCGCGCGGCTTCGGTTCGGTCAGCAGATCGTTGTAGTGAAAGCCCCACCAGGCGGCCACGTTGCTGCCAAAAGCGCACCCCGCAAATGCTGGATTGCCGCAGCCGCGCAGCCGGACATCGAGGATGCGCACCTCGAGCATATCGCCCGGCTCGGCACCCTCGACCCACACCGGACCGGTGCAGATATGGACGCCAAAGCCTTCCCCGGCGCCGCGGCCGTGGATCGACGCGTCGAGAGGCCCGGCATTACGGCGATCGACATTCTTTTTATCACTTGTCCAGTGAAAGACGCTTTCGGCGCCGGGGTCGCCGGCGATCATCCGCGCATAGTCATCATAGGCGTGGTGGGTCAGCGTCTCGATCGTGACAAGGTCCCCGGATGCGACCGACAGCGCCGGCCGGAGCGAGCGGCTGAAATAGCCCCAATGCACAGTTTCCGTGCTGGCGGGAACGACGTGATGCCTAGGTTGCGCTGTGGCCATCCGGCTCCCCCGAAGTTCTTGTTCAGGCGGCCATGTCTTCCTGATGCGCGACCACCCGCAGAAATCGCTGCGTGCGCTCATGCTTTGGCGCGTCGAGCAGCTGCATGGGCGGCCCTTCCTCGACGATGACACCGTCATCCATAAAGACGATACGGTCGGCAACCTCGCGTGCAAAGCGGACCTCGTGGGTCACGGTGATCATTGTCATCCCGGCCTCGGCTAACCCGCGGATAACGGCGAGGACTTCACCAACCAGCTCGGGATCGAGCGCCGAGGTCGGCTCGTCGAACAGCATGACGCGCGGGGACACCGCAAGCGCCCGGGCGATCGCGACGCGCTGTTGCTGCCCACCCGACAACCGGTGCGGCAGGTGATTGACATGGTCGGCGAGGCCGACGCCGGCGAGCAGCCGCAGGCCGATTTGGCGGGCCTCATCGGGCGCTTGGCGGTAGACGCGGATTGGCGCTTCGATCAGGTTTTCCAGAGCCGTCAGGTGCTCAAACAGGTTGAAGTGCTGAAACACCATGCCGATCCGTGCTTCCGCCCGCCCGCGCGCAATATTGCCGGACGGCTTCAGCCCGCCGCCCGGCATGCGTCGATAGCCGACATGCTTCCCGTCGACGGTGATCTCGCCCCAGTCGAGCGGCTCTAAATGGTTGATCATGCGTAGCAAAGTGCTCTTGCCGGATCCGCTTGGACCCATGATCACCACGACCTCACCGCGGCCGACAGTCAGATCGATGCTGTTGAGGACCTGTCTCTCGCCATAGGTTTTCTGGACGTTTCGGCAGACGACGACAGGCCGCCCTACCCCGCCCTCAACGCCTTGGCAAATGTCTCCAATCAGCGCCGGCAGCTTCTCGCGCCGCAGCGGCTGGGACTTGGCGGCAGGCTCTGACCGCGGTGCGAGGCCGACTGCCGATCTGAACCGCGCACGCAGGGTACCGCCAGGTTCGCGGAGAAAGTCGAAGCGCCGCTCGGCCGCGATCTGGCCAACCGCGACGCAGCTGGTCATCGCCAGATAGATCAGCGCCGCCGCCGTGAACACAGTAAAGAATTTGAAATTCTGCCCGACGATCTGCTCGGCCCGAAACGTCAGCTCGTTGACCATGATGACCGAGGCAATAGACGTACTTTTGATCATGCTGATCGCCTGGTTGGCGATGCCAGGCAGGATCGCGCGCATCGCCTGCGGCATGATGATCCGGCGCAGCGTCAGCCCGCCCGGCATGCCGAGCGCCGCGGCAGCGATCGCCTGGCTGCGGCTGACCGACAGGATGCCGCCGCGGATGATCTCGGCGCTGAACGCCGCCTCGTTGAGGGAAAAACCGATGATCGCGGTCGTGAATGTGTCGAGCTTGATGCCCACCGCCGGCAGCACGTCGTAGATGAAGACGAGCTGCAACAAGAGCGGCGTGCCGCGAATAAACCAGATGTAACACCAGGCCGGGCCGCGCAGCACGGCGTGGCGCGACAGCCGCAACAACGCCAGACCGAGTCCCAGAACCAGCCCCGCCACCATCGAGACGACAGCGATCTCGATCGCCAACAGCGCGCCTTCCAGCAGGAAGTGCGATGTCAGGTAGTGGAGAAATTGGCTCGACATCGGTGACCGCCGCGCTCTTGCGCCGTGACTTGCGTGCCTATTTCGTATGCATCTCGACCGGCCGCTGCAGTTCGGGATCGACACCGTACTTGGCCATAAGCGTTTTTTGCGTCCCATCAGCCTGCACGATCTGCATCGCTTCAAAGATCGCCTGCCGCAATTCCGGCATCGATTTGCTGATCCCCGGACCGACCTTGTAGTCAGTCAGGATCACATAGCCGCTCTCCAGATCGTTGGGGTAGAGCTTGATCGTGTACGCGTTGCCCCCGGCATCGCCCATCAAGAGGTCGGCGCGGTCATTGATCAGCATGCGCACGCCGGTTGGCCGGTCGGGATAGGTGACGATCTCCAGCGGCGGCTTTCCGGCAGCGACGCATTTGTCGCTAAGCCCTCGAAACATCGCCTCCTCGACCGTCCCGAGGCCGGCCGCGGCGCGCACGCCGCACGCGTCGTCGAGCGAATGGACATTCTTTGGGTTGCCCTTGCGGACAATGCCCCGCGTCGCAGCCAACAAATAGGTCACGAAATCGACCTGCTCGGCGCGGGTCGGCGTGTAATAGAGGTTGCTCCACATGACATCGGCCTGACCGGCGATGACCGAGGGCAAGAGGCCCGACCAGCTGCCGGTCTTGAACTCGAACGGCACCCCGATGCAGGCAAAGACGGCGCGCAGGATATCGGCGTCAAGCCCGACCAGACGGTCGAAATTCTCCGGATCGCGAAACGCGTAAGGCGGCCCTTGCGGGTCCTGTGCGATCCTGATCGTCTTGCCGGCGAGTGAAGGATATTTCCTCGCGAGCGCAGCTGGCTCGCATTTCTCAGCCGCCAGTGCAGAGTGGATCAAGAAGAGGTTGATCAACACCGCACCCGCGATCTTGACAATCAGGTTGCTCATCGGTCCCGATCTCCGGCCAGACCTGCCGCCGTCGCGCGTCGCGGCAGCCGGCGAATAGGCCCAGCAAGGATCATGCCGTCCGCGGTGCTGGCACGGCGATTGCGGCGCGCGACGCCGGCATTTTGCTGAGGGAGGCGCTTGTGCTGCATCTCGGGTGGTTTGTCGGCAGGGGCTACTCGGTCCATGCCTGGAACCAGTCCTGGTCGGGCTCTATCGGCGCCGACTGGGCATTGGGCGAGCGGCTGATCGAGCTGGCGCGCGCGATGGACCAGGCGTGCTTTGATTATGTGTTGATTGAAGACGGCTCATTTGTCCCCGACGCCTACCGCGGTTCGTCGGAATGGCATCTGCGCAACGCCGCAACGGTCCCAAAGCTCGACCCGCTGCCGCTTGTCCCCCTGATCGGCCAGGCGACCTCCCATCTCGGCATCGTGCCGACGCTCTGCGCCGCGTTCTATCCACCCTACCTCGCCGCCCGCCTGGCCGCGACGCTTGACCATCTCACCCATGGCCGGGTCGGACTAAACCTGGTGACCGCCCACAGTGACCGCACGGCGCAGAATTTCGGCCTCGACCGGCATTACGAGCACGACCTCCGGTATGAGATGGCGGATGAATGGATGGAGGTCGTCGACCGGCTCTGGGAATCGTGGGAACCGGATGCAATTGTCGCCGACTCCGAGACCGGTACCTTCGCCGATTACCGCAAGGTGCATCCGATCGACTTCGCCGGCCGGTACTATCAGTCGCGCGGGCCGCTCAACGCCCCGCCCGGACCGCAGCGCCGCCCAGTCATCTGCCAGGCCGGCGGCTCACCGGCGGGGATGGCATTCGCGGCAAAGCATGCCGACACGATTGTCGCCCGCGCGCGCGGCGTTGCGGAGGCGAAGGTCTATCGGGACGAGATCACCGCTTTGATGACGAAGCAAGGGCGCGATCCGGCAACCTGCAAGGTCATGTTCTGCGTCGGCATCATACTCGGCGAAACGATGGAGGAGGCGCGCGACAAAAAACGGCGCTTCGATGCGGCGCTCGTCGAAAATATCGAGCCGCGGCTGGCCCAATTGTCGTTTCTCAGCGGCATCGATTTTTCCCGCTTTGACCTCGACGCGCCGCTACCGGACATCCGCACAAATGCTTCGCGCTCGCTGACGATGCTCTACACCTCCGGAACGGGCGCCAAGACGCTGCGCGAGGCGCTCAGCGATCCCGCCAGCGGCGGGGTCGATTTTGTCGGGACGCCGGACAGCATCGCTGCGGAGATGGGCGAGGCGATCGCGGAGATCGGCGGTGACGGGTTTATGATCACCGAAGGGTTGACCCGGCGCACGGTCGGCGAGATCTGCGACGGGCTCGCGCCGGCGCTGAAGCGGCGCGGCCTGATGCGGTCGTCCTACAGCCACGAGCTGTTCCGGGACAACCTGCTCGAATTCTGACGAGACACGTTCCGGGCTCGCCGCCGCTAGAAGGGTTTCTGGCCCGCCTTTAAGCTGACCGACCGCGAGGTCGCGCCGCCAACCACAATCCACCGCGATGGCCCGTCATGGCGCCATACAGCTTCCGGATTGAACATCAGCCGGCCGGACGGTTCCGCTTATCCTGGATCCCACGACGACAAATCATCTAAGGCCCGGCGCCGACGAGGTGACCGAGCGGGCGGGGCGGGCGGGAGCTATCCACTCTCAGACGGCGCAAAAAACGGTCGTTCCCGCTCTCATTCCACTCGACTTCGCGGCCAAAGCGAGCATTGCTGTCGGTGTTGACGGCCTCTTTCCTCGGTCGCCGCCCGCCTGGCCCCAATCGCCGGGCTTGTGGTGGTGCAAGCATCGCGACAGGCGCGGTGCGGATTTGGAGAGCACGGCCATGACCACTAGGCAAACCGGCAGGCAAGCAAAGACCAAGGCAGAGGCAAAGGTCGATCCCGGCGTCATCACAAACAAACCGGGCGGCAAGACCGAACGCCAAACGAAGGCAAGGTCCAATGACGCTGCCGCGGTTCACGGGAAACCTAAGCAGGCTCGCCCGCGCTCCAAACCCGTAGCTCCGCGCGCGGATTTGGCCTCGGCCAGTGGAAGCGGTGCCCATCAGCCACCGGCCAGCACAAAGCGCGCCAAGCTGATCGCTATGCTCGAGCGACCCGACGGCGCTTCGGTTGCCGAGATCGGTCAGCGGCTCGGTTGGCTACCGCATACCGTGCGGGCCGCCATTACCGGACTGCGCCGGGCCGGTCGCGCGGCGACGCGCAGCAAGGATGCCGATGATCGGTCGGTCTACCGGCTGGCTCCGGTCGAAACCAGCGACAAGCGGTGATGGGCTATGTCGGGTCGACATCACGAACGCAGTAGGGAGGCGCTCTCGCGCCTCCCCCACCTCGACCTCGCCGAGCTTCGTGCGCTGTGGTGCCAGCTCTGCAAAACCGAGACCGCGCCGCGCCTCAGCCGTAAGCTGCTGGTGCGCGCCGTAGCCCACCGAACGCAGGAAGTCGCCTCGGGCGGGCCGCGTCTGGAGCTGCAGCGTCAACTCCGCCAGATCGTTCTGGAACTGCAGCAATCCGGGCGGGTCAGGATCCGGCCGCAGCTGAAACCCGGCACCCGGTTGATGCGCGAGTGGCGGGGTGGAAATTACGAGGTGCTGGTGCTCGATGACGGCTTCTCGTGGCAGGGCGCGCACTACCGCTCGCTGTCGGCGATTGCGCGGAAGATCACCGGGACAGCGTGGTCGGGCCCGCTGTTCTTTGGACTGAGGCCAAACCGCTCGGGTACCCACTCGCCCTCACAAGCATCGGTTCCGCGAGACCAGCCGATGGAAGAAGACCGCAATGGCGCGGACTGATCCTCGCCATAAGCGCTGCGCGATCTACACTCGAAAGTCTTCCGAAGAAGGGCTCGACCAGGAGTTCAACTCGCTCGCAGCCCAGCGCGAGGCTTGCGAGGCCTATATCCGCAGTCAATGCCACGAGGGATGGTGCGGGCCCGAACCCGCTACGACGATGGCGGGTTCTCGGGTGGCAATATGGAGCGGCCCGCGCTACAAGCTCTGCTCGCCGATATCCGTGCCGGGCGGATTGACATCGTTGTGGTCTACAAGGTCGACCGGCTGACCCGTTCACTGGCCGATTTCGCGCGGCTGGTCGAGATCTTTGATGGGCAGGGTGTGTCGTTTGTGTCGGTGACCCAGCAATTCAACACGACGAGCTCGATGGGGCGGCTGACGCTCAATGTGCTGCTGTCGTTTGCCCAGTTCGAGCGGGAGGTGACCGGCGAACGCATTA
>Ga0306922_10004557_pt1 | contig 13125 bp, 12 predicted proteins | sample sta12Cox44000082_FD_203758 | JGI IMG/M metagenome (GOLD analysis project Ga0306922, IMG submission 203758) | Lab enrichment of tropical soil microbial communities from Luquillo Experimental Forest, Puerto Rico - statoxic.12C.oxic.44.000.082 (v2)... | ecosystem: Environmental > Terrestrial >... | reverse complement strand
GGCCGCCACCATCCCGATCGCGACCGCCTCGCCGTGCAGATAATTGCCGTAGCCCGACGACGCCTCGAGCGCGTGCCCGGCCGTGTGGCCATAGTTGAGAATCTTGCGCAGGCCGCCCTCGCGCGCGTCGCTTGCGACGATCGTCGCCTTATGATGCAGCGAGCGGGCGACCATCCGCTCGAGCGCCGCACGGTCGTGATGCAGGATTGCGTCGAGCCCCTGCTCCAACTCCTCGATCATCGGCGCATCCATGATCGCGCCGTACTTGATGACCTCGGCAAGGCCTTCGCGAAATTCGCGATCGGGGAGCGTCTCGAGCAGTTTTACGTCGGCGACGATCAGACGCGGCTGGTAGAAGGCGCCGATCAGGTTCTTGGCCCGCGGATGGTTGATCGCGGTCTTACCGCCCAGGGATGAATCGACCTGGGCGACCATCGTGGTCGGGATTTGCACCAGGGCCACGCCACGCATGTAGGTCGCCGCGGCGAAGCCGGCGAGGTCGCCGACCACGCCGCCGCCGAGCGCAAACACGGTGCTGGTGCGATCGAGTTCCGCCTCGACCATCGCGTCGAAGACCTGCTCGAGCGTCGCGAAGGATTTGCTCTGCTCTCCCGGCGCGACCTCCAGGGTCCGCGCGGTGAAGCCCGACTCGGCAAGCGAGGCGGTCACGCGTTCGCCGAAAAGACGCGCGACGTTTGCGTCGGTGACGATTAGTGCGCGGCCGGCGGCAAGGCCCGCCTTGCGCGCGAGCCGCCCGGTCTGCTCGAGCGCGCCGGCGCCGACGTAAACCGGATGTGCGTCGTGGCCCAGCTTTACGCGGAAGCTGTGCATCGATGTCTCCTTGCGCCGTATCGGCTGAAGATTTCAAGGACGCGTTCGGCCGACTCGGCAACCGAAAGATCGGATGTATCCACGGTAAAATCGGCGCGCGCGTAGGCCGCGCGCCGTTCTTCCAGGAGTTCGTTGATCCGCGCTTCCAGGGGCTGGCCGCCCTCGAGCAGCTTGGGCCGCTTGTGCGGAGCCCGGCGCACGCGAGCCGCGATCACTTCGGGGCGCGCGCTCAGACACACGATCACGCCCGCGCGCTTGAGCGCGAGGTAGTTGCGCTCATCGACCAGCGCGCCGCCGCCAGTTGAGATGACCGCCGGCCGCGGCTCGCCGCATTGCGGACATCGCGCCGCTTCGTCAGCCAGCGCGGTAACCACTTCGCGCTCGAGCGCGCGAAAATGCGCCTCGCCGTACTCGGCGAAGATCGCCGGAATTGGCTTGCCCGCCCGCGCCACCAGTTCGGCGTCGCTGTCGCGCAAGGGCCATCCCAGGCGCGCCGCGACGGCCCGGCCGACCGCGCTCTTGCCGGTCGCCATGAAGCCCGTGAGGATCAACTTCGGAGCCATCGCGCCCTTGGAGCCCGGCGGCGTCAAAAATTGCGCACCTGCTCGAGGTAACCCTGGTAGTTGCGCGCGATCTCGGTGCGCGAATCGCCGCCGAACTTTTCCACGAAGGCGTTGGCCAGTTCGAACGCAACCACCGCCTCGGCGATAACCGCGGCTGCCGGAATCGCGCAGACGTCAGAGCGCTCGGTATTGCCGACCGACTCGGCCTTGGTGCGGATGTCGGCCGAGCGCAGCGGCCGCATCAGGGTGGACAGCGGTTTGAACGCGACGCGTACGCGCAGCGGTTCGCCGGTCGTCATCCCGCCTTCGGTGCCGCCCGAGTTGTTGGAGTTGCGGATGAAGCGGCGCGCGGCCGCGTCGTAGGCGATTTCGTCGTGCAGCGCCGAGCCGCGCATCGCGGCGGCGCGAAAGCCCAGCCCCAGCTCCACGCCCTTGACCGCCTGCAGGCTCAGCAGCACGTGCGCAAGGCGGCCGTCGAGCTTGCGATCCCACTGCACGTGGCTGCCCAGCCCGACCGGCAATCCGGTGGCCACCACCTCGACCACGCCGCCGAGCGTATCGCCCGTTTCCTTGCACTGGTCGATCTCGGCGATTATCGCGCGCTCGGCGTCGGGGTCGGCGACGCGCACCTGCGAAGCCTCGGTCACCCGCGCCAGGTCCTCGATACTCATGTCGGCGGGCGTTCGCGCCTCGATCGAGCCGATACTTGCGACGTAGCCGAGCGTGGTGATGCCGAAAGGCTCGAGCAGCAGCTTGCCGAGCGCGCCCACCGCAACCCGCATCGTGGTCTCGCGGGCCGAAGCGCGTTCGAGCACGTCGCGCACGTCGTCGAGGTTGTATTTGAGCACGCCTGCGAGGTCGGCATGGCCGGGGCGCGGCCGCGTGACCGGCTCTGCCGCGCCGCGGTCGGCGGGATCGACCGACATCCGCTTGACCCAGTTTTTGAAGTCGCGATTTTCGACGATGAGCGTGATCGGGCTACCCATCGAGCGCCCGAAGCGCACGCCCGAAACCACGCGCACCTCGTCGCGCTCGATCGCCATCCGTCCGCCCCGCCCGTAGCCCTTCTGGCGGCGCGCGAGGTCGTGGTTAACCTTGGCCAGGTCGATGTCGAAACCGGCGGGGTAGCCTTCGACCACGGCGACCAGTTCGCGGCCGTGCGACTCGCCGGCCGTGAGGAAACGTAGCATCTTGAAACCGTCCATCCGCCGAGCCGGCGCCAGGCCGCGCTCGTAGTCAATCGATTCAACCAGAGTTGGCGCGGCGGGGAAAGCCGGTGGGTCCGTGAGCGAAGGTCGCTGCGGCCCCGGCCAGCGAGTTCCGGCCGCTGCGGGCGAGGACTATGAGCGACGACTATGGCCGACGACTGCGCACTCAGGAATTCGACCAGTGAATATCGGCGAAGTGCCCGTTGCGGCCCGTATTGTCGAAGTTCAATCCCTGGTCCTTGAAATGGCTCGAAGTGCCCCTGGCCGCAGCCAGCCGTTTGGAGGCGAAATGCGCGACGTTATCGAACCAGACCTGTTCGCCGTTGGCCCCGGCGACGCCCTGCACGGTGATTTCCGTGACATTCTCGATCGAAAGCTTGCGGATGTTGCCCTCGCTCGTGAAGCCGATCGCCGCGCGATGGGCGGGCAGCCGATGCGCGACGAGCGGAGCGAAGCGTGCGAGCGGGCCGCCGGCCTGCGCGGTGAAAATCTTCTCCAGCGCCGCGCGCTGCGCGTCGTTGGCCTGTTCATCGACATATGAGCCCATCGTCCATTTGCCCTCGGTCATGATGCCGGGGGTGTAGATAACGGTGACGGCGTTGAGGCCCGAGAGGTCGGTGTTGCCGTACTTGCCCGACTTGATATGGAAGGCGATGACGACGTCGCAATGGCCCTCGGTCGGCCTCGAGCCTTTGACCAGCAGGCAGGGGCATAGCAGTTCGCAGTTGCACGACTCGAAATATTCGCCGTCCAGTTGCCAGCTTTCGCTCATGACTCTTCCATCCTGTTTCGGTGCAAGTTCGACTTTAGCTCGTAGCACGATGTTGTGCCGCCCGGCCATCGCCAGGCGCCGTCGCGTAACGGCAAAGCGCGCCGCCGCGCATATCGGCAAGTACGCGACGTTGGTCGTATAGCGCCTCACGCGACCGTCATGCTAGCGGTTGTGAGCTACATCGCGAACAGACTGCTCGCGCCGCCCGCGCGTCACAGGAGGCCAAGTCCATGACTCCACTGGTGGGGAGTATCGGAATCGAGGAGGTGCGCAAACACACGACGTGGTTCCTCGTGGTGGGAATCGTGCTCGTCATCCTCGGCATGGTCGCGATCGGCTCGGCGGTCGCGATGACCATCGTTTCGGTGCTGTTTCTGGGATGGTTGCTGATTGTCGGCGGCGTTTTCGAAGTGGTTCACGGCTTCTCGCACCGGCCGTGGAGCGGCTTTTTCATCAACCTGCTCGGCGGAGTGCTATACGCGGTGGCGGGCCTCGTCATGGTCGCGAATCCGGCCTTGGCGGCGGTTACGCTGACGCTCGTAATTGCCGTGATGCTGATCGTCGCGGGCCTGTTCCGCCTCTTAATCGCCTTCTCGACGCCGCTCCATCATCGCGGATGGCTCGTCCTCAACGGCGCGATTTCGATCCTGCTGGGCGTGATGATCTGGCGCGCGTGGCCGGTCTCGGGGCTCTGGGTCATCGGAATGTTCATCGGCATCGACATGATCGTGGACGGCTGGACGGAGATCATGCTCGCGCTGAGTGCACGCAGCCTGCCGGCCTGAGCGGGGCTTAGAGCCGCAACGATATCCGCCTCAAGCGCTACGCGCCTTGGTGCTGCGCTGGCGGTTGCCCGCGCGCCGCTGCCATGTAAATTGCCAGTGGCAGACACGATGCAGGCGAAGGTGATTCTGATCGGCGCGGCGCGCGGCGTGGGGCAGCTGACCTATGCGATTCCGCCCGCGCTTGAAGGCCGCGTGCAGTGCGGCCATCGGGTGCTGGTCCCGCTGCGCGCGCGCCGCCTGACGGGCATAGTGACCGAAGTCGGCGAGGAGTTGGACGCCGGCGCTGGCGCGCTCAAGCCGATCCTCGAGCTTCCGGAATCGCACCCGCTCTACGACCGCGCTCATCTCGCGCTCATCGAATTCATGGCCGCCTACTACATGGCGCCGCTCGGCGATGCGATGCAGAGCGTGGTGCCGGCGGCCGCGCGGATCGAATCGCGCAAATTGTACCGGATGGCGGCGGCACCCGACGCGCTCCGCGCGGCGACGCTCGCGCCGATCGAACGCGCGATCATGGAGGCGCTCGGGCGCCGCGCCATGACCGCGCGCGAGCTCGCACGCCTAGGCGAGCCGCGCGAAGTCGCCTCGTCACTCGTCCGTCTCGTCGCGGAGCGGATCGTCGAAACCGCGGAGGCGACTCGCGGGCGCCATCGGAGCGCAAACGCCGTGCGGCTTGCCCCGGGCGCGTTGTCGTCATCGGCGATCAAACTTCGCGGCGCCAACCAGCGCGAGATCGTGCGCCTGTTCGCCGAGGCCGCGCCCCAGGCGCTTGCGCTCGAAGATTTGGAAGAGCAGGTGCCGGGCGCGCGCGCCGCGGTGCGCGCGCTCGCCGGGCGCGGAGTGCTCGAGATCGATTCCGCCCCGCGAAGCGTCGCGGCGCCGTGTCCGGACGCCGCAGAGTCAGCCGGCGGCGCGTGGGCGTCCGCGGCGCCCGGCGTCGGCGATTTCGAGTTGATGCCCGAGCAGGCGGCGGCGATTGAAACCGTAATGCCCGCCGTCACGGGCGCGCGAGAGGGGGTCTTTCTGCTGTGGGGCGTAACCGCGAGCGGCAAGACCGAGGTTTACCTGAAACTGGCGGCGGCGGCTTTAGAAGCCGGCCGGCAGGTGCTGGTGCTCGTGCCGGAGATCGCGCTCGCCGACCAGATAGTCCGGTCGTTTCGCGCCCGCTTCGGCCCGCTGGTCGCGATCGCGCATAGCGCGCAGAACGTGGCCGAGCGCTGGGCCAGCTGGATGGCGGCGCTGGGGGGTCAGGCGCGAATCATGATCGGCCCCCGCTCGGCCATCTTCGCACCGCTAAACGGGCTCGGGCTGATCGTGGTGGACGAAGAGCACGACCCCGCCTACAAGCAGGAAGAGGGAATCCGCTACAACGCGCGCGATCTCGCGGTGATGCTCGGACGGCTCGCGCCGTGCCCCGTCGTGCTGGGCTCGGCGACGCCGTCGGCCGAGTCGTTCCATAATGCGCAGCGCGGACGTTACCGGCTGTTGCGGATGTCGCGACGGGTGATGGAGCGTCCGCTGGCGGAGGTCGAGATCGTGGACCTGCGCGCCGAATTCAAAAAGGATCCGTCGCGCGGGGATGGCGGCGCCGCCAAGCTCGAGGAGCCGCGGGCGGTGCCGCTCTCGGCGCCGCTGCTCAACGCGCTTCGCGCCAACCTGGCCGCGGGTGGCCAGAGCGTGGTCTTTCTCAACCGGCGCGGCTTTCACAATTTTCTGCAATGCCATCTCTGCGGCGTCGTGATTTCATGCGGCAACTGCAGCGTCAGCATGACCTTTCATCTGCGCGACCGTTCGCTGCGCTGTCACTGGTGCGGCGCGCGGCAGCCGGCGCCCGAGGCGTGCCCCGAGTGCCACGGCTTCGGGCTGGTGGGCCAGGGCTTCGGCACCGAACGCCTGGCCGAGGCGCTTGCCGGCGCGCTGCCGCAGGCGCGGATCGAGCGCATGGACAGCGACACCAGCGGACGGCGCGGAGTTCGCCTGGAGTTGGTCGAACGCCTGCGCCGCGGCGAGATTGACGTGATGATCGGCACGCAGATGATCACCAAGGGCTTCGATTTGCCGGGCGTGACGCTGGTCGGCGTCGTGCTCGCCGACCTCGGGCTCAACCTGCCCGACTTCCGCGCAGCCGAGCGCACCTTTCAACTGCTGACGCAGGTGGCCGGACGCGCGGGGCGCGGTGAGCGTCCGGGGCGCGTGTTCATCCAGACCTACGCGCCGCACCACTACAGCATCCGGGCCGCGCGCGACCAGGACTACGAGCGCTTCATCCGGCGCGAATTGCGCCTGCGCCAGGAACTCGGATGGCCTCCGTACTCGCGAATGGCGCTGGTGCGGATCGAAGGGCCGGATGCCGCCGCGGTCGCCGCGATGGCGGAACGCGCGGCCGGGATCCTGCGGAGCGAGAACAGGGACGCGAAGGGCGAGACGATGCGCGTGCTGGGGCCCGCGCCGGCGCCGATCGAGCGATTGCGCGGGCGCTATCGATGGCAGGTAATGCTGAGATCGGGCGAGGCCGCCGCGATGCGCGCGGCGCTCGCCTCGATGCAGGCGTCGCTGGGCGGCCGCGACGCGCGCGGCGGCGTCTTCGTGGGCGTCGATCTCGATCCGGTCAACATGCTGTGAGTTTTTGCGCTCACGCGCGCGGCTGGTTGGAGAGTGGCGCGCACGTCTGCTAAACCATGACGGGAGTTATGAGAGCACAGGAGAATTTCATGATCGACCACGACAGCATCCCGAGCCTGACCGCCGCAGTGCAGCGCTATTTCGATCTCATGTACGACGGCGACACCTCGCGCTTCGATCGCGTGTTTCGCCCGACCGCCCAACTGCACGGGCTTCGCGACGGCAAGATCGCGATGTATACCGCCCAAGGCTATAAAGAGCTGACGGCAGGCCGGCCGTCGCCAAAGTCCCTCGGCGCGCCCCGCGAAGAAGAAATTCTACTGATCGACTTCGCTTCGCCGACGCAGGCGCTGGTGAAGGTCCGCGTGAGGATCAACAAGACCGTTTACGTCGATCATCTCACTTATCATCGGGTTGACGGCGAATGGCTGATCAGCTCGAAGGGCTTCCATACCGAGCGCACCGATTAGCCGCGGGGAGAGCGGCGATGCCGAAACTGTCGTCCACGCGGCAGTGCGACGTCAGGCCTTTTCTATCCGCACCGCCGTGCCATAGGCCGCAATCTCGCTCATGATGTTGCCGATCTCGTTGCAATCGAAACGCGTCGCGACCACGGCGTTGGCGCCCTTTTCCGCCGCCGCCAGGCGCAAACGGTCGATCGCCTGCTGGCGGCTGTCAGAGAGCAATTGCGTATAACCCGCAACCTCGCCGCCGAAGATTGTGCGCAGACCGGCCCCCATGTTGGAAAAAGCGTTGCGCGCCCGGCAGATAAGGCCAAAAACTTCGCCATAAACGGCGACGATCTTGAAGCCAGGGACGTCGTTCATGGTGCTGACTAAAACCGTGTTGTTATCCATAGACAAACGATAACCACGATAAACGACATTGACAACGTCAAGACATGAATCTGCGCAGATCGCGAAAGTTGCCCCGTATCATTGCTAAACTGGCTGTACGATGACGAAACCCGGACTGGCAAGCATCCCGCGGCCACATGGGATTTTCGATGCGGCGATGGAGGAGGGCGCCGTCCTTCGCGTGCGCCGTCATGGGCGGGCGGAAGCGCCGCGCCTGGTGCTGAGCCACGGCAACGGGCTCGCGATAGATGGCTATTTTTCGTTCTGGGGACAGCTTCTCGATCGCTACGACGTCATCGTTTACGACTTTCGCAATCACGGCCAGAATCCGCCGCATCATCCGGCCCATCACAACTGGAAAAGATTCGTCCAGGACGACGAGCGTATATGGCACGCGATCCGCGAGCGATGGGGCGCCAAGCCGACGGCCGGCGTATTCCATTCGGTCTCGGCCGTGACTGCGGTGATGCATACGCTGGAGATGGGCCGGCGTTGGGATCCGCTGGTGCTGTTCGATCCGCCGATTCATCCGCGTGAGGGACATCCGCTGCAGGAAGTCCAGATATTTCACGAGAGGCAAATCGCGGCGCGCGCCCGCCGCCGCACCGAACGCTACCGGACGCCGGAGGATTTGGCCGAGCTTTTTACTCACGTGCAGCAGTTCAAGCTCTGGCGCCCCGAGGCGTACGAATTGATGGCGCGGGCGACGCTGCGGCGCGACGAGGCCGCGGGCGACTGGGTGCTCGCCTGTCCGCGCGAGCTCGAGGCGCACATCTTCGAGAGCAATCGCGACGCGACGATATGGCCGCGGATGAAAAGCCTGCCAGCGCCATGCAAGCTCATCTGTGGCGACCCCGCACACGAGCACAAGCAGACGCCGGCGCTCATCGGGCGCGCGATCGCAGAGGAAATGCCGGTCGAATACGAAGCTATCGCCGACACCACGCACTTTCTCCAAGTTGAGCGTCCTGAGGAATGTATCCGCGCGATGGAGTCGTTCCTGCGAAAGCACGGATTTATCCGATAGCGCGCCGGTCGCGGCGCGCATGCTTTCGGCGTTTCGGAGGCTTTGATAGATTTTTTCGATGACTGCCGGGTTTGAAAAGAACTGACGATGGCGCTGCTTAATATCCGCAAGTTTCCCGACCCCGCGCTCAAAGACCCAGCAAAGCCAGTCGCCAATATCGATGGCGGCCTCAGCAGTTTTATCGAGAGCATGGTGCAGACGATGTATGCGGCGCCGGGCGTGGGACTGGCGGCGCCACAGGTTGGCGATTCGCGCCGCGTGGTGGTTCTCGACACCGACCATCAGAACCCCGGCAAAAAGTTGCTGCGGCTCATCAATCCCAAAATCGTCGAGGCCGAGGGGTCGATTGTCTGGGAAGAGGGATGCCTTTCGGTGGCCGATTATACCGCCGACGTCAAGCGCGCCGCCCGCGTGCTGGTGCGCGCGTGGACGCCCGAGGAGAAGGAGATCGAGATCGAGGCCGACGATCTGCTTGCGGTCGCGCTGCAGCACGAAATCGACCATCTCGACGGCAAGCTCTTCATCGACCGCATCAGCCGGATCAAGCGCGAACTGTACCGGCGCAAACTCGCCAAACTGACGAAGGAGGGCAAGGCCGATAGCCAGCGTCCCTCCAGCGTGCGGATCTGAAATCGACGACTCCGCGAAACCCTTGCGAATCGTGTTCATGGGCACGCCGGCGCTGGCGGCTCATATCCTGGAGCGGCTGGCCGATGCGGCGGGTCCGGGCTTCGAAATCGCCGGCGTGGTCACGCGCCCCGACCAGCCGCGCGGTCGCGGGCTAAAACTCGAGCCGAGCGAGGTCGGTGCAGCGGCGCAGCGGCGCGGGCTGCCGCTGCTCAAGCCGGCGAAGATTCGCACGGCGGAATTCCTCTCCGAGCTTCGCGCCTTGAATCCCGATTTGCTGGTGGTCGCGGCCTACGGCCGAATCCTGCCCGACCCGGTTCTCGCAGCTCCGCGTATCATGCCGGTCAATGTTCACGCTTCGCTTCTGCCGCGGCATCGCGGCGCGTCGCCGATCGAGGGTGCAATCCTCGCCGGCGACCCGGAAACCGGCGTCACGATCATGCGCGTTACCAGCAGGATGGATGCGGGGCCGATGTTGCTCGCGCGAGCGATTTCAATCGCCCCGGGAGAGACCCAGGGCAAGCTCAAAGAGAAGCTCGCGGAACTGGGCGCGACGGCGCTGCTAGAAGCGCTGGAGAAACTCCGCCAAGGAGGCCTGGCCGAGACGCCGCAGGACGAGAGCCTTGCCACCTATACCTCGCCGGTGAGCAAGGCCGACGCCGTTATCGATTGGAGCAGCGACGGCGTGCGGATCGAGCGGATGGTACGCGCGTACGATCCGTGGCCGGTCGCACGCACGCGTCTTGGCGGCGATGAGTTGATGATATGGCGCGCCGCGGTGGACGATTGGGCTGCGCCGCAGGCGGCTCACGAACCGGCGAAGCCCGGTTCGCCGGCCGCCCCTCTCTCGGTGTCCGCTCCCGGCACGATCCTGCGCATTAGGCCGAACGTCGCGGTGCAATGCGGGCGCGGCCGGCTCGTGATCGAAGAAGTGCAGGCTACGGGACGCAGGCGCATGAGCGCGGCGGAGTTCCTGCGCGGGCGGCGCATCATCGCGGGAGCGCGGCTGGGATGACGAGGCGTCCGCGTATCGATTCGCGCACGGGAACGGCCCGCGCCGACGCGCCGGCCGCCCCCAATGCGGCGGCGGCCGGTCTGCTGACCCGCCGTGCCGCACTCGAAATCCTCGTGCGCGTCCAGACCCACGCCGCCTTCGCTGACGTGATGCTCGGCCATCGCCTCGACGCTTTCGCTCCGCCCGACCGCCGCCTGCTGACGCGCATGGTGCTCGGCACGCTAGCCTGGTGCGGACGCCTCGATTACGAGCTCGCGCAGCTATGCAAGCAGCCGCTCGACAAGCTCGAGCCCGCGGTGCTGAACACGCTCAGGCTCGGACTTTTTCAGCTGCGCCATCTCAGCCGCGTTCCCGCGCATGCCGCGGTTGACACCGCCGTCTCGCTCGCGCGCGAAGCATCGGGTCGCGGCGCCGGAGGCCTGGTCAACGCCGTGCTGCGGCGCGCCGCGCGCGAGGTCGTGGCGATGCCGGCACGGGCGCCGGATGAAGTCGGGTTCCTGGCGATCGCGTTTTCGCATCCGCAATGGATGGTGGTGAGCTTCATCGAATGGTTCGGGGTGGCGCGGGCAGAGGCGCTGATGGCGGCGAACAACGAGGCGGCGCCCAACGTGATGCGCCTCAATCTCGCGCGTGCGAGGCGCGAAGAGATCGTCGCGCGGATGACGGCCGATGGGATCGGAATCCGCTCGGGCGGCAGCCTGCCCGAGACCGTGGTCCTCGAGAGCGCCGCCGATTATGATTCCGCCTCGTATCGCGCCGGCCTGTTCCATCCGCAATCCGAGGCCTCGCAGCTGGTCGCGCGGATGCTCGCGCCGTCGCCCGGCGCGACGGTAATCGATTGCGCTGCCGCACCGGGCGGCAAGACCAGCCATCTTGCGGAATTGACGGAGGGGCGCGGACGGGTGATCGCGCTCGATTTGAATCTCAGCGGGCTGAAAGCCGCGCGCGATCTCGCTCGCCGGCTGGGTCATCGCAATATCGTATTCGCCAATGCGGATGTCGCCGCCGCACTGCCGCTGCGCCCCGAGTCTGCCGGTTTCGTCCTGCTCGACGCGCCGTGCAGCGGCATCGGCACGCTGCGCGAGCACCCGGAGATACGGTGGCGTCTGCCCGCGGACGATCTTCGCCGGATGGCCGAGGTGCAGGGCGCGATGCTCGAGAACGCGGCCACGGTGGTCCGCCCCGGCGGCGTCATCGTCTATGCGGTCTGCAGTCTCGCTCCGCAGGAAGGGCAGGGCGTGGTGCGCGGGTTTCTCGCCAAGCATCCGGAATTCGCGCCCGAACGGCCCGCAGAGCCGCTGCTTGCGCCATGGCTCCAGAGCGACGGCACGATGACGACCAGTCCCGAGCGCGGCGGCCTGGACGGGTTTTTCGCCGCCCGGATGCGCCGGCGATGAAGGCGCCTTTTGCCGCGCTGCGGCCGAGCCGCTAATCTCTGGTCATGGGAATCGAGCATAAGATTGCGCCTTCGATCCTGTCCGCCGACTTCGCGCGCCTGGGCGAAGAAATTCGCCGGGTCGAGGATGCCGGCGCCGACCTGATTCATTTCGACGTGATGGATGGCCATTTCGTGCCGAACCTTTCGATCGGCGTGCCGGTGCTGAAATCGCTCCGCAAGATAACCAGGCTGCCGCTCGACGCCCATCTGATGATTTCCGAGCCCGCGCGCTACTTGAGGGCCTTTGTCGAAGCTGGCGCCGATTCGATCTCGGTGCACGCGGAGGTTTGCGACGACCTGCCCGCAATAGCCGCGCACATCCACGAACTCGGGGCGCGAGCTTCGGTCGCAATCAATCCGGAGACGCCGGTCGAGCGAGTGCTCGCCGCCGCCGGGCACCTCGACATGATTCTCGTGATGAGCGTGCATCCGGGCTTTGGCGGCCAGGGCTTTATTGCCGAGAGCCTGGAGAAGTTGCGCGCCGTCCGTCGCGAGATCGAACGTCGCGGCCTCAAGGTTGACCTCGAGGTTGACGGCGGCGTCAAGATCGACAACATCGGCGCGGTGGCCGAGGCGGGCGCAAACGTTTTTGTCTCGGGTTCGGGGATTTTCGGGCATGAAAATTACCGCGAGATAGTCGGCGCGATGCGCGAGCGGGCGGCGCGCGCCTGACAGAGCGCTGCTCGCAATGACGCGCGCGGCGATGCTATAACAAGGTCCCGGTTCAGAATCTCCGGCGCACGGGGTGTAGCTCAGCCTGGCTAGAGCGCTGCGTTCGGGACGCAGAAGTCGCTGGTTCAAATCCAGTCACCCCGACCATTTTTTTTCGCGCGAAGGGCCCCATCCGCTTGAGCATCGCGCTTCTTTTCATCGCCGCATACCTTTTCGGATCGATCCCGGTGGGCGTACTGGTCGGCCGCGCTTTCGGTTTCGATCCGCGCGCGGTCGGCTCGGGCAACATCGGGATGACCAACGTCGCGCGGGCGGGCGGCAAAGGGGCCGGCGCGATCACTTTCGGTGGCGACCTGGTGAAGGGACTGCTTCCGGTCGTGTTTGCGCGGATTGCGGGTTTGCCGCCCGCAGCCGTTGCAATCGTCGGCCTCGGAGCCTTCATCGGCGCCATAAGCTCCGTTTTCCTGCGCTTTGCCGGCGGCAAGGGCGTCTCCGCCTCGCTTGGGATCTGGCTCGGGATCGCGCCCTTGCCGATCCTGGTGGCGCTCGTAGTATTCGCGGGCGTGTTCGCGCTCTCCAGGATCGTGTCGCTGGCCTCGATCTGCGCTGCGGTTGTCCTGCCGCCTGCCGCCGCGGTCCTGGGCCTGCCACGGCCGTACGTCGGGCTGGCAATCGTGATGACGGCGCTCGTTTTGCTACGCCATCGCG
>Ga0306922_10004556_pt1 | contig 13127 bp, 15 predicted proteins | sample sta12Cox44000082_FD_203758 | JGI IMG/M metagenome (GOLD analysis project Ga0306922, IMG submission 203758) | Lab enrichment of tropical soil microbial communities from Luquillo Experimental Forest, Puerto Rico - statoxic.12C.oxic.44.000.082 (v2)... | ecosystem: Environmental > Terrestrial >... | reverse complement strand
CCCTCATCAAGGTGATCGTCGCACGACAGGTCACTGCATGGGAAGCCCCGAGTCTCTCCACTCGTGCATGTGACCCTGAAGGTCTTCGACTTTCGTGTATCCCGCGCCCTCCAGCACCGCCTCCGCCTTCGCGGCGCGGCCGCCCTTCTCGCAGTGGACCACGACCTCGTCGGACTTCGAGATCGGGAGCTCCGAGAGACGGCTCGCGAGCTGGTCGTGCGGGATGTTCACGGCGCCCGGGATGTGGCCTGCCTGGAACTCCTCGGGCGTGCGGACGTCGAGGATCAGCGGCGCCTTGCCGTTCTTGATCTCGTCGGCGAGCGCCTGGTTCGAGATCTTCGCGACGGCCTGACTCTCTGCACGCTGGCAGGCGACGACCGTGAAGACGAGGACCGCGAGAAACAGCTTTGTCTTGCGCATCCCGGAAAGGTAGCCGCCGCCCCGGCGCGAGGCCGGGGCGGCGAACCGTTCACGAAGCGCGCACGCGGGTCATGCCGACGAGCGCGAGTGCCGACCCGAGCAGCATCAGCAGCTCCGGCTCCGGAGCGTCGGACTGCACCGCTACCTGCACCGGGCCGAGGGGGCTGTTGAGTCCGCCGACGAGGCTGGTCACGTCCTCGAGCTTGCCGGTCTCCGGGATGATCTTCAGGTTCGGGTTTCCCACCAGGCTGCTCAGGATCTGGTCGAGCACTGGATCACCATCGGAGAGCAGCGTCACGAACGGCGGCACGCTGGTCCCGGCGGTGGCCGTGAACGTCGACACGATGACGTCGCTGACGAGCACCTGCCCGCCCGGGATCGGGAGCACGAGCGGCGGCTCGGTGGGATCCGGCGCGGCCTCGGTCAGCACCACGATGCTGACGCCGGGGATGGTGATCGCCGTCGGGATCGGGATCGGCGGCGCCACGTTCGCCGGCCCGCCCGCGAAGGTGAGCGAGCTCTCGGGCGCCGTGGGCGACGGCGTTTCGGGCATCGAGTTGTCGTAGATCGTCACGCCCGCCGGGCTGGTGACGACCATGCGGTCCGACAGGAGATTGGGCGCCGCGTGCGTGGCGGTGCCGAATCCGGCGACGGTGATGACGAGCGTCAAGGCCGAGATCGCGAGAGTTCGAGACGAGTACATCGATGTTCCCTCCAAGGTGTTGTGCGGAGGGCGCACGCGCGCAGACGCGTGAGGCGAGACACCGACGAAGGGCCGAGACATGCGCAGCGCGCGAGCATCAGCCGGGCCCACCCCTGCAGACCCAGATCCCTCCAGCTCCGCATCGTACGGGCTCGTATGCGCTGCGGTGTGAAGAGAGTGTGAAGAACTCCTTCGAGTCTCCATCTCATGCGAACGCGCGGCGAAGCTAGACTGAACGCCAGTGAGCGCCCGGGTCACACGCCGCCAGTTCCTGCGCCGCAGCGCCGGCGCAGCCGCCTCGTTCGTCGCGGCGCCGACGGTGCTGCGCTTCGGCGCGATCCTGCGCGCGCCAACGCTCGGCGGAGATCCGTTCAAGTTGGGCGTCGCGTCGGGCGCGCCGGCCCCCGACGGTTTCGTGCTGTGGACGCGGCTCGCGCCCGATCCGCTCTCCGCCGATCCGGCGACGCCGGGCGGACTCACGGGCGGCGACCTCCCGGTTGGCTGGGAGATCGCGAGCGACGACGCCTTCGCCACGATCGTGAAGCGCGGCTCGGCGACGGCCGACGCCGCGTTCGCGCATTCCGTACACCTGGAAGTGTCGGGGCTCGAGCCGGGACGGCCGTACTGGTACCGCTTCAGCAGCGGCGATGCGCGCAGCGCGGTCGGCTGCGCGCGCACCGCACCCGCGCCCGGCGCGAAGCTCGACCGCCTGCGCTTCGGCGTCGCCTCGTGCTCGAACTACGAGGCCGGCTACTTCGCCGCCTACCGGCGCATGGCGGAAGAGGGCCCCGACCTGGTCTTGTTCCTCGGCGACTACATCTACGAGCACATGGACCACGTGCACCCGACGGTGCGCAAGCACAGCGACGGCGTCGAGGCGCGCACCCTGCCGACCTACCGCAACCGCTACGCGCAGTACCGCACCGACCCCGACTTGCAGCGGCTCCACGCCGCGGCGCCGGCGCTGGTGACCTGGGACGATCACGAGGTGCAGAACGACTACGCCGACCGCTGGTCGGAGACCTTCGACGACCCCGAGCAGTTCCTGAAGCGCCGAGCGGCCGCATACCAGGCGTTCTACGAGCACATGCCACTGCGCCCGAGCCTCTCGCGCCCGGATGGCCCGCGCATGCGCGTGTACGACCGCTTCCGCTTCGGCGACCTCGCCGAGATCTCGCTGCTCGACGGCCGCCAGTACCGCTCGCGCGAGGCCTGCTACGCGAAGCCGAACCACGGCGGCGGCCACCCCGAGACCGCGGCGGGCTGTCCCGAGCTGCTCGATCCCGCGCGCTCGATGCTCGGCGCCGAACAGGAGGCCTGGCTCGCCGACGGCCTCGCGCACTCGAAGGCGCGCTGGAACGTGATCGCGCAAGACGTGCTGATGGCGCAGCTGCGCGAGAAGCAGGACGACGGCTCGGTCGCTTTCTGGACCGACGACTGGAACGGCTACCCCGCGAGCCGCGCGCGGCTGCTGCGGCACGTACACGACGCGAACGTGCAGAACGCGGTCGTGCTCGGCGGCGACCTCCATTCGTTCTGGGCGAACGACTTGAAGCTCGACTTCGACGATCCGAGCTCGCCGGTGGTGGCGTCGGAGTTCGTCGGCACCTCGATCACCTCGTACGGCCCGCCCTACGACAAGTTCGCGGCGTGGGCGGCCGCCAATCCGCACGTCCGTTTCTTCGACAGCCGCCAGCGCGGCTACCTCTGGGTGGAGCTCGCGCCGGAGCGCATGACCACCCACTGCCGCACCATCTCGGACGCGCGCGACCCGCACGCGACGCTCGGCACGCTGGCCACGTTCGCGGTCGCGAGCGGCCGCGCGGGCGTCGAGCGCCAGAGCTAGACTCGGGCCCATGCGCGAGAACATCGAAGTCGGGGATCTGGCGTTCACGTCCGACGGCGGCGAGGAATTCGGTGCGATCCGCCGGCTCGGCCCGAAGGGCCTCGTGGTCTACGTCGAGAACGCGGGCGAGTTCGACGTGCCGCTCGAGGCCGTCGCGGCGGTGCACGCGAAGAAGGTCGTGTTCGACTGCAAGAAGCTCGACGCGCGGCTGCGCAGAGCGATCGGCCACGCGCACGACGCCGAGGTTCCGGGGCTCTAGTCCCGAGTCGGGTCGCGCCGCGCCCGGGGCAGGGGTACCTTCCTGGGAACCTCCCATGCCTCGCCGTCCGCTTTCGCGAGGCCCCTTTCATGCCATGGCGAAAGAAGAGCACAACCTTGGGCGCATCCAGCTCAAGCTCCAGGACCTCGGGCAGCTGTTCGACACGCTGGACCCGTCGCCGTTCCCCGAGCGCTCGCTCGACGACGACGCGGAGGCGTTCATCGTCAGCTGGGCGCGCGACCTGCGCCGCGCGGACGAGCTCGAGATCGTGCTGCATCTGCCGAACGCCGAGGAGAAGCCCGAGCTCGTCGGGCCGATCGCCGACACCGTGCACAACCACTTCGCCTACCTGGCGGACGCGAAGCGGCGCGAGTTCCGCGCGCTGATGTCGCGCGGACGCGGCAGCCTCGCAATCGGCATCGCGTTCCTCACCGGCTGCCTGTTGCTCGGCAACGCGATCGGGCGCCTGGCGATCGGCCACTCCCAGCTCGCCGGCATCGTGAAGGAGAGCCTGTTGATCGGCGGCTGGGTCGCGATGTGGCGCCCGATCGAGATCTTCCTCTACGACTGGTGGGCGCTGCGCCGCGAGCAGCGCGACTACGAGCGGCTGAGCCGCGCCCGCGTCAGCATCACTCCGTCGCCCTAAGGAACGCGCCCGACGCACACGCGCTGCGCGGGGCTGCCGTCGAGCTCGCAGTGGAGCGGGCCGGGCGCGGGCGGCGGTGCGCCGCGACCCTCGGCGGTGTAGCCGAGGAAGCGGCGGCCGTTGCTCTCGATGCAGACGTTCCAGACGTGGAGCGGGTCCTGCTCTGAGAACAGGGAGAGCTGCGAGATCGGCTCGATCGCGAAACGGCCTGCGACATCGGTCTCGGCTCGCGCGGACGGCGCGGAGCAGTCCTCGTCGCGGTCCTGCAGCGAGAGCAGCACCTCGGCGCCTTGGACGGGCGCTCCTGCACGCGTGACGACGCCCGAGAACGGCGGGCTGAGACGCGCGATTCCCGCCCCCGACGCGCAGGCGCAGACGACGCCGAACCACGCGAGCGCGCCGAGCCGAAACCACCGCTGCACGTCCCTCAGTCTAATGCGGGAGACGCGCAGGAAGCTGCCCTCCGAGAAAGCGCAACCCCGCAACGCCCCAGCGGTTATAACGGGCGTGAGCAACTGGAGGTCCGAAATGCGTCGCATCGCTCTCGCGATCGTTGCCGTCGCGACGCTGATCTTCTGGCTCCCGGCTGGCGAGAGCCTGGCCGCGCACGGCGGAGGCTCTCGCGGAGGTGGGGGCTTCCACGGCGGCGGCTTCGCGTCCCACGGCATGGCCTTCCACGGCGGCGGCCCGGTGGGCTTCCACGGCGGAGGCATGGCGTTCCACGGCAGCTCGATGGGCTTCCACGGAGGAGGCATGGCCTTCGGGAGTCGGGGCTTCTCTTCGAGCGCCTTCCACGGCGGCTCGAGCTTCGCCGGTCACGGCGGCGGGGGCGGCGGCTGGCACGGTGGAGGCGGCGGCTGGCACGGTGGTGGCTGGCATGGTGGTGGCTGGCACGAGCATGGCGGAACGAGCGTCGTCGTGGGCTTCGGCTTCGGCGGCTGGGGCTGGTGGGGCTGGCCGGGCTACTACGGCGGCTACTACGGGTATCCGTACTACGCCGGGTACCCGTACTACCCCTACTACCCGTACGGCTACCCGTACCCCTACGTGCAGCAGCCGCAGGCCTACGTGCAGCAGCCGCAGCAGACGCTCCCGTCGGGCTACTGGTACTACTGCCCGAGCGCGGGCGACTACTACCCGCATGTGCCGACCTGCCCCGAGCAGTGGGTGCCGGTGCCGCCGACTCCGTCGGACCAGCAGCCTGCGACGCCGGAGCAGTGAGGAACGAGAGATGGCCTGGAAGCAGCTTCTCGCGCTGGCGAGCGCAGCTGCGCTCGCCAGCGGTTGTGTGACCGCCCCCGCGGGCCCGCAGGTGATGGCGCTGCCGGGCTCGGGCAAGACCTTCACGGCGTTCCAGCAGGACGATCGGAACTGCCGCGCGTGGGCCTCCGAGCAGATCGGGCTGGCGCCGGGCCAGCCGCTCGACCACAACACGGCCACCGGAGCGACGATCGGCACCTTGCTCGGCGCGGCGGTGGGTACACTCTTCGGTGTCGCCGCGCACGACCCGGGCGCTGGCGCCGCGATCGGCGCCGGCACCGGCCTCGCGGTCGGCTCGGCCAGCGGCGCTTCGGTCGACGCGGCCAACGCGCAGGCGCTGCAGGGCCGCTACGACTCCGCGTACACGCAGTGCATGTACGCGGCCGGCGACCAGGTGCCTGCCGCGGCTCCAGCTCCGGCGTATGCGCCGCGGTACAGCCCGCCGCTGGCCGCTCCCGCGAGCCGTCGGATGCTCCCGCCGGCGCCGCCGCCGGGGATGCCGCCTCCGCCGCCGCCGGCGGCCGGTCCGCCGCCGAGCCCGCCGCCTCCGCCGGGCGCGTACCCCGCAGCGGGAGTCGGCTAGCCGTTCGCTAGAGTCCGGCGGCCGCATGAAGCTGCGCGTCGCCGGGCTCGGCTCGATCCTCTTGCTCTGCGCCCCGCCTGCGCTCGCAGACGGGATGTTCGAGGGCCCGCTCGGCATCTCCGACACGCGCAGCGCTTCGGGCACGTCGTGGCAGCCGGACGCCACGCCGATGAACGCCGTGCACTTCATGGCCGACGACTGGATGCTGATGGTGCACGGCCTGCTGTTCGCGGGCTTCGATGACCAGGCCACGCGCCGCGGTGGCAACCAGGGCTTCTCGACCAACTGGGGCATGGTCATGGCGAAGCGAGAGCTCGGCCCGGGCGAGCTCGACCTGCGCGCGATGCTTTCGCTCGAGCCCGCCACCGTCGGGCGCGACGGCTATCCGCTGCTGCTGCAGAGCGGCGAGGCGCTGGGCGGGAAGCCGCTGCACGACGTGCAGCATCCGCACGACCTGTTCATGGAGGTCGCGGGCGTCTACCGCCAGGCGGTCTCCGACGACCTCGGCCTCGAGCTCTACCTCGCGCCGGCGGGCGAGCCCGCGCTCGGACCGCCCGCGTTCCCGCACCGGCGCTCCGCCATGTCCGACCCGGTGTCGCCGCTCGGCCACCACTGGGAGGACTCGACGCACGTGAGCTTCGGCGTGATCACCGGCGGCGTGTTCACGCGCTTCGCCAAGCTCGAGGCCTCGTGGTTCAACGGGCGCGAGCCCGACGCCAACCGCTGGGACTTCGACATCCGCACGCCCGACTCGTACGCGGCGCGCCTCACCGTGAACCCGAGCGAGAGCTGGAGCGTGCAGGTCTCGGGCGGACACCTGAAGAGCCCCGAGGCGCTCGAGCCCGACGTGGAAGAGACGCGCGTCACCGCCTCCGCGACGGTCGACGCGCGCGTCGGCGCGGACGGGAACTGGGCGACGACCTTCGTCTGGGGGCAGAACTGGGAGACCGAGGGCCCGACCACGCCGGCCTTCCTGCTCGAGACCAACCTCGAGCTCGACGAGCACCACACTCCGTTCGCGCGGCTCGAGTACGTGGTGAAGACCGGGCGCGACCTGGCGCTCGCGCCGCAGAACGACCTGCGAAAGTTCGACGTGGTCGCCGCGACGCTCGGCTACGTGTACGACTTCGCGCCCGTGGCGTCGCTGCTGCCGGGGATCGGCGGGGCGTTCACCGTCGACTTCCTCGACCCGGGGCTCGAGCCCGCGTACGGCCACCGGGTCGGCTACGGCTTTCAGCTGTTCGTGCGGCTGACGGCACCCCGGCTCGGCCGCTAGCGCTCGACCGGCAACTTTAAATTGTGTAGGCCCCGGTGACGGATCGCCGCGGATGGCGCAGACTCCGTCGAGAGCGATGAGGGGTCGCCGCAGCATCGTCGCCGCCTGCATCACCGTCGTCGCGCTCGCGCTCACGGGCGCGGCGCGCGATCCCGGAGTGCGCGTGCGGCTCGACCTGGAGCGCTTCCAGCTCGTCGCCGTCGACGCACGGCGCCCGGACGACGCGCTGGTGCTGCCGATCGCGATCGGTTCGCCCGCGCATCCGAGCCCGCCGGGGCACTACGCCCCGCACGAGGTGGTGCGCAATCCGGGCTGGAAGCCCGGCACGCAGGCGCGCGCGTGGGGCGCGCAGTCGCTCGATCCCTCCGGCGCCGGGCCGATGGGCATCGCGAAGATCCCGCTGCGCGGCGACGGCTTCGCGCTGCATGGCGGCGCGAACCCGCTCGTCGTCGGCAAGCCGGTCTCGCTCGGCTGCGTGCGGCTCTCCGACCCCGACATGCTGGCGTTCCTCGACTGGCTCGACCGCGCGGGCGCGCTCGCCGCACCGCGCTCGAGCGCGAACGGCGAGATCCACCAGCCGCTGCGCCGCCCGGTTGCATTCGACGTGCGCTGAAGTGAAGAATGGCCCCGGGGTACGACGCCCGGCCGCGGCGACACGGATCGCGCGGCAGAGCCACATCGCAGCGGCAGCACCATTCGGGACATCTGGGAGCGGCACCGGGAGGGGAGCGAGATGAAGACGGGGTTCGAGAATCACCGATCGCGCGCGCTGCGATGGCTCTGCGCGTTCGCTGCCGGGCTGGTGGTCGCGTGGGCCGAGCCCGCGCGCGCGTTCCCGATCGTGTTCGACGGCCCGGGCGGATTCGGCGTCTCGTCGAGCACGGCGGACTCGGTCGAAGCGGCCGGGTTCCTGCTGATCCAGAACGTGCCCGTCGCGCCGGCCTCGAGCGCCGGGCTCACCATCCCCGCGCCCGACGTGCTCTCGTCCCATCTCGTCACCAGCCCGAGCGTGGCGAACCCGAACACCGCGGAGTCGCGCTGGAGCGTGACCGACGGGGGAGGCGCTGCGCTCCAGAACGCCTGGCTCGTGTTCTTCAATCCGACGACCTACACGCCCACCAAGGTCGGAATCGACCTGCAGAGCGGCGGCCACTGGCGGCTGGTCGAGGTCTCGGCGGGCGCGGCCGGCAACTACTTCTACCCCGCGGTCTTCCTCGGGAGCCTCGACCCCGACGAGACGGCGGCTTTCCTGATGCACCACGTGGTGGGACAGCCGCTGACGCAGCAGGGCTCGAACCTGATCCTGCCGCAGTACAGCGTCGGCGTGCTCACCGGCGTGCCGCTGCCCGAGCCGAGCACGATCGCGCTCGTTGCGGCCGGCGTGGCGGGGGCGGTGCTCCTGCGCGGCAGGAAGGGCTGAGGCTCGATGCGGCGCTGGCTGGCCGTCGCCGCGCTCGCGCTCTGTCCGCTCTCCGCACGCGCCTCGGACGAGAGCGACGTGCTGCGCGCCCGCGGCGCTCGCCTAGCGGCCGAGGGCAAATGCGACCAGGCGCTGCCGCTCTTCGCGCGCGCGCTTGCCGCGGACCCGAAGGAGGCGCGCTCGGCGCTGCTCGCCGGCCGTTGCCAGATCGCGGCCAAGCAGTACGCCGAGGCCGAGAAGTCGCTCGACCTCGCCCAGCAGCGCGATCCGAGCCTGCACGAGGTATCGCTCGAGCACGCGATCGCGCGCTACCACCAGGAGAACTTCGCCGGCGCGCGCCAGGCGCTCGAGGCCGCGCGCCCCACCTCGACTGGCGACGCGCGCTTCGAGCTCTACGACGGGCTCTTGCTGCTGCAGGAGGGCAAGCGCGCGGAGGGTATCGCCGCGCTCGAGCGCGCGCGCAAGGCGGACCCCAAGGTCGCCGAGCCCACCGCCTCGTACTACGAGGGGCTCGCGCTCGAGAACCAGGGCGACCGCCGCGAGGCGCAGGAGGCGATGAACCGCGTCGTCACCAGCGACCCGACCGGGCGCTGGGGCGTCGCCGCGCAGCAGCGGCTCGCCTTCTGGTCGCGCACCCGCCCGCGCGACTACTGGGCCGAGCTCACCTTCGGCGAGGAGAGCGACAGCAACGTGGTGCTGCGCGGCAACGGCGTCGACCTCCCCAGCGACATCAGCGACCAGCGCGACTTCCGCGCGATCTGGCACGCCGACGCGGGCTGGCAGTTCCTGCACACGCCCGACTGGGGCGCGGGCGCCGAGCTCAACTACACCGGCACCGCCGAGCACCAGCTGCCCCAGTTCAGCTACGACTACCTGGTCGGCACTGCCTGGATCGACCGGCGCATTACCGAGCGGCTCTCCGCGCACCTGCAGGCCGACTACGCGTACGGCTGGGTCGACGGGGCGTCGTGGGTGACCGAGGTCGCAGCCACGCCGGGCCTCGTCTACGCCGAGGGCCGCAACCTGTACACGCGCGTGTTCGGCCGCTTCCCGTTCTCGAACTACCACTTCACGCCGGACTCCACCGCGACCTGGAACCCGCTCTCGGTCCCGACTCCCACCCCCGAGCAGCTGCACACCGCCGCGCAGATCGAGGCCGACCGCAACCGCGACGGCCGCGCCGAGCAGCTCGGGATCGAGCAGGGCATTCCGCTCGACGCAATTCGCACGCAGCTCACCGCCACGGCGCTGTTCACGCGCTACCACGCCGAGGGCAGCGAGTACTCGTTCCGCGGCGCCGGCGGCTATCTGCAGAGCGACACGCTCCTGCCCTGGAACTTCACGCTCTTGCTCGCGGCGGGCTACACCTGGCGCGGCTACCTGCACCCCACCACCTTCGAGGCCGTCGCGCCACCCAATAGCGACAAGCGGCGCGACCAGGTCGTCGACACCGACATCTCGCTCGAGCACACGATCTACTACGACTGGCTGGTCGGGTCGGTCCGGTACCACTTCACCAACGAGGCGTCCAACGTCGCCGTGTTCGACTACGGCCGCCACATCTTCGGCGGTTACCTCACCGTCCGGATTCCGTGAGCGCAGGAGGGAAGATGTCGTCTCGAAGCGTCTGGGCAGTTGCCGCTCTGTTGCTGTGGGCGGGAGCGGCGCATGCTGACACCCCCGCGGCCGAGGTCGTGGCGCTCGAGGGCCACGCCACCGCGGACGCCGCACCGCTGGCCGTCGGCGACCCGGTCGTGGCCGGCGCGGTGCTGCGCACCGGCGCGAATTCTCGGCTCGGCGTGTTCGCGAACGAGATCTACCTGCAGCTCGACCCGCAGTCCGCGCTGCGGCTCGAGCGCGATGCCGCGGGCCACGTGACCATGATCCTGCAGGAGGGCCGCGCGCGCATCGTCGACACCCGCGGGGGCGGTGCGCCCGCCGCGCTGCGCGTCGACTCGGCCAGCGCCGCGATCGCCGGCGGCGACTCCGAGGTCTACATCCTGAACGAGAAGGCCGGCCGCTACGCGATGTTCTGTGACTGGACCGGCCCGGTGCAGGTGACTCGCAGCCCCAAGTCACTGAGCGCCGACCCGCACCACTGCATCCTGGCGAAGCCGCACGAAGACCTGTACGCGGCGCAGGGGCACGACCACCAGATCCCGCTCTTGCCGCTGCCCGACGACGCGGTGCTGTACGACTCGCCCGCGAACCACTTCGACACCAGCGACGTCGCGGCCGGCCCGCCGGGCTTCGGCTTCGGCGATCCGGTCGCGCCGCTCGAGCGCGATCGCGATCCCTGCGACGTCCCTGGCTCGGGCTGCAACGCCAAGACGGGGCTCAAGGTGATCGAGCCGCCCCCGGTCACCGGCGGCTGCGCGCCAGGCGTGCCCTGCAAGCCGTAGCGCGCGCTCAGAGCTGGATGCCGAAGTACTCCGCGTAGCGGCGGTTGTACTCCTCGTCGGAGAGCTCGTCGCCCAGCGCGACGTACTCCTCGTCGGAGATGCGCGCGCGCCCGCTCGCGAGCCCCACCGCGTCCTTCCCCACGGGCCAGCGCAGCTTGTACGCGGGGCTGCTGATCGCCTCGAAGATCGCCTCCGCGACGAGCTGCGGCGGCGTCGCCTCCTTGAAGCCCGCCGCGAACAGCTTGCCGTTGCGGCGCATGGTCTGCTTGTACGGCGACGCCTTGTCGTAGCGCGTCGCGCCCGCCGAGTTCTCGAAGATCGCGGTCATGATCACGCCGGGCTCGACGTTCACCACGCGCACGCCGAAGCGCCGCAGCTCGAAGGCCAGCGCCTCGCCCACGCACTCCAGCGCGAACTTCGAGGCGGAGTAGGGGATCTGGTTCGCGGTGGCGATCCGGCCGGCGATCGAGGTCACGTTCACGATCGTCCCGCGCCCGCGCTCGCGCATGCCGGGCATCACCGCCTGGATGCAGCGGATCGCGCCGAAGTAGTTGGTCTCGAACATCTGCCGGTGCTCGTCCTCGGGCACGAGTTCGAGCGGCGTCGCGCCGCCGATCCCTGCGTTGTTGACCAAGACGTCGATCGGCCCGCGCGCCGCTGCCAGCGCGAACGCACGCGCGGTCGAGTCGGGCGAGGTCACGTCGAGCTCGATCACCTCGACCGGCAGCTTGCGCGCGGCTGCGGCTTCCTCGAGCGGCTTCGCCTTGGCGAGGTTCCGCATGCCGGCGAACACGGTCCAGCCGTTGGCGGCGAGGTGCAGCGAGGTCGCGAGCCCGATCCCGGTGCTGGTCCCGGTGACGACGGCGATGCGCGGTGCGTCGGCCATCGCGTCAGGCCTTCAGCGCCGCGAGGCAGCCGGTGCGTTCGAGCAGCGGGTCGAGCGCGCCGCGGTCCGCCACCGCCGCGTACTTCGCGCGCAGCGCCGCGAGCGAGCGCGCGTGGTACTTCTGCGGCTTCTGCGTCCAGGTCTTGCCCGCGAGCTCGACCGTGAACTCCTCCTGGTTTGCCGCGATCGCCGCCGCGTTCGCGACGCTCCAGGGCAGGAACAGCCGCCCGACCTGCGTCTCGAGCAGCGGGGTCAGCGTGCCGGCCAGCTGCGACCACGGCTCGAACTCGCCATCGGCGCGCGGGAACAGCATGCGGTGCACCCAGGCGAGCACCGCCGGCGCGCGGCCGTCGATCAGCGCGCCGGGCGTCGGATCGGTCCAAGCCTCGTAGATCTGGCCCCAGAGCCCGAAGTCCGCGAACGCCGGCCGCGCGCCGAACAGGTAGGGCCGCGACTGAAGGTGCGTCTCGAGCAGCTGAATCGTGTCGCGGAACGACCCCTCGATCTGCGGCGCCGTCTGCGCGCTCGAGCCCACGAACCACACCCGCCCGACCATGCGCCCGCGCACCTGCTCGGTCAGCGCCGCGAGCTGTTCGTCGGTCGTCTGCGGCGGCGCGCTCGCGCACGCGATACGCAGGGCACCCGAGACCTGGTCCACCTCGCGCGCCCAGCGGTAGTGGAACATCCATTTGTTGCCCCACTCGTCACCGAACTCCTCGAGCAGCGCCGACACGAACGCGGCCACCGGCTCGCGCGGGTGGATCGACGGCTCGGGATGCAGCTTCTCGAAGTGCTCGAGGATCGGCGTCGAATCCTGGATCGCTTCCCCGTTCGGGCTCAGCACCAGCGGCACCAGCGGCAGCTTCGCGTGCTTCTGGAACTCCGCCTGGTTCGCGCCGCTCCGGATCACCCATTCGTGGGGGATCTCCTTGTAGCGAAAGTACGAGCGGGCTTTGACGGAGTAGGGGGACAGCTCGATCCCGAAGATACGGTGGACGTTCGACATGGGTGCATCGTGGCACAGCGCGAGCAATCCTGTCCGTCAACGAATCTCGCGGTGTTCTCGACCCGGCGCGCGGTCTATGATGGCGCGATGAAGAGTGCTGGGTCGCTCGCGGCAAGTGGGCGGAGACAGACGAGAGCGGTCCTCGCTTGCACGATCGCCTTGACTCTTTCGCTCCTTGGGGTGCCCGCGAGACGGGCGAGCGCCCTTCTCCTTCCGGATGGCACGGTCGTCTGGAACTTCGAGGCGGTTCCGCACGACGGAACCATCTTGGGCGAACCCCTGTCTCCTCAGAGCAGCCCTGGAAACCTGATTGCTGGCTCGCTCCGGTTCCCACCGACGGCATTACACCCTGGGTATCTTGCAGCCACCCTCACCCTCGAGATACCGACGTTCGGAACGGTGACTTCGACATCATTCTTC
>Ga0306922_10004554_pt1 | contig 13129 bp, 10 predicted proteins | sample sta12Cox44000082_FD_203758 | JGI IMG/M metagenome (GOLD analysis project Ga0306922, IMG submission 203758) | Lab enrichment of tropical soil microbial communities from Luquillo Experimental Forest, Puerto Rico - statoxic.12C.oxic.44.000.082 (v2)... | ecosystem: Environmental > Terrestrial >... | reverse complement strand
GGTGTAGCGTAGCGCGGGCGAGTCGCCGTACAGTTGTTTGGCTCTCGGAAACGGCGCCCGTCGGTGCCGGCGCCACCGTGTAGCGGAATTGCGCCTCACCGAGCGTGATCACATCGCCGTGCTCGAGACGCGCACAGCGAACTCGGCGCTTGTTCACGAGCACACCGTTTGTGCTCCCCAGATCCTGCAGCAGTGCGCTGCGGGAAGCGGGAATCAGCACGGCATGATGACGGCTGACGGAGGCCATCGTGAGGGACAAATCGTTGTCGGGATTGCGGCCGATGGTCGTCCGCGCACGCAGCACGAAACTGTGGTTCTTGCCGCCGTCGATGCGTGTCAGGATGCTTGTCTGAGTCTCTCCAGGCGCACCTTCGGAGGCAATCAGGCCGCGGCTCAGCTCGTTGATGCTCGCTTGCGCCCGCTCGAGGGCGTAGGCGTTCGTCGAGGCGATGCCCATGGCCCGTTGGAGCTCGGCGTCCCGCCGCGCCAGGGACGCGTGGAGCTGCTTCGAAGTTACGCGCAGCTCTACATTCATCGACTCCAGACGGACAAGGCGAGAATCGCTCTCCGCTGCTTCCTTCGTCAGAGCAGCGACTCGCTCCTCGAGAGCACGGCGCTCCTCTGCTGGCGTCGCCAATCGACCCGTCAACTCCTCGATTTGTCCGCGCAACACGCCAATCAGCGTCACGAGCTCGGCATGACTCGCGGCCATGGTCCGGGCCACAGACTCTCGTTCCTCGAGCAGACGGCTTTGTTCAGCGAGCAGTGCCTGGCTGCGCTCCAGCGCGCCTGTCAGGTCCGAGAGCGATGCGCGGCCGCGTGCGATCTCGAGCCGTGCGTTAGCCAGCTCATCCTCGAGCGATGCGATCTCCACCTCCATCTCGCGCAACCGCCCGGCGTGCTCGGTCGTCAGCTCGGCCAATCGCGATTCCAGTGCGTCGCGCGTTTGCTCGCTCGCGGCTTGATGGATGGCTTGCCGGGCGACCACCATGTCATGCGAACCTCGCGCCTCGTCACGCTCGCGGACCACATCCTGGAGTTGTCGCTCGCGTACTTCGAGCTCGGCAGCGAGCTGACTGGCGCGAGCCTCCTGGTCCTCTGCGCGGTGCCTGGCGATGGCGAGCTCATCATCCAGCTCCCGGATCGTGCTCTCGAACAGCGTGCGGTACGCCTCGCGATTCTGCAGCCGCTCGATGCAGCTCGCGAGCTGAGCTTGCAGCAGCTCGCGCTCCACCGTGAGACGCTCGCGCAAGCGAATCTCGTCGTGGGTTCGGTGCTCCAGTTCGGCGTGAGCGTGGTTCTGTGCCTCGATGGTCCGGTGCGCATTCTGCTCACGCGCTTCGCTGTCTTGAAGGCGGGTCTCGAGCTCAGCAAGCTCGCGCGCCGCGCGCTGCTGGACGACCCCGAGAGCCGCGTGCGTGCTCTGCAGCGCCTCGAGAGTCTCGGTGCGCTGTTGGAGCAACGCTTCGGCGCCTGCGAGTGCGGCGTTGTGCCGCGCTTCAGCGGTACGCGCGGCTGTCAGTTCCTGTCCGAGTCTGGCGGCTTCGCGCTGCGCGCCATCCAACTCGGCGGCGCGGCGCTGCGCAGCCTGTCGCTCACCGGTCAGCTCCTCCTCGAGGATTCGCGCGCGGTTGCTCAGTGCCTCGAGATTTGCGCTGTTGGCGCCGAGCTCGCGACTCAGCGCATCGGCGCTCGCCACGCCAGCGGTCCGCCCGCGCCGCGCGTCCCGCAGTGCGGCCTGCTGAGCGCGCAACTCGTCGCTTTTCTGAGCGATCCACCGCTCAGCCTCCACCATGAAAGCCGCATCGAACACCTGGGGCGCGGCGTCGTCTCTGTAATCGTCGAGCTCCTCCGCAGCCGGGACCTCGCGCCCCGCGGGGGTGACCCCGCAAGCGGATGGTTCAGCCACTTGGCGCGATGCGGCCTCTGCTTCGTACGCTGCGGGATCGAGTGCGGGAAGCTCGTCCGTCGCGTCGAGCACGGTCGAAGGCCTTGGGGCGGTGATGTCCGGGGAATCCATCATTATTCTTCTGGGCTTCTGCGGGCACCGGGGCAGTGGCTCCCATCGAGGCCCGCAGCGCCGCTGCAAATCCTCTTCTTTTGAGGCATTTAATCGCAGTTTTGGCCAAAACGCACCCTCTCATTTGACAATATGCGGCCTGTAGGCAACAACCAACCCGTGGCGGACGTAAGCTATTGACTGGGCGGCCGAAATCATTGGGTCAATCCAGTCCTTCATCGGGGGCCACGGCGACGCGGCGCTCTAACTTGGACAAACCGCTGGATCTCTTACTCGGAGTCGTCGTGATCTAAACTCTTGTCTGAGTCCAGCTCCAACCCTTTCCCGGACTCCAAGTCAGGCGTCCGAGTTGGTTTTCGTGTCTGAGACCGCGTATTCGCGTGCGGAAGAACTTGCCCCTGCCTCGGACCAATTTGAGGTAGAGGATCAGCATCTCGATGAACCGAAGTGCAGGCACATCCCTGGCTGTCGCCTGGGCTGACGCTTGCTATCACCTGCGCAGATAGCGGCGCAGTTGGTGGAACCAGAAGCGAATCAGCCGCCACCGCTGCGGCGGCGGCCGGCGGAACCTCGACAGGAAATCCCAGATGAGCCGGCTTGCATCGGGCGGCGTTGGATCGTTGAATACCTCGCGCTCATCGCCGCCACTCCATGCGTGTCCCAACCCACCAATCAATATCGAGCGCAGCAGCACCTGGTCGCTGCGCACATAATCACGCTGCCGGTAGCTGCGGCCATTGTCGGTGACGAACTGTTCCACGGGCTCACCCAGCGGCTGCGGAGGCAGAGTCACAAGCTCTGCGAACTTCCGGAACTGGGCGACGATCTGTTCGGCGTTGCGCGGGTGCACCACGGTATCGCCATCGCCGTGCATCACCAGGGTGGGGACGAAGCCTGACCTCCGCGACACCTTGCGGGCAGCCTCGGCAGCCGTGCTTTCCGGCGACAAGCGCGCACCGGCACGCATGGCGTGAGCGGCGGCCACTGCCGAGTCCGCTGCCCGGTACATTAGACCGGACACGATGGCGCACGCGGCAAAGACCGCGCCATAGCAGAACGACAGCGTCGCCGCCATCGCGCCGCCCGCCGACATGCCGGCCACATAAATTCGCGAGCGATCGACGGGGTAGCAACGCGCTATGTGCCGCACCAGTGCAACGATCACGGCCGTCTCACCGGCGTCCTCTCGCGTCCGCGGGCTGAACCAATTCCAGCAACGCAATGCGTTGGCCCACAGGGACTGCTGTGGATACAAGACGATAAAGCACTGCTCATCGGCCAGCGCGTTCATCCGCGTACCAACAGCGAGGCTCCGCGCGTCCTGACGGCAGCCATGCAGCATCACCAGCAGCGGCACCCGGCTGCGCCAAGTCACCGTGGTCGGGACATACAAGAAATAATCGCGCTGCTGCCGGGAAGGCCCGCCGCCAAGGGCGTCCGGATAACGGCCCGACAGCCAGCCGCATGTCAAGGGTGCCCGCAAGCCCGTCAATCGAACCAGTCGCGCGAGCGCGGCGCGTGCTGCCGTCAATGGCCAGGTCACTGAACTAACTGCCTTGTCTGTCGACTTGCCCCGCAGCCTATCGGACTTACGTCGCAACGGGTGTCACTTCCCGCACCACGTCGCACGGCCAATGTCGCCAAAGGGGAACAAAGCTTGTCGGCCGGGGTGCCACACGTGCACCATTGTCGTGCGCATGACACACAGCTCGCCCACAATAGGGCACGACTCGAGGGGTTGGCCGTGCCGAGATCCAGTGTCAAAGATTCTCTTTCGAGACAGCGATATGCACATTCTCATCAATGACTCGCCTGCACACCGCGGACTTTCGTCTCCGAAAACTGTGGAGCGGACACGGCCCGATGTACGCTGCAGTGAGGAGCCTGCAACTAAATCGGATCCCAGGGTTGATCATGACGAAACTCTGCTCGTGGCAGCCCTCGAGGTCATTGAGTCGCGACGGGCAGCACTCGAGTGGCTGCTGGAGGCTGATCTGCTGCGCCTGTGTCTGGTCTGACAACCAACACTGCGCGGAGACTCCTCGATAGCCAACTGGTGGTTTATCGAAGGCGACCGCTCGCTGACGCGGCGGAGGATCGCCGCAAGCCAAAACTCAGCTGTAGCAGCTCGTGCGTGACGACGAGACGCAAAGCAGACACGCTTACTCGGTGGCGATCGGGCGGCGCGCGCTCAGCTTGCGAGGACTTGCTCAAGGTTATCGGCCGCATCCCGACCAAATCGACGAGCCACAGCGCGCAGCAGATCCAGATCCACCGGGCCTTGCGCACTGCGATAGGCGGACTGCGCATCCAGGATGTCTTGTGGACCGCCCGCGAAGCACTTCATGGCAATAAAATCCTCGCGGCCGACGATGCGAAGGTTCACGCCCATGAACGGAACTTCCACGGCCCTGAAAAAGACCGCGGGATCCATGCCGCGCAGGCCGCCCAAAAGATCGACGCGATTGTCATGGCTGTCGCTCAAGATGAGCATTGCGGGAATTGGGTCGTCGGTCTCTCCAGGACGCAATTCGGTGTCAAAGCCTGCGCGCTGAAATCGCGTACGCAGCCTGGTCAGACGCTGCGACGTCGTGAAGAGAAGTACATCCACGTCGGTTGACGCCCGCACGACCCCGTGGGCGGACAGCGCGAAGGCGCCGATCACCGCGTAGTCGATCTGCTCGCGTTGCAAGACCTCGACTGCATCGAGAAGCAAGAGCGCCGACTGGCCCGCCCGTTTGGTCCTCACGGTCGGCGCAGCTCTTGTCGCGCTCGCTGCGCCTCGGCAGCGCGGCCGGCCTCGTGCAGGGCACATACCAACTGACTATGCTCGAGAAAGGCCTCTAATCGCTGCGAGGGTGTAAGACGACTACTTTCGGACTGGATCAAGGATTGGCGTGCCGCATCTCCGAGCGTGGGTCGGGACGCTCGCGACGAACGGGAACGAGTGGGAGAGCTGAAGGCACCGGCCTCTTGCGGGACAACACCCGTCTGGAGCGTTATCGGCAGGCCGGCCCGGACAGCTACACGGATCAGCAGCTCGAGCGATAAGTCGGATACGCGACCGTTGATAATCTTGCTCAGCGTGGGCTGCGGCAGGCCAAGCCGTTTTGCAGCGGCAATCTGAGTGAGGCCCATACGATGGGCGTATCGCGCAAGCTGCAGGGCCACATCGTTGCGCAATCTTTGAATGGCGGCGTTATCCGGAGGTACCACGGTCATATAGTAGATCTATTATAGTCGATCGTGGGAGCGACGGATACCCGACTGAGAGTTCCCTCGGACCTCGTGGCACGGTCGGCAAAGAGCGCCTCGTCGAGTCAGCCTGACCGCCTTCTGCCAGAACGCGGTATCCCGGTGCCGCTCGTCCCGGTCGCTCACCACGTATATCGGAAACCTACCGTGCCCGGAAGCCGTCGCGCCTGATGTTGGTGTTGTCGACGGCCAACTGATAATCGGCGCTGGTGTAGAGCGCGCCGGCGGCCAATGCCGTGACTGTCAGAGCTCCTGCCAAATCCATCCGATCACTGTTCGAAGGCAGGAATCTGGAAACGCTCAACGATCCTGTTTAACCACGAGTCAGAGCTGTCGCTCTTCCCGCCACGGTTGAGCCATCCGGTCAGCGCCTGCAGCTCGAGCGTGAGGGCAACATATCAGTCACACCGGCAGCGCACATCGGTGCCGGTTGGGCACATCCATTCCTTTCCTGCGCGCGCGTGCTTAGACTGTGCAACCACCACGGTGTGAGCCGCAAGGGGTCATGCACATGCGACCAGTGATTACGCTCGCGCTCGCCTGCGCGGGGTTCGCGGCGGCGCAGGCGGCTTCAGCCCAAACTCTCCGCTGCGGATCCGTATTGATCCAGCCGGGCGATAACGCCTGGTACGTGCTCGAGAAATGTGGCGCGCCCACAGCCTGGACGGCGATCACCCTGCCGGGGAGTGCGAGCAACGTCTATATCAACGTCTACCAGACCGGTGCCACACGAGCGGACCGCTGGCTGTATCGCCGGGACTTCGGGCAGTTTGCCGCCGTCCTGGCAATCGGCGACGATGGCCGCGTCCAGGAGATCGAGTTCGAAAGGTTCAGGGACTGACGCCGGCATCGCCCGACGTCCCGAACCGCACGGTCAGAGCACAAAGGGCAGCAGCATCTTCGTCTGCTTCATGTAGGCGCGGTAGCGATCCGGAAACTGTTCGATCAGTAGCTTTTCTTCGCGCCGCGCCCCGCGGATGAAATAGGGCCCGTACACCATCAGCGGCATCAGCCACAATACGCTCTGACCGATCGCTGAGCCGAGCATGGCGAGGAGCATTCCGCTGTAGAGCGGATGGCGTACTAGGGCGTATGGCCCGGTGGTGATGAGTTCGGGATTCTCCCGGCCCGAGGTGCTCGCGCTCCCCTTCCGTCCGAGAAGGGCCCGAGCCCCGATGGCAAGCCCTAAACCGAGCGCGGTGCACACGAAGCCGACGAGGCCCATCCACGTGCTCGAGTTGTGGGCATACGGGCCCGCGTTCGGCAACACCTGGCCGAGGACCGCAAGCTGCAATACCAGCACAACCAGGGCGAAGAACCCCAGGCGTATTGCGATTTCGCGCCACCAGAGCCATCGGCTGCCGATATGGCGCATCAGAGCGCCGGTCGCGAGGCTCCAGTACGCGACGAGAGCGAGCCAGAGCGCGAAGATGAGCCAGCCGTAGATTGTCATGGCCGCGGGATGCAGCTGATTGGGTATCAGTCGGTAGCGGGATTCTAGCGGCTCGACTGTAGAACGACGGCAACGCGCCGCCGAGCAATCTTTATATATATATAAGAGTGCGAAGCCCATGGTCGTGCTCGAGTGCGAATCATGTCTCGCCGACCTCTCGGACCTGCCAGGGTCCTGCCGCACTGCGGTTGCACGGCACTCCTCACCGCAGAGGCGGATAGCGGCAAGACTGCGTGACTGCAGGAGTTCGCGCAGCGTCAGAGCGGGCTGCGGGTGCTCCGGGGAGCCTGCAATGCCCTGTCTGCCTCACGGCCGCTCGTCCCCTGCACGATGTCGCACGGCAGACGCACGGCCGACCGTCGGCCACGCTGGATTCCGCGGCGTTAGCCGGGCTGATATTCGGTCCGCGAGATCACCCTCCACCTCCCGACGCAAGCGGTGACCCCCGTTTCATTGAGCGGTGTCTGCGGCCCGTCCGGAAAGGCTCGTCCGACCGGGTAACGGGCATGGGCGCACCCGATGGCCGCCAGTCTCGAACCAAAGCCAGACCGCGACGCTCGGCCGGGACGCCGCTGAGCACGGCTGCCGCGCTGAAGATACTCCAACATGACATAACCAACGTGACATAACTGAGAGCAGCCGGGACGTTAGCGATGCTGCGTGGCGCGAACGTCGGCTGAGCGGATCGGAACGCCCCGGCGCCGGTGGAGGTAGCACCAAAGTCTCATTGTCAGTCCCACTAGGGTCTAAAATAGTGATCGCAACACTCCGGCAACCGGAGCGCCGCACGCCGCAGAGCGTGCATAAGGGGATCCATGAAAAACATAACAGTTCCCGTCGCGACTCCACGTCATCGCGAAGCCCGCGCCGCCTTGTCGCGTCTGCCATTCGTTCTGGCGTGCGCCGCGGTGTATGGCGCTGCGGCCGCGCCCGAGGTCCATGCCGCGACGCCGAATGCAGCCGGATACACTCCGACTCTCTATGTTTATCAGAACAACGAGCTCGTCGATGTCAAGACATTCAAGATCGCGGACCTGGAAGGGTGTCAGCGCCGCGCTTCGGCGCTGCTGCAGCTGTACCTGAATCACTCGGACATCGAGGACGATATGCGGCTCGTCGTCACGTGCGTGCGGGTTCCGCCCCCGTCCGCAGGTCATCGCAAGGGTGAGCAAACGCCCGATGGCGAGCGGCCCGATCGGCGGGTCGAGGTGCCCGAGGTGACGCTGTAGAGGTCCGCCGGCGGGAGCTCACGCCCGCGACGATTGCGACATACTTACGGCAGGTCGCCGCGTGGCGCGGTGCCGAGGCGCAATCGGAGCACGACCATGCCGCAGGGCAACGTGAGCTTCATCTTCGATCTGGACGGCACGCTGGTCGACAGCGTCTACCAGCACGTGGCCGCCTGGCAGCAGGCGTTGCACGCAGTCGCCATCGAGCTGTCCGTGTGGCGCATCCATCGCCGCATCGGCATGAGCGGCGGACTCTTTACCGACATGCTGCTGCGGGAGATCCACCGCGAGGTCACACCGGCGCTGCTCGAAGAGCTCAACCAGCATCATGCCGCGGCGTACCTCAGCATGATCAAGTGGGTCCGCCCGCTGCCCGGTGCGCGCCGCCTGCTCGAGCACCTGACACGGGTCGGAATACCCTGGGCCATTGCCACGAGCGGCAGGATGGCGACCGCGAAATACAGTCTCGAGCTGCTGGGACGCGACGCCGCCAGCACGGTGATCGTGACCCGGGATGACGTGAGACGTGCCAAACCCGAACCGGATCTGTTCATCGCAGCAGCGCAACGGCTGAATGCGGACATCGAGTCGGCGGTGGTCGTCGGCGACAGTATCTGGGACATGCTCGCCGCCCGGCGCGCCCGTGGCCTGGGGGTCGGAGTACTGTCCGGCGGCTACGGCGAGGATGAGCTCGAGCGGGCCGGCGCCATTCGCGTGTACGAGGATCCGGCAGACCTGCTGGAGCACATCGGTGAGATCGGCGGACGTCCCTGAGTCCTCGTGCCATCACCGACGAAAACCCGGGCGTCGCGCGGAAGGCCGGCCTGGTGCATGCCGAGCTGCTCGACCGCGCGGATTGCGCGAAGCGCGCTGCCGCGCCGGCCCCCGGGGGTGTGTCAGGTTGTGGGCGGTGTTGATGAGCGCGATGTGCGAGAAGGACTGGGGGAAATTGCCCAGCAGCCGCGCAGCGCGCGGGTCATATTCCTCGGCGAGCAGCCCCACGTCGTTGCGAAGTGCCAGCAGCCGCTCGAAGAGACGCCGCGCCTCCTCGCGCCGGTTGAGCAGGACCAGGTTGTCGGCGAGCCAGAAGCTGCAGGCGAGAAATGCACCCTCCCCCGGCGGCAGCCCGTCACGGACAACCCGGGTGTCGTAACGCTTTACGAATCCATCCTGCGTGAGCTGACGCTCGATCGCCTCGATGGTGGCGCGCATCCGCGGCTCCCCGGCCCGTAGAAACCCGACGAGCGGCAGCAACAGCAGGCTGGCATCGAGGTTTTTTGAGCCGTAAGAGCTCACGAAAGTGCCGACGGTGCGGTTGAAGCCGCGACGGCATACCTCCTGGTGGATGCGTCGCCGCAGTGTCCGCCAGCGGCGCAACGGCGCCGGAAGACCGAATTGCTCGGCGCTGCGGATCGCCCGGTCGAACGCCACCCACGCCATGACCTTGGAATAGGTGAAGTGCTGCGCCCTGCCCCGCACTTCCCACATGCCGCGATCGGGCCGGTTCCACGCGCGCTCGAGATGCGCCATGAGGGCGAGCTGCAGCTGCCAGCCCGCATCGTTGGCGGCCAACTTGCCCTGTCGACCCTGGTGCAGCACGTCCATGATCTCGCCGTAGACATCCAGCTGAAACTGCCCGGACGCGGCGTTGCCGATCCGTACTGGAGCTGAGTGCTCGTAGCCGCGCAGCCACGGAATCTGCCATTCGGGCAGCAGCCGCTCGCCGGCAATTCCGTACATGATCTGCATTCGGTCCGCATCTCCGGCCACCGCGCGCAGCAGCCACTCGCGCCACTCCCGGGCGGCATCGAAGTGGCCGCTGTTCATCATGGCCTGCAGCGTGAAGGTCGCATCCCGAAGCCAGCAGTAACGATAATCCCAGTTGCGCTCACCCCCGATCTTCTCGGGCAACGAGGTCGTGGGGGCAGCGACAATTCCTCCAGTGGGACGGTAGTTGAGGGCCTTGAGCGTGATGAGCGAGCGGCGCACCGCCTCGCCGTACTCGCCCGCGACGGAAGACTGCCCGATCCAGCGTCGCCAGAAGCGCGCGGTCGCACTCAGCGCGGCGTCCGCATCCACGCGCGCAGGCAGGGACAGATACGAGGAACAATAGCTGAGGACGAAGCGGATGGTTTGTCCCGCACGCACCTGAAATTCCCCGACCGTCTTCAGATCCTCGCCGCGCAGCCGCGCCTCGCTGCTCAGGATCACCCGGTCGGGACCTGCGACGAAGCTTCGTCGTCCGTCCCCGAGACGCTTTACCCACGGCACCAGCAGGCCGTAGTCGAAGCGCAGCACCAACTCGGTGCGCATGGCGACCCGGCCGCTGCGCCCTACTACCAGGCGGATGACATGCGAGTCGCGGCCCCGGACGGGCATGAAGTCGATCAGCGTCACCGCACCCCCGTCCGTCGTGAATTCGGTCTCGAGAATGAGGGTGTCGGGCCGGTAGCGGCGTGTAATCGCGGCCGCCGCGGCGGGCGCAATCAGCCAGCGGCCGTTCTCCGGCCCTCCGAGCAGTGCGGCACAGCACGCGCCACTGTCGAACCGCGGCCAGCACAGCCAATCGATCGAGCCGCCGCGCGAGATGAGGGCGGCGGTCTCGCGATCGCCAACCAAAGCGTAGTCCTCGATTCTCGCTGCGATGCGGTCCACGCCAGAGCGCCTTTCGCCTGAGCTCGCCCTTCATTGTTGTCGGTGCGCCGCGGGATCTGCAAAACCATACTCGATAGCGACTGGCTACTAACCTGCTGACCCTACCGCCAAGCTCTGCTCACGGTCTCGAGCAGGCCGGGCGCCCCAGCCGTCTTTCCTGCCGGACTCCGCTATCAGGAACGAGTTGGCGGCTCGGGTCGAATCGATTCTCGGCTTGCGCTAATGCGTCGTCCTCGCGCGACCGGTCACCAGGCCAATTGCCAGCATGCCCAGCGCCACGACCCCCACTGAGGTGAAGGGGCGCCGCCGCACATATTGCTGGCCCTGCACCGCCAGCTGCCGCGCTTGTTCCCCGAGCTGCGCCCCACCCTCTCCAATCGCGGCTTTGGCTCGGCCCAGTGCCGCTTCCGCCTGCTCCCGCAGCCGCTTGAGCTCCGGATCCGCGGCGGTTTCAAGTCGGTCGACGAGATCCTGCACGGTCGATATGAGGATGCGCAGCTCCTCGTTTGCGACGCGCAGCGGGCGTTCGTTGAGAATTCGCGCCGCCTTGCGCTCCTGTCTGCGACTCGTGACGTTATCGAACATGGGTCCCTCCGTTCAGTTCAGTTGCAATCGAGGAATGTGCGCCGACGATGTTGCCAGTGCGGTCGGCCTGACTCCGGAAGGAGTGTAAGCGCCACCCTACGCGCGGGGCTTCGCGCTGAACTGGGAGTAAAGTCACAGCAAACGTCTACCCAGGTGCACGGTCGGACTGGAGTGATCACGCCGCTGCATTCAGACCAACCGCCGCGCCGGCGGCGCGGCCTTCGGCTGCACAGCCTGGTCGACCCTCTGAAGCAGACAACGATGAGCTGGCTCGATCATGAGGGTCCGCGACTCGCGGCTGCAGCGCCCAGGAAGGAGCGGCGCCATCGGAAGGCCGTCGTGACGCGCGCGATGCGAGGTGATGTCCTTCAGCAAAATACGAAAGCTCGTGAGGACCGGACTTGGCATACCAACTCCATTCTGACAAAGGTTGGCAGAACAGCGCGCCGCTGCTTCAACACTCGGGGCTTGACGTGGGGGCCGCTGCGCTTACCTTATACCGTGTGACATTCCGCAACTCAGAGGTCGGAGAGTCGGTCGGCGCGAAGTTTCCAGGAGTGGGGTCCGCACAAGATGAAGGCTCGTCGTCTTACTGGCAAGGTTACGCCCGCGGTGCCGGTGGGGAGGAGGGACCACCCGGACGACATCGATCAGCGGGCGCTGCTCGCCGCCATTGTCGACTCATCGGACGATGCGATCGTCAGCAAGACGCTCGAAGGCCGCATCCTCTCGTGGAACCGCGGCGCCACACGCATCTTCGGCTATGAGCCGGGCGAGGTGATTGGCAAACCGATCACGGTCATCATACCGCCCGAGCTCCACGCCGAAGAGCAGCAGATCCTGGACAAGCTGCGGCGCGGCGAGCGCATCGATCACTTTGACACCGTTCGCGTCGCCAAGGACGGCCGGCGCATCGCCATCTCGCTCACGGTATCGCCAGTGCGGGCCGCCGATGGAACGGTCATCGCTGCCTCGAAGGTCGCACGCGATGTCTCGGAGCGCAAGCTGGCAGAGCAGCGGCTGCAACAGAGCGAGGAGGCGTTGCGACTCGCAGACCGGCGTAAGGATGAGTTCCTCGCGCTGCTGGCGCACGAATTGCGCAATCCGCTCGCACCCATCCGCTATGCGCTGGCGGCCAATAGCAAACCGGGGCGAACGCCCGAGCAGCTGAGGCAAGCCGAAGAGATCATCGAACGGCAGGTCACTCACATGAGCCGCTTGCTGGATGACCTGCTCGATATCTCGCGCATTACGCGCGGCACACTCGAGTTGAAGAAGACGCGTACCGAGCTCACGTCCATCATCGGTGCAGCGATCGAGACTGCCCGTCCGATGCTGGAAGCGAAGCACCACAACCTGATGCTCGACCTGCCGACTCAGCCCGTGCAGCTCGAGGCCGACGTCGTGCGCCTCGCACAGGTGTTTTCCAACCTGCTGATCAATGCCGCCAAGTACACGGACCCCGGCGGACAGATCCAGCTGCGAGCTCATCAGCAGCCGGGCGCGATAGTAGTCTCGGTGATTGACAACGGCATCGGCGTCTCTGCGGAGCTGCTGCCGCGTGTGTTCACCATGTTCTTCCAGTCACACGAGGCGCTCGGGCGCGCCGAAGGCGGACTGGGTGTAGGTCTGTCGCTGGTGAGGGGCCTCGTCGCGCTCCACGGCGGAAGCGTACAGGCCCGGAGTGAGGGCATCGGCCGGGGAAGCGAGTTCACCGTGATGCTCCCGACGGGAGCGCCGCTGCCGATGTGCCTCGATGTTGAGTTGGACGCTGAGTCTCCTGCAGCGGACGTCGGCCTCAAGATACTGGTGGTGGATGACAACCGCGATGCCGCAGACACTTGCGCCATGTTGCTCGAAGCGTCCGGGCATCACGTCCAGACGGCATACACCGGACGGCAAGCGCTCGAGCTGGCGAGAACCTTCCGTCCG
>Ga0306922_10004552_pt1 | contig 13132 bp, 9 predicted proteins | sample sta12Cox44000082_FD_203758 | JGI IMG/M metagenome (GOLD analysis project Ga0306922, IMG submission 203758) | Lab enrichment of tropical soil microbial communities from Luquillo Experimental Forest, Puerto Rico - statoxic.12C.oxic.44.000.082 (v2)... | ecosystem: Environmental > Terrestrial > Soil... | reverse complement strand
CGTAGGTTACATAGGCATTCTGATACTGCGATCGAGCCCCCAGCACGGCGTACAGCGGGGCGGCGCCGTGAGCGTATCGCTCTTCGGTTTCCTGCTGCACCTCCTTGAGAGCTTGCGCGGAGCGCTGCGCCTGCTCGAACTCTTTCGTGTCCTCGTCCAGAGACACCAGCGTATCGGCAACCGACTGAAAGGCCGTAAGCACCGTCTGCCGGTACTGCGCCACGGCGGCTTCGTAGGCCGCCTGATACTGCCGTTGCCGCGCGCGCAGCGCGCCGCCATGAAAGAGCGGCTGGGTGAGCGAGGCCCCGGCGCTCCAGATGGCTCCGGCCGGCGAGGCGAACGTCGACCAGTCAAAGCCGCCGCGGCCGTAGGCGGCTGACAGCGTGAGCGACGGATAGAGCGCCGCGCTTGCGGCGCCAGCCGCATCGCCGCCCGCGCGCACGGCGGCTTCCGCGGCCAGGATATCCGGCCGCTGATGCATCAGCTCAGAAGGTACGGCGACGGGCAAGCGATCGGGCAGGTGCAGCTCATCTAGCGACAACGCTGCGGGCGCGGCATCGGGCGTGCGGCCGAGCAGCACCGCCTCGGCATGCTGGACGGTATGCAGCTGGCGCCGCAGCGGCGGCAGGACGCGTTGCGCCTCGGCAGCTTCATCCTCCGCTGAGAGCATGTCCAGGCGCGTGGCGCTCCCAAGTTCGTAGCGCTCGCGGAGCTGTCTGGCGCGATGCTCTTGCGCATCGGCGTACGCCGCGACGGCATCGATCTGCGCCCGCAGCGACGCCGCATTGATCGCGGCGAGCACCACGTTGAAGGCGACCGCGCGGCGCTCGACCTCGAACTCATAGGCCTGCGCCCGCACTTGGCCGAGCAGCGCGCGGTCGGCCAGCATGGAGGCACCGAAGAGATCCAGCGTCCAGCTGCCCTGAACCTCCGCGGCGAACACGTCGTAGAGGAACGTCTCCTGTGGAAGGCCCGGGACGCTGAGCGCCCGCTGACGGCTCGTGGCGATGCCCGCATCGAGGTGCGGATAGAGATTGTTGCCGACCTGCTCGCGTACCTGCTCGTGCGCGGCGCGCAGATTCGCCTGGGCGACGGCAAGCGATTGATTCCGATCCAGCGCCTCGCTGACGAGCGCGTCGAGCTGCGGGCTTGCGAATGCGCGCCACCACTGCGGAATCGGCGCGGCACCCAGCAGCAGTTGCTGCGGCGGACCGTGATCCGCCGTCAACTGCGGATTCGTCGGCGCGATCGAATAGTGGGCCGGCGAAGCCACGCCCGGGGGCGTGCGCGGCGGTCCAAAGGCCGCGCAGGCGGTCAGCATCGAAGCCGCGAAAAGTGCGGGCACGTGGGTTGCCAAGAGGAAGCTCTTCTTCATGGCTGACTCTCCAGGGCCAGCTCCGCCTGCGGGGCGGCCTCCCGCGCCCGCTCGTCGTGGCGGATGCGGAACCACGCCGCATAGAGCGCGGGCAAGAAGAACAGCGTGAGAACTGTGGCGATCGTGATGCCGCCCATGAGGGCGGTTGCCATCGGGCCGAAGAAATTGCTGCGCAGGAGCGGAATCAGCGCGAGCACTGCTGCAGCCGCCGTGACGGTGATCGGCCGGAAGCGACGCACCGTGGCGCCGACGATGGCCTCGAGGTGCGCGTGCCCGGCGCGCACTTCCTGCTCGATCTGGTCGACCAGGATGACTGAGTTGCGCATGATGATGCCGAACATCGCGATCGTGCCCAGCATCGCGACGAAGCCGAACGGCTCGTGAAAGAAGAGCAGCGCGAGCACCACGCCGATCAGCCCGAGCGGAGCGGTCAGCACCACCATGAACACGCGGCTGAAGCTCTGTAGCTGAATCATCAGAATCACGAGGACCGCGATCACGAGCAACGGCATCTGCTCGACGATGGAGTTTTGCGCCTTGGCGTTCTGCTCGACGGCGCCGCCGATCTCGATGTGATAGCCAGGCGGCAAGTGTGCGCGTGCCCCGGTGAGACTGTGGTCAATCCGCCGGGTGACATCGAGCCCCTGCGCGGGCGGACGCACGTCCGACTGCACGGTTATCGTCGGCTCGCGATCACGCTCCCAGATCACCCCGTACTCGAGGTCGTAGCGCACGCGCCCGACCGCCGTGAGGGGGATGGCCGCACCGCTCGAGGAGGGCAACGCGTAGCGCTCGAGCGACGAGGGGTCGGCGCGATCAGACGGCGGGGATCTCAGCTCGACCGGAATCAAGAGGTCGCGTTTGCGCAGATGCGCCAGCGTGTACCCCGAGAGCGTCGTCTGCAGAAAATTCTGCAGGTCCTGCGAGCTCACCCCCAGGCGGCGCGCCTGCGCCTGATCGACCTCGAAGTGGACTGAGCGCTCGGCCGGCTCGTCCCAGTCGAGCTGCACGTTGCGCGTGTCGGGATCGCTGCGGATGCGGCCCGCGAGATCGTCGGCGATCTGGCGCACGGTTGCGATCTGTGGACCGGAAACCCGGAACTGCACAGGGAATCCCACGGGCGGCCCGTTCTCAAGTCGGCTGATGCGCGTACGCAGACTCGAGTAGCGGGTGCGCAGCAGCTGATCGAGTGAGGCGGCCAGAACCTCACGCTCGCGTACGCCCTTCGCCGTGACAACAAACTGGGCGAGATTGGGTGCCGGCAGCTGCTCATCGAGCGGCAGGAAGAAGCGCGGTGCGCCGGCGCCCACGAAGTCGATGTAGTGATCGATCTCGCGCCGCCCGTCGAGATCATGCTCGAAGCGCTGCGCCTCGCGCAGCGTCGCATCGAATGAGGCATTTTCCGGCAGCCGCAGGTCGACGAGCAGCTCCGGCCGGTCCGAGCTCGGGAAAAACTGCCGCGGCACGAACGTGAAGGCGGCGAGCGCGAACACGAAGGCGGTCACCGTCCCGGTGATCACCGCCCAGCGATGATCGACGCACCAGGTCACCCAGCCGCGGAAGCGCTGGTAGAAGCGTCCGCCGTACACATTGTGCTCCACGGCCCCTCGCCTGCCGGCAGAGGGATCTGTTCGGCGCTCGGGCAGCAGCCGGTAGCCGAGCAACGGAATCACGATGACGGCGGCGAGCCAGGAGAGCAGCAACGCGATCGCCGAGACCTGGAAGATCGAGCGTGTGTACTCGCCCGTGGAGGAGCGCGCCAGCGCGATCGGCAGGAAACCCGCGACGGTGACGAGGGTACCGCTCAACATCGGAAAGGCCGTGTGAGCGTAGGCGAAGGCTGCTGCCTGCATGCGATCGAAGCCCTGCTCGAGCTTCACCGCCATCGATTCCACCGCGATGATGGCGTCGTCCACCAGCAGGCCGAGCGCGAGGATCAGGGTGCCGAGGGAGACCTTGTGCAGACCGATGTGGGCCAGGTTCATGAGGAGCGCCGTGCCGGCGAGCACGAGCGGGATCGAGATTACGACCACCATGCCGGTGCGGAACCCTAAGCTTATGAGACTCACGATGAGCACGATCGCGATCGCCTCCGCGACCGCCTCCACGAAGTCATCGATGGAGCGCGACACCGCGCGCGGCATGCTGGCGACCTGCGTGAGCTTGAGTCCGGCAGGCAGTGCGCGCTGCAGCTCGCGCACCCTGGTATCGAGCGCCTTGCCGAGCTCGATCACATCGCCGTCCTTGGCCATCGTGACCCCGATGCCGAGCACGTTGGCATGATCGAAGCGCATGTACTCCGCAGGCGGGTCGGCGTAGCCGTGCGCGACGTGCGCGATGTCCCCGAGCCGCACGTCGTGGCCGTGCACGCGCAGCAGCGTGCTCGCGATCTGATCCACATCGCTGAACTGACCGCTCGGTCGCACGAACACCCGATCCTCGGCAGTCGTGAACACGCCCGAGCCTGCGACCGCGTTCTGGGTATCGAGCGCGCTCGCGATCGCCTGCGGGGTCAACGCCAGCTTCGCGAGCTCGGCATTCGTGATCTCGACGTAGACGCGCTGCTCCTGGTCGGCGAAGAAATCGACCTTGTTGACCTGCGCGATGTGCAGCAGCTGCGCGCGTAGCCACTCGCCCCAGTCGTGCAGCTGCGCGGGAGTGAAGCCATCACCCTCGAGGGCATAGATGTTGGTATAGACGTCGCCAAACTCGTCGTTGAAGTACGGCCCCTGCACACCGGCGGGCATCGTGTAGGCGATGTCACCCACGCGCTTTCGCACCTGGTACCAGGTCTCCGGCACCTGCGCAGCAGGCGCCGTATCCTGAATCGTGAAGAAGAGCGTCGATTCGCCCGGCCGGGAGTAGCTGTTGAGGAAGTCGACGTGCGGCGTCGCCTGCAGTGTGCGCGCGATGCGGTCCGTGAGCTCCTCCTGCACCTGACGGGCGGTCGCCCCAGGCCAGAAGGTGCGAATGACCATGACCTTGAAGGTAAATGGCGGATCCTCGGACTGCGCGAGGCGGCGGTAAGAGAGGATTCCCGCGACGCTCACGAGCAACAGTATCAGCACCACGAGCGCCCGATGCTCGAGCGCCCAGGTCGACAGGTTGAAGCGGTGGGATGTGTCCGTTCCGTGGGTCGTGGAGTCGCTCATCTCGGCGTCTCCCGAGCCAGCTGTGCGCTGCGCGAGGCTTCGCCGTCGGCCGGCCCCGCAGGCTCATCCGCGTCGAACGTGTTCACAAACGGCGTGACGCGCTCGCCCGCAAACACGGTATGAACGCCTGCCGCGACGATGCGCTCGCCGTCTCGCAGGCCACCGGCCAGGATCACCGAGCGGTCTCGATAGCCCTGCACCGTCACCGGTCGCAGGGCCAACCGCGGCTCGGCGCCCGTGACAATCCACACCGCCGGGTGTGCGTCCTGGTGAAACAGCGCCGTGGAGGGGATGTCGATCTCGCGCGCTGCCGCACGTCCCTCCGCAGGCAGCAGTGTGACCTCGCCAACCGTGCCGAGTCGGATGCCCGGCGCCGGATCGTTCAAAGTCAGCTTGATGCGAAAGGTACGGCTTTGCGGATCGGCCGCGGGAGCGATCTCGCGCACGCGGGCGTCGAGCGTCTGCGCATGGAGCGAGGGGAACACCACCCGTGCGTGTTGGCCAACGGCCAACCGATTCGCATCACTCGCGGCCGCGTCGATGACGATGTCGATGTCGCCCGACCAGGCGAGCTGATACACGGCCTGACCGGCGGACACCACCTGGCCGGTATCCACCTGCTCGCTCGTGATGACGCCGTCGTGATCCGCCGTGAGTGTGTGATAGCGCAGCGCATTTCCGGCCACGGTGAGCTCGGCGGCGGCCTGATCACGCGCAGCGAGTGCGGCGACATGCGCATCTTCGGTTTGCTCGAGCTGGTTGGCGGCGATCAGCTGGCGCGAGAACTGCGCCTGGTCGCGATCGAGCTGCTGCCTCGCATAGTGCAGTCGATGCTCGGCGGCGGCGAGTACGGCCTTCGCGCTTGCCACCTGGCGTTGCTGGTCGGTTGGATCGAGTTGCGCGAGCACTTCGCCCGAGGTGACCCGATCCCCGAGCCGCACGCGCCGCTCGATCACCTTTCCGGGCACACGGAACGAGAGCGGATTCGAATAGCGGGGCGCGACCTCGGCGGGATAGCTCGGCGGATCCGAATCATCCGAGGTATGCACCGTGTAAGTGACAACCGCGACTGGGGGCGTCGTCACTGACGGGTGCTTGTGACACGCGGACAGCAGCGCCGCCGCGGCCAGGAGAAACGCCGCCCCGCTCCGGGGGGTCTTGGATGAAAACGATATGGATGAGAGGTCCATGGCGGTACGTTCCATCGTGTTACAAGACGTGTGTCTAATGACTAGACTTTAGTAGGCCTCTGGTCAAAAAAAATCAGGCCGGAGAGGCGCGAAGTAGCGTCTGCAGGAGTTCGAATGCGTAGTTGCCGAAGTCGGCCACAGGAGCGCCGCGGCGCGCGAGGTCTCCACCCTTGGCGACCGAGATCTGCACGATGCCCTGGGTGAAGGCCCACAGGCTGAAGGCGAGCATCAGGGGTTCGCGCGCAACCGTCGGGGCAATGCTGCCATCCGAGACCCCGCCCTGAATAACCTGAACCAAGAGTCCCATCACGGCATCGCCGGCTTTCTCGCAGGCCTCTTCGTTGGGAGTGGCAGTCGAGGATGCCTCGTGACGCTCGAAACGTGAACAGAAATCAAAATAATGCGGAAATTCAAGGGCATATCCCATGTAGGCACGCCCGATCGCCATGATCTTGTCGAGGCCGCTTCCGGGGGTCTCGACGGCAGCGGCGAAACGCTGATATAGCTGCTTCATCGCCCGCTCGCCGATCGCGAACAGCAGATCATCCTTATCGCGAAAGTAGATGTACACCAACGCGCGCGAGAGCCGCGCGTTCCGTGCCACCTTCTCCATGGTCAGCGCTTCCCACCCGAGCTTGGCGTAGAGCGACTCGGCCGCATCGAGGAGCTGGGCCCGACGGCGCTCCTTCTCCTCCTCTCTCCGTTCGACGATATACGACATGCGTCTACACTAGCCTAATCTATGACACAGTGTCAATATATAAACAAGCGATCATGCTTAGCACGACCTGGGCGCCTCCTGGCATGACTTGCGTTATCTCGAGAGCAGCTGGCCGGCAAGTGCCTTGAGGACTGCGTGCGTGCGATCGCGCGCATCCAGCTTCCTGAGCAGCTCCGACATGTGGTTCTTGACCGTACCAGCTGCGATACCCAGGGCGCGCGCCACTTCCTTGTTGGAATAACCGCCCGCCACCAGCCGCAGAATCGCCTCTTCGCGGGCCGTCAGGCTCGCAGCGGACGAGTCTGCAGCTTGCGCACCGGCCGGTAGTGCGGGTCCCGGCTGGAAGACCCGCTGGCCGCGAATGGCGGACTCGAGCACGCTCTTGAGCGTCTCGGGCTGGGTGTCCTTTAGTAGATAACCCGACGCCCCGGCGTTGATCGCCTCCCTGAGTGCTTGTGGATCGTCGAACGTCGTCAGGAGGATAACCGGCACGGGATCGCCCCGCTCCCGCAGCGCCTTGAGCAAACCGATTCCTGATCGCCGCGGCATGCGGATGTCGGCGAGCACCGCGTCGACCGTGCAGCTGCCGAGCGCCTCGAGCAGGCCGTCACCGTTATCCGCCTCCACGACGACCTCGATGCCACCAAGCGTTTCGAGGAGTGCTTTGAGCCCATGGCGCACCAAAGCCTGATCATCCACCAGCGCAATTCTCATCACGCCGCGCTCGGCTCGGGCAGGGTCGCGCGCGTCGATTCAAGGAGACGACTCCCTGAAACTCCTCCAGTCGTTCGCGAAGTCCCCGCAGTCCGTTGCCCAGCGGCGGCTCTGCCGACGGGTAGCCCACACCGTTGTCCTCGACGCTGAGGACGAGCTCCTGCCCGTGACGGAAGAGCGTGACGAGGATCTCGGATGCGCCGCTGTGACGCAGCGCATTCGTGAGACCCTCCTGAGCGCAGCGCACCAGGGCTTCGGCTTTAGCGATATCCGAGACGACCGCGTCCGCCTCGACGTCAAACTTCACCGCTACAGAGGTAATCCCGGGATTGAGTGCCAGGAGTGCGGCTCGCAGGTCGATCGCGTCCTCCTGGCGCAGGGCAGATACGACGGTTCGGATATCAGTCAGCAGCTCGTCGGCGAGTGTCAGGGAGCGCCTCAGCGTCGGGGATGCCGTACCGGACTGGGTGCGGACCTCGAGCGCGAGCTGCAATTTCAACGCAGTCAACTTGTGTCCGGCGATGTCGTGGAGCTCGCGAGAGAGTCGCAGGCGCTCCTGCGCGCGAGCCCCTTCAGCCACCAGCGCCCGCGCTGCCTGCAGCTCGCGATTCGCGCGTAACAGTTCGCGGCGTGATTCGTGCGCCGCGCACGCAACTTTCGTGACAAAGAACGCGAACAACTGGAAGGCCACGTAGGCAAGGCCGACCTGTATCGCCTTGGGACCTTTTTCTGACCCAGCGAGCCAGACGAACAGTGCGCAGTTTGCAAGCGTGAGCGCTGCAATCGCAGTGCCACGCTTGTGAAGCATCGGCAGCTGGGCGGCGACGAGCACCAAGAGCACAGCGAGCAGATGGTCGTTCAGCATCCACAGGCAGAGGGGCGCAAGTATCGCCTGCACGACTACCGTAGCGCCGAGGGTCGCATCGGATGCAGAGCGTTCCTCCAGAACTGCCCGCGCGCCGAAGACCACCAGAAACAGGATCAGCACAGCGGAACCTGCGATCCATTGTGGGTATGAGAGAGCGAACGCGCCCGCGTGCGCCAAGGCGCTGCTCGCGGCCGCTAACCACGCGACATAGGCGGGCACATTCAACGGCCCCAGCAGTCCCGCGCCCGGGGTTCGACGGTCCAGAGTGGTGCCGAGGGACCACACCCGGGTGAGTATCCCCAATTGCGGGATCACGAACCAGTGTGCCTTTCGTCACTCCCTGCAAAGGTCCTTTGGCATCTCTCTCTGTGCTGCATTGAGCGACATCCTGTCCCCATGAAGCTTTCGCAGGGGACCGACATGGCGTATGCAAAGCAGCCAATTTCACCTCGCGTGCGTGCTACAGGGGCAGTGCTGGGGACGGTGCTTCCCTGCCTGGCCGCTGCGGTAGCGCAGGCGGGCGAGCTGACCATCGAAGTCTCGGGCATCACTCCCAACCGCGGCCAGGTCTACGTCGCCGTCTACGACCGCGCGGAGACTTTTCCGATCGCCGGCCGGGAACGGGTAAGCCAGATGCTGGCGCCCGAAGATCAACACCTCACTGTGCGCTTCAAGGATCTGCCGCCCGGTCAATATGCAGCGGCGGCGTTTCAGGACTTCAACCGCAACGGGAAGTTCGACAAGAACCTCTTCGGAATTCCCAAAGAGCCCTACGGCTTCTCAAACAGTGCGCGGGGTTCCTCCGGACCCGCCAAATTTGCCGCGGCCGCCATCACCCTCAATCCCAACGGCACAACGACGATCGTACTGAAATGAGCGAATCAAACTCCACCAACGATTCAGCACGCGGCACACCGATTCGGCAAGTGTCACGCCGCGCATGGTTGGTCGGCGGCGCGAGCGCGGTAACGGCGGGCATCGCCGGCCTTAGCACGGGGATCGGCGTCGGCGCCCACGAGGTGCCGCCCGCCCCCAGAACCAGTTCCTCGCGTCAGCGTTTTGCCGACAAGGTCGTCATGATCACAGGCGCCACCTCCGGCATCGGCCGGGCCGCAGCGGTTGCGTTCGCACGAGAAGGCGGACGGGTCGCTTTCTGTGGGCGCAGGGAAGCGCTTGGTCGCGAGGTGGAACAACAGATTCGCGCTGCGGGGAGCGCGGCACACTATTTCCGCGCCGACGTGCGCGTCGAGGCTGACGTGCAACGGTTTGTGGATTTTACGGTGGCGCAATTCGGGCGCTTGGATGTCGCGCTCAACAACGCGGGAATCACCCTGGAGAAACCGCTACACGAGTACACGAGCAGTGAATGGGACGATGTGCTGCATACGAATCTGCGCGGCGTGTTCTATGCCATGAAGTATCAGATCCCCGTGATGCTGGCGGGCGCGGGAGGCGCGATCGTAGTGACGTCCTCTTCCAATGCCATCGCGACTACGGCAAAGCGAGGCGCGTACGCAGCGAGCAAGCGCGCACTCGTGGCTCTCGTACAAGCGGCTGCTCTCGAGTATGGCTCCCAACAGATACGCATCAACGCCCTGTTGCCCGGAACCACCGACACTGCGCTGGTACGGCGCGTTGCTGGAATGGAGAGCGTTCCCGATGCCGTGTGGCATGCGGCCGCCGCCACGTGGGCGGAGAACAACGTGCCCGGGCTCGGCCGCATGGCGAATCCGGATGAGATCGCGGAGTTCGCTTTGATGATGGCCTCCGACGAGCATGCGTTCCTGACGGGCGCGTCGTTGGTGATCGATGGCGGCAAGACGGCTCAGGGTGGCTGAGGCTCAACGAGCACGGAGGGTTCAATATGCGGAACGGACGACAAGCGGCGGGTTTGATCGGGACCCTCTTGCTCATCTCAATGAGCGGTTGCGGCACGACGCGGCGTTTCGTGGAGCAGCCGCATCTGACCATCGATCAGGCTGACGAGGATGCTCGACAGGCCGTGACGGAGCTCTACAGGAACGAGACCCCCTACACCGTCAGACTCTGCGAGGCCGATCCGTTGTCGAAGGAATGCAAGGCCGGGAGCAAAGGCATCACGGCGACTGGCGTCGGTGGTCTCCTGCTCCCCCTCACCCTGCACGTCAGGGGAATCACGGTGAGTCGAGAGATTCGATCGCTCGAGGGGCTGAACTTCGACGCCTCGCTCGATGCGACCGTGGACGCCCTCTCACCGTGGTGCGGCACGGTCAGAGGCAGGATTGTGTCCCGAGAGAACAACACCGCCTCTATCGAGCTCAGGAATTTCTACTGTAATTGGGCTGTGGTCGGAAACGTGATCGTCAACGCCGATCTTTCGATCGATAGCATCAACTTGAAAGACAGGGTCTTTACCGGATTCTACAAACTGACATTCCACGGCACGGGGAACGCTGGCGGATCGGGTTATTACAAAGCCGTGGTCGCGCCAAACGGCGCCTGAGTGCCAGCGCTGAGAGGCGTTAGGCCTGCCCGCTGGTTGCTCACTCCCCGCTACTGGCGGTCCTATGAGGCTGCGCCAGCGAGGACCGAACTGTCTGACACGCCGGTGAAGTAAACTGGCGGCAGCTCTCTCTGTTCGACTCCTCCGGCAGCCGAAGAAAAACGAGAAGGGACCGTCGTCTGAGGCGATTCCCGCAGAGAATTCGATGTCTGGGCGGGATCAAGAGACGAGCTTCAAGACGGGTCCCAGAAAGTGGCGACCAGTCCAGCGATGCGTTTTGGCATTGATTGTGCGTCATGATCGGGGCACCTGAGCAGTCTTAGTAATGTCGCTCCGCCCCCGGACCTTGCTTCATCAACGGTCCTTCAGGCCTCGAATGTGAATTTAGCTATCGACTAGCAGCCGATCTTTAGCGACTTCTTAGGAAGTCCCGATATTTGGATCGGTTTACCGTGTCGGCAGCGCGGTGGCGTGCGCTTTGGACGAATTTGCGGGCAAGCGCGCGCAGCGGCTGCTCCTGGCCCGACAGCGGCGCCCCGTCGAATGGGCACTCTCGACCCGGAGCGGAAGAACGAGCCTCCGTAAAGCGGTCATCGGGACGGGACAGAGCGGACTGTCAGGTATACTGGCCTGCAACGCATTGCTAATCCGCGTCGCTTAGCGCATCTTTCCCGCGAGTAGACCGGCGCGGCTCAAGATGGGCAGCCCTGAAAACAGCGTGCCGCACCAGGACCCGCCGCACGAGGCGCAGGCCCCCAGTCTCGTCGCGCACGCGCCGCCCCCCTCGGAACCGCTGCCCGAGGAGTCCTTATGGGCGAGGATCAGACGCCACAAGGTAGTAGAATGGACGCTCGCGTACGCTGCTTTTGGCTACGCGACTCTGCATCTCGTGGAAATGCTTCGCGACGCGTTTGAATGGCCGGCGCTGGTCCCGCGCCTCACGGTATTCGGCCTAGTGCTGGGCACCCCTGTGGCCGTGACGCTCGCTTGGTATCACGGTCACCGCGCACAACATCGAGTCAGCGGCCGGGAGCTGTCGATTCTGATTGCATCGCTGCTGGTTGCCGGGAGCGTCCTGTGGCTGGCTTCACGTCACGAGCGAGCGGCGGTCCCCCGCGTTGCCGTGCGCGCGACTAGTGCTGCAGGCACCACGGCTCCCGAAGCCACCTTCTCACCGCCGCCGCACTCCATCGCGGTGCTACCGTTCATCAATATCAGCGGGGACAAGGAGCAGGAATATTTTTCCGACGGCCTGTCGGAGGAATTGCTTAACTCCCTCTCCCGAATCAATGAGCTACAGGTTGCGGCACGCACCTCGTCCTTCTATTTCAAGGGCGAGCATGCGGACCTCGCAACCATCGCGCACAAACTCAATGTCGCCTCGGTTCTCGAGGGAAGCGTGCGACGCTCGGGAACCACAATCCGCGTCACGGCTCAGCTCAACAATGCGGTCACCGGGTATCACCTATGGTCACAGACCTATGACCGGGATGTGAGCGACGTGTTGAAGCTCCAGACCGACATTGCCGGCGCAGTGGCTGGCGCCCTCAGGCTAACGTTGCTTGGCGACCTTGCTGCGAAGATCGAGGTGGGCGGGACGCGGAACCCAGCAGCGTTCGATGCGTACCTGCGCGCGTCGGAGGCCTACTGGGGGGGTCAAGGCGAAAGAGATCTACGAGCTACCATCGCGAGTTACACCGAAGCGATTCGTCTCGACCCAGAATACGCTCTCGCCTACGCTGGCCGATCCCTGGCGCTAACAGATTTCGTTTTCGCAGGATTCGCATCAAAAGAACCAACAGTCCGCGACTCTCTCACTGAAGCACAGGCCGATGCGCGCAAGGCTATCGCACTCGCACCTGATCTCGCTGAGGGCCACCTGGCGTTGGGCAAGCTCTTCGAGACAACTCTCGCTTTCAACGCGACAGCGCAGGAACTTGAGCGGGCGGTGGCATTGGCGCCAGGCAACGCCAGAGTATTGAGTAACTACGGTGTATTTGCTTCGCAGATGGGCCAGCGCGAGGCTGGCCTGGCGGCCACACATCGCTCGGTGGTGTTAGATCCGTTGAATCACTGGTACCGAATCTGGTTTGGTATGTCGCTGCATTTCGCACGCCGGAACAACGAGGCTATAGCAGCCTTCACGGATGCCAAGGCGCTGGCTCCGAGCAACGCGTTCCTGAACGGGTGGGCCAGTTCACTGGTTGGAATCGCTTATTATCAGCTTGGCGATTTCCAAAGCGCCCTCGCAGCGTGCAAGAGTGCGGCCGGATCCGGGAAAGACCTCTGTTTGGCTATTACCTACCGCCAGCTCGGACAGGACTCTGATGCACAGAGTGCGCTGGCCGAGCTGCGTGCTTCGAGGGGTGATGCTTCCGCAGTATTCTGTGCAATGATCTACGCACAATGGGGTCTGACACCCCTCGCTCTCGACTCGCTCGAGACGGCATTGCGGAACCACCTTCCTCAGCTAGAACTCGTGAAGATGAGCGCGCTTCTCGATCCAGTGCGCAAGGAGCCGCGCTTCCAGGCGATCGAGAAGGAACTGAAGTTTCCAGACTGAATATCGCCTGATGCTCGAAAGGCAGTCCTGATTGCGGTCATTCAAGCATCCGCTCTGCCGAAACTTA
>Ga0306922_10004551_pt1 | contig 13133 bp, 14 predicted proteins | sample sta12Cox44000082_FD_203758 | JGI IMG/M metagenome (GOLD analysis project Ga0306922, IMG submission 203758) | Lab enrichment of tropical soil microbial communities from Luquillo Experimental Forest, Puerto Rico - statoxic.12C.oxic.44.000.082 (v2)... | ecosystem: Environmental > Terrestrial >... | reverse complement strand
CACCGACTATTCCTTCGTGAGCTTCTCGCTGATGAACCGCTGTTCCGCGGGGCTGATGGGCCACAGCAGCCCGCACCTCATGCAATAGGCCTCGATGCTTGAGTGGCTGCGCAGCAGCTGGAACAGCACGCTGCGCGTATAGCCATCCTGCAGCCACTCGTAACCGCACATCGAGCAGCGCGCCGTGAATTGCAGGTAACTGTCCATGGACGTAGCGGGATGGAAATTTCCGCGACGCTACCCCAGGCTCGCAAGGCGACCCGTCGGGGAACGACGCCTGTCCCGGTCGGTTGAGTCCTACGAGCGGCCGAGACGGCGCAGGCTCTACCGCACTGCAGCGCAGGGTTGCGACCCCTCCGGCAAAGCTGGCAATGTCTCGCGGCAGCCGCTCAGAGTGCGGCCTGCCGCCGTACACATGAGTCCACATGGGACCAACAGGGGAGCGCGTGCCAATCCGAAGACGGAGGCATTTTCCGTGTCATTGCATCGCCATCGCCCTGGCGGCGGCACCCCCTGTGCTGTGGCCGGGCACCGGGGAACCGGACGAGCAGCTCTGGACGGAGCTCGACGTCACCGGTCCAATCGCCAAGAACACCACCATCACCGGCATCGCGAAGGCTCGCTTCAGCGAGAGTCTCCCGAATCCAACGCTCACCGCCGCCGAGGTGGAGCTGAATCACAAAATTGGCGACTGGACAATTGGTGCAGGCTACCGGCACGACACGACTCAGGAGCGGCCTGAAGAGAGCGTCGACGGCAAGAACGTCAAGATTACGCAGTCGGTCAGGGTGTTTGGCACCTACGCGTGGCGCTGGGAACGCAACACGTTGGCGCTCCGCCTGCGTCTCGATGACACGCTCAACGCCTCGAGCAACCCCTACCGGGCGCGTGTGCGTCTCGAGTACCGCTGGGCCACCGAAGGCCTCAGCTGGATGTCTTACCTGTTCGCCAGTGATGAGATTTTCTACGAATTCCAGGACCAGCAGTGGTTTCGGAACCGCTTTCGTGCGGGCACGAATCTGGTGCTGACCGAACGCACGGATCTGCAGGTGTTCTATCAACGCCAGGACAGCAACAACAGCACGCCGGGCGCGATCAACGCGCTCGGCCTGACGCTCGATGTGACCTTCAAGTAGCTGCGGAGGCGGCGCGCCGGGTGCCAGACCGCACAAGCGTCGCCAGATGCCAACACTTTGGTGCGCATGACGCCGTCAGTGACCTGCGTCCCACCATCCTCCGGCTGCTTCCACTACGATCGCGCGCGTTCCGTGCCGAGCGAGGCAGCAACGGGCAAGGAGGAGATGTGAACAAGTCCTTAGTAACGGGTCTGATGATCGGGGCGGTGGTTGCGGTGGGCGCAACTGCTTTTGCGGGCCTGAAGATGATGCACAAGTCGCCTGAATACGCCGAGGTTCTGAAAGTCACACCGCTCACCAAGACGGTCCGCACGCCGCGCCAGGACTGCCACGATGAGAGCGTGACCCACCAGGCTCCGGTGAAAGATCAGCATCAGGTGATCGGCACGGTGGCTGGAGCGGTGATCGGTGGGGTGATCGGGCACCAGATCGGCGGTGGCACCGGCAAGGATATCGCAACCGTCGCGGGCGCCGCAGGTGGTGGCTATGCCGGCAACCGCATCCAGAAGAATATGCAGGACAAGGACACCTACACCACGACCGAGCAGAAGTGCGCCACGGTATATGACAGTTCGCAGCGCCACACCGGGTACGAGGTTCGTTACCGGCTGAACGGTCAGGAATCGACCGTCAAGATGGACCATGATCCGGGCGAGCGAATTCCGGTGCGTGACGGGCAGCTGGTGCTCGAGCAGGCCGGGGCCGCTGCAAGCTCCGGCTGAGAACGGCTGACACCTCAGCGTCGCGCCAGCCGCTGCACTTGCGGCTGGCGCGGCGTGCTCAGAGCACGCTACCCGCAGATCTTCGGGAACCCTCCTCAGGACTCCAGCGCGATGGTCCAGGTGACTGGCGCATCCGCAATGAGCGAGGAGCGCACACTGCAATACTTCGTGACGGAGAGCTCGACCGCTCTCGCCACCTTGGCTGCGCTCGTTCCGGGAGCCGTGATCCTGAAATGTAACGCGGCGGAGGCGAGCCGTTTGGGGGTCGCATCCACTCGCTGCGCCTCGACGCTGATGTGCAGGGCGGTTACCGGGGTACGCTGCTTGCCGAGAATCGCCACGAGATCGGTTGCGGCACAGGTTGCCATCGCGGCCAGCAGCACATCGAAGGGACTCGGCGCGCTCTGCGCGTTCCCGTCGATGCGGATTTTTGTACCCCCGGGACGCCGAGCATCGAATTCGCTGTCTCCGATCCAGTCCACTTCAATAGGTCCGTGCGCCACGGTCGCCGGAGGAGTGCTGGGCATTTCAACCTCGAGAACTGCATCGCGGGCGGGGGACTGTAGCACGGCCTTCTGAGTGCAGCGCAGCGCACGCGCCGCTCCGCCGGGCGAGTCAGCATTGCGATCAACCGAGCCCGCGGATCCAACGCCCTGCGCTAAACTCGGCACGAACGAGTTGGCGGGGCACCTATGAAACTACGCTACAGGATCCTCAGCGTCATCATCGTTCTCGTGGCGCTCGGTGTGCTGTCGCTGGCAATTGCCATGAGTTACACCTCTGCGTGCGGGCCTTCGCCACCGCTCGCCGCCGGCGCAACCCCCATGAAGGCCATCGTTCATCGCTGTTACGGTTCGCCGGCTGTCATTCGCTACGAGGACATTCCCAAGCCTGCACCCGCAGACGATGAAGTCCTGGTGAGGGTGCACGCCGCCTCCGTCAATCCGCTCGACTGGCACTATCTGGAAGGCACTCCCTACATGGTGCGCCTGGACGGCGGGTTCGGAAAACCCGAGAACCCGCGCCTCGGTGTCGACTTCTCCGGGACCGTCGAGGCGGTCGGGGCGAAAGTCACGCGGTTCAAACCGGGCGATGAGGTTTTCGGTGGCAAGTTCGGTGCGCTCGCGGACTATGTGGCGGTGCGCGAGGAGCGCGCGATCGCGCTGAAGCCGGCCAACATAAGCCACGAGCAGGCGGCAGCGGTCGCGATCGCCGCCATCACGGCGCTCCAGGGGCTGCGCGATAAGGGACACATTCGTGCCGGGGAGAAGGTGCTGATCAATGGCGCGTCCGGGGGTGTCGGCACGTTTGCGGTACAGATCGCGAAGTCGTACGGCGCAAACGTCACCGGTGTCTGCAGCACGAAAAACCTCGAGCTGGTCCGGTCAATCGGTGCGGATCAGGTCATCGACTACTCGCGCGAGGACATCACCCACGGCGCCGAGCGGTACGACCTGATCCTGGACAACGTGTCGACGCATTCATTGCTTGAATACAAGCGCATCCTGAGTCCCAATGGCATCTATGTCATGATCGGCTCGACCGACCCTGGCTATTGGTTCGGCTGGCTGTGGAAGCCGCTTCAGGCCTGGATGCTCTCACCCTTCACGAGTCAGAAATTCGGCATGATCCTCGCCGACCTCAACAAGGATGACCTCGCTACCCTGGCTGGCCTGATGCAGGAGGGGAAAGTCACACCGGTCATCGACAAGACCTACAAGCTCAGTGACGCCGCTGAGGCGCTTCGCTACCTGGAGAAAGGGCACGCTCGGGGCAAGGTGGTCGTGACTGTGGAGACCAGGCAGCCCGGCGCGGTCACAGTTGAGTCTCGTTAGCGAGCGCGTGCGGCCTCGGTTCGCCGCCGGATCGCGGCCGGTACCGACACGGTGAGCAACGGCAGGAAGAGCAGAACCGGTACGCCGATGAAGAGCGCAGCGGACACCGGCAAGCTCCATTCCCACTGCGCGTGCGCGCCGTAAATGCCCAGCGCTGTGCCCAGGAGCGGCACCCAGCCAACCAGAACCGCCCCGGCCCAGCACAACAGCCACCACAGTCCCGTGAGGTGCTGAAGGCCGCCAGCCGTTGCCGCGATCTGGAACAACCCGAAAATCAGATAGCCGGTATACCCCGCAGCGAAGAGCGTCGCCTTCACTTCCCCGTCCTCCCCCCTGCTCGGCCGCTATGGCTACTGGGGCACGCAGCGAGGATTTAGAGCCGTCGCACCTGAATGACCGCTGAACGGAAGGGAGGCGCTCCGTGGCCGCGCGCGTGGTCAGGAATTTGCATCTGCAGATAACCCCTCGCGCCGCCAGCGTTTCTCCGTCGCGGGGAGCGGAGTCTGCTTGCCGGTAATGATCTCCGGGGTGATCGCGTACAGGATGGTCGCTTCGATTCGCGGGAAGCTGCCCTGCGGACGTCCCCAGGAATCCGGCGGTGCATATTTGGACATGAACGCTGCAAAGAAGCGGCGCCGCGTCTCGAGCTCGGGTATGACACCGATGCGGCCGAAGACCACTACGGAGCGAAAAACGATCGACGTGTCGCACTCCACCGGTCCGTAGGGGAAAGTCTCGCCAGGCGCGTCCGCTTCGAAACACACCCGGTCGCAGGACTCGACGTTAGCGAGGAAGTGTCCGCGGTAACGGGCGGTGTGGAGAAAAATCCGCTCGTCCATCCATACGAAAAGGTTCGGCACCACATAGGGGTAGCCGTCCGCACCGACGGTAGCCGTGCGGCCACAGTGAGCGCTGGAGAGGAATTGTTTCGCTTCCTCCGCACTCATGATCTTGTCGGCGCGTCGCAAGTCACCTCGTCGCGGAATATCACCGGGAATGTTTTTCAGCATCTGAGCTCCGACTCTTGGGTCTGGTGATGATGTCAGGATTCCCGCCGCACTTCTCGCGCGGCTTTATCGACGCGCAGGCCGAGGAACGCGGCGTGGCGCAGGCGGCTGTCGGCGGTCCATTCCGTGAAGCGGACCTGGGCGACGAGCTCTGGTCTCGTCCAGCGCATCGCCTGCATCTGATCCGCGGTGATGCCCCCGCCCCATCGCCCGGAGCTCGCATCGGGCAGGTTGGCGAAAGGACACTCACCAATCGCCAGGGGCTTGAGCCTGCCGGCCATGTCGCGGCGGATGTGTGGAGTAAATCCGGCTCTTACCTTGCCGGCGAACTGCAGTGTCACTTCGTCGTAATAGCCTACGAGAAGCGCGTCGAGTCCGCCCGCACCCTCGGGACGATAGCCGCCGATCACGAACTCCTGCTGTCGTTCGAGCTTCAATTTCACCCAGGCATCACTGCGTTCTCCGGGTTGATAGGTCGAGTCCTTGCGCTTGGCGACCACACCCTCGATACCCGCCGCCCGCAGTGCTCGCACGATCTCGCCGGTGCTCCCTGGCAGGTCGCGCGACAACCGGATCGTCACATCGTGGCCGATGACTTTCGGCAGCTGCGCGCGCCGCTCGAGCAGTGGCGCACCCATCAGGTCCCGGCCATCCAGGTGCAGGAGGTCAAAGGCATAAAACACGATGAGGTGCCGGGGATGCGAGGAGCGGTGCTGCAAGGCCTGGAACGATGGGCGACCATCCTCCGCCAGTGCGACGATCTCACCGTCGATTACCGCTTGCTGCACGCTCAGTCGCAGACCGGCGGCGGCAATCCCCGGATACATCGGCGTCAGATCTTTTTCGTTCCGGGAGAGAATGCGAATCTGCCGGCCCTCCTTGAGCAGCAGGCCGCGGTAGCCATCGAGCTTTGGCTCATACAGCCATGCCTTCCCTTCGGGCAGCGCCTTCACTGGCTGCGCAGCCATCGGGATGACGAATCGGAGACCCATGATCAGAGTATGGCGATTTGTGTGCGCACGGGGCCACTATCGTGCGGTCGTCCGTACGCGTAGGCTGCGGAAAATCGCGCTCGATGAGTTTGGTTTGCCATGGGGGGTTACCGTCATGCCTTATCGGGCGCTGGCATCTGCTGCCTTGGGTGCGCTGTTTCTTCTGACGGTCAGCCTCGGGTATGCGGCCGACCGCGGCGTGCGTCTGGTCAAGGCGTCGATTCCGATGCCCGACGGCGTACAGCTGGCAGCAACGCTTTACATGCCGGCGGACCTGCGACCCGGGGAGCGTCTGCCTGCGCTCCTCGAGTACCTGCCGTACCGCAAGGATGACGATGCGCCGGATTATTCCGCGCATGCGTATTTTGCACGTCGCGGCTACGTCGGCGTGCGCGCCGACATTCGCGGCTTCGGCAACAGTGGCGGTGCGCCACCAACGCGCGAATATTCGGCGCAGGAGCAGGAAGATGGCGAGCGCATCATCGCATGGCTCGCGAGTCAGCCGTGGTCGAACGGCAATGTCGGCATGTTCGGCATCTCGTGGGGCGGCTTCAATTCGATCCAGCTGGCGATGCGCCATCCGCCGGCGCTCAAGGCCATTATCGCCATCGCTGCGACCGAGGCGCTGTTCACGGAGGACGTGCACTACATGGACGGCATCATGCACGTCGATGAGTTCGAGACAGCGATGGATCTCGATCAGGGCCGCAGCGGCGCACCGGAATTTCCCCTCGATGAAGACACGCTGACGAAGCGCATGGACTCGCAACCCTGGTCACTCGATTATTTCCGTCATCAGCGCGATGGGTCCTTCTGGCGAGCACCGGTCAGACGCCTCGAGGACATTAAGATACCGTGCTTCCTCATCGGCGGATTTCAGGACGGCTATCGCAACAGCATCGTGCGTATGCTCGAGCGCGTGCCGGCACCCGTGCACGCCTGGCTAGGGCCGTGGAATCACGACCACCCCAACACGAGCATCTATGGACCGCGTGTCGAATGGCGCGATCAGGCAGTACGCTGGTTCGACCACTGGCTGAAAGGAGTCGATAACGGCGTCGAGCGCGATCCGCGCATGATCTTCTATCTGCAGCACAGCCACCCGCCGGGAGCCGAGGCGCAGGATATTCCGGGTGAATGGCGCGCCGACTCGTGGCCGCCACAAGGGCTAGGACACGAGACCTGGTTCCTGGCTCCGAACCATCAGCTGCTCCGGTCACCTGCACCTGCGGCGGCCGACCGGCTCTGGTACGTGCCATCGGCAGGTGCTGAGGTTGGCTTCTGGTGGGGAGAGCTGCTGGGAGATCAGCGCCCGGCAGACGCCTACGGTTTGGTCTACGACAGTGAGCCCCTGGCCGACGATGTGACCCTATTCGGCCGAGCGAAAGTGCGCCTGCTCGCCGCGGCGGACGTTCCGCTTGCCGACTGGTTCGTGCGCCTCGAGGACGTCGCCGATAACGGGCGAGTCACCGCGATCACCGGAGCGGGGCTCAACGGTGCGCAACGCGATTCCACTGAGAAGCCGGAGGCGCTGGTGCCGGGCAGGGAATATGCGCTCAACCTGGACCTGTACCTGACGTCCTGGGTATGGCCGCGCGGGCATCGGATCCGTGTCACCGTCTCGAATGCACAATGGCCGATGTTGTGGCCGACCCCCTACCCTATGACGACAACCCTGCGGTTGGGCGGCCGTGACGGATCCGCAATCGAGCTGCCGGTTATCCCAGCGCATGGCACGGCAGCACCGCAGTTCGCGCCTCCTGAACCGTCAGAGCAGCCACCGGGTGTCTCGACCCCCGGTGGGGACTACGCCTGGCCCGGCAGCTGGACGCTGGAGCGCGATGAGGTGAGGGGCGTGACGACGGTGACCTGGCGCGGCACCTCGGCCATGGTCTTCCCCTGGGGCAAGTTCGAGCATCGCGAGCAACTCATCTATCACATCGATGACGCCCACCCGGAAAGCGCGGCTGTCGAGGGCGAGGCGGAGAGCGTCGAGCGCCTGAAGGACCGCGTATTGACGTACCGCGGGCAAATTGCGCTCACGAGCGATCGGACGACATTCCACTACTCGGCGGCGCGTACGCTGCTGCGGGATGGGGCCGTGGTGCGGACCCGCAGCTGGAAGGAAGATATTCCGCGGGACTTGCAATGAGATCCATGCAGGTCAGCGGGCCGCCGAGGCCGATGTGGCTTCCTTCTCAGGAGCAGCCTCGGGCTCGGCAGCGAGTCCGACGAGGGTCGGCATGCCGGTCGCAGCCTGTAGCGTCTCGCGTGCCAGGTCCCAGTGGATCGCGGCCGTATCCTTGCCGAGCGCCTGGTCGAGAAGCGGCTCCAGCACCTGCAGGTCCGGCTCGACCACCTGCCCCTCCGCGTCGACCGGCGGATGTACCTCGATCAGCAACTGTCCTGTCACCCAGGCGACCTTTACCGGCTCATTGACCAGTCGCACGTTCGTGCCGACCGGCACGAGCGGGAAGAGCGCCGCGACATCCTCCGGGTACATGCGAATGCAGCCGTGAGTTACCGCCATGCCGACCGCCACGGGGTTGTTGGTCCCATGGATCAGATAGCTGCCGCCGCCGACGCCGAGCCGCATGGCAAAGTTGCCGAGGGGATTATCCGGGCCGGGTGGCACGACCTTCGGCAACTCGTCGCCCCTTTCGGCGTGCTCCTGGCGGACCGACTCGGGTGGATACCATGAGGGGTTGCGCACCTTGGAGACGACGCGCGTCTCACCGAGTGGCGTGCGCCAGTCCATCTTGCCGATGCTCACCGGGTAGGTGATGACCACCGGCTCCTCGCCTTTCCGGGGCTTCGGGTAGTAGTACAGCCGGTGCTCGGGGAGGTTGACTACGATACCCTCGCGCGGTCCGGGTGGCAGGATGCGCTTTCCAGGGAGCGTGAGCTTTCTGTCGGCCCCGGGGATCCACACGTCCACTCCGGGATTCGCGCGGATGATCTCGTAGTAGCCGAGGCTGTAGCGCTGTGCGAGCTCGGGCAGCGTGTCCTCGTATACCGTCGTGACGGCCGAGTCCTCGCCGATCACAGTCGAGCCATCCTGGGGCAGCGGGTAAACGCGCGCCTGTGTGGGGTCGCACGCGAATGCGAGCGAGGCAAGGCCGAGCGCCAGTGCCGCGCCGTACCTGAGCCATTTCACCTGTATTTCTGTGATCGGCATCGTGTGACGACTCCCTGTGAATCCACGGTGAGGACTGTAAAACGAGCGGGTTCAGGCGACCGACCCGCGCCATCGCAGGGAGACATTCTAGAGTATTCCGCCGAGGTCGCCGCGGCGCGTTGCGGGTCCCCTTGGTTGCGAGATGCTGGGGTGGCTAGCGCGGGTGCTCAATCCCGGCGTGTGTCGAACTCGATATCCTCGACGCGTCCATCAGCGCCGATGACCCGCACGGCGCGAAACTGGCCCGACGCGCGTACGCTTCGCCACCGCTGCGATTGAGCGAAGCCGATCGGATACAGCACCTGATGACTGGCGCCGGTTATCCACGCAGTTGGTTTCTGTCGATGCGGACTCGACGCACTTCTCGAACACGTATGCGGCGTCGTCTCCGGGCTCGATCACCGCGCCCCGCGGGCCGAGCTCACACCGTCAACGAGTCCGTCCCTGGTCAGCTCCACCGCGCAGTTCCTTGAGGCTCTTCTCCAGACGCTGCGCTCCGGTGCTTGCAGTCATCACCTGCGTAATGGTCGGGGGTCGCAGGGGACTGAGATACGGTCTGACGTTGGCGATCGACCTTTCGTCGATCCATTCCTGCAGAAGTCGCGCCGGGAACACCCACTGGCGCCCGACCTTGGTGGCCGGGAGCGCGCCGAGTCGTGCCAATGTCCTGAGCCTGCTGGTGCTGCACTTGCAGAGTTGCGCAGCGGCCGCGAGGTCCAGCGTGCCCGAGGGGTCTTGGTTACTCATGGATGGTCACCTGTTGTTTTTATCATTATGACACCGCGGAAGCTTAACGCTCAGCCTCTTTATCTTGAACCTTCCACGGCTTAGCTGCCAGATCAACTGTAAGGAGAGACCCGGGTCTCCAAGGCTGCACTCCTGGGGGGAGTAGATGACCTACTTGCCGGGTGAGGGAGACTGATGACCGCGCCCGAGGACTTAGCAAGTAAACCCACCCACACGAGGGCTTGAAGCCTCGAGGCCGGTGGTCGCCGCGTTGGCAGCGGCTACGACGTTCGGATCGTCTTCTGTCGGGTTGCTATGGCGCAGGCTCGTTGGCCCGCACCGCGCGCCCAAAACGATCTAACACACCACCCCGAGATTGCAGCAGCACAGGCCAGGCTGTTCTTGGAGCAACATGCCCGTGGCCTTGACCTGCCGTGCGTTTCCGCTCGATGTCGCCTCTGGATCTGCATCGAAGCCCCCAAGTCTTGTTCCACGCCAGGCGCCTCGGTCCTCGAGGGACCTGAGCGCTCCCCTTCCTTCGGCTGCGGACCGTAGCACCGCTGCCGGCGGGTGTTCCTTGTCTCAGGTCACAGAGGGCGCGATCTAGCCTAGCTAAGGCGGTGCAGTTCGGGATCTTTATCAGGGGGACGTAAGGCGGTGACTCTCGAGACGTGGCTGCGGCCTGAGCCAGACCCCGCCCTTGGGGCGGAGCGTGATCGACGGAGAGGGCTCGGGAGTCTCGCTTTGTGCTTCAAGTGCGAAATGCTGTGCGATCCCGGCGAGGATCAGCACCGCTTCCATCATTGCGAAGCGATTGCCGATGCAAACGCGGGGACCGCCACCGAATGGCATATAGGCGAAGCGCGGCAGCCGCTTAGCCAGTCCGCTCGCCCATCTGTCCGGTCGAAACTCAGCCGGGTTGTCGAAATAGCGCGGATCGCGGTGAAGCACCCACGGCGCGATGAATATCGTCATTCCGGCCGGCACCTGGTAGCCGCCAATCTCACAAGGACCGACCGCTTCGCGGCCGATAGCCCACGCAGGAGGGTAGAGACGGATGGCCTCGTTGATGGCGTATTCGCAAAGGCGCAGGCGAGAAACATCGTCCACTGTCGGTGCCCGCATTCCCAAGACTTCGCTCACTTCGGCGGCGAGTGCGGACTGAACGTGCGGGTGCCTGGACAACAGGTAGCAGGTCCACGACAAGGCTAGTGCCGTGGTCTCATGCCCGGCGAGAAGCATGGTCACGACTTCATCGCGGATCTGATGCTCGGTCATCGGCTCACCGTTCTCATAGCGAGCCAGGAGCAGCAAGGAGAGCAGATCGCCGCGGTCTTCGCCGCTCTGCCTGCGCTCGGCAATGATCCGCGCGACGAGCTGATCGATTCGCCCGAGCGCTCGACGGTAGCGCACGTTGCCGGGAATCGGGATGCCGTCAGGGATGAACACGGGCCGGCGCAATCGAGTCGAGATCTCAGCCATCAGCATGTTGGTCGACTGCTCGATGTCGACGATATCGCGCTTGACGCTGGTCCCAAACAGGGTTTCTGCGGCGATCTCCAGAGTGAGCGCCATGATCTCGGCGTGAACATCGATCCGTTCGCCGGGCTTCCAGCTCTTCAGCATGGCCGCGGCGTGCCGGACCATGACTGCGCCATAGCTTGCCAGGCGCTCGCCGCTGAAGGCCGGTGCGTTCAGGCGCCGCTGTCGCTGCCAATCCTCGCCCGTCGCGGTCAACAGACCCGTGCCGAAAATGGCGCGGACATAGCGCCAAAAGAATCGATTTTTGGTGAAGCCGCGATGGTTCTTTACCAGCACGTACTCGATGTCGTGCGGATCGTTTACCAGCAGTGCGGGCCACGCGCCGAGGCGAAATGTCACCAGATCGCCATGTCGGCGCGCGCACTCGGTCAGAAAACGAAGAGGATCGCGGCCAAAGGACAGCGCGCTCCCGAGCAGCGGAATTCCCCTGGGTCCAGGTAGCCGGTGTTGTGCCGCGGAGTTCAAATATCGGAACGACTGTCGTCTGACGCCTGGTGGTTACTGTACGCCAGGCTGCGTTTCGATAGGTGCCGCCACGATCTACGGCCCACGTTGGCCCGATTGTTGCCGGCGGCGCTGCGCGCTGTGCACCGCAGCACTGCTCATCGCGGCTACGCGTCAGTGCTGTTCAGTAATTCCCGAGCGGCGCGTGCTGAAGCGCGGCAAGCGTGTGGGAAAAACTCAGGTGATCCAACAGGTTGAGCAGTGATAGTCTTGGCGCCCGTTCGATGTCCTCCGACTTGCAGTGAAGGACCACGCCATGGACCCCAAAGAAGCCGCTCTGGAGAACTTCTTGGCGGAATCAATCGACGCGCTTTTCGAGCAGGATTTTGACTTTCCGCTGCACGTGGCGGTCATTGGCACCAACGGTGCGGCGCAGATCTGGCGGTACTACGGCGGTCGTGAAATGCCGGAAATGCTAGCGGCAAATCGGGAGGCAGCTTTCGGCTTCCCCATCAACATCATAGTCAGCGACTCCGTAGGTAAAGCGGCGCATCTGCTGATCGACCGTGAAGGGAAACTGTCCAGGTTGAATTGAAATCAGCGACGCGGACGCCGCCCTAAAGCCGGTGCAGCCTCACTTCACCCGGGTACCAGCGCTGCGCACGACCACCCAATTGCCGGCACGCTTCTCGAGGAGATCCATCCAAACAAAGTCACCGCTAGTGTCTTTTCCGTCCCGAACCCTCTTCTCAGTGACACTGCCATGGACGACGGCTACGTTGCCGAACACCTGTACGTCCATCGGTCCTAATTCGAACGACTCGAGTTTGTCATGGAACGATTCAAAGTCGCGTAAAAGGTCCTTCTTGGTGATGGTCTTGCCAGAGGATCCGATGGTCGCGAAATCGTCGGCGTAGATCTGATTGAGCGTGCCGATATCGCCACGCACCATCGCATCCCCCATATCCTGTTCGAGTTGCTTGACAGCATTCACAACACCGGCGTCCTGGGATGGCTGGGGCGAACCGGCCAGAGCGACCCCAATGCCCAAACAAGTGGATAGAACCGTAAGCCCTCTCATCTGTTCATCTCCCCATCGACTTCGCAGGATTACAGCATAGGCGCTGCGAGCGACCAGACCGAGACCGCTTACTGCACTGAGATAGCAAGTCGCTGCATGGGCAGCCGCTTCTCGGCGCCATTCGAGAACGTGGGCGTCCGGGGCTTGCGTTTATTGTGACCGAGCACGCGGCACCGCATCGTGCGCCAGCGCACCCTACGCGAGATGCGCTGGCTTGCAATATTCTTCCTGCTTGCTCTCCTCGCATGGCGCCCATTCGCGAGTGACGAAAAAAAAGCCCACTACATCCTGGAGGGCAGTGGCGCGGAGTTATGCACCAAGGTTATTCCGAAGCCTGGCGCCTCAGACGATGTCCCTCTCAAGGGGCTTATCCGCATTACATGCGATCTGGATGGCGCACTGCTCTCGTTGGAGAACTACTATCCCGACAATATGGCAGCCAGCTTGGCTGACCCTAGCGACAGATTGAT
>Ga0306922_10004550_pt1 | contig 13133 bp, 11 predicted proteins | sample sta12Cox44000082_FD_203758 | JGI IMG/M metagenome (GOLD analysis project Ga0306922, IMG submission 203758) | Lab enrichment of tropical soil microbial communities from Luquillo Experimental Forest, Puerto Rico - statoxic.12C.oxic.44.000.082 (v2)... | ecosystem: Environmental > Terrestrial >... | reverse complement strand
TCATCCCAGATCGCGGCGCAGCACCAACGCCGACGCTCCGGTCTGATAATAGCTCTGACGCCGGCCCACGTCGTAAAATCCGGCGCGGCGATACAGCGCACGCGCCGTCGCATTGTGCTCGTCGACTTCGAGAAAAATCGAGCGGACGCCGAGCCCGGCGAGCCGACGTAAATGTAGATCGAGCAGCGGCCGCGCGTAGCCGCGGCCGCGCTGGGCGGGCGCAATGACGATGGAGAGGATTTCCGCTTCGCCGGCCGCAAGGCGCGACAGGATGAAGCCGACCATGGTCCCGCCGCTCATGGTGCGATTGGCCATGACGTTTGTTTCGACCAGCAGGCGATAGACCTCATCCTCGCCCCAGCCGCGTTGAAACGAGGCCTTGTGCAGGGCGGCGATTGCGGCCGCGTCGCTCGGCCGCGCTTCGGAGATGGTGGACGCCGAGCCGCCAAACAGACGCGAGAGCAAGCCCATCATCGGCGCCGCAGTTGCGCGGCGTTTTGCGGTTGCGCGTCGGGCGCGCGCAGATATTGCGGCTTTGGCGGCGATTGCCCTTCCGGCAACGCGGCGCCCACGCGCGCCACCCAGTCGATGTCGGGCGCGGCGCGCGCGTCGACGAGGATCGGTGCGGCATTTCTTGGCGCCAGTGCGTTGGCGACAGCCTGCGCGGCCGAGCCAACGATGCGGGCCGGCACCGCCGCTGCGGCGCGTAGCGCTTCGCGCAGCGGCGCGAGGCGAGGATCGATGACGCTGCGGCCACCGGGACCAAACACTTGCAGGTAGACGTGGTCGTGCCGTGCATCGATGGCGACAACCACCGGCGCATTGTCGTCGTCGGCGAGATGCGGCGCCGCATAGGCCGACAACGTCGAGAGCCCCACTGCCGGCTTGTTGATCGACAACGCAATGCCGCGCGCCGCGGCGATGCCGACACGCAAGCCCGTGAAGCTGCCGGGGCCGGTCGTCACCGCCACGCGATCGAGTTCAAAAAAGCTGATTTGCACTTGCTGGGCGATCCGATGGAGCAGCGGCATCAGCGCTTCGGCATGGCCGCGCGCCATCGGCAGGCTCTCGCTGGCGACGATGCCGCCATCGGCGGTGTCGAGGATGGCCGCGGAGCAGGCGCCCAGTGCCGTATCGATGGCGAGCACGCGCATGGGCACACTTAACCGCCGTGCGGCTCGCTGGTCGCGCGGCCCATTACATCGGCCGGACTTCGGTCACGTCGGGAATGAAGTGACGCAACAGATTTTGGATGCCGTGGCGCAGCGTCGCCGTCGACGACGGGCAGCCCGAGCAAGCGCCCTTCATGTTGAGATAAACGACGCCGTCCTTGAAACCCTTGAACGTGATATCGCCGCCGTCGTTGGCGACCGCCGGCCGCACCCGGGTCTCGAGCAGTTCCTTGATCGTCGCGACGGTCTCGGCGTCGGCGGCGTCGAAAAACTCCTCGCCGTCGCTCGCGGCGGCGCTGTCGCCGTTGAGCAGCGGCGCGCCCGACATAAAATGTTCCATGATGGCGCCAAGGATCATCGGCTTGAGCTGCTGCCACTCGCCGCCATCCTTGGTCACCGTGATGAAGTCGGAGCCGAAGAACACACCGCTGACGCCGGCGATTCCGAACAGCCGCTCGGCGAGCGGCGATTGCGCCGCCTCTTGGGCACCGCGCATGTCAAGTGTCCCGCCCTCCAGCACCGCCCGACCGGGCAGGAACTTCAAGGTCGCGGGGTTTGGCGTTGCCTCGGTCTGAATGAACATCGTCTTTGTCCTCCGTCACGGCAGCGCCGGCGTGATCTGCGCTGTGACTAAAGCCTCAATCCATACTAATACGTGGCGAATTGTCTTGGAAGTTCAAGTGCTCACGACCGTACGAATCCCACGATATCCTTGACTGCCTTCATGGTCGCGCCGGCAAGCTTTTGCGCCCGCCCCGAGCCGTCGGCGAGGATGGCGTCAATGGCGGCGGGATCGTTCATCAGCCGCTTCATCTCGGCGGCGATGGGCGAGAGTTTCGCCACTGCAAGATCGGTCAGTGCGTTCTTGAAGGCCGAGAACTGTGCATTGCCGAACTGATTGAGCACGCGCGCGCGGGTCGTGCCCTCGAGCGCCGCGTAGATACCGATGAGGTTGTCGGCCTCGGGACGTTTCTCCAGGCCCTTCTCCTCGCTCGGCAGCGGCTCGGGATCGGTTTTGGCGCGGCGCACTTTCAGCGCGATGGTGTCGGCGTCGTCGGTGAGATTGATGCGCGACTGGTCAGAGGGATCCGACTTTGACATTTTCTTGGTGCCGTCGCGCAGCGACATCACCCGCGTCGCCTCGCCGGTGATCAAAGGCTCCGGCTGAGGAAAGAAGGCGTCGCCGAGGCCTTTGGCCCTGATCGAGTCACCGAAGTCGTTGTTGAATTTCTGCGCGATGTCGCGGCATAGTTCGAGGTGCTGCTTCTGGTCCTCGCCGACCGGCACGTGGGTGGCGCGATAAACCAGAATATCGGCCGCCATCAGCGTTGGATAGGCATAGAGCCCGACCGAGGCATTCTCGCGATCCTTGCCGGCCTTCTCCTTGAACTGGGTCATGCGGTTGAGCCAGCCCAGCCGCGCCACACAATTGAACACCCAGGCGAGTTCGGCATGCTCCGCCACCTGGCTCTGGTTGAACACGATGTGCTTCTTGGGATCGATCCCACAGGCGATGAACGCCGCGGTGACCTCGCGAATGGCCTTGGGTAGCTCGGCGGGATCCTGCCACACAGTGACGGCGTGCAGATCGACCACGCAGTAGATGCAATCGTAGCGGTTCTGCAATTCGACGAAGCGCTTGATGGCGCCGAGATAATTGCCGAGATGCAGGTTGCCGGTTGGCTGCACCCCCGAAAACACCAATTCCTTAAACGCCATGCGCGATCTCCGCGTCGAGCCGGCGCTGGATGCCGAGTGCGCCGCTCGCGGCGTCCCAATGCCACGGCGCTGCCTTGCCCTGCAAGGGCTGGCCGCTATAGTGCGCCGCCTTCTGCGCCGGCTTTCTTAACGCGAGTGATTCATGGCCACAGCCCGCTACGACGCTCTCGGCATCGGCAATGCCATTGTCGATATTGTCGCCCGCGCCGAGGAGGACTTTCTGCTCAAACAGGGCATGCACAAAGGCACCATGGCCCTAATCGACGAGGCGCGTGCCAAGGCGATCTATGCCGCGATGGGTCCCGCGGTCGAGATATCGGGCGGCTCGGCGGCCAATACGATCGTCGGGCTGGCGAGTTTGGGCGCGCGCGGCGCCTTCGTCGGCAAGGTCAAGGACGACGAGCTTGGCCGCAGCTTCAGCCATGACATCCGCGCCGCCGGCGTGACCTTTGCGACGCCACCGGCCGCCGATGGTGCCGCAACCGGCCGCTGCTACGTGCTGGTCACGCCCGACGGCGAGCGCACCATGAACACCTTCCTCGGCGCCGCGCAGGATTTGCGCCCAGCCGACATCGACGAGGGCATGATCGCGGCAAGCGCCATCATTTATCTGGAAGGCTATCTGTGGGATCCGAAGGATGCCAAGGATGCGTTCCTGAAGGCGGCGAAAATCGCGCACCAGTCGGATCGGAAAGTTGCACTGTCGCTGTCGGATGCATTTTGCGTCGACCGCTGGCGCGACGAGTTTCTGCACCTGATGCGTTCGGGCACCGTCGATCTGATCTTCGCCAACGAGGCGGAGTTGACGACCCTCTATCAGACCGCGGACTTTGATACCGCGATTGCGGCGCTACACAAAGACATCGACACCGCCGTGATCACGCGCAGCGAGAAGGGCTGTCTGGTGCTCGGTCCCGACGGCACCGAGGCAGTGCCGGCTTTTCCGGTCGATCGCGTGGTCGATACCACCGGCGCCGGCGATCTGTTCGCCGCTGGCTTTCTCTCCGGCCTGGCGCGCGGCGCCGACGATCGGACCTGCGGCCGCCTCGGCGCGCTTGCCGCCGCCGAAGTGATTCAACATCTCGGCGCCCGCCCGGAAGCGTCGCTGAAAGACCTCGCGGCCGAAAATGGCTTGCTTGGTTAGGTCGCGAAATCCCGTCAAAAGGCTCGCGGTAACCAATTGCTAACCATAATTGGTTAACGACGGATCAACCGCAAAGCGGAGGATCCGGATATGGAAGAGAGCTCGGAAAAGAGCCCCGATTCAGGCGACGGCGCTGACAAGAAGATCGAAGGCAAGGCGACTGAAAGCAACCTCCCGGTGGTGTGGTCGCCAAAAATCTACATCGGCGGCGGCCTCGAGGACGACGTAGTGGCGCTCGGCGCCGAACAAGCCGACACGGCAGCGGTTGATGAGGCGCCGCAGGGTCATTCCACCGACCACGCCGCAAGCGAATCTGCCACTGCGACCGCGCCGCGCTCGCGGCGCTTTGCGCTGCTCGCCGCAACCATCGCCGTTGCCGCGGCGCTTGGCTCATTCGTCGGTGCGCTGACCGCCTCTGGGCTGGCACGGTTGATGCCGGAGGGCGCGCCGGCCACCGACATCGTGGACGCCAGCGTCATTCTGCGCTCGCTGAAATCGCAAGTTGCTGAGCTCACCGCGCTGAAGTCGAGCCTCGACGGTTCGGTGCGTAACGCCAATGCGCAGTTCGCGAACATTGCCGATCGGCTCGACCGCGTCGAACGCGCGGGTGCCAATCCGTCCTCGCAGCTCGCGCATATTTCCGAAACCGTCGATCGGCTCGCCAAGATCAACGAATCGCCGGAAACCACCGGTTCCATCGCGGGCAGCGCAGCGCCGGCGGAGCCGAAGATAAATGACCGCATCGTCGCCGATTGGATGGTGCAGGACGTGCACGGCGACCGCGCACTCGTCGAGAACCGCAACGGCAGCCTGTTCGAGATCGGCGCCGGCAGCGTGCTGCCGGGCCTTGGCCGGGTCGAAGGCGTCAAGCGCCAAGACGGCCGGTGGGTAGTCCTCACCTCCCGCGGCGTGATCACGTCGGGCCGCTGATCGGCCTGCGCGCTGCGGCGTCATAGTTCGACGCCCTATTTCATGGCACAGTCTCCCGGCTGCCCGACGCCGTAAGGCGCGGGCGATGGGAGTTGCCGTTTTGCGGTCGCGCGGTGTCTTTCTTCTGTGGCTTGAACGAGTAGTCGCGGCGGCGCTCTTAAACGTCGCATTGCTCGGAGCGACTTGGCCCGTAGCGACTTGGCCCATACCGACTTGGGCGCAAGGCGCGGAGCCGCCTACAGCAAAGCCGGTCCCGGAAATGTCGGAGAGTTGTCCCGGTCTGGTCGCTGCCGATCGGCTGCGCGCCGTTCCCGCCGCGTTCAAGCTCGCCGCGCTTGGCGCTGACCAGGTGCGGCTCACCTATATCGGCCACGCCACGTTCCTGATCGAGAGTCCGGAGCTGGTGCGCATCGCCACCGACTACAACGACTATGTGCGGCCCTTCGTAACGCCTGACATCGTCACCATGAACCACGCCCACGACACGCATTTTACCGAGCATCCCGACCCGGCGATCAAATACGTGCTGCACGGTTGGGGGCCGACGCCGGAGCAGCCGGCGATCTGGGATCTGAAATACCGCGACGTCCGCGTCCGCAACGTGCCGACCAATATTCGCACGTTCGGCGGCGCCACCGAGCGCTACGGCAATTCGATCTTCGTCTTCGAGATCGCGAACCTCTGCATCGGCCATCTCGGCCATCTGCATCACACCCTGACCCAGCAGCAGCTCAACGAGATCGGCCGGCTCGACGTGGTGATGGCGCCGGTCGACGGCGGCTACACCCTCGACCTGCCCGGTATGATGGAGGTGCTGACCGCGCTCAAGGCACAGCTCATCATCCCGATGCATTTCTTCAGCACCTACACGCTCGACCGGTTTCTCGCCAAGGCCCAGGAACAATGGCCGGTGGAGCGCGCCGAAATTCCCTCCCTCGTGCTGTCGAAGACGACGCTGCCGCCGAGCCCCAAGGTTTTGGTATTGCCGGGGCGCTAAAGGCCGCCGTTCCCGATGCCGTGCCGAGGCGCTAGGATCGGCCGGAACGGAGAATTCGCCGATGATCAGCGGGGAACAGAACGACCTCATCACCCGCACGGCGGCCGGCACCGCGGCCGGCAAGCTGATGCGGGGCTATTGGCAGCCGGCGGCGCTGGTCGACGAGCTTGCCGGCAATCGGCCGGTCAAGCCGGTGCGGCTGATGGGCGAAGACCTCGTGGTCTTCAAGGACGAGAAGGGCCGTTATGGCCTCGTCGGGCGGCACTGTCCGCACCGCGGCACCGATCTCGCCTATGGCCGTCTCGAAGACGGCGGACTGCGCTGCGCCTTTCACGGCTGGCTGTTCGACGTGAGCGGCAAATGCCTGCAGACGCCGGCCGAGCCGGACAACAGCAACCTCTGCGCCAATATCAAGCTGAAATCCTATCCAGTTCAGGAGAAGAGCGGCATTCTGTGGGCCTATCTCGGCCCGGGCGAGCCGCCGGCGTTTCCGCACTTCGACTGTTTCGTCGCGCCCTCGACCCACACCTTCGCGTTCAAGGGCATGATCGATTGCAATTGGCTGCAGTCGCTCGAGGTCGGCATCGATCCGGTTCACACCTCGTTCCTGCATCGCTTCTTCGAGGACGAGGATCCGAACAACGCCTATGGCCGTATGTTCCGCGACATCTCCAAGGATTCGGAGATGCCGATGACCAAGATCATGCGTGAGTTTCCGCGGCCGCGCATGGAGCTTGAGCCGACCGATTACGGCTTTCGTCTCGTGACGCTGCGCCAGATCAGCGACGCCAACGCGCATGTGCGCGTGACCAATCTGATCTTCCCCAACGCGTTCATCATTCCGATGAGCCGCGAGATGACCATCTCGCAATGGCACGTGCCGATCGATGATGCGAAGCACTATTGGTATGCGATCTTCACGTCGTTCGGCGATCCGGTGAACAAAGACGAGATGCGGCGCCAGCGGCTCGAGCTCTACGAATTGCCCGATTACGTGCCGCGCAAGAACAAGAGCAACGACTACGGCTTCGACGCCCACGAGCAGACGCACGCGACCTATACTGGCATGGGCACTGACATCAACGTGCACGACCAGTGGGCCTGCGAGTCCATGGGTGCGATTCAGGACCGCACGCAGGAGCATCTTGGCACCTCGGACAAGGCGATCAGCGCCTATCGGCGGCTTCTGCGCACCGCGCTCGAGCAATCGGGCAACGGCGGCAAGCCGATGATGGTGCTCGATGCGGCGAGCGCCAAGACGATCACAGGCCCGGCTTGCGTCGACGGCATCGGCCCGGCCGGCGACTGGCAGGGCTACTGGCAACGCACCGAGCAGGGCCGGCAGGAGACCAAAAGCTGGGCCAACGGGCACTGAATGGCCCGTCGCTTAATCGCTGCGAGCTTCGTCGAGCGCTACGGCCTTTGGACCGACGCGCAGGCGCGCGCCGCCAAGGCGGTCGCCCAGGCGATCAACCAGCAGAAACTCGAGCTCGTTCGTTTCTCCTTCGCCGATCAGCACGGCGTGCTGCGCGGCAAGACCGTGGTTGCCGCCGATGCGCCTGGCCTGATCCAGGCCGGCGTCACCATGACCACGACGCTGCTGGCCAAGGACACCGCGCACAAGACTGCCTGGCCGGTGTTCACGCCTGGCGGCGGCTTCGCCATGGCGGAGATGCAGGGCGGCGGCGATTTCGTCATGGTTGCCGACCCGACGACCTTTCGCGTGCTGCCGTGGGCGCCCAATACCGGCTGGCTCCTCTGCGACATCGTCTTCACCAACGGCGAGCCGGTGCCGTTCTCGACCCGGCAGATTCTTCGCGATGCGTTGGCACGGCTGCGAGTAGCGGGTTTCGACTATTGCGCCGGCCTCGAAGTGGAATTCCATTTGTTCAAACTGGAGAACCCGCGGCTTTCGCCCGACGACGCCACCTGGCCGCCGCGCGCGCCCGACGTGAGCCTGCTCAATCAGGGGTACCAATATCTCACCGAGAGCCGGTTCGATCAGATCGACGCGGCGCTGGAGCCGATCCGGCGCGGCGTTACGGCGCTCGGCCTGCCGCTGCGCTCCGTGGAAGTCGAGCTCGGCCCGAGCCAGTGCGAGTTCACCTTCCGCCCGCAAACCGGCCTCGATGCCGCCGACACGATGATCCTGTTCCGCGCCGCGACCAAGCAGATCGCGCGGCGTCATGGCTTGCTGGCAAGCTTCATGTGCCGGCCGACGCAGCCGAATTTGTTTTCAAGCGGTTGGCACCTGCATCAATCGCTGATCGCGCGCAAAGGCGGTGGCAATGCCTTTGCCGGCAACACGCGGGAGGGGCTGTCGGCGACCGGCCTGCATTTCCTTGCCGGCTTGCTCGCGCACGCGCACGCCGCCGCAGCGTTCTCGACGCCGACCGTCAACGGCTACAAGCGCTACCGCGCCTATACGCTCGCGCCCGACCGCGTCATCTGGGCGCGCGACAATCGCGGCGTCATGGTGCGAGTCATCGGCCAGCCGGGCGATCCGGCGACGCATCTGGAAAACCGCCTCGGCGAGCCAGCGGCCAATCCGTATCTCTACATGGCGTCGCAGATTCATGCGGGCCTCGATGGCATTGCGGAAAAACGCGATCCGGGGCCGTCGGCCGATACGCCCTATGAGACCAAGGCTCAGGCCTTGCCGAAGGACCTGCGCGAGGCGCTGGCGGCGCTGCGCGCGAGCGAAATGTTCCGCAAAGCCTTCGGCGATGTCTTCGTCGACTATTACGCGCACCTGAAAAAGTCGGAGTTCGCACGTTTTACGGCTGAAGCGAGCGATGCCGGCACTGGCGAGGTGACGGCCTGGGAGCAGAACGAATATTTCGATCTGTTTTGAGCGCTGCGCTCACACATCCACGCTCGCCGTGAGCGCGTGTTCCTCGATGAACACCCGGCGCGGCTCGACCTTGTCGCCCATCAGCTCGTCGAAGATGGTGTTGGCCTCGTCGATCTCCTTGACGCTGACCTGCAGCATGGAGCGGGCGTTGGTGTCGAGCGTGGTCTCCCACAATTGCTGCGGGTTCATCTCGCCCAGCCCCTTGTAGCGCTGAAGCGACAGGCCTTTGCGGCCGGCGGCCATCACCGCCTCGAACAGGCCGACCGGGCCGTGGATGGCGATCTCCTCGTCCTTTTGGCGCAGCATGGCGGGCGGCGTCGGCCGCGGATAGATCTTCTGCAAGGACGGCGCATATTCGTCGAGCTTGCGCGCATCGGCGGAGCCGAGCAGCGCCGCATCGATGATGGCGACTTCCTTGACGCCGCGCACGGTGCGCTCGAAGGAGAAGCCGTCGCCTTCGCGGAACGTACCGACCCAGCCGCGCTCGGTCTCTTCGGCGAGCGCATCGAGGCGCCGGGCGATGTATTCGGCGGCTTGCGTCGCACTCTTCGGATCGCTGGTGACGCGGGAATGCAGCACGCCGGCGATGGCCGCCTGCTCGATGACCTGGCGATTGTAGCGGCTGTGCAGGTTTTTCAGGAGATTACGGATGGCGCGCGCCTCCTCGACCAGCTTGCGCAAGTCGTTGCCGGCGCGCTCCTCGCCCGACGACAGCCGCAGCACCGCCTCGTCGAGGCCGGTGTCGATCAGATAATCCTCCAGCGCCCGCTCGTCCTTCAGATACTGCTCGGACTTGCCGCGGGTGACCTTGTAGAGCGGCGGCTGGGCGATGAAGAGATGGCCGCGGTCGATGATGTCGCGCATCTGCCGGTAGAAGAACGTCAGCAGCAAGGTGCGGATGTGCGCGCCGTCGACGTCGGCGTCGGTCATGATGATGATCTTGTGATAGCGCAGCTTGTCGATGGTGAATTCGTCGGTGCCGATGCCGGTGCCGAGCGCGGTGATCAAGGTGCCGATCTGCTCGGACGATAGCATCTTGTCCATGCGCGCCCGCTCGACATTGAGGATTTTGCCGCGCAACGGCAGCACCGCCTGGAATTCGCGGTTGCGCCCTTGCTTGGCGGAGCCGCCGGCACTGTCGCCCTCAACGATGAACAGCTCGGATTTGGCCGGGTCGCGCTCCTGACAATCGGCGAGCTTGCCCGGCAGCGACGTGACGCCGAGCGCGCTCTTGCGTGTCATTTCGCGAGCCTTGCGCGCGGCTTCGCGGGCGGCCGCCGCCTGGATCACCTTTCCGACCACGGTCTTGGCCTCGCTCGGATGCTCCTCGAGCCAGGCGTTGAGCATGTCGTTGACAATGCCTTCGACTGCCGGACGGACCTCCGAGGAAACGAGCTTGTCCTTGGTCTGCGACGAGAACTTCGGATCGGCCACTTTGACCGACAGCACCGCGGTCAAACCTTCGCGGCAATCGTCACCGGTCAGCGAAACCTTCTCCTTGCGGGCAACGCCGCCGGAATCGGCATAGCCGGTGATCTGGCGCGTCAGCGCGCCGCGGAAGCCGGCGAGGTGAGTGCCGCCGTCGCGCTGCGGAATGTTGTTGGTGAAGCACAGCACGCTCTCGTGGTAGCCGTCGTTCCACCACAGCGCGCAGTCGACGGCGACGCCCTCGCGCTCGGCCTTGATGACGATCGGCTGAGCGATGAGCGGCGTCTTGTTGCGGTCGAGATATTTGACGAAAGCCTCGACGCCGCCCTCGTAACGCAGGGTCTCGCGCTTCTCGACGGCATGGCGCATGTCGGAGAGCACGATGGTGACGCCGGAATTGAGGAAAGCGAGCTCGCGCAGCCGGTGCTCCAAGGTGGCGAAGTCGAACTCCGTCATCGAGAACGTCTGCTTCGACGGCAGGAACGTCACTTCGGTGCCGCGCTTATCGCGCGCCGCGCCGACCTCGGCGAGCGGAGCTGTCGCCTCGCCGTCGCGGTATTCCATGAAATGCTCCTGGCCGTCGCGCCAGATGGTGAGCTTGAGCCAGGTGGACAGCGCGTTGACCACCGACACGCCTACGCCGTGCAAGCCGCCCGAGACCTTGTAGGCGTTCTGGTCGAATTTTCCGCCGGCGTGCAGCTGGGTCATGATGACCTCGGCCGCCGACACGCCTTCGCTGTGCATCTCGGTTGGAATACCGCGGCCGTCGTCGCGCACTGTGCACGAGCCGTCGGGATTGAGCGTCACCGTGACTTCCTTGGCGTAGCCGGCGAGCGCTTCGTCGATGGCGTTGTCGACGACCTCGTAGACCATGTGGTGGAGGCCAGAGCCGTCGTCGGTATCGCCGATATACATGCCCGGCCGCTTGCGCACCGCGTCGAGGCCCTTGAGGACCTTGATCGAGTCTGCGCCGTAGTCGGAGGAGTTGGGAAGCGGTTTGCGGGCGGGTTCGGCCATGCCTCGAGCCTTCAAATGTGCCTTTTGATGAGCGTTCGAATCAGTTGCGAAATACGCCGCAGAATCGACGTTCGTTTGTACACGAAAACCAGGGTTGGTACACCACAAAGTGGGCACCGATAAGGTATTGTCGAATCGTGGTTTTTCAAGGATTCCGCGGGGCGGCCAAAGGCCTCGAATCGGAACCTTTGCGCGGGCATTTTTCGGGGCGCAAAAATCGGCTCGAATGACGGCTGATTCGGCAACCTACATGGCCTGCCCTCACGGCCGCGGTTCCAGCCGGCCGAACGCCACATCGACGATGGCCGCGCCGTGTTCCACCCCGGCGAACAGGGCCGGATCGGCCCCGGTGATCCACACTTGCGCGCCGAGCTGGCCGAGCTCGCCATGAACCGCCCCACGGCGCGCCGGGTCGAGATGCGCGACGACTTCGTCGAGCAACAGGATCGGCGCAAGGCCCGTCATCTCGGCGATCAAGCGGGCATGGGCGAGCACGAGGCCGATGAGCAGAGCCTTCTGCTCGCCAGTCGAGGCGTCGGCCGCAGCGATGCCCTTATGCGCGTAGACCACCTTGAGATCGGTGAGGTGCGGACCGTCGGTGGTCCGCCCCGCCGCCGCGTCGCGGGCACGGTTGTCGCGCAACACGGCGCGGTAGCGCTCCTCGATTTCGATAGCGGGGTGCTCGGGGACCAGTTGCTCCATCCAGCCATCGAGCGCGATTTCCGCCGGCGGAAAGGCGGACTCGCTGCGGCTCGCCAGGACCGCGCCGAGCCGCCGCACGGTCTCGACTCGTTGGCCCGCCACCGCCACCGCCAACTCGGCAGTCTCGTGCTCGACAGCATCGAGCCAGTGCGGATCGGGGCGGGCATCTTCCAGGAGCCGGTTGCGCGATCGCAGCGAGCGCTCCAGCGCGTTGACGCGGCTGCCGTGCTCGGCATCGACCGCAAGCGTCAGCCGATCGATGAAGCGGCGCCGCTCCGACGGCGCGCCGACAAACAGCATATCCATGGCGGGTACGAGCCAAACGACACGCATGTGGTCGGCAAAGGCCGCCGCCGTGCCAACCGGCTCACGGTCGATCCGGTATTTGCGCTGAACCGTCGCGCCGTCGAGCGGCCGCTCGATGCCGGTGCCTAGCGTGGCGAGGCCCAGTGCGCCTTCGATCTCAGCGGACACCGCCCACGAGCCATCGCCCTCACTGAACGCCACCTCGTCGAGATTGGCGCGGCGCAGCCCGCGCCCCGGCGCGAAGAACGAAATCGCCTCGATCAAATTGGTCTTGCCGGCGCCGTTCGGACCGACCAGCACGATGGTCTTGGCGCTCACGTCGAGAGAGGCCGCGTGATAGTTGCGGAAATTGTTCAGCGTGATGCGGAGAACTGGCATCAGGGATCAGCAATCAGGGATCAGTCAGCCTGATACCTGATCCCCGTTTGCCGATGGCTGTCAAACCCGCATCGGCATCAGCACGTAGAGCGCGCCGTGCGGCTCCTTGTCCTGGATCAATGTCGGCGAACCCGGATCGGCGAGCTTGAGCACGGCGGCTTCGCTTTCGATCTGGGCGGCGATGTCGAGCAGGTAGCGCGAATTGAAGCCGATATCGATGGGATCGGCTTCGTATTCGACCTCGAGCTCTTCGTTGGCGCTGCCGGAATCCGGATTGGTCACGGATAGCGAGAGCTTGCCGCCGGTGATCGACAGCTTGACCGCGCGGCCGCGCTCGCTCGACACCGTGGAGACACGATCGACCGCCGCCTCGAATTCCTTCTTGTCGACGACAAGCTCTTTGTCGTTGCTGGCCGGAATGACGCGGGCATAGTCCGGGAACGTGCCGTCGATCAGTTTCGACGTCAGCACCGTGTCGCCGATAGT
>Ga0306922_10004549_pt1 | contig 13135 bp, 13 predicted proteins | sample sta12Cox44000082_FD_203758 | JGI IMG/M metagenome (GOLD analysis project Ga0306922, IMG submission 203758) | Lab enrichment of tropical soil microbial communities from Luquillo Experimental Forest, Puerto Rico - statoxic.12C.oxic.44.000.082 (v2)... | ecosystem: Environmental > Terrestrial >... | reverse complement strand
GATCGGAGGGTCAAGCGGCCCTCGGGGCGGTGGCAATTCTGGAATCGCGCGGTCGCTCGGTCGGTTATTTGCGGATGGTAAGCACCCTGCTTGACGAGGTGCGGCTGCGTCCGGGAGACGGGGTGTTGGAGGTCGGCTGCGGCAGCGGAGTGCTCGACCGCTGGTTGGCGCGTCGAACGGCAGGAGCTCATCGCATGACAGGCGTCGACATCAATCCGTACCTCTTACGAGAAGCCGCGGTTCTGGCTCGTCAAGAGGGCCTCAAGGGCGCGATAGAATTCCGCGAAGGCAATGCGGAATCCCTGCCGTTTGCAGAGCAGAGCTTTGACGTCGCGATGTCGGTGACCGTCATCGAAGAGGTCGACGCCGATCGGATGCTGGCTGAAATGGTCCGCGTGACCAAACCGGGAGGTCGGGTGGCGGTGATCGCCCGGGCGCTGGACATGCCGTTCTTTAGGCACCTTCCGCTCTCAGCCGGCTTAAAGGCAAAGGTGGAGTTGCCCGCGGGAGGGATAGCGCCGCAGGGATGTGCCGATGCCAGCCTCTACCGGCGCCTGCGCCAGACAGGGCTCGCTCAGGTAAAGATGCTGCCTCAGCTGGTGGTGTTTGATCGTTCGGACTCGACGGTTTTAGAGTGGATGCAGGATGTACTTCTCTCGAGGTTGAGCCGGGAAGAGGCCGGGGAGTGGGAGTCGGCAAGAGCGCAGGCCGAAGCCGAGGGCACCTTTTTCATGGCCTGGCCGCATCACTGCGCGGTAGGAACAAAGCCGCTCTGAGCGCGCGGCGCACGTCTACACATTGGAGTGAATGTCATGGAAATCGGCGCGGCGATCTTCTTCACCGATTATTCGATGGCGCCAGCCGATTTAGCGGTGGCGCTGGAGGAGCGGGGATTCGAGTCGTTATGGGTAGCGGAGCACTCGCACATCCCGGCGACCCGCCGCTTCTCTCACCCGGCGGGCGAGGCGGCATTGACCAAAGAGTATTACGACGTGATGGATCCGTTTGTGACGTTGAGTGCCGCCGCTTCTGTCACCAAACGGCTCAAGCTCGGCACCGCGATTTGCCTCGTCATCCAGCGTGACACCATCCAGACGGCAAAAGCCGTCGCTTCGCTCGACCAAATATCCAAGGGCCGCTTCCTGTTCGGCATCGGTTGCGGCTGGAACGCCGAAGAGATGGAAGATCACGGCACGGTCTACGAAACCCGCACTTTGAAGATGCGCGAGCAGATCGAGGCGATGAAGGAGATCTGGACCAAAGACAAAACTGAATATCACGGTGAAATCGTCGACTTCCCTTCGATGATGACCTGGCCCAAGCCGACGCAGAAGCCGCATCCACCGGTTATCGTCGGTGGCGCGTTTCGCCTCGCCGCGCGCCGCGCCATTCGCTATGGCGACGGGATCCTGCCGTTCGCCGCCAGCACGGGGTCGGGCAGCGCCGAAGAGTTCATGCCGGTCTGGCGCCGCATGGCCGCGGAAGCTGGCCGTGACCCGCAATCGCTGTCGGTGACCGTGGGCGGCGCCCCCGAGGATCTGGTCGTGCTGCGGCGCAACCGCGATCTCGGCGTCACCCGGATGAATGTGCGCCTGCCGCCCGCGAAGGCGGACGAGATCCTGCCGATCCTAGACCGCTGGGCTAAGCTCATTCCGGAGGTCAGAGCCTGACCACGTAACCCGCCCTATGGGACGGCGTTGCGGTTGACGCAATAATGGAAATTGCCTATATGGTCACAGTCTTTTCCACCAATCCGACCGGCGGGTGGGATCCCAATTCCGGCCTCAGCACTGGTTAACGTTTCAACCTGCACGGGAGGGTTTGCTGCAGATTTGCTGCAGATGCAGCTAACGGTAACAAACGCTTCAATGCATGTTGCAGGCTCAAAAGCCGGGCCGCTGCGGAACTCGTGGCGACGAGTATCTTGCGACCGATTTTGAATGGAAATCCCACGCCGCTGCGGGGTCATGGAGGAACGGGGATGACGACCAAAGACTTTGCAGTGTTTGACAGCGACAGCCATGTCGTCGAGCCACCTGCACTGTGGGAGAAATACCTGGACCCAGAGTATCGCACACTCGGCAAGCACGCTCTCTGGCGGCAGGAGGGGCGCACCGGCGCCTATCTCAAGGTCAACGGCGAGATGTTCCGCGACAAGGGCAACCCCAACCTGCCGCGTCATGCGCTGTGGCGGCCGGGCATGGATTGGGATGCGATCGGCGCCCTCGACCCGGGTGTCAAGCATCCCACCACCGAGGGCGCCTCGGACCCGCGGGCCCGTCTCGCCGACATGGACGCAATGGGGGTCGACCAAGCGTTTTTATACCCGACCTGGTTCGCCGAGGGCTTCTTCCTGGTGCGCGATCCGGACGTCGCCTATGCGCTGGCGCGTGCCTACAACGACTGGATCGCGGATTTCTGCAAGGCGGCGCCTGAGCGGCTGTTCGCCGCCGCGATTCTGCCGTTGCAGAATATGGATTTCGCGTTGGAGGAACTGGGCCGTGTGGCGCGCATTCCGTCAATGCGCGCTGTCTTCATCCGGCCAATGTTCGTCGAGGACCGCTACCTCAACCATCCCTATTACGACCCGCTGTGGGCCGAACTGGAGCGGCTGGGCATCACCGCGGCGGTGCACGCGACCCCGGGGCTGTGGAACCCCGAATGGACCTCGCACGGCCGGTTTGTCGAAAAGATCAATGACCGGCTCGTGCAACCGATCACGCCGGGCGGGGGTGGCGGCCCGTTTTCCGGCGGCAGTGGTGGCGCGGGCCAGACGACGACGTTCACAGGCGCGACGCCGCTCGGCCACCCGGTGGCGCCGATCCTCGCCCCATGGCTCGACAACCATATGTTCGTCGCCTCGACGCTGATCGGCTTTACGGTCATGGAGCGCTACCCGGCGATGAAGGTCGTCGTCGCCCACGGCAAGGCCTCCTGGATGCAGGAAGTGCTCGAAAAGATGGAAGCCTCGACCCGCGTTATCCCGCTGTTGCACCACTATCCGGTCAGCACCGAGCCCGAAGAGATGTGGGAGCACGGCAATGTCATGCTCGGGTTCGACGCCGAGGAGCGGCTGATCCAGAAACTGCCGCAGGATTTCGCGGCGAAGGTCGTGTGGGGATCTCGCTACCCGCACCACGATGCCGCGAGCGCCTGGGATGCACTGGCACGCTTGCGCGAGGCCAATGTGCCGGAAGCGCTGATCGCTCGCATGATGGGCGGCAACGCGGCTCGGCAATTCGCGGTTGAGCCGTTTCGCGGGCCCGCGCCTAAGTTCCGCACTGCTGTCAATGGGTCATAATCCGCGAAATCAGGCCGATGCGGCTGATCGCATTCTCGCCTCGTAGCGCAGCCGAGGCGTCGCGCGCCTAGCCCGGTTTTCAGATCACAGCGGCGTCGCGAGCAGGCTAGGGACGGCGAAGGTGTCGAGCAGGATCAGCTTGTCGCGGATTTTGAGGCGCAGTCCCGAGATTTCGAGCCGGTTGCGATAGAGGCCGGTTGCGAAAAGGCGGGTCGCGCCTTCCTGGTCGGTCTGGTACACGGCGAACGGCGCTTCGACCTCAAGGCCGTTATCGAAGATCCGGGGCAGCCCGATGACGTGCCGGTCGATGTGGATATTGTATTTGTTGGCCTCGCGTAATGCTCGGATGCGGTCTTCGAGCATCGCGCGGCTGTCGCAATAGACCAGCGCCGCCGGCAATCCGCGGTCAAAGTTTTCCCGCGGGAGGACTTGGTAGCGGCACTCCTCGGCAAAGAGGTCGAGCCATTCGTCGAATTTTGCCAGGTCTATAAGCGCGCCGTACTCGGCGAGCAGATCATGCACCGCGGCGCGATCGATCTTCACCGCACCGCTCCCCCCGGCTCGATGCCCAGCAGCTCGGCGTAATACGACCAGAAGCCGCGCAACGGCACATCGGTCACCCGGTAATCACGGTCGGAAATCACCCCGCTCCCGCCAAGCTCGATGACCGTCGCGCGGTCGATGTCGGGCTGGGAAGCGCGATGAGCGATCTCGATCGCCTCGCCATCCTCCATCGAGACGAGGCCGGCCGGGCCGACGAGATTGGCCTGGCGCAGCCGGTGCAATGTCATCTCGGGCGGATCGTCCGCGTAGCCGAGCATCGTCTGGAAGATCTCGACCTCGCCCACGCCGCGCGGCCGGATCTGGCGCACCGCCAGGCTGTTGCTGATCTGCACGAAGACCGCCGACGGGAAAACCGAGGTGACGACGAGGTTGAGATTGTCGCCACGCTCGCGCCGGAAGGCGACGAGGGACGGCTCCTGCAATGACAGAAAATCGTTGCGCACGCCGACCCCGGAGTAAGCCTCGTGGGCGAACTCGTCGGTGTCGCTGTCGGCCTCGGCCCAGGTGATGTTGTGGCGGTGCCGCGCATCCATTTTGACGCCGCCGGTTTGGGTCGACCGGTCGAGCCCGAAGGTGACGAGAAATTCGTGCAATAGGCTGGCGTGGTAATTGTCACGCGTGTTCTCGGCGTAGAGCTTCCAGTTGCCGCGGATGCGCTGGCGGTTGTAGCCGAGCACCCGGACCGGCCGGTCGAGGAGGCGGCTCAATTGCTGCAGGATCGGTGGGCCGAGATAGTCTTCGAGCGGCTCGGCATCCTCGGCCAGCGTGCCGAACAACGCCCCGTTGATATTGCCGACTGTCAGCGGGCGCAGCCCATGCCGACGCATCTCGAAACTCGGGTCGAGGCCGCCCTTCCCGCGAATGCCGCGGCGGAACGGGATCGCCATCAACGAGCCGTCCAGCCCGTAGCACCATTGGTGATAGATGCAGATGTGCTGTTCGGCGTTACCGGAAATCTCTCGGCGGACCAGCGCGCCACGATGCGCACAGCGGTTGACAAACGCCTTGACTGCGCCCGCCTTGTCGCGATTTAAGACGACCGGCGTGTCGCCGACCCAGGTGGCGCGGAAATCACCCGGCTCGGGGATTTCGCTGTCGAGGCCCAGATAGCTCCATACCGGCCCGCGGAAGATCCGCTCCTGCTCGCGAGCATAGATTTCGGCATCATGGTAGAGGCGGTACGGAACCCGGCTGTAGTCGAGCGTCGGCCAAATCGCAGCGGTGACCATCGGCATCTTCCGCTTAAGGCTGCCCGAGACCCAGACATGGCTCGGGGCGAAGGATCAGATCCTAACCTCGCGGGCCCGGCCGGACAATGTTGCGGCCGTCGTTCGGCTTACGACGCAGCAGAGCCACTCAGCGGGTCCGATGGTATTCGTAATCCTCGCGCTCGCCCGCGCCGACCCGCCGCTCCGGACGCAGCGCGGGGCGGGTCGCGTTAAGCTTGGCATGCGTATCCAGCGCCGCCTGGTCGGACCAACGCTCCAGCAAGGCCAACTTGTCCGGGTTCAGCACGCTTTGGAAAACCTCGAATTGCTCGCAGCCGGGCTCCTTCATGCACTCCTCGCAACGCGCCTTGTACGTTTGCGCGAGTTCGGACCCCTTGCCGGGTGCGGCTGTGATCGTGACGACAAGCCGGACTGCCATAGCCTCTCCTCTAATTACGATTTGCAGTCATTGATTGAATCGAAAATTACACGTTGCTGCATCTGAATCAAAGTTTGCCGAAACTCTCGCAGTGGTTGTAGTGCTTATCGAACACGCTCATGACTGCAAAGGCAGATTGCATGCAATGCAAGCGGTTTTTTTAGGGGATTGGATCGGAAATGTTGCGAATATCGTCGGGTGCTCTACCAGGGAGCCTCGACGCGCGTGATGGACCGTCTCACCCTGCGCGGAGGTGCTCCAGCTCGCCAAGCCGGCGACCCGACCGCGGCCTTGGATAAGAGGCCTCAGGTTCTTAATTGAGTGAAGTGGTCTGGAATACGTAGGTTTCCGGCTAACACGCACGACACACATCGCGCCTTTTTCGCACGAGCGCCAGAAAGAGGGAGGAGAACTCATGCGGAGACGGACTGGATTACTTTGGATCGTCGGATTTTTCGGTTTGGTTGCTGCCGCTGATGCGCAAACGCCATTACCGTCGAGCGCCGGAACACCCTTCGATGGTACATACCGGTTTGTTTCTTCGGCGAGGGTCAGCCCAACTTATACGGCGAGAAACGGTCGGATGGCCCCATGTCCGGATCGGAGACCGGGGCCGCTGCATATCGCGAACGGTCAGGCGCACTACACCACCGCCACAGGTTACCGGCTCAGAGGAACGGTCGGGTCAGGGGGCGACCTGGCGATGCGCGTACTCGCACCCCCAACAGCAGCAACGCCGGCTCTGCGCCGCTCGATATAATCGTCAACGGCAATATCGACGGCGCTGGCACGGCACGGGCATGCCAGATCAGTCACTCCTGTAGTTATGATTTTGTTTGGCAAAGATCATCTTAGCCCGTCAGCTGGATCGCCGCTCATCGCGGCAGTGGCGGGAGTGGCGGCAGTGGCGTGTCCGTCGCGAAGCGGAATATTGTCGTCGAGCGGAATTCCTGTCCCGGCTTGAGTTCGGTGCTCGGGAAGTTCGGCTTGTTGGGGCTATCGGGGAAGTGCTGCGTCTCGAGCGTGAACCCCTCGGTCTGGCGATAGGTCGTGCCGGATGACCCGACGATCGAGCCGTTCATGCCATTGCTCGTGTAGACCTGCACGCCCGGCTCGGTCGTGAAGCAATCGACGGTGCGGCCGGTTCGCTGGTCATAGGCGCGCGCGGCAAAGGTCATGCCGCCGACGGACGGCTTGTTCAGCACGAAATTGTGGTCGTAGCCGCGGCCGTAGACCATCTGCTTGAATGCGCTGTTGAGCCGGGCGCCGATCGGCATCATCTGCCGGAAGTCGAGCGGCGTGCCTTCGACCGGTGCGATCTCTCCCGTGGGAATCTGATCGGGACCGGTCGGGGTGTAGCTGTCGGCGCTCACCAGCAGCAACTGGTCGGCGACCGAACCCGAGCCATTGCCGGCTAGATTGAAGTAGGAGTGGTTGGTGAAGTTGATCACCGTATCCTTGTCGGTGCTCACGACGTAGGCGATCTGCAATACATCGTCCTTGGTCAGCGTATAGGTCACCTGCGTCGTCAAGGCGCCGGGGAAGTTCTGATCGCCCTCGGGGCTGACATAGCTGAGCGTTGCCGCAACGCCCTCTGGCACGGTTAGCGGCGATACCGTCCAGACCCGGTGGTCGAGCGCATTGGGGCCGCCATGCAGCGTGTTGCGGCCGTTATTGGCGATGAGGTGATAGGTCTGGCCATTTAATGTGAACTGCGCGCCGCCGATGCGGTTGGCATAGCGCCCGGTGATCGCGCCGAAATGGCCGGGGAGCGTCTCGTAATCCCTCAAGGTTCTGAGGCCGAGCGCGATGTTGTCGAGCCGGCCCGTGCGGTCGGGCACATGGATTTCGGTAATGACGCCGCCATAGCTGAGGAAGCGCACCCGCAGCCCGTGGTCATTGGTCATCGTGTAAATGTCGACGGCCTGCCCGTCTTGTGTCGTGCCATACGGCGCACGATCGAATGTCGCGGCGGCATTGGCCGCTCCGCCTGCCATCGCAGGCGCCAATATCACGGCGATCGCCAAGCTGCGCGTAAAGTGCATGTCGCTCGGGTAGTTCCTCATCGCATCTCGCTCTCTTGTTCTGACAGAACACGCGAAGTCGGGGATCGGGCGACCATGTCCCCCGCCAAACGCATCCCGATCAATCGGGATTGGAATTCGCAGCGACTTAGACTGTTAGCATATAAAGAGCATCGCGCGTCTGGCAGAAAACTTACCAACGTTGCGGGCTAACTTGCAGGAGGAGAAAATGACTCTTGGCGATCTCTTTGCGCCGACGGGTCGCAACCTGGCGATCGGGGCAGCAATGCTTGCCGGGGTAGGACTCACCACCGCCCTGCAGCCGGCGCACGCCCTCAGTCCTGCCGCCGGAGTGGGCATCGGGCTCGGCGCTTTCGCTGCGGGAACCGCGCTCGGCTCGGCGGCAAACCCCTACTACAACCCATATTACTCCCCATATGGGTACTCCTATCCGCCGGCCCCGGCCTACTATCCAGCCGCCCCTTACTATCCGCCGCGGAGTTGTTGGAACCCCTATTACCGGCGCTATTACGCCTGCTGACCGAAGACGCGATGGAAGATCGTGTCGATGTGCTTGAGGTGGTAACCCAGATCGAACAGCCCATCGATCGTATGGGGGTCGAGAAGGCGGGTGATCTCCGGGTCCGCCTTTAGCAAATCCGAGAACCGCCCTTGCCCGTCCCAGGCGGCCATCGCATTGCGCTGGACGGCGCGATATGCATCTTCGCGGGTCATTCCGGCCTGGGTGAGCGCCAACAGCACGCGCTGGGAGTCGACGAGGCCGCCAAGGGCGTCGAGGTTCTGTCGCATGCGCTCGGGGTAGATGACGAGCCGGTCGATGAGGCCGGTCAGGCGGGCGAGCGCGAAATCGAGCGCGATCGTCGCGTCCGGGGCGATGACCCGCTCGACCGAGGAGTGGGAAATGTCGCGCTCGTGCCACAGCGCGACGTTCTCGAGCGCCGGCATAACGGCAGAGCGGACGAGGCGCGCAAGGCCGGTCAAATTCTCGGCGAGGACCGGGTTCCGCTTGTGCGGCATCGCTGAAGAGCCCTTCTGCCCCGGCGCGAAATACTCCTCGGCCTCGCGCAACTCCGTGCGCTGCAGGTGGCGGATCTCGGTCGAGAGGCGCTCGACCGCCGAGGCGATCAGCGCCAAAGTCATGAAAAACTGCGCGTGGCGGTCGCGCGGGATGACCTGGGTGGAGATCGGCTCGGGTTCGAGGCCGAGCTTTTCCGCTACGTGCGCCTCGACCCGCGGGTCGACATTGGCAAAGGTTCCGACGGCGCCCGAGATCGCGCAGGTCGCCACTTCATTGCGCGCGGCGACGAGCCGGGCGCGGTCGCGCGCGAATTCGGCATAGTGCCCGGCGAGTTTCAACCCGAAAGTCGACGGCTCGGCGTGGATGCCATGGCTGCGCCCCACGGTCGGCGTATATTTGTGCTCGAAGGCCCGCCGCTTCAGCGCGGCGAGCAGCGCATCCAGATCCGCAAGCAGAATATCCGCGGCCTCTTTCAGCTGCACCGCGAGGCAAGTGTCGAGCACATCGCTCGATGTCATGCCCTGATGCACAAAGCGCGCCTCGGGGCCGATGTGCTCGGCGAGGTTGGTAAGAAACGCGATCACGTCGTGGCGGGTCTCGCGCTCGATCTCGTCGATGCGTTCGACATCGAAGGCGCCGCGCTCCCACACAGCGCGGGCGGCACTCTCCGGAATAATACCGAGCGCCGCCTGTGCATCGCAGGCATGAGCCTCGATCTCGAACCAGATCCGATACCGGTTCTCGGGCGACCAGATCCGCGTCATCTCCGGCCGGCTGTAGCGCGGGATCATTCCTCGCAGCCCAGCGATTGCAGAGCAGCCAGCATATGGAGCGGCACTGGTGCGGTGACCTCGAGCGGACATCGCGCCGGGTAGAGCGGCAGCACGATGGAGCGCGCATACAGCATCAGCGGATCCCCACCCGCGCCGTGACCGTAGACCGGGTCGCCGACGATGGGGCAGCCGAGCTCGGCGCAATGGACGCGCAGCTGATGGGTCCGCCCGCTGCGCGGCCGCAACTCCAGCCAGGCGCAACCATCCGCGGTACCGCGGATACGGTAATCAGTGACTGCTCTTTGTCCGGCGGGATCGACGATCATGCGCCAGCCGTTGCTTCGGCTGAGCTTTTTGAGTCCCGTTTCGATCCGGCCCTCGGCATCCGACGGCTGACCCTCGACAACGGCCCAATAGGTTTTTTCTACCTGTCCGCAGGCGAACAACGCCCCCAGCCGGCGCAGCGCCTTCGGGTGGCGCCCGAGCACGAGGCATCCGCTGGTGTCGCGGTCGAGGCGGTGGGCGAGAGCCGGCGGGCGCGGCAGGCCAAACCGCAATTCGTCGAACCAGCTTTCGAGATCGGGGCTGCCGCCCGGGCCAGGATGCACGGCGATCCCCGCGGGCTTGTCGATGACGAGGATCAGCCCGTCGCGATAAAGAATGCGGTCGGCGAGCCGCCCCTCGCCCCTCCCCTCTCCCCGCAAGCGGGGCGAGGGAGAAGATGGCGGACGGCCTCCCGCCCTGCCTAAGCGGGAAGAGGGAGGGGCCCGCAAAGCGCGAAGGTGAGGGGCGACCCTAGTCGGCGCGGGGGACAATGGAAATCCTATTCCGCTGCTTCGCGTGTGTTCGGGGCGGTGCGGAAGCGGTCGCGCAGCGCGTCCCATTCGTCGGCGCCGAAGCGGCGGAACATCTCCGGCACGGTGATCTCCTTGACCGGCAATGGATGGTGGTGACTCTGTTTCAACTCGGCCAGCATCCGGTCGCAAATACCGACGATGCTCTTCATCAGGAGTCCGGGCACGATTGCGAGCTTGTAACCGATCGCCTCGGCCTTCCGCAGATCGAGATCGGGGGTCTTGCCGCCGCGCACGACGTTGAGGAGGCACGGTCCGTTGACCAGACGCGGCACCGCGGCAACCTCCTGCTCGGTCTGTGGCGCCTCGACAAACGCCATGTCCGCGCCGGCGGCGAGCGCCGCGTTCGCGCGCGCGACGGCCTCGTCCAAACCGGCGACGGCGCGCGAGTCGGTGCGCGCGATGATCAGGAAATCCTTGTCGCGGCGGGCAGCGGCGGCGGCGCGGATCTTGGCGATATAATCCTCGCGAGCGATGACCTGTTTGTCGTCGAGGTGGCCGCATTTCTTTGGGAATTCCTGGTCTTCGATGTGAATCCCGCCAACGCCGCTCTTTTCGAATTCGCGCACCGTACGGAAAACATTGAGCTCGTTGCCATAGCCGGTATCTGCGTCAGCAATGACGGGCAATTCGACCGCGGCGGCGATGCGCCCCGCGTTCCCGACCATTTCGGACATCGTGACAAGCCCAAAATCGGGATATCCCAGTGTCGCCGCAGTGCCTGCCCCGGTCATGTAGACCGCGGAGAACCCGGCCTGCTCGATCAATTTCGCGGTGATGCAGTCATACGCTCCGGGTGCTACGACCATCCGGTCCCGCTGCAGCAAGGCGCGGAATCGGCTCGCTGGGGTCATGTGTTCCTCCGATAATACCGCTCTAAGATAAGGCTAGTGCGTGACCAGCGGAGGGGCAAATGCATGTTTTCAATCTGAAGGCCGAGCAGGCGTTCGACACCAAGAAACATATGGAGCGGGTGCTCGGCAGGATCGGCGAGGGGGATGTCACGATCGCCTGCTGGGAACCGGGCCAGACCAGCCCCTACCATTGTCACCCCAACGCGACCGAGATCTATTTCTGCTTCGAAGGCGGGGGCAGAATGCGCACCCCGACCGAGACGATCGAGATCGGATCAGGGACCTTTGTCGTCCATCCCCGTGGCGAACTGCACGAATACGCCAACGGCCCGCAACGGACGCTTCTGTTCCGCGTGCGCTACGGCGAGGAAATGTCCGGCCGCACAAAGGAATGGCCGAGCAATCCGGACTGGGAGCCGCGGCCTCAGGACATTGAGTATTTCAGCCGTAACCCAGGGGCGTAGGATCGCGCCCGCGCGGTTTAACGTTCCTCCGCTCGGCCCGGCCGCCAAACTTGCTTCATTGCCGCTCGAGTCGCGGATCGACCCAGGCCGGTTGATTGTAGGGGATTGCCCCCGAAGCGGTGTGCGCGTCGCGCGTCTCGGCGCTTGGGGCCGCCTCATTGCTCGACGCGGGCCGCTCGAGCCGCGGATCGACCCAGGCCGGTTGATTGTAGGGGATTGCCGCCGAATCCGCTGGCGCCACGTGCGCCTCGGTGGTTGGGGTGGCCTCATTCTTCGACGTGGGTTGCTCGAGTCGCGGGTCGATCCAGGCCGGCTGATTGTAGGGGATTGCCCCGGAAGCGGCGTGCGCGTCGCGCGTCTCGGTGGTTGGGGCGGCCTCACTCTTCGACGCGGGCCGCTCGATCCGCGGATCGACCCAAGCCGGTTGATTGTAAGGGATCGGTTCGGAATCGGCTCGCGCGACATGCGTCTCAGAGGCTGGAGTAGCCGCGCTGTTCGAGGCTCGCCCGCCGGCAAGGGGCTCGACGCTGACGGCCGCGATGCCGCTGCGAAACACACCGATCTCTTCGGCGGCGCGGGGCGAAAGATCGATAATGAAACGCCGCCGATAGGGCCCGCGGTCGTTGATCTTGACGACCACTGCGCGGCCGGTGTCGAGGTTTGTGACTTTTGCGTAGGAGGCGAGCGGCAGCGAACGATGGGCAGCTGTCGGGGTGACCCAATCGAGAATCTCGCCGCTCGCGGTACGGGAGCCCACCCAGTTGTACCAAGCCGCTGTCCCAATCTCGCTTTTCCCGATCGTATGCACCGGGCCCACATACGTATCGGCCGGACCCCCAGCCGGCTCGGCAGTATCGGAATCGGCGTCGCGCGACTGTGCGCGCGCGTTCTGGCGAGCCTGGCCGCCGCACGACAGGAACCGGGCTTCGCCGTGTCGTATTTCGGCTCTTTCGGGTTCTCCCTGAAGTTGGCCGGGATCAGACGGAGAACCCTTGCTTGGGTTCTTCGCGATTGCACCGGTCGAAATCATCAGACACGCGAGCGAAAGCCCGATCGTTCGAAGCACTGCCATTGCTTGCCCCCGTTGCTGAGCACCCCTGGGTCGGGCAATAGCGGGCGGGCCGCCATGCCAATAGAATGGATGAACGCGGGAGTGCAGATCGGTGTCTTCCCGGATGTCCCCGACAAACCGGGCAGGACAGGTAGGAACAACCGAGGCTAAACGGGCTAAATTGCGGCTGTCAACCCTGCGATTCTTTTTTTCACACAATGGGAGTCGGCTGCGGTGTTCTGGTCACAGGGACGGAGCCACTATATTATTAGGAATATACTTTAATACCTGCACCTTTTACTCGACAATTAACTGTTCGTGGACAACGGCTAAAACTAGGAAGTCGTCCCTTTGAAACGCCATAAGCCGGTTTTGCTCGTAAAGTTTGGTGTGCGAGAGAACCTCGCGAGCAGGTTATATTTCCTGCGATTGGCACTCGATAGTCGCCTTGATGACGAGAATGGCGGTGGCCGGATCCCGAATTCCCTCCGGACCCCGTCGCTTTTTTGGGGCAATTCATTACTGCGAAATCCACACCGATTCGTATCACAGCCACCAGTTAAT
>Ga0306922_10004547_pt1 | contig 13137 bp, 16 predicted proteins | sample sta12Cox44000082_FD_203758 | JGI IMG/M metagenome (GOLD analysis project Ga0306922, IMG submission 203758) | Lab enrichment of tropical soil microbial communities from Luquillo Experimental Forest, Puerto Rico - statoxic.12C.oxic.44.000.082 (v2)... | ecosystem: Environmental > Terrestrial >... | reverse complement strand
GATCACCGTCACCTGACGGCGTATCAAGTCAGCTGCGAGGTCGGGCAGCCGATCATATTGATCCTGCGCCCAGCGATACTCGATCGCCACATTCTCGCCTTCGACGTACCCGCTTTCGCGGATGCCTTGCCGGAATGCGGTCACAAGACGTGTTCGGTCGGCGGCCGACGAGCTGCCGAGGAACTCGACTACCGGCATCGCCGTCTGCTGCGCGCGCGCAGCCAGCGGCCACGCGGCAGCCGCGCCGCCGAGTGCGACCAGCAACTCCCGCCGTCCGATGGTGACTGTCATACGCCCCCCTCCCGTGCGAGGTGCGTAGAGGAAAGGATACCACGTCAGGGGCGTGCAGTCTTGCCGTTCAAGGAGGGCAGGACGCTGGTTGCTGCCACCTCGGTCGACGGCTTCAACTGCCGCGTTGCTCGCGATTCGATGTCTCTAGGAGGCGTCGACCAGCGCCGCGTGAAACCTCTCCGGATTCACCGGCTTGTACAAAAGGCGGCATCCTCGGGAGCCGACCTCGCACCTCGCATCGCCGCTGATGAGGAGCGCTGGAATCGGGAGAGCTGGAATCGGGAACGCGCTGCGGAGCCTTTCGATGGCGTCGACTCCGGTCATTCCTCGTGACAATTGATAGTCGCACACGATCACGTCAGGCCGCCGACCCGCTTCGGTTTCAGCGAGGCGTACTAAAGCTTCGTCGCACGACCGAGCCGCGACGACGCAGCAGCCCCAGGAGCGCAGCAGCCCCTCAGTTGCCTCAAGGATCAGGGGATCGTCCTCGATCACGACGACAAGCTTGGCGACTAGCGCACTGCGGGTCGCTTTCATGGCGCGGACCTGATGAACAAAACTCCGGGATCATATTGACGCGCTCCAGCCGGAAAAAGTGACCAGAAGTATCTGCGGCAGTGCTTTCCTCCCACCCTGAAGGATATAATGCGCCGGTACTTACGATAGTTTGTCCCAGGACTTGAATTCTCTACCGGGACGCGTTAGCGGCCTCGCGCGTCGGCTCGTAGCCGTGCGTTGGCGCGCGGCAGATGTCGCGATTGTGGCCGCTCGCCCATATCCAGGTCACTCGGGTCGGGGGTCATAAGTCGGTGGCAGCTTCGCTTCGATTGCGGTTAGCTCTCGGTCACACCAATCAACCGCACGCCGAATTTCTTCCTTCAAATCATGACGCTCACGGGCCTCGTCGTAGTATGCCAACTCGTAACTTGTCCCCGTTATCTCTCGGTTCGGTTCCTCGCCTGTCGAAGATTCCGTAACGATGGCATAGCCTTCGAAGCTGCCGCGCTTCAAAAGCAGATCGCGCGACGTTCGGATGAAATGCAGTTCGGGTGTCGTGAGCGGCGTGGCTTGACACCAATCCTTGACGGCTCGCTTGTGCTCGTCCGAAAGCGTACTGTCGTAGTTCATAAGCGTGCTGAACAGCTCGAAGGCTCGCGAGGATGCCAATCAGATAAAAGCAAAAGGCGTCGCCGCTGAGTTGTTTCGTAAGGAGCTCATCAAAGCCCCATTTCGCCGATTGCAAATACATTCTCGCTTGCGGGAGCTTCGGCAGTTCGTTCACGTGTTCCAATCCTCCAGCGTCCGCTGCCCCGCCTCGGTGATTGTCATCCGCACTACCTCGAACATGCGTCCGCCCCCGACCATGCGCTCGGGTGTCGCGGTCGCCAGCCCAGAGATGCACAGATCAATCATCTGCTCGACTGTGAAGCCGTGCGCGAGCATGATCGCCTCGGTCGCGCCATCGTGAGACGCGGCGGCGAGCAGTTCGAGCGCGCGGCGGCGGTCGGGCTTGGGGCCGTGGCGACGGCGGCGGGGCTGGGGCATGGAGTAGTGGCGGCGGTGCTTGGTCGATGCCCTAAGGATATTAGGCGTTCGGAGAGGCCGCACGGGTATGCCCTCGACCGCGCGATCGGACGGCCGGGGATTGCGGTGGCGGCGATCGCCAAGCGAGTAAGCGCGGCGTCATCGGCCCGTTAAGGGCGGGTCCGGTTTTGACACTTCCCGAAAAAGCCCTTTGTTGCCAATAGGGCGAGATGTGAGCGTTTGACAGCGCAAGTGCTTGAGCATGCTTGCGTGCGGCACTTTTGGGGCAGACCTGAATTGTTCTGAATCGAGGCGCGGGCCTGCCCCCGGTCATGGCCGACCTCCAGTCGTTAGCTTCTGAGTGTCACGGCACCAGGCATTCGCCGACGACGTCGGTTCACCCTTCCTGGTGCAGGCAATTGGAAACATGGACGAAAAAAGAGGCCGGGGGGAATATGAATTTTTTCTACTAGCCCCACGGCCGGGGGCGCGGTGGCGCCGCCGGTTGTGCGAAATTAAAGCAAACATTAACGGTTGTATTTTCATTAGGAGAAAATTCTACGGTGCAAACGGACCTATTCCGCGGAAGAATGGCTGAAATCGACGCGAAATCTTGGGTTTCATGGTCAAAAAGCCTCCGTTGACCTTGGTTGAGGGCGCCGTTGCGGTCATGCCGGAGCCGCCGGAGTGCCTTGGCCCCGCCGGCCTGGCGCTTTGGCGGTCGATCCAGGCCCAATATGGCATCGGGGATGCGGGCGGGCTCGCTATCCTCGAGCAGGTGTGTGGCGCGACTGATCGCATCGCCGAGTACCGCGCGCTTATTGATTTGCAGGGACCGGTGATCATTACCAAGGCCGGCATGCGTGAACATCCGCTCGTGAAGGCGGAGATCGCAACGCGAGCTCTGATCGGCCGCCTGATTACCCGCCTCGGGCTCGATATCGAGGCGCTACGGCCGACGCCGGGACGGCCGCCGCAGGGCGGTCTGGGATGGATACCACCGCGCTAGGGGAGGAGCTTCCACAATGCCCGGACCAATCCGCAAGCCGCTCTTCCATCCCGTCCACGCCCAGCCAATCACAGAGACCGCCGTTAAGATTTTTCTCCAAATGCGGCGCTGTCGTTGCACCTGTGAGCCTGACGAGCGCGGCTATCGCCCCTTTGATTGCGCCGGCTGCAACCGTCGGGACGAGCTCGATGACCTCCTCCGCGCCGAGCTCAAGTCTAAACCGTGGGAATGGCCGACGTTTGAAAACCCACACATCCCGGTGCATCCGACGTGCCAGCCGGACGAGAGAGGCCGGAAGCTATGGCTCGCGCTCGAGGCAGGCATCCGGGAGCTCCGGAGGCGTGAGCGGGAAGCGCGGCGTGCAGCCCGCCAAGCGTCTACGCCTCCCACCTCACCGGAACCCGCCCATGACTGATGCTCGCCTTCTGCATCTCCAAGCCATTGAGCAGGATGTCACCGAAATTCGCCGCCGCCTGGCCGCAGTAGACCGGAAACTGCAATGGGTGACTGCGCCCAGCCGGATCGCCGAGCTCGAGCGGGAAGGCGCCCACCTGCTCGATATGCTCGAGGCTCTGGATCGGGAAGGGCAGACCATACAGCGGCCACCTGCCGCATGACGCAGCCGATCGCGCTCACCGATAGTCAACTAACCGCCGTGATGACAGCCGCCAGATCGCTTGCACCGTGGCGACGCGACGCCTTCCTGCGTGCAATTGCCGATGACTTGTCCCGCCTCACCGAAATCGGACCTGGAGATATCCACCGCGCCATCCGAGCAGCATGGCGTGTCCACTTTGATCCTCCTGACCTCGACGGTTCTGCTGCCTGACGGTCCAAGTTAACCGTTTCCTCGCTTTGATCTCTTCTTCTGTCTTCAGACAAGAAAGAGAAGACAAGATAAGACGGACCCCGTATGTCCCAAGCTTGGGCCATGTACATGTCCCGCTGGGGGACAGGTGACATGTCCCGCCGGAGGACAGGTTAGAACCCAATCAGGGTGATGATCGGTGTCTTCCCGTGCGACCGTTTGACGAGGATCACCGGCCGGCGTTCCAGGTCGCGTAGCATCCGATATTTAATTTTGCGGCTCACGCCCAATGCTTTTAGCCTGGCATTCGGCAGTGGAAAGGTCGAGCTCTTGGCCTTCCATGCAGCATAGAGCAGTTCGGTCAAGACCAGGGTTTCCGGCGATCCTGCGTCCTTGGCCGCGGCCTCGATCCACCACAGCGGCACTTGAACGAAGCGCTCGACCTTCTTCTTCCGCTTTTTCGGCGCGGCCGCCTCCAGTTCTCGCAGGCGTTTTACATGCCAGGGTTCGTCTTGCATCAGCCGGCCTCCCTGGCGGCGGCTTCCTGGCGCTGCCGGCGCTCGGCCAAGAGCCTCAGCACGGTCTCCCACAGCTCCGTGCCGCGGGGATCGGTGAAGCGGTCCGGATAGCGGATGATCTTGAAGGCGGTGCGGAGCTCGAACGTGCCGTCCGCAGTCGGGTTGAGGATGACCCGGCTGGCCCGGCGCATGATCTCCTGCATCAGCGCCACGTCCGCCTCGATCCGATCCTCGGGGGCCTCGAGCAGCACGGCGTCGTGGACGGGGGCGATCAGCGTCAGGCCGTGGCGGGTGCCCCAGACGTAGGCGAGACGGAATATATCGGCGCAGGTACTTTGGATCGGCCAGTTGCGGATCGAGCGACCACTGAATTCGGCGATGCCGGTGGCGCACTGCCAGCCGTAGACCGTGCGCATCATGCCGCTAGTAAGCGAGTGGTGTAGCCAATCCTCCGACCAGGCCCAGTATTGTGAGAACAGTCCGCGGTGCAGTTGCAGCATCTCATGCGCTTCAATCTCCGACACGCCGAGACGGGTGGCCAAGGTCGAGCGCTGCATGCCGTACTGAGTGCCGAGGCAGAGCACCTTGAGGCGATCGCGGATCACCTCGACGCCGGGCGTTTTGCGGATAGCGTCAGGCGGGATCAGTCCGATGGTCTTCCCAAAATCCAGGTACGGATCGCCGCCCTCGTATAGTCCGAGCATTGGATTGTTGGACCCTGGTATGTGCTTATCTGACAAGGCGCCGGCGCCCCCGAATTCCATTGATGAGTAGTCGACATAGGCCAACGCCCTGCCGGGCTCCGGCTTGATTAGAAACCGCAACCACACCGACGGCGAAAATATCCAATGCTTCGCTTTTGGTTGCGTGCGTGATGTCTTCGACGAGAAGGGCCAAAGCACCGTCCGGTTTCTGCCGTCATGCCCGACGCTCAGCTTGATTGTGCGCAACTTGTCGCGGATGTAGCGCAACTGCCGCAGTGGCTCGATCTGCGGATACGCCTTGGCCATGCTCTCGAACGTCTTGCGGCGCAGATCGAGCTTGCCGGTATCCTCCTTGCGCGGCCAATTGATCCCTTCACACGTGAGCACTTCCTCGAAGCGCGCGTTATTCCAGTGCCATTCTCCAACTTTGTCGCAGACGTAGACGCCGTGGGTGTCGACCAGCGGCACCATGCTGTCGCGTATCTCCCGCCAGGTCTTTTTGTCGGCGAGCTCGGGAAATATCTCCATGTCGAGCGGCACGCCGATGTGCTCGGAGCGCGCCAGGGCAGCAACACTTTCGCCGCGGTGTAGGGCAAGGGGAAGATCAATGTGGGGAAGCAGTTTGATTAGCAGCCGGATCAGCATTTCGACGTCTTCGGCGCAGTATGTGAGTATCTGCTCTCGCTCTTCAGCAGTGAACGGCCAACCCTTCATAATGCGTTCGCGCATTGCGTCCTTGCGCTTCGGCGCGATGCTGTCCAGTCCGAAGTATTGGAGAGCGCCAATTAACCCTTGGTTCTTTCTCGGAATACCTTTGCCGTTAACATGACATTTGAATTCTGGGCTTAGGTCTAAAACGTTTTTAGGTAATGGCCAGCCAAGCGATAGGTGGCAAGTGCCTTCGGCATTAAAAACAAAGCTGACGACTAAAGTATCAGGTCCAGGGTCGTAGGGCGGTCGGTTATCTAGCTGGTCGCGCCATAGCCGAGTGGTCTGCCCGGTGCGTAAGTCATGAAACACACCGCAGACCACATCTGGACGTTCTCCCGGAACCGATACAAATTCAAAATCCTCCAAAATGACACAAGAAAAGCGCGCGAACAGTTGGTTAAGCTGCTCGCGCGCTTGTGAGTCTTGCTCGAATAGCCGGTCGAGCAAATCACTTCTTTGCGTCACGGCCGGCCCATCTCTGCACCAAAATGTGGTCGGTGCTGTCAATCATCCGGCCCTTGTCCTTGAACGCCATGCGCGTGATCCTGGCGGGCCCGATCTCCGGCCACTTCGGATCACCGAACCGACCGTCAGGTGCTTTGAAACACTTAAAGGCACCGTTCGGCATGTCGCTGTACATCCGAACCCACTTGTCCATGCCGGCAATCAGCGCCATCTCCTTCGTCCGATCCCACTCGTTCTGCTCGCCCTCCGTGTTCGCGCCGCGGACGGGAATGACGCGCAAGCCGCCGTCCTCGGTGAGGATCAAGTAGAGCGTGTGGTCGATGACCGTGATGCCCATGCCGACCAACGGCTCGATCATGTGCGGCATGACGGCAATGAAGTGCTTGTCCATGCCGACTTCAACGGACACCATCGCGAAGATCGGCTTGTACGTCGGATGCGTGCGATAGAAAGTGTTCTGTGGGCTGGGCTTCTTGCCGACGCTGATGGTGAGCAGTCCCGCCTCGCCGGCACCCTTAACGCCAGGGAGATCGCGACGGAGAGCGCGGTATTCTCTTTCCTCTTCGTCGAGCTCTTCCTCGGTAACGACTTTAAGATCGGGCTTCTTTGCTTGTTCGTCCGCCATGGATGCCTCCTTTGGTTAGCGGCCGATGAAACGCCAGGTTTGTGAAAGTTCAGAACTAAACAGGCAGTCGCCCACGCCGGCGATGTCGGGGTTGGTGGTGATCTTGTTCGCCACGGAGGTGCTGACTTCCCATCCGTTGGAGAGCTCCCAGACGGTCGGGTTGTAGCTGCAACGAAGGACGGCGCCGCCGCGCATAAGCTTGATCACGCGAGCGGTCGTCAGGCGGGCGGGGCGGGTGGGCGAGGAGATGGTGAAGGTGGTGCTCATTGGTATTCTCCGAATAAAAGGAAGGGCGCCACCCTCGGGGAGAGAGAGAGTGACGCCCTGGGTCGACGCCTAGGCCCGGCGGAGGCCACCGACCCCTTGTCTGGCGGACGGTAGGGTCGGCATCGGCGCCGCGTTGAACACGATCACGCCCGTCTCCTGGACGAGCGCGTTATTGTCGGCCGCGGCCGGCTGAGCTGATTGACGGATGTGCTGTGGAAGAGCTAAGAAGTCGCGCAATTTAGAGACCCGTTTTCTTCTCTAAGGCGGCCGCGGTGCTGATCATGCCGATGGTCACCGCGGCCGTTTTCGTTTCAGTCAGCCTTTGGATTGTCCGATCGCGAGCACGTCGCCGAGCCTGTAGCGGCGGAGGCGCGGTCCCACCTTTATGGCGAGATGCCCGAAATGTCGGTTGAAAGTGTCAGGATGGATGTTGAGGAGGCGAGCGCCTTCTTGCTCTGGAATGAGCTGCGCCAGCTCACGCGCAGTGAGCTCTGACGGGGTTGGCGGCGCCTTATGGGAAACCGACATTGTTCACCTCTGAATGGGCTTGTTCAGAGGGATGATCAGGTCTTCCGCACGAAGTTTGGAGCGGAATTGGTGCGGAGACGTGCGGAATTTTTCTCCGCAACTGGCTCTGCACGAACTCCGCACGAGCCTCCGCACGGGGCTCCGCACGAATTCCGCAGCTGAAGCTGTTCGAGGATTAGGTGCGCCCGAGCTTATTCATCGTTCGTCCCGCAGTATCGGGGGACACGTCGGGTAAACCGACTTCATCGGTAGGCGCCTTATGGTCGCGTTTTTCGGCCGCTAATCCTTTGTTGATCTGAGCTGCTCCCCGCGCCGCAGAGAGACTTACCGGCGTCTTACCGCCCGGATAGTTGCGACGTAAAATGCGTTCTGCTCGTTTTTCTTGCTCGCCGCGCCGGGGCCACCTGGTCGGAAGCGGAGCAGGCGCCGCTGATGTTGTCGATGCTTCCGATGTTGAAGGTTCCGGCGTCGATGCTTCCGCTGGCGTTGATACCTCTGGCATCGATACCACCGGCGGCGGCGGTTCGGGCACTTCTGACGATGCCAGGTCCGGCGTCGATGTTTCCGGCGTTGATGTTTTCGGCGCCGATACTTCCGGAGATAGTGTCTCCTGCGTCGACGGCTCCAGCGATGGCGACGGCTCTGACGATGGCTTCGACGTGGGGGCTTCTGGCGCCGCTGCCGGCGGGTCCTGCTCCCCCTGGAACGGTTGCTGGAGCCGGCGCGCCATCTCTGCGAAGGCGCCCTTCATCTCCGGCGACACCGCCTTGGCGAGGGCGTCCTTCATCTCCGGCGAGGTCGCGCCGGGGATCCTCTGCTGCACCCATGTTTTGAAGGTGGTAGGCTTATCGCTACGCCTTGGCATGTGTCTGAACCACTCGATGCCGGGGTTAGGCCGGTCGGGGCGCTTGAGACGCCCTGATCGGCCGTATTAGGCGCCCTTCCGCTTCCTCAACGCAAGCACCTTCGCCGGTTTCCGCTCGCCCGAGACCAAGTTCATCACGCGGCTACCCCAGAGTTCCAGCGCCGCCCGCACTTGCTGGGGGTAGGTCGCATAGTTGTAGTGCCGTTCGGCGGTCCTTCCGGAGAGGATTTGGCCGTGCTCGGTGACGTGCTTGATCACGCGGTGGCCGATGGCGGCATCAACGATATGCGGCAACGCGATGCCCGTGTTGTTCATCACGGTTGAACCGTAACGCCGCAGATCGTGATGCGTCCATCCGGACACCCCGGACGCTTGATCGAGCTTTGCCTTGGCGCTGGCCCAACCGGTGAAACCGCCGGCGGTGGCAGAGAATACGAGCGGCTGGACGCCGTCCCACTGCTGATGTCGGCGCCACAAGATGTCCCGCACCGGTGCTGACATCGGCACCGCGCGCGCGCCTGTCTTGGTGCGTTCGTCGGGAAGATTGATCGTGTTGGTTTCGAAATTGACCTCGTCCCAGCGCAGCCCGCCAATTTCGGTCCTCCGGCACAACGACAACATCAACAACCGGACGATGTCGGAATAATTGTCGTCACACAGCGCACGCCAGATTTTCACGATGTCGTCGTCACTCGGAACGTGCGAGCGCGCCCCCCTGATCGGCGCGTTAGGCATGCCGATGGTGGGATCAAGATCGACGCCAGAGCCGTCGAGCAATCCCTGTCCGATCGCCCACACATAGAACCCGCTTAGGCTTCCCTTCACGCTGTTGGCCTCGCCTGGCCCACTGCTGCCGGCAATCTTGGTGAGCAACTCGGCGACCCGGCGCCGCTCGGCGGCTTTGGCGAGTTCCAGGCGATGCAGTGGCGCGGCGTGTTTCATCAAATGCCGGTTGAGATTGACGAAGGATCGCGGCCGCAGCGTCGCTTGCTTGTGCGTGAGGTACGGCTTGAGTGCGAGTTCGAAAGTCTCGTTTGCCCGCGTGCGCGCCTCGGCACGATCGCCGGCGGGATCCTCACCCAACTTGGTGCGGGCGTAATGTTGGGCGGCGGTGGCGCGCGCTTGTTGGACCGTGACTGCGGTCGTCTTGCCGATGACGATGCGCGGCTGCCGGGCGCCATGACGGTAGCGGAAAAAGTAACTGCGGCTGTTCGGGCGCAGACGAATGCCGAAACCGGGAATGTCGTCATCCCAGACGACATGCTCGCTCTTGCCGGCCGGCAGCGTGAGCTTGGCGACGGTGTCCTTGGTGAACTTCATGGTGCGTTAGGAGGGCTTCCCGATCTTGGGCGGCATGCCGCGATAGGAGACAATTGTCTGTTCGTAGTCGGGTGAGGTTTCCACTTCCCAGTCGGGGTCGAGCGAAACCCACGCTCCGTCACGCCGGATCGCGACACGCCTGCCACCGACTTCGGTATAGAATTCCTTGCCGTCGAACCCCTGCGTGATTTGGAGCTCGTCGCCGTCATCACCGCGGCACGCGAACGTCTCGCGAAAACGTTCCATGGACTGGCCTCGTGGGGAGCATAAGGGGAGCAGCCGCGTTCGGCCGCCCTCCTTCTCTTACCCCCGTTCAGATGATGTAGCTAGTGAAATTTCAAGTAGTTATCGGCCTTGTTCGTCCCCGTTCGTTCTTGTTCTGGCTCACGGCATCATCTCGGATGGATGATGCTGCAGAGCCATCATGACGATGTCGTGAAGCTCGAAGTTGTAAGGGAGCGCCACAACGGACCCATGCGTCGTTTTTAGTGTCACGGGTTCATCGTCGAGAACCCAGTCACCGATATATTCAACGCCGGCCTCCGCGAGGTAATCGAGAGTCTCGTAGGTTTGCGTCAGGCCAGGCCCGAACCAGCCACGCGGTCGCTTACCCCAGAATTTTTCGATGATGTCCATTGATTTCATGATGACGCCGCGCTGATCGTCGAGCTTGTGCATCGGCACCTGATCATAACTGTGCGCGTTGAGCTCCCAGCCGTTTTCGACACACGCCTCGACGACTTCAGGGTAAGTTTCGCAAACTCTCGCGTTCAATGTGACCGTGGGCTTAGCCCCAACTTGCCCCAGCATCTTTCGCAGTCGCCAGAAGCCCACCCGCATCCCGTACTCATGCCAGCTCCAGTTCGGCATATCCGGGAGCTGAGGCTGACCTTGCGGAGGTGAAATGACCATGCGCGCCATTGGACGCGAAATATCCCACTCTTCGAGCGCCAACACCGGCCACACCACTAACCGGATGCCGCTGGGGAATCGAAGCGCGGGGCGTTTGGTAATCGCAGAGAATGAAAGTCTGTCACGCGGCTGCATCTGTCCTGCGCACCCACTGCGCCGTTAAGCACATTATATCATGACCACGATAGAAGCCCGTGTCTCTACCGAAGATTAGATTCTGCAACAGTGATCGAAGCCCGAGGAATGCTTGCGACGAGAGCGTCATTCGCGAGCCGCGAGCACCCGCCGCAACGTCGCGACCAGCCGCTCGAATTCGATCGGCTTGGTGTCGAACTCGTCGCATCCGGCCGCAAGCGCCTTCTCGCGCTCGCCGGCGAGCGCGTGCGCGGAGAGCGCGATGATAGGGATGTCGCGTGTTTGTGGATCGTCCTTCAGTCGTCGCGTCGCCTCCCAGCCGTCGACGACCGGCATTTCGAGATCCATCAGGATGACGTCGGGGCGCTCGCTCAGCGCCATCGCGCAGCCCTGCTCGCCGTCCGGTGCCGCCACAACGTCGAAATCGCCCAGCAGCTCGAGCCGCATCTTGAGCATGTAGACGTTGTCGTCGTTGTCCTCGACGTAGAGTATTTTGGTCACGACGCTGCTTCCATCCCGTTGTCGCGCGCGCCGGCATCGCCGGCTTGCGATTTGATGTCCTCGCTCGAACTTCTTGCATGGACGCCGCCGCCGCCGGGCAGGCGGACGGTGAAGACCGAGCCTTTGCCCGGTTCGCTCGCCACCGTCACGTCGCCGCCCATCATGCGCGCGAGCTTGCGTGTGATGGCAAGGCCGAGACCGGTGCCGCCGTAGCGTTGCGCGGTCGATGCGTCGGCCTGGGTGAACTCCTCGAACAGCTTGGCCTGCTGCGCGGCCGTCATGCCGATGCCGGTATCGGCGACCGCGAACTCGACCCAGTTGCGGCCGTCGGCGACTTTCCGCACCCGCAGCTTCACCTCGCCCTGCGTGGTGAACTTGCAGGCATTGCTCAACAGATTGAGCAGGATCTGCCGCAGCCGCATGGGATCGACGGTGAGCGCCCCGAGTTTCTCCTCGGCTTCGACCACGAGGCGGTTCTTGTTCTGCTCGGCGAGCTGGCGCGGGGTGCCGACGACCTCGTCGATGAGCGGTGCCAAGCTCACCGACTCGGGGTTGAGCTGGAGCTTGCCGGCCTCGATCTTCGAGAGGTCGAGCACCTGGTTGATGAGGCCGAGGAGGTGGGTGCCGGCGCGATGCACGCGCTTGAGCGGCTCGGCGGCTTTTTCGGTGCCGAAGCGCGCCGCGTTGGTGACCATCATCTCGGTCAAGCCGATGATGGCGTTGAGCGGGGTGCGCAGCTCGTGGCTCATGCTGGCGAGGAACTGCGACTTGTGCTGGCTCGCCAGTTCGAGCTGGCGGCTCTTGTCCTGGATTTCGTCGAATAGGCGCACGTTCTCGATGGCGATCACCGCCTGGTCCGCGAATGTCGAAACGAGTTCGATCTGCTTCTCGGTGAACGGACGCACGGTCACTCTCGCCAAATTGAACACGCCCATAGGGACGCCTTCCCGCATCAGCGGTACTCCCAGGATGGTGCGAATGCCTCCACTGCGCTCGATCGCCTCGGACCAGGCATATTCGGGATCAGTGCGGATGTCGGGAATATGAACAGTTCGCCCCTCAAGCGCCGTGCGCCCGACCAGCGTGTTGCGGCCGGGTTCGATTAAAACCTGTCCCACGTACTCCACGAATTCGGGCGCAAATCCGAAGTTCGCCGCAAGGCGGTAGCCCACTCCTTCCCGGCGAGCGATGAAGCCCTTATCCGCATCGCACAGACGGGCGGCCGACGCGACCAGCGTTTCGAGCACCGTAACAAGATCGAACGTCGAGCGGCTGATGACCTTGAGCACGTCGGCAGTGGCGGTCTGCTGCTGCAGCGATTGCCGCAGCTCATTGAGCAGACGCGCGTTTTCCATTGCGATGACCGCCTGCGCAGCAAAGTTTTGCAGCAATGCGATCTGCTTGTCATTGAACGGCCGCACCTCCTGCCGGTACACCATGAATGTGCCGAGCAGCATCTGGTCCTTGCGCAACGGCAGCCACAGGGCGGTGCGAGCTCCACCCAATTCGGCGAGCGCTCGCTTGCCTGGATTACCGGACCGGTAGCCCTCATCGTCGGTGATGTCGGGGATATGCACGAAGCTCTCTCCCCGAACCAGCGCATAGGATCCGGTCCCGGGAACTGGGTCCAACGGCTTGTTGTGGAACGCGGCAAAGAGCGCGGGAACTCCTCGCATCGCCACTGCGTGCATGTGCTCCCCGTCATAGGTCCACAAGCCACCGAAAGCTGCGTCGGACACGCTCAGCGCCTTTTCCAATATCGCGTCGAATACCGATGCAAGCTCACCAGCTGAGGAGTTGATAATCTGAAGCAACTCAGCGGTGGCCGTCTGCTGCTGCAGCGACTCGCGCAGCTCGTTGAGCAGCCGGGTGTTCTCGATGGCGATGACGGCCTGGGCAGCGAAGTTCGTAACCAGTTCAATGTGCTTTTGGGTGAACGGCTCCGGCTCCTGCC
>Ga0306922_10004545_pt1 | contig 13139 bp, 16 predicted proteins | sample sta12Cox44000082_FD_203758 | JGI IMG/M metagenome (GOLD analysis project Ga0306922, IMG submission 203758) | Lab enrichment of tropical soil microbial communities from Luquillo Experimental Forest, Puerto Rico - statoxic.12C.oxic.44.000.082 (v2)... | ecosystem: Environmental > Terrestrial >... | reverse complement strand
GATCCGTCCCAAGCCTCGGTTCATGATAGGGTTAAGTGTTGATGCTAACCTTGGTTCCTTGGCGTCAATCCAGCAAAGTGTCCAAAACGGACAATTCCTCAGTGGCCTTGGAGGCCTAGTTCTGTCACGCTTCGACTGACCGGAGCGTGCCCAATGCCTAAGACACCTTTGGTGTGGACGGCCAATAATGCCTTCAACCACGCCTTCAGCGCTCAGGTCGCGAACGTTACCTACCACGTCGCAACTCAAGACTATGGCTACCCAGCCCATGTCGAGGCGCGTGATCCGGGTGGTGGTCTGAAACGGCTCGACCTCGGAAACTACGCCAAAATCGAGCAGGCTAAGTGGGCCTGTGAGCGGCACTACGGGGCCGGTTGCGATCTGAGTAGGGCGGAGAAGATTACCCGCTAAGCGCGCTCTGCCAACAGCCGCGAGGTCTGCGCCGCCTGGTATGGCTGCCCGGTGCGCTCGGCCACGAACCCGCCTGCGGCCAGGTCGGCGCTGATCTCACGTTCGTTGCCGCCCCGAGCGAGTTGTGGCCCGCTGCACCGGCAGAACCGACCAAAACTATCGTGGATCGGCCGGTCGAGAAATTCGGAACTGGCCCCTCGGGGCCTCCGATGCTGTCCATCGACGTAGTCTGGCGCAATCCCTTGCGACCCAACCGATTGCCCCGCCACAGACGAGCACTACGGTTAAAGCGAGAAGCAAGAGTTAGGCGTTGCCGATCAATGCCAGGAACATGCAAACTCACCGAAAACGCATCCGCTACCTAGAAGGTAGAGCGGCACTTAGTGATGCATAAGCCCAAACGAATAGAGCCAAGCTGCACAATGACCAGATTGCTTGAAGAAGCGGTTTGCCTTCTGATAATCGCATAGTTGATCGTTTGCAGGTTCCCCGCGAAGCCTTTGATCGGATGGTCCGGGCTATGCTGGACGAGGTCGTTAGAGCAATGTTTTCAATGCAACCCACTTAGCGTGGGCAGTGTGATTGATCTCCGGCGCTCTCTCGGCTTCGGAACCTCTTCCGGCAAATAGCCATCTGATTTGATGAGAAGACTTTCCGCTACAACACGTTCGTGCTCTTCAAGAGGGCTTTTAATCCGGTACATGCGATCACCATCACGATCTGGCATCGCGGCGATAATCCTGTAGTTGCCGGGAGCCGCATCGCGAAGAAACATATCCGGTGCCCAGGTCACCACTTGACCAACGTTGAATTGGCGCATCGTGCCCTCCCCCGAGTATGACTCTCATCGGAAAGTCAGCGGCAACTGCGACAAAAGGAAGGAGGAAACGGATTATTTGCTACCTAAACACGCGCAGAGCGGCCCTATTCCATTCCGGCTACGCGCGATTGTGCTGTTTGCCGGATGTTGCTGGCGTGGGGAAGGCAGGGGGATACCAATACCCGCCTTGCCCGCTACACCGCGTTACCGAGCGAGTTAGAGTGCAGTGGCGGACGACACCAACCAACCAGATGGGGCGGCGCTTCGAGCGGTTCAATATTGGCGAATTGTACGGAACCTGCAACGGAAGCGTTCGTTGGGTATCCTGGGGCCTCAGGGCATCATTTAGTCGCCTTTTTAGAGCACTGATTCCGAGCACAGCGAGACTGCGGCGCGCTGGTGGAATACAACGCCTCCCAGTCTAAGCGAAATTCGGAAGCAGAGCCCTGATGTTTAAAGAGGGCACACTATGGGCCAAATTCAATCAAAACAGCGGATAGCTTGATTGTCGAAGATGACGCTGAACTGCGCCACCTTACGAAACTGGTGCTTGAGGAAAGTGAACTCGACATCGTCGAGTCCGAAAGCGCGGAAGCTGCGCTTGCAACCATGCTCTTGCGCGGCCGGGACGTGGCCATGATTTTTGCTGATATCAGGCTTTCCGGTGTCATGGATGGAATCGATTTGGCGCGCGAAGTGAAAATGCGCTGGCCACACCTTGTGGTGGTTCTAACGTCCGGGAATGCAAGCGAATATCCCGAGAAACTGCCACCAGGTGTGATCTACATGCCTAAGCCATGGAACCCTGTAAGTATCCTGGCAGCCGCCCAACACGCCATATCATCCATCGGGGGTAGATGATAGTGCTGGTTGCCAAGCGAGTGGAAAACGGATACCGCGCGCCTGGAAGCTCAGCATGGATGAAGAGTTAAACGCTGCAATAGCAGCAAAAGCTGCAGTTGATACGCAATCAGCCGCACCACTCAGCAGCGCAACGATCACAATTCTACGAGAGGCCATCCGTGCCGCAACACCAGCGACAATGTTTTTAAGTAAGACGCATCTCACTGAGCCACGGCATGAGGCTGTGATAGCGCTCTCCGGTTTGATCGCTGGACCGCCAACCCAAGAGAGGATCGAACAGGCTAAGAGTGCGGTAGAAGATTGGCTTAAAGGGCTGCGAGAGCATTATTGAGCTAATAGCGCCTCTTGTAATTGGATCTGACGCCGAAGAGACTCAGAAAGCAAATGACCATGCAAGTAGGTCCACTCAGCTCGAGCGAAAGCTGGATGCGCCCTTGGCGTAATGATAAACGCCGTTGCAAACTTCGTCGCATCGAGATGCGCGAGGAATTCAGCGAGGGCCCATGGGAATAGGAGTCGGGTGTGCAATTACCGCTTAGTGCTCCGGAGCTTCTGCGCAACATTAGGCTCATGTTTTGTGAAAAGCTCCAGCGCCCCTGTCGCGATCGGATCAAAGGACGAAAGGTGATGACGAATCGATCATGTCTTCGCTGCTATTGTACCGCAACCTTTGTGTGCTTTGCGGTCATGAACATAGGGCCCGCCTGCGCACAAAATGAAATGCCGCGCACGGAGGCGCAGCTAGAGCAATTGGTCGCGCCCATTGCGCTCTACCCGGACGCATTGCTGTCGCAGGTCCTGATGGCTTCCACTTATCCATTGGAGGTGGTGGCCGCTGCGCGGTGGGCGCAGGCCAATCCCGGTGTCACCGGGAATGCGCTCGAAGGCGCCGTGCGGAAGCAGTCGTGGGATCCGAGTGTGAAGGCGCTCACCGCGGTTCCGCAGACGCTGCAGATGATGAACGACAAGCTCGACTGGACGCGCGATCTCGGCGACGCGTTCTTGGCACAGCAGGAGGACGTGCTCGATGCCGTGCAGCGGCTGCGCCAGCGCGCTGACAACGCTGGCAACCTGAAGACGACTGAGCAGCAGAGGGTCGTCAAAACCGCCGTGCCTGCGGAAGGGGCGCCGCCTGCAGAAACGGCGCCGCAGTCATCCGCCGCTCCGGCAACTGTCTACACGATCAAGTCGGTGAACCCGGACGAATACTACGTGCCGATCTACGATCCTGGTGTGGTATACGGTGCATGGCCGTATCCTGCGTACGCGCCCTTCTACTGGTACCCGCCGGGCTGGGTTGGCCGCGGTGTGTTCGCGTTTGCAACCGGAGTTGCAGTGGGCGCGGCGATCTGGGGCGGCATTGACTGGTGGCGGCGCCGGGTGGACATCAACGTCAACCGTTATAACAGCTTCAACCGCACAAATATCGTGAACAGGAACTGGACGCATAATCCGGCGCATCGCGGCGCTGTGCCTTACCGGGACCGCAACGTGGCCCAGCAGTTTGGCAGACCCGGTCAGGCTGCGGCGCGCGAAACGTATCGTGGGACGGCCAATGCCGGACGGCAGGAGCTCGCACGACAGGGTGCTCGCAACCTCGGCCAGAATGGCACAGCTGCCAGAGTCGGCGCGGCCGCCGCCGCTGGAGCCGCAGGCGCGGCCGCGGGCAAGGCCGCTGCCAAACGTGCAGGCGCCGGCAATGCGAACGTCGGACAGTCCCGCCCAACGCACCAGGCAGAGCATCGCCAAGTCGCGAAGCCCAGGCAAACTGCGCGACCCAGTCAAGGTGCCGGAAATCGGCACGTCGCACAGCATCGGGGCGCGACCCGACAGCAAGCACCGAGGAGACAGGCCAGCGTGCCCCGGCAGCAAGCACCGAGGCGGCACGTCAGCGCACCGATTCACAGACACGTGAGTCGCGGTGCCGGCGGTGCGCGGGCCATGGCACGAGGCGGACGACGCTCCGATATCAGGCTCAAGCACGACATCACGCTGCTTGGGCGCCTGGGCAATGGCCTGGGCTTCTATCGTTTCGTGTACAACGGTGAAGAGAAGCCTTATGTCGGCGTGATGGCGCAGGAAGTCCGCATGGTGAAGCCTGAAGCGGTCGTCCGCGGTCGGGACGGCTACTTAAGGGTTTTGTACCACAAGCTCGGGCTGCAGTTTCAAACGTATGAGCAGTGGATCTCATCCGGAGCGCGCGTTCCTGTGAACTAGCGCTTCCCCGGTAAGTGGTCGCACGAATGCCCAGCGAGCGCCGCTTGCTTGGGGCCATCAGGAGTACGGACACTAAACCCAATCGCACCCGCTCGCGCGGTGAGCGGTTTGAGCGGTGATCGCATGCATTGTGAGGAGCCGCTGCGCTTCTTCGACCTCCGGAACTTCGGGTCCCACACTGAAGCCGACGAGAGCCGGAACGAGCAGTCCCTCGGCGACTTGATCCCGACCAGTCCTCTGATAGAGCTTTGCAAGTGACAGTGCAGCGCGGAGCTCGAACGTCCGCGTCCGTTGGCTGCGGGCGATCTCGATGGCGCGCATGAAAACTGATTCGGCGGCCGCAACGTCAGGCCGCCGTAGTTTCAAAAGAAGCTCGCCACGCGCCCTGTGTATCTCGGCATCGAACCAGCGCTCTCCGATCTGCTCGACCGCTGCGAGTTGTGCATCCAAAATGGCCAGTCCGACTTCAACCCGGCCTGCCTCCGCCTCACGCTCTGCGAGCAACGTTCCGGTAAGCGGTGCAAATAAGCGGTAATGCATCTCATTCCATAGCGCCAAGCCTTCGCGCATCCCCTTTTCCCCATCTCCATCGCCGGCGCACCAGCATGCCCAGCCATCGTAGAATGAACCGTCCGCCAGCCGCATCGGCAGTCCGTGCTCGCGCGCTAGTTTGAGGAGCTCCTCGGCATGCGGTCTGGCCTGCCCGGGTTTGCGGCGGATACCGGCAAACCGGCAGGTGTAGGCACGGGCCCACGCGACTGTCGGAAAGTGACCGGTTTGCCGGGCGAGACTGAGTGCGTTGTCCAACAGGCGAGCCGCTTGATCGACTTCCCCAAGAGCCCACAGAACTATGGCTAGCCATCCCGTGGTAATAACTTTGTCATCGAAGACAAATCGGGGGGCAAGATGGTGATCAGGCTCGTGTTCATGCACTGCGAGGGCCTCTCCGCGCGCCGGCGTAATCGCCCTGGAACCAGCAAGTTACGCCAAAAACGTGTAGTGCGCGGCCCCCTGCTGGCATTCCAGGCGAGCGCCGGGCGTCACGCAGGCAAGCTACTGCGACCTCCCGCATCGGAGCGAGATCGGCGCGAACAAAGCTTACCAACCACATGCCGTAATAGGCCGAAAACCTCGCGGCGGCGTCTTCGATTTCCGCGGCAAGCTCGCGGGCGCGTGCAAACGCAGCAATCGTCGCCGGATGGCTGTGCCCCCGACCATGAAGCAATGCGTGACCGTAGGTGGTCTGCAACCGCAGGCGGAGGCGTCGCTGGTCAGGACCATCGGCCAGGCCCCCGGCTAGTCCAATCGCTTTTTCCAGATGCGCGATCGCCTCGTTGTTGGCGGATCTGTCCAACGCCCGGTCACCCGCCCTGATCCACCAGTCAATGGCAGCTTCGCTGAGCCCCGCCTGCGTGAAATGATGGGCGACGACCTCAGGCTGGGTCTCGGCCGTTGTCTGGAAGCGATCGCGCAAAGTCTCGGCAATGCGCCGGTGCAGCACCTGCCTGCGGGCTCTTGAGCAGGTTCTCGTAGGCCGCCTCCTGCACTAGCGCGTGCTTGAAGCTGTAGGTCGCTTCCGGCGGATCGCCGCGGCGGAACACAAGTTCCGCGCCCTCGAGCTGGGTGAGCGCGTCCTTCAATGCCGTCTCGTTGCGCCCGGCCAACGCGCGCATCAAGGAATAGGAAAACTCACGCCCAATGGCAGCTCCAATCTGTCCGATCTCGATAGCCCTCGGCGTCCTCGACGAGGATGCCCGCTTCCAGCACCGCCTTGGTCAGTTCCTCTACGAACAGCGGGTTGCCATCAGTCTTGACGACAATTTGTTCTGTCACTTCGGCGGGCAGCGAGCGGCCGCCCGTCACCCGTGCGACAATGCTTTCGACGTTGGAGCGGTCAAGACGGCCGAGCGTCAAGTTGTTGACATTGGGCAGACCAATCCACGGCGGCTTGAACTCCGGCCGGAAGGTCAACAAGGCCAGGACCGGTAGCCGTCGAACCCGCCCGGCATCGTTTTCATGCGCGTAGGGATAGCCAAAACAGGCCAGTATCCGCAGGCGGCGTGATAGGCATCCATCACGGCGCGCATGTCCTCCGGATCGAGTCGGGCCGATAGAGCAGTCGAGCCAACCACGTCGCAGATCATCACGGTAAGGTGGCGGCGCTCGGCGGTGTCTTGGGGCTTTGGGCCAGGCTGCAACGACGGCAGGCCCGTTGCGATCGCTGCCAAGACTTTTCGCCGATGCCCAAGCGAGACGCCAAGCTCTTTGAGGTCCTGATCGGTCAGATGGGGAAGTACCGAGACATCGATATCGTGCTCGGCAAAGCGCTGGGCGTACTCGGACAAGCCGAGCTTTTCGAGCCAGTCCGATATCTGCTGCATCGCGTCCCCCTATGGATCACCGCGGCTTAACCGCATCCGGACGAGGTCGATAGTTATTGTTCCCCCCGTAGTATACTGCTGGATGCGTCTTGCGTGACGGATTGGCTTCTAAACGCCTCGTACGCCGCAAACCGCCGTTGTCAAAAGCAACCTCGCTTCATGCTTGTCGGCTCGACGCGAGCGGCCTTGCCATCAACGCAGCTCGTGACTGACATCGTAACCATAGAGCCATGCAGTCTGAAACACGGTATTGTCGCGACCGAAACGCTCACGCAATGCGAATTTCACGTCGCGTTTGAGCCGCGCCCAGGGCGAGGCGAGATGATTCTCGCGGGCCCGATCGCGCGATCCGAGCACGGCTGCCCGCGCACGCGGCATCCGCACCTGCTCATAAGCGAGCAATGCCTTGTCGAGGTCGTCAGCGTGGCGAGTAATCGCGGCTGAGAGCACACAGGCATCCTCGATCGCCATTGCCGCGCCCTGACCAAGATAAGGCAGCATGGCGTGCGCGGAATCGCCAAGCAGCGTTACCCGCCCTTTACTCCATCGCTTGACCGGATCGCGATCGTAGAGCGCCCATTTGTACCAGCGCACGCTGCAGGGGTAGAGGCGCAGGAGATCGGGATGCCAGCCGGCGTAAGTCGTGGTCAACTCCGACAGGTCGCATTCCCGCGTCCACGACTCCTCAGTCCAGGAATGGCTGTCGAAATGCGCGACGATGTTGATGAGTTCACCGCGTCGTACGGGGTAGTGCACGACATGGCCATGCGGGCCCATCCACATCGCGCCTTCCGCAATGGCAATGTCGCGCGGCACCGCGCTGGCAGGCGCCATACCACGCCAGCAGATACAGCCCGTGAATTGCGGCGCGTCAGGGCCGAACAGGCTCTTTCGCACAACAGAATGAATACCGTCGGCGCCGACGATGATGTCGGCCTCAATCTCGCCGCCGTCGGCCAGTCGCGCCACAGCGCCGCGATCGCAAGCTTCGACGGCGATGCAACGGGCTCCAAGGCGGATGTCAGCCGTCTTGAGGGCGCCGCGCAGGACGTCGAGCAAATCCGCGCGGTGCACAGTCAGATTAGGCGCGCCAAACTGCTGGCGGAACGTGCCTCGACGCATCCGCGAGATGATCCGCCCGCTCTTCCAGCTGCGGATGGTCATAAAATCTGACTCCGATCCAAGCGCAATGACTGCGTCCTCGACGCCGAGCACACGGAGCGCCATCAGCGCGTTGGGGCTGAGGTTAAGGCCAGCGCCTATCTCGCTTAGCGCGGGCGACTGCTCGCAAACGACAACTTCCGCGCCCCGTTGTTCCAGGGCCAGTGCTGCCGCAAGGCCGCCGACCCCGCCACCGACGATGGCAATGCGCGGTGCGCGCGTCATTCGAGTCTTTTCCTTTGAGACGTCGGAATATGCCGAGCCGAGCGACTCATGCACCCGAGCGACTCATGCACCCATCACGCGCTTCATCGGCTATCACCGTTCTAGCCTTCCGCTTCCACTCAACCCGAGCAATCATTGGCGGTGGAGGTGGCGGCGGCGGTCTAGGCGGTCTTGGTGGTGGTGGCTTTGGAGGCTTTACCATCCGCCTTCCCTCCAATCTACGTCGTCGCCTGCCGCGCAGCTGCGGCGTTGGACTAAGAAAAAATGGCTGAGTTTTCAACCGGGGACGAACTTAAGCGCAACACCATTCATGCAATAACGGAGGCCCGTCGGCTGGGGCCCGTCGTCGAAAACATGTCCGAGGTGGCTTCCGCAGCGGTGACAATGAACCTCGGTGCGGACCAAAAAAAAGAAGCTGCGGTCCTCTGATGTTTGAACTGCCCCATCGATTGGAGCCCAGAAGCTCGGCCAACCCGTTTTGCTATCGAACTTGGTGCTTGAGGAGAACAGTGGCAGGTCGCACCCACCACACACATAGGTGCCTGACCGGTATTCCTTATTGAGCGGGCTTGTCCAGGCGCGCTCCGTATCGTGCCGACGGAGCACCGCGTGTTGCTCACTGGTAAGCTCACGCCGCCATTCTTCGTCTGACTTGACGATCTCGAATTGGCCGGGCGAAGCAGCTCGAGCCATGGAAGTATGCGAGAACCTCCCAAAGCAGGAGATCAGACTGGCCCCACCAAGAACGATTTTGCGGCGGCTGATCATTACAGTCCTCGCCTATCATGCACAAAATATAGTCCCTGTAGGACATTTTCAAAGGCATACAGTGACCTGATCGAGAGGCTTGCCGAGATGCGTCGTGCGATCCAGCTCGCCTGGCTTCTGGATACCCCCGGCGACGCCAGGACGGTACTAAACTGCGAGCTTAAAGCAGCGGCCTGCTCGGCGCGGAGTGTGGCCAAGGCAATGATACAGATTGCAATCGATGCCTTCGCGGAAGACAGCGATGAGGCAGTCCACTATGAGTTCACGTGGACAGGAAATGAGAAGGAGGTCCGCGCGGTCATCAACCATGTCGAGGCAGCCACTGCCGGACACGGCCTGAAACCGGGCAACCTTGCGTACGGTACCCTGCACCGGCTTAATGAGATACTCGCCAATATCGGCGAACCGTCGGAAGACCACAAGGCAGCGCTCCTCTCATACGCCTTCAGATTGGCGGTGATAGAAAACCCAAGCCGCGGCGACCGCGGGCGTACTGTTTTGGAGCGGCTGGCGTTGGGCAAGGACTCTGTTATCTCCATCAGGGCGCAACGTTACGGCGTTGCGCAGGTGATGGCTCGGCCCCTCGCCGGCGATGATGTCGTACCCTTCTTACGTGGAAAGGGAAAAACAAGGCGAATTTCGTGAGCGATCTAAGCGCCTGCGTGCTAGGGGGCACGGCGTCAACACGACTCACCGTCGCGTCGCGGCACCGTGGCGTCCGCGCTTGCTGGCGCAGCCCGTCTTCTCGGTAGCATAGCAGCCTGATTACTGCTGGATCACATCCCCGGAAGCGGCATGATTTCCAGAATTTCCACCCATGCACCTGGCATTTGAAGATGTGGGTACTCCTTGCCAAACAGTTTCGCTGCCGCGGCATGAGTTTCGGCTTGCACGATAGAGTAGCCACCGATGTTGTTCTTTGTGTCTGAAATACCTGTGGCATCAGCGCGCTTCGTTTTGCCCAGAGGGGCCCCACCCTCCAGAATGGATGCCTTGTTCTCATTCATCCACTTCATCCACGCCTCCATCCCCTTGATTTCGCTGCTCCGGGGTGGAGTTTTTCATCATCCTTTCAAAGTCGGCTCCAGAAGCCATATAGATCGCCATGAATTTCTTCATTTTCGCTCCAACCTGCAAAGGCCTACTCCACGTGGTAGCTCGGTCAAGTTAAACCGCATCTGGGCTTTATTTCCAAGATTTGTTCCGGCACGAGCCTGGTGAGCTTATTGTGCAGGATCATGTTCAACCCGGCCTGGAGGTGAGGTGATAGCATCGGTGAAAGCCCAAGCAGTGGCACAAACATACCACGCAGTTTTCCCCAGGCGCTCATAGCCACAGTCGCTAAACGCAACGGAACTTCGTCGCATGGGGGAGCCTCGATGTGGCCGCAACCCTGTGCATACTCCTGCCATGTTTATTTGCCCTGCTAGCGCCAGGGGGTACCTAACGAGTGTTGAATATGGTTATTTTGTAGAATGACTCCCCGATCGGCTGCACATAGGATCTAGACGAATAAATCAAGCCGCAGCTGACGCTATAAAGGATCAATTTCACCGACATCGCAACTAGGACGAGCTTTTCCTGTGATTTACAGGATGAGTTCGGCGGAATCACGCGCAACTCGCATCCCTGTGCAACGTCGCGGCGAGATGCCTTTACCATCAGTTAATGAGTAGCTCGCATCATCAGAGCGATTGCCGCGCGTCAAGCTGTACTATTCCAAAATTACCGACGCAGCCACCCGTTAGCACAAACTCGGCTGACAAAAATAAGTGCGGTATTGAAAACTTCGAGCGATGGGGGATTTCGGACGACATGAGCGGACGCGGAAATGCACAGTGTTATGATCTTGGTAGACGCCGATACATGGTGCGGCGGTTTTGGGCCACTGCCTTGGGTTATTGGCGGCAGTGCAACGGTGAGCGAAGTGCATGGGTGTTGACCGCGGGCATCCTCATTCTCGTTCTGCTAAATCTGGGTATCTCATTTGAAGTTAATCTCTGGAACCGAGCAATGTTCGATGCGCTCGAGCAGCGCAATTCGGCGGGTGTTTTGTCGCAAGCGACCATTTATTTGGCTCTTATGATGATTAGTATAGGCCTCGGCGTGCTAGGCGTTTATGCTCGTATGACTATACAGCGTCGCTGGCGTGCATGGCTTAACTGCCGTTTGTTGGATCAGTGGCTGATCAAGAATCGCTATTATCAGCTCAATCTGGTGGGCGGCGATCACACCAATCCTGAATACCGTCTGGCTGATGACCTGCGAGTTGCGACGGAGGCCCCCGTTGACTTCGCGGTCGGTCTAGCTTCGGCCGTCCTATCAGCGGTAACATTCATCTTCGTTCTGTGGACGATTGGTGGGTCCCTTTCGTTCAAGTTGGCTGGCGCCACCATCACAATTCCGGGCTTTCTGGTAATCGCAGCCGTGGTTTATGCACTGCTCGCAAGCGGAACCATGGTCTTAGTGGGCCGCCGCTTCATTACCGTGTCGGAAACTAAGAACCAGGCTGAGGCGGAATACCGGTATGTTCTGACTCGTCTGCGCGAAAATGCCGAAAGTATTGCCCTTATGGGTGGTCAAGACGAGGAGCGCCGAACCGTTGAGGAGTCATTTGGGACGGTGTTGCGTCGCTGGCGAGACATCAGCCTTCAAGCGGTTCGAGCCACCATCGTGTCCCAGACGAGCGGCTACCTTGCTGCAGTCCTGCCAATTCTGCTTTGCGCTCCGAAATTCTTGGATGGTTCAATGACACTTGGGCAGGTCATGCAGGCAGGATCGGCTTTCGCGATCGTGCAAGTGGCTTTGAGCTGGTTGGTCGATAATTATCCGCGTTTTGCCGAGTGGTCGGCATCCGCACGACGTGTCTCTTCCCTCATGATCTCGATCGACATGTTGGAGTCAGCGGAGAACGGCAATGGTCCTCCCAGGATACGGCATGGTGAAACAAATCAAGCTGCGCTACGCCTGTGTAATTTATCGGTTACGCTCGAAGATGGCACGCCGCTGGTAAGGGAGACGGAGGTCACAATCACCCGTGGCGAGCGCGTACTCCTGGTGGGCCCTTCAGGCACGGGAAAAAGTTCGCTGGTGCGGGCTATCTGCGGTCAGTGGCCTTGGGGCCATGGTGAGGTACAGCTGCAGGACAGGACAAAGATGTTTGTCGTCCCGCAACGGCCGTATATCCCTGTTGGTACCCTCTTGTGCGCTACCGCTTATCCCACGCCTGCAGACCAGGTCAACCGTGAAGAGATTGCGAAAGCTCTGAAGGTTGTCGGTCTCGAGTATTTGGTTGATCGGCTCGATGAGCACATTCCATGGGAACGGACATTGTCGGGGGGAGAAAAGCAGCGACTCGCGTTCGCTAGGCTGCTTATCGCCCGGCCAAGTATTGTCATAATGGATGAGGTAACCTCCGCGCTTGATTTGGCGAGTCAAAAAGACCTGATGGAGTTAATCCACAAACGGCTGCGCAACACGACTATCATAGGCGTGGGTCATCGACCCGAGCTGGAAGCTTTTTACGACCGCAAACTTGAGCTTCAGTGCCACCATGACGGCGCGCATCTAGCGAGAGATGTAGATTTGAGGCGCGTCGCGAGGATGTCATGGCAACGGGATCGATGGCCCGCTCGCGCTGCCGTAATTCACCCTGCCTCGGTGTCGTGGAGACCTGAAAGAGCGGCTGTTATTCGTTGATATTAAGCTATCGGTCGACCCTGAGAGGTTTTCAGGGCTGCCTCTCCTGTTTGAGCCGGGGCAGCCACCGGAGCGTCCACAATTTTCGGCAGCCGGATCGTAAACGTTGAGCCGCGTCCGGGCTCGCTCTCGACCGTGATATCGCCGCCCATCATCTGGCAGAAGCGTTTGCTGATCGCGAGGCCGAGACCCGTGCCACCGTATTTGCGGGTGGTGGAGGCATCGGCCTGGGAGAATTCCTGGAACAGCCTGACCATCTGCTCCGCCGTCATGCCGATGCCGGTGTCGGCGACCGCAATGGTGACCCAGTCGCGGCCATTCTCCTGTTCTTGCTGAGCGGCGATGGTGATGGTGCCTTTCTCGGTGAACTTGTTTGCGTTGCTCGCCAGGTTGAGCAGGGATTGCCGGAAGCGGATCTGGTCGGCGTGGATCGTGCTCAGGTCCTCCGGGCATTCGATGACGAGGCGGTTGCCGTTCTTCGTGGCCATCGGCTCGATCGTCTTGGCCATCTCTTGGATCACGGGTATCAGCGCGAACGATTCGAGTTGAAGCTCCATACGCCCGGCCTCGATCTTGGACAGGTCGAGGATGTC
>Ga0306922_10004540_pt1 | contig 13145 bp, 12 predicted proteins | sample sta12Cox44000082_FD_203758 | JGI IMG/M metagenome (GOLD analysis project Ga0306922, IMG submission 203758) | Lab enrichment of tropical soil microbial communities from Luquillo Experimental Forest, Puerto Rico - statoxic.12C.oxic.44.000.082 (v2)... | ecosystem: Environmental > Terrestrial >... | reverse complement strand
AAATGACCTCGCTGACCCTGGACGATCAATGTCGTTGCATCGGGCTGTTCGATGGGAATTCCCAGTGCCCGCATCGCGCGGACAGAGCATTGGCAGTCCTGGCTCGGGAGAAAGTCTCTGATGACACAAGTGCCATTGGACATTGCAGCAAGCAACACAGCACGATGAGACATGCTCTTGTCGCCGGGCACGCGTATCTCTGCCTCAATCTTGGGCGCCCTGAAAACGTGGAGCTCGGACATAAAAAAATATTAACGCGTTAACCTATCGCGATTCTGCTTCGCGGCGTCGAGCAAAGCTTGCAAATTTTTCGCATCCTTGCGCTCGAGAAGCGGCAGAGTCCGATCGATCAGATCGCGAAATGTAGAAAGATTGCCTGCCAGAGCGCCGGCGTTCGATAACAAAATCTCAGTCCAGAGTTCAGGTGCGCCCGAAGCAATCCGGGTCATATCACGAAAACCGCTCCCAGAAAGATCAAGTGCTTTGATGTCTTTTTCCGCGACATGCGTGACCAGCAATGCCGCGATGAGGTGTGGAAGATGGCTCATGGCAGCCACCATCTCATCGTGATGCGTGGCGCCTGTGGTAAAGACTTTCGCGCCCAACTTCTTCCAAAAATCTGTTACGAGCCGCGCGTTCATCGGGTCGCGCGCAAATTCCCAGCATAAGAAAGTGACTGCCCCGGCAAAAAGATCAGGGCGCGCAGCTCCCGCCCCTGATTTTTCGGATCCGGCCATCGGGTGTACAGGAATGTAATCACATTTGTTACCAAGCGCCTCACGGATCAGTGCAACGACAGGGCCCTTAACACTCGCAACATCGGAAACGATGTGTTCGGAACGCAGGAATGGGACGAGGCGGGAAACGACAAGCGGGATAGCTGAAATGGGAGTAGCCAGGATAATCATGCGGCTCTCGGCAGCCAGATCTCTCAATTGATCAACAACATGCGCATTTTGAAATCTGCTATCCCCGGACTTATCCAAGCCCGATCGGTCGTACAGAGAGACGCGATAACCGGACCGAAGCGCGGCAAGAGCAATTGATCCGCCAATCAGACCCACTCCAACAATGCCGACGCTGCGCGCATCCACCTTTGGGTTTCGGCGTCCCGCCCTAAGGAACAAGGAAGATCTTCCCGGTATACGGATCTTTCACCTCCGCTCCCGGAGGATACCCTTCCACATCTACTTCCCCAGCGTTCGGCGCATACGGACTCGTCACGCGGCCGCTCTTCCCCGGAATCTTGGAAGCTGTAGGATAATTTTCCGGCTGCGCGGGGGGTGTGGGAGAAGGCGTAGGAAAAGCCTCAGGAGGCGGCGCTTCAGAAACATGACTGGTCTCCTCAGAAGACGGCCTGGGGTTCGACCTCTCCGGCTTCGGAGTCGGCGTTGGGGCCACTCCATATCCGTACCGATTCCCCTGGCCAGCGGTCCTCGGTCCGCCCGTCGTCTGACAAGCCACAAGCGCCACACAGAGAGTAACTGAAGCCCCAAGTATAAGATGACGAATCATAACCAATCAATTGAGCATTAATTCATTCGTGTCCGAATGACAAATGAAAAGCAGACTGGACGGGGTCATGTCTCTCCTCATCCCACCTGCGCCCTCAAAAACTGGATCAGCAAACGCAGGCGTTCACAAACTTCGTAAGCCTCGAGAAGCTGCTGGCGCTGAAACGGCTCCGTCACGAAAGCCGCCGAAACGATATCGGAGAGGATCTCCGGCGATTCAATCTGCCGCAGATGCCCCATAAGGTTTTGCGGAAGCGGAACGCCGATTTCCTCAATACGGGCACAAAACTCCACAACCTTTGCGCTCAGAGCATCTGCTTCAATTGGACTGCCGACCGTTGATTTTACAAGTTCAACTCGGGCGACTCGGAACGGTATCTCCTGCGCTGAACCTAGCAACCGGACACGGGCCAATCCCTGAAGAATGAGGTTTGAAGTTCCATTTTCGTTACCTACGCACGCACGAATCAATCCCACTCCCGCCACGGGGCACAAATCCTGAAGACCAACAGCTTCTTCTATCCCGCGTCTGATTAATGCCACGGAAAACATGCGGTCCCCATCCAAAGTATAAGACAACATTTCTCGGTACCGCTTTTCAAAGATGTAGAGGGGCAACAGCGAATGCGGGAATAGGACCGCGTTGGACAATGCCATCACAGGTACTTCTGTCGGAATCTCAATCACGGGTGACTATTTCCGCGAATGGGATCGGCGGCGTGAGACACACTCTCAGCCACCAGATCGCTCCCCTTTCTTCTCGGCAACAAACTGCGATACCTGTTGTACATCCTTATCGCCTCTGCCGGACATATTTATAATAACCACTTGGTCGCGCCTCATCTCTTTTGCATGTTTGATTACGTAAGCAACAGCGTGAGCCGATTCGAGGGCCGGTATAATGCCCTCATTTTGCGAAAGCTCCAGAAACGCTTCGAGGACTTCGTCATCGGTCGCATAATCATATGCAACCCGCCCAATGTCTCGAAGATAGCTATGCTCGGGGCCAACTGCGGCGTAGTCCAATCCGGCCGAAACGGAATGTGTCAGCTGAATTTGCCCGTCTTCGTCCGCCAGGAGGTAGGTCTTCGTTCCTTGCAGCACGCCGAGCCGCCCTGCCTGAAAACGGGCCGCATGTTCTCCGGGACGAATCCCGCGGCCACCCGCTTCGACACCAACCATCCGAACGCTCGCGTCCAGGAGAAATGGGTAAAAAAGACCGATAGCGTTACTTCCGCCACCAACGCACGCCACCAGCAAATCGGGCAGCCGCTCTTCCTGCTCGAGAATCTGGCGGCGCGCCTCTTCGCCGATTACCCTGTGCAGATCCCGAACCATCATCGGGTAGGGATGGGGGCCATACACCGTCCCGAGCAGATAATGGGTCGACCGGACATTCGTGACCCAGTCGCGCATCGCCTCGTTGATTGCCTCCTTCAGAGTAGCCTGCCCAGCTGTCACAGGAACCACCTTCGCCCCGAGAAATTCCATCCGGATGACATTCAGAGCTTGGCGTTCCATGTCCACCTTGCCCATATACACAACGCATTCCAATCCAAATCGCGCCGCAACGGTCGCCGTCGCCACCCCATGCTGGCCCGCGCCGGTCTCCGCAATCACACGGGTCTTACCCATGCGTTTCGCGAGCAGGATCTGCCCCATAGCGTTGTTGATCTTGTGGGCACCTGTATGCAGAAGGTCTTCCCTTTTAAGAAAGATGCGCGGTCCCCCGAGCTTCTCCGTCAAGCGTTCAGCAAAATAGAGCGGTGTTGGACGCCCGCAAAACGAGCTAAGCAACCGATCCAATTCGAGTTTGAAGCCAGGATCCCGCCGGGCACGTTCGTATTCTTCAGTGAGCTGCTGAATGGCCGGCATTAACGTTTCCGGCACGAAAACACCGCCGTATGGCCCGAAATGCCCGTGGAGATCCGGTAACTGCCCAATCTCGGCTAACGCTCGCATAGAACCTCCAAATCATCGTCGCTCAACACTGGGGGAATCAAGGGGAAAGTAGGACGGGGTGAATCGGCCGCTGGCGGCGCTCCGCGTCCGGTTGACTGTTTTTCCGCGTTGCTCGCTCCTCACGTATCGATTTAGATATGCTCGTCGCTCGGGCCTTGAAAAACAGCCAACTGATCCGGCAGTGGCCGGGCGAAAGACATGCTTATTTCGGGGACAGGACACTAGCTAAGCCCAGTTTCAAAGCTCTGCGGTGCGGCGATGGCATTGGCAAATCCTCAATCGAGGCCAGAGACTTCCACTGCAGGCCCTTAGCCAGTTTCTCTGGAGGTTCCTGGAGGAAAACACACAGATCGATAACGAACCGTGTAATCACGTGACGCACGCGAACGAGCGGGAACTCGAATGATCTGGCAACGCCGGGATCGGGCAACTGGCTCACCACGGGGAGGGTCCATAGCCCTTGCCACCGGCTTTCAGCGCGCTGCTCAAGCAGGACATGACCATGCCGTAATGCCAAAAAGTAGTTTTCCCTCCTCTGTTCGATCGCAGGCCGCTTCTTCTTCAGGGGTAGCAGCTCTGGATCTTGCGCATGGCAAAACGTTTTTACCGGACAAGTTGCGCAGACCGGCTTCCGCGGAGAACACAGCGTGGCGCCCAGTTCCATCAAAGCCGCATTTGACAAACGAGGGCTGCCCCCCTCCGCAAAGCGGCCGGCTAAATCCCATATCAATCTCTCACCCCCCGGGCTATCAATCGGTTCACGAACGTTTGCGAGTCGGCTCAGCACACGTGCGATGTTTCCATCCACAATGGGAGCCGGACGATCAAATGCGAAACTGACAATCGCCCCTGCTGTGTACCTCCCGACGCCCGGAAGCTTCATCAATTCTTCAACCGTTGACGGAAACTGTTCGCCAAATTGCCCGGCGATGATCTTCGCGCACTGATGCAAGTTTCGAGCCCTGCGATAGTACCCCAGACCCTGCCAGAGGCACAGGACCGAAGCCTCGTCGGCCTCCGCCAAATCGCGAATCGTCGGAAAACGGTCGAGCCACCGCTGATAGTAGCCTAGAACAGTTGCCACCTGCGTCTGCTGAAGCATCAACTCCGACACGAGAATATGATAGGGGTCCATCGATTGGCGCCATGGAAGGCTTCGGGCGTAGCGCCGATACCAGCCCAGAAGTCCCACCCGAAACTCGGCGCTTTCGATGAAGCGAGGCTGCTCCGCCTCGCTGAAATCCTTGAAAAGCAAAACTGGTTGCGGAAAAGGCCTGGGCGGGGTCATGTCTCAATATTCAACATTCGCCCCCGCACTGAGGAAGCGACTTTTGTTTTGAGTAAAGGGCGAATGTTGAATATTGAGACATGACCCCGCCTATTGCCAAAGTGAATTCGTACACGATCTCTATCACAGCCTCCCAGGCAGAGGCCCTCAAGACACTTCTTTTAGAACAGGGATTCGAATTTGTCGATCGACCCTACACACTATTTGCTGCTCAAAAACCCAAACTATCGGTCGCAGTGTACGAGAAGGGGCCAAAAGTTGTCGTTCAAGGAAAGGAGACGGAGGACTTTGTCCGGTTCCGTCTCGAGCCCGAGATCTTGAAAGAGGCGCGACTCGGTTACGATGAAGTGCTTCAGCCGGAACAATTCGAGCCGCATTTTGGTGTTGATGAAAGCGGCAAGGGAGACTTTTTTGGACCGCTCGTTATCTCCGGCGTCTATGTGGAACGGGACATCGCCCGCCATCTTCTCGCCCTCGGCGTGATGGATAGTAAAAGGATCGGTTCTGATCATAGGATTCGCCGGTTAGCGGATGAAATTCGGAAAACGCATGGAATCGCGCTTAGCGTCGTTTTAATCGGACCGGAAAAGTACAACTCGCTCTACCAAAAATTTGGCAATTTGAACGACCTTCTGGCCTGGGGACATGCGCGAGTAATCGAAAATCTGCTGGAACAACGCCCCAACTGCGCCCGATCATTGTCTGACAAATTCGCGAATGAACGAGTGATCGAACGCGCTCTGCTGAAACGAGGCAGAAAAATTAAAATTGATCAGCGAACCAAGGCAGAAACAGACGTGGCAGTAGCCGCTGCTTCCATCCTTGCGCGTGAGAAATTCCTGGTCTGGCTGGATAACCGTTCCAAACAATTCGGCATTCCATTGCCAAAGGGCGTCTCAGAGGCTGTTAAAACCGCCGCCATCCAGATCGTTCAGAAATTTGGTGGTGACGCTCTTGGAACCGTGGCGAAGATGCATTTCCGAACCTCCGCCGAAGTACTGGGCGACAGCATGAAGGGCTAGCCCGGACAGGGTCATGTCCCAGGCGCTCTTTCTCCTACTAAATCCTTGCCTGATTTTTAATCTCGCCGATAGTGCGGAAAAGTCTCAGCGTCGGAAGGTTCAGCAGTGCCGCTGGCGTGGAGGGCTGGGGAGCGTGCATTAAATATTCGGACCTTTGAAAGGAGTCCTGATGGCTAACCTGACAAAACGGGACATCGTTGTTAAGATCAGTAACGAGACCGGCATGGTTCAACATCAAGTTTTCGAGGTTGTTCAGAGGACGCTTGATTTAGTCACTGACAGCCTCGCACGAGGCGAGGATGTCGAATTGCGCAATTTTGGCATTTTTGAAGTCCGGCTGACCAAGGAACGCGTCGGACGAAATCCCAACCAGCCTGGAAGCAGTTTCAAAATACCGGCGCGCGCCACCGTCAAGTTCAAGGCCGGAAAGATAATGCGTCAAAAGGTCTCAAAACTGTCGGCAGCGCTGAAGCAGGCGGAATCGTTGAAAGGCGCGGTGATTTAGCTGGTCCCCTTGAGGAATCTAGGACTCCATTTTGCGTTCGATCGGGCGCAAAACATAGTGTCGAAGTTTGTCGGTTATATTCGAAGCGCTTCTTTTCCCTTTAACCTCTCGCAGCTTTTCAGCCTTCACCTGGTAGCGCCTCTTGTTTTGAAGTCGGGCCTCGAGTTCGTCTGCCAGGAGTCTGCGGGCCAGAAACCGGTTCAGGGCTTGGCTCGTCTCCCGGCAACAACGAATCCGAATGCCGGTGGCTCGATGACGGAGATCTACCCCGTTTCCCTGAAAAAAGCTTTCCTCAAGGTCTCGCTCCGAACATTGCAGGGCCGCAAGTCGGCTCCTCAACGTCCTCGCTTTCTTGTCCGAAACCGGAAAAGCAGGCACAGCCCTTTTTATACAGAGAGTTGCCTCGGAATTCAAATCATTGAGCCGCGACTGCAGAACGGGTGCTCCCGATTTATTCGAGGCCTTAGGGGACGCAAAAGTACGAGGGCTGCAATGAGTCAATTTTTTTTGGTGAGGCCATCGAACTTGGCAATGATATTGCCTTTTGTCTTCGTCGTAACAGCAGGTTAAGTTACTCTTAGACCGGCCATGGAATCATCTGAACTTCTAACGACAAATCGTAAAGCCCTGACCATCAATCTCGATCAGGCAAAATACGGCACGTTCGCTGAGATCGGTGCCGGGCAGGAAGTTGCTCGCCACTTTTTCCAAGCTGGCGGGGCGGCGGGAACCGTCGCCAAGTCGATCTCGGCCTACGACATGAAATTCAGCGACGAGATATATGGCAAAACGGCGCGTTATGTTTCCCGGGAACGATTAGGTCTCATGTTGGACCACGAGTACAATCTTTTGATGGAACGTCTTAACTCCGTTCGAGGAGACCGCACGCAGTTCTTCGTTTTCGCCGACACGGTAGCTGCAAAAAGCTTCAAGGGAACAAATGAAGCGCATGGCTGGATGGGAGTCAGGTTCCAGGACGAGCCGAATACGCCTCCCAGCGATGTGGTCCTCCATGTCAGAATGCTTGACAAGGAAAATATTCTGCAACAGCAGGCCTTGGGGATCATTGGCGTTAATCTCACTTACGGAGCGTTTTATTACATCAACGATCAGGATAAGTTTATCCGCTCTCTTGCCGATAACCTGGGTATCGATCGCATCGAGGTCGACATGATCAATTTCTCGGGACCGCTTTTTGCCAACGTCGATAATCGGCTGATGAGTCTGAAGTTGGTCGAGTATGGGCTGACGAACGCGGTCATGTTCGGCCCGAAAGGTGAAGTCTTGCAGCCTTCCGAGGTCCTGTACAAGAAGGCGATTGTTGTGGAGCGAGGAAGCTTTCGGCCGGTCACCCTCGTCAATGAAGATATGCTGCGTTGCGCGTTGGCCCAGTTCCTGCAGGAGCCTGCTCTTAAGGGAGTAGATGTGGTCGTCCTTATGGAGATTACCATGGCCAACCTGCTCGCGTCCGGAAACATTGACCACAAAGATTTTCTCGACCGGGTCGATACCCTTGCCTCCATCGGGAACAACGTTCTTATTTCCAATTACCTTGAATTCTACAGACTGACCACCTACTTCCGCCGATACACCAAACAAATGGTCGGAGTTGCAATGGGAATCAATAATCTCCTGGAAGTCTTCAACGAGAAATATTACGAGAACCTGGATGGCGGGATTCTCGAATCGTTCGGGCGGTTATTCAAGAACCTGATCAAGTTATACATTTATCCGATGCGGAAGAGTGCTTACGACCGCTACTGTTCGGCCAATCCCACAGCGTGTCCGATTCCCGCTCTCGGCACATCGCTTCATCCGTCAGCAGCGGATGTCTGGATCAATGCGATTAACCTCCAGGTCCAAATGCATCTGCGGAACCTTTACGCCCATTTGCTTGAGAACCATTATCTTGCGCCGATCGTCGGATACGATTCTTCGATCATGGAAATCTTTTCACGAGATGTGCTGAATAGTATCAAGATCGGAAAGCCAGGCTGGGAAAACATGCTGCCTGAGAAAGCAGCCGCGGTTGTTAAGGAGCGCCGTTTGTTTGGCTATAAAGAACCGGAGGTCGCCAAGCTCGAGCCCGTGGCACCATAATACGACTGGAGCTTCTTGGTCGTTCAACTCGCGAATGGCGCGCGAGCGGAGTTCATTATTGCACCGTGACAGGATTTCAGGACACAGCATTGATGAACCCCCTGGAACAGCGGATCGGATACAAATTCCGAAATTCGCTGCTTTTAGCTGAAGCATTGACGCATCCGAGCCTCGGGCACGAAACGCAACGGCATCACTTTGATAACCAGCGTCTCGAGTTTCTTGGCGACGCCGTGCTGCAGGTCATTTTCACCGAGCATCTTTTCCGGCTGTTTCCACAATTCAGCGAAGGACAACTGACAAAATTGCGGTCGCGGCTCGTTTCACGTGAGGGGTTGAAGGTCCACGCAATGAACATTGGTCTCGGCACTTATCTAATGATGGGACGCGGCGAAGAAGCAAGCGGCGGGCGCCACCGGGCATCCATTCTGGCTGACGCGTACGAGGCTCTGGTGGGAGCAATGTATCTGGATAGCAATATCGAGATCGTCCGGCGCTTTGTGCTGGAGGAAGCGCAGCAGGATATTCAGCGTCTTACCCAACAGCCTCTTGAGGTCAATCCGAAAGGGCAGCTTCAGGAGATTCTTCAAGCCATTTCCCCTAAGAGCCCGAGCTATGAAATCGTCTCACAAACCGGACCTGAACATCAAAAGCTCTTCGTCGCAAAAGTGATCTGGGACGGTCTCGAATTGGGCTCCGGTTCGGGGTCAAGCAAGAAACAGGCAGAAACAGCTGCGGCGCTCTCCGCTCTCAAGGCGGCAAAATGGGAAACGGATATGGTGGAGAGCGAAAACAAAACGGTCCTTGCAAAAGTTCAAGCCGAACCCCCGTTATCCAAACCCACACGCCGCAGGAAACGGGGCGACCAACCGCTAAAATCGTGCCCCTAGCCCGCAAAAATCACGCGTTGTGAGAAGCCACGCGCATATTGCGGGCTAGCGTATCCCGGAAATCTTCCAAAGCATTTCGCGGGAAATATCGGGTGGCACAAACCAGAACGGCGGGCTCAAGACGTTTGCCGCGACCGCAGCCACGCCGGGCGCAACTGCGTGAATCATCCCTTCCATGCGCATCCGTTTATTGAGCCACCAACGCGCTAAATCGTTCGCAAGCAGATATTCGTAATTCCGAATAACGTCCGGCGACGAATGCATCCGAACAATCTTCAACAGTTCCAGCCATCTCGCCTTTCCGCCGCTGCGGCTCTTGTGAAGGGTATGGATCCGGTATCGAGAGAGCGTTTGACCAAGCGAAACGAAGTGGCAAACCTTGCTCGCACGGATAAACCATTCCCAGTCGAACCCGTAATGCAGGGATTCGTCAAGCGGGCCAACCATCTCCCACGCCTTCCGCGTCCAGAAAGTGCTCGGCTGATCGAGGAAATCCGAGACCGCAATCAAAGCGGGATCAAAGGTAATCGCCGGACGAAGCTCGCAAGCTCCCGTCCGATCATCAAACAATTCGCATCCGCCATACAGGATCAACGGTTCGTCCACATTGCCGGCAAGAATCTTCGCAACGGTATCGAGGGTGTGCGCCAGGTAAAGATCATCGCTATTGAGCCAACAGAGAATATCTCCCGAGGAACGTTGAAAGCCTTCGTTGATTGCCGCCGCTTGGCCACTGTCCTTGCCGGAGCGCCAAAAACTCAGCTTGGCATCATATTTTTGAAGGATTGTGAACGTCCCGTCCTGGCTCCCGCCATCCAGAATCTGATATTCAAGTTCCGGATATTTCTGCTCAAGCACGCTCAGAATCGTTTGCTCGATGAATTGGCCCTGATTGTAGGAGGGAGTAACAACGGAAATTCTTGGATCGGGCACAACACACTCTGACATCGGACGCCGAAAGAAATCCAGTTTTCGTTCAGCGTTCACCGTACACTGTTCACTGTTCGAGGTTCGGAGTTCGGGGTTCGGAGTTCGAGGTTCGGAGTTCGGTTCTGAATTCTGTATTCTGTATTCTGTATTCTGCCCCCTTTCACGCTCCTCAACCGCCCCCAGCGCGAAAAGGATTAACGGCACTAATACCGCCAAAGTCTTGTTGATCCGGTCAACGGTAAACGGTGGATATATAAGAAATCAGAAGTCAGGAGAACCCCGAACGCCGAACCCCGAACCCCGAACCCTATTGGGATGCCCGCAATCATTGAAGCCGCCCGGAGCTTAGGCTGTTCCGAACTGTTGACCGAAGATCTGCAGGTAGCGAAAGACGGGCTAGCTGGTTAATTTCGAACGTGAGAAACTCCCTGGCACCAAGCTGGATCGCCGCCGCTACGATATAGCGCAGCGATCTGCGCGAACGCCAGGCGTGCAACCAAAAGGAGAAAATGCCCTGTTCGGCCGTGCCGAACTGGCCGGCTCCGGCCAGGACACCGCAACGATTGATCCAAACCGGTATCCCAAAAGAATCGGCATACTTCAAAGCTAAAGCCTCGGAGGCAAGTTTGGTTGCTCCGTAAAGCGAAACAGGAGCTGCGGTACTGAATTCTTCGCTCACACCGGCAGATGAGATTCCCGGGATCTCAATCTTTGAGAATCGTGGCGCAAATCGCTTTCCAGCGATGTCGAGGGGTAGTTCGGACAATGGCCGGATCGCATAGACCCGGCTGGTGCTCAAAAGGATGAAACCTGCATTGGAGCGCCGGCAATATTCCAGAATGTTTACCGTTCCGAGCGGATTGTGCTCCACCGATTGGCGGCTGCTGGAACGGTTGTCAAGGCCTGCCAGCACACTGGGTAGGGCCGCTGCATCTATTACCCAGTCTGCCGAAGGTAAACTCTCGAGGTCACTGGCGGAACGTATATCGCCGTGCCAGAAACGAATGCCATGGGCTGCGAGCTGCCGATTCATCTCGCTTCCAGCTCGGCTCAGGTTATCGATACCGAAGACGTCTGAATCGGGGAGAATTTCGCGGATGCGCCACGCGACTGTGCTCCCGACAAATCCGCAGATCCCGGTAACAAAATCTTCATGAGAATAGACTAAAACCAAACCCGGCCGCCGTTATTGCGGGCGGGAGACCTGCAATGCAAGTGAAGAGGCACAGATTAGGCCGGAAATCTCACGAGGCAAAGCGCTCGTGAGATTTTCGCGTTTTAAGCCAAATCCCTCTCAAACTGCACAAATTTGTCATCTTTTCTTGCCGGATTGCAGCCAGATCCAAACGGCAACCATTTCTTTTCTTGAATAAAACGCAGCAAGGTCTTCACTGGAGGGACTCACGGATTCACCTGCATATGCGAGACGCGACGCTAGCCCTGGAGTACGAATTTAGATTCGCGCGATTGGAGGAGTATAGGGCGAGAGTCTGGGTAGAGCTTTGCAACTCTTTTTTTCAGCGCTTTATTCCAAAGGACGGCACGATCCTCGATCTTGGTTGTGGGTGGGGCGAATTCATCAATGCGATTCAGGCTGGCAAAAAGTACGGGATGGATCTCAATCCGGAATCGCCCAAACATATGATTTCGGAGGTAACGTTCATCCATCAAGACTGTTCGACTCGATGGCCTTTGGAAGACGGATCGCTCGACGTTGTTTTCACGAGCAATTTTTTCGAGCATTTGCCTTCTAAGGACTGCCTGTTAGCAACGATCAAGGAGGCAAATCGATGTCTGAAAAGAGGCGGATTGCTGATCTGTATGGGTCCGAATATCAAATATGTTGGAGACGCTTACTGGGATTTTTCGGATCATTATCTGCCGCTTACCGAGGCTTCCATGGAAGAATTTCTGCGTCTGGCGGATTTCGCGAATTGAAAATCACGAAACAATTCCTACCATACACCATGGCGAAAGCTCTACAGCGGCCAATCGCGTTTCTTCGTTTGTACCTGAAGATGCCGGGGCTTTGGCGAATCTTTGGACGCCAATTCCTCATCTTCGCTCGGAAATGAGCGGTCACCATTTTCAATTCGGAGTTTGGTTTTTTTTCGCCACCGCCCGCTCGAAGCCCTGCTTTCTTCACCAACTGCCCTCGGCGTTCCTCAGCGGCTCTTGCGAGCGTTTTATCTCCGCTTTCAGTGTCATCCGCGCACGAGATTTGCCGCCTTTTTTTTATCCGACCGCCTGTTAAATTCCAACACTGTCCTTTTTCCGAATGTTCGCAACGCCGGACGCTACCACCGCCAAACTGCATTGCCTCAGCGTTATCATTCCTGCATGCGACGAAGAAGGATGCATCGCATCAACCGTCGAGCATCTGACCGTCGAGTTGCGTCTTCGTGGTGTACCCCACGAAATTGTCGTGGTTGATGACGGAAGCAGGGACCAGACCTGGGAAATCTTGCAGGACCTGAAAAACCGTCTTCCGGCACTGTCTCCGGTTCAAAATCACGGAGAACATGGTTTTGGACGAGCGGTGCTGTGCGGCCTTGACCAAATGCATGGGGACGCGGCTGTGATCATGATGGCCGACGAATCCGACGATTGCCGGGATGTCGTGCACTATTGGGAAAAACTCAATGAAGGTTGGGACTGCGTCTTCGGGAGCCGATTCATTAAAGGAGGAGGGACGATCGACTATCCTTGGACAAAGCTCGTCATTAATCGCCTGGCAAACAAATTCCTGCAATTCCTATTCAACATTGGTCTGAACGACACGACCAACGCTTTCAAAGCCTACCGAAAAACAGTGATTGACGGGTGCCGCCCCCTCATTGCTCCCCATTTCAACCTGACGGTTGAGATTCCTCTCAAAGCGATCGTTCGGGGCTACTCCTGGACGATGATCCCGATTACGTGGCGCAACAGAAG
>Ga0306922_10004538_pt1 | contig 13147 bp, 10 predicted proteins | sample sta12Cox44000082_FD_203758 | JGI IMG/M metagenome (GOLD analysis project Ga0306922, IMG submission 203758) | Lab enrichment of tropical soil microbial communities from Luquillo Experimental Forest, Puerto Rico - statoxic.12C.oxic.44.000.082 (v2)... | ecosystem: Environmental > Terrestrial >... | reverse complement strand
TTCGGCCCCTGCATGCACTTGCTGCAAAGCGCCCGGCACGCGGTCAAGGCCGACCTGCCCGAGAAGATGGTGCTCGCCTGCCTGCTGCACGACATCTCGACGATCGGCTTCATTCGCGGTGACCACGGCTATTGGGGCGCGCAACTGGTCGAGCCTTATGTCGACGAGGAGGTGACCTGGGCGATCCGCGCGCACCAGGTGCTGCGCTTCTACCCCGACGAGTCGGTCGGCTACGAATATCCGCAGTCCTATATTACCTCGTTCGGTCAGGAATACCGCCCCGACCCCTATATCGAGGAAGACTACAAGCGGATGCGGAACCACAAATGGTACATGTCGGGCCGGCAGATCACGGTTCACGACATCTATTCGTTCGACCCCAACGTGTATGTCGAGCTCGATGAATTCACCGACATCGTCGGCCGCAACTTCCGCCAGCCGGAGGAGGGTCTCGGCTATGACAACAGCCCGGTCGCGCATATGTGGCGGGCGATGATCCGCCCGGCGAAGTACCTGTAAATTCAACCTACCGCGCGGATTCCGAGAAGGGGAGGAAGTCATGCCGACATTGGATTCACAGGTTCACGCCTATGAACGCAATCACCCTGGACGCCCTTGGGCCAGTACTCTCCACGGTCCAGCGGAGGTTACGGGCGACCAGATGGTCGCCGCGATGGATGCCGTCGGTGTCGACGGCGCCGTGCTGGTGTCACCGTTTTCGATGTATCGCTACGACGCGAGTTACGCCCTCACCGTTTTCGCCGCGCATCCCACCCGGTTCAGATTGGTGAAGCCGGTCGATCCGACCGATCCCGGAGTGGCCGACACGATCGCCGACTGGGCTTCCACGAAGGGCACCGTCGGTATCCGGGTCATGTTGCGAGACGAGCTTTCGACCGACCCGGCCGACCCTGGCCTCAACCGGGTTCTGGCCGCCGCGGGGCGCCATTCCCTGCCGGTCAATCTGATGTGCTGGGGGCGTCTGGAGCAGGCCGCGCAAATGGCGGCGCGGAAGCCCAACACACGGCTGGTGATCGACCATCTGGGGCTGCAGCAGCCGTTCGAGCCGCCGCCGCCCGCGGAGCCGTTCGCCGATCTGCTGAAAGTGTTGGCGCTTGCGGCGCACGACAACATCACGATCAAAATCAGCGGGGCCTGCACGTTGTCGCACGAGCCGTTCCCGTACAAAGATATATGGGATCCGCTCGGCCGTATCTTCGATGCGTTTGGCTTCGATCGCTGTATGTGGGGCACCGACTGGACCCGTGCGGTCGGGTTGTTGACATACGAGCAAGGGGTAGAGGCGTTTCGCGTCACCGACCGCCTGTCCGACAGCGACCGGGCCGCACTCATGGGTGAGACGCTGCAGCGGGTCTATAACTGGTCACCCTCGCCAGCCTGATCGGCTCCATTGGAGGTACCAGATGGCAGTCGACGCCAATGACGGTAGGACACTCGAAGAGCGGCTTCGCCTGATCGAAGACCGCTTCGAGATCTACAACCTCATCGCCAGCCATCCGCCGAGCGCAGATACCGGCGCCGGAGACTACACCGCCTCGGTGTGGACCGAGGATGGCGTGTTCGACCGCGGCACGGAATTCCCTCGGCCGACCGGACGGGCGGCGATCGCCGGCGGGTCGTCGGACCCCGAGCACCACCGGGCGATCGAGCAGGGGATCGCGCATTTCGCCGGCTTGCCCTATGTGCGGGTCACCGGCGATACGGCAGTCGCGATATCCTATTTGCAGATCCTCGTGCCGGACCGCGTCGGTCCGCTATTCGATGTCCCCAATCACGGCTCGTCGCGGGGCTTCCACGTGCATCGCGTTTCGGCCAATCGCTGGGAGTTCGTGCGCACCGGCGAGGGCTGGAAGATCAAGCGCCGGACCTTACGCCCGCTAGACGGCACCCCGCCGGCGCGCGAGATATTGGCCGGCGCGCTGGAGCCATAAAAGCCGCTACACCCGATCGGGACCTAGCGACAAACGGTCTGTTTCGACACGGGTCTGCGCCGCCCAACACGCACACCGAACCGGTAGGTCTTCTTTCGACCAAGCTCCTTGCTTGTTTGTGCCGAAATCCGCCGCCCTGCGCGTTGCGCTCGATGCTTCGGCGGGCTCTGGCTAATCAGCCAATCAATGCGCGAGATGGAGGACGAAACATTGCACCCGAACCATTATGGCTGGGCGTGAGAGACCATGAGTTTGATTGGGGAATAAGTGCGCCTTCCCGGACTGGGGTTCGCCGTAGTGCTCGCGGTAATCGTGCCGATTGCGCACACGCCAACGAGCTGGGGTCGAGCATCGGGCCGGCCAACGCGGGGCCGGCGGCGCGTATCGTGCTGGTGTGGGATGGCAATGGTTCGGGCAGGCACCCGGCGCCCGTTAGTTGGGGTGGTGGCTGGCATCCTGGGACCGGCCGTGTTAGCCAATGGAATGGCGTATCGGTTCCCCCGCCTTGGGGGCCGAACCACCCCTGCGGCGGGCCGGCGGGGCACCTACTGGGTGTGGGGTCCCGGCGGCGGGGCATTTGATTATCCCTTTGCAGATTGGCGAGGCCCGCACGGAGGCTGGGGTAATCCGTAGCCGATCGGAAGCAGCCTTCGGGGGCACGCAAACTCGCCCGAAATCCCTCCGAAATGGGCGAAAAAGTCTAGAGAACGGCGACCGCCACGATCCGCGATCGGGTCAAGCCCGCTGGCCGCGCGCTGCGCGCAGAGGCATTCAAGGGCAACTACAGCGTGCGGGCTTCGAGGCTGGCCGTCTGCAACAATCAAATCAGTTGATGGTGTTCCCCCGGCGGGGTCAGACGCCAGTTAACACGGTCTCCAATAAGGTCTTGCCAGTACCTATTCGACAGTGTGATGTGTCGCTTCAGCAAAAACGAAATCGGGTGGGTATCCCGACTATTCACGGCGGCACTCGCACCTTCAGGACGCTTTTTTGACAACGGCCGGACGATAGCGCTCTCCCCGAGCTAGGCCAAACCGGAGAGCCGGGTAGTAACGCGATCGTGTGATCGAGGCTGTGATGAACATCCTTCGGCGGCGCCGCAGCCTTGGCATCCAGGCGCGGCTGGTCATCTTAATACTCGTTACCGTGCTGCCGTTGGTTTTGCTCTCAACTTTCGCCATTCTCCGAACGCTGGATCATGAGCGGTCACAGATCGCGGGTGATGTCAAAAGGAGGGTTGAAACCCTTCTCGCCGATGTCGACCGCGAGATCGAAAGGATCCAAATCTCCCTCAAAATTCTCGCTAGTTCACCCAGCCTCGCGCGCGGCGACCTGGAGGCCTTTGCCGGCCAGATCAAGGAGGCGCTCAAGGTCCAAGGGCTCGCGATAGGTCTACACGATAGCACAGCGGAGGAACTCGTCGGCACCACCCGGCCTTATGGCGAGTTGCCCGCCCGTCAGACCAATCGAGACATGGTCGATCGCATCGTCAGGACGGGAAAGCCGCACATTTCTAACCTTTTTACGGGCACTGCGCTGCAGCGCCCAATCCTGACCGTCGGGATACCGGTGTTCCGCGGCGAAAGGGTTATCTACGTGCTTACGATGGCACTCGACCCGATCGATCTCTCGATACTCCTGCGCGGCCAAAATCTTTCATCGGACTGGATCGCTGAGATTTTTGACCGCAAAGGCGTCATTGTTGCGCGCTACCCGGATCACAGAGGGCTTTTCGGCCAACCGGCGGCACCGGTGCTCAGAGAAAAGATTTCGCAGGCTGTTGCGGGATGGTTTCCCAACGTTACTAGCTCAGGCTTGAAGGTTTATTCGGCTTTCCTGCGGTCGTCGATCACCGGCTGGACTGTAGCGATTAGCGTCCCGAAGGTGGTAATCGACGGTCCCCTATATGGTACCTATCTGCTGGCCTCGGGGGCTGGCGTGGCCGCGCTGGTCTCGAGCCTCGGCCTAGCTTGGTGGATGGCTCGTGCGATTAGGCGGCCGGTCGCAGCGGTCACGGCCGCGGCCCGTACAATGGGAAGCGGTGAGCATCTCAGCTCACTAACCGCCGGCGTGCGAGAGTTCGACCAGATCGCCGACGCATTGCGTACCAGCGCTGACGAGCTCGACAAACGCGGTCGCGCCCGTGCGACTGCGGAGGCGGCCCTGCGCGAGAGCGAAGAGCGTTTTCGTACTCTGGCCGAATCCTTACCCCAGCTGGTGTGGACTTCCCTGCCAGACGGCCGCTGCGACTATCTGAGCCGACAATTGCTGGACTACACCGGGATGTCCGCAGGCGATCGATTGGATTCGGAGCAGCTGAAATGTCTAATTCACCCGGACGACTTTGCGGCTACGGCAGGGCGCTGGGTAGCAGCGCACGGCGAGCGTGGCGGTTACGATATCGAGCATCGGCTTCGCGGTGCAAATGGAAGTTACCGTTGGTTTAAGACCCGCGCTACGGCAGTCAGAGATCAGACTGGGCGGATAATCAAATGGTTCGGGACCTGCACCGATATCCAGGAGATCGTCGAAACCCGCGAGGAGCTGAGACGTAGCCGAGCACAGCTCGAGACGATGGTGGTAGACCGCACACGGGAACTCGCTGTTACGAACGAGCGGCTCATTGGTGAGATTGCCGTACGCGAAAAGGCGCAAGCAGCTCTGGCTCAGGCGCAAAAGATGGAAGCGATGGGCCAATTGACCGGTGGGATCGCACACGATTTCAACAATCTTCTGACTATCGCCGCCGGCTCATTGGAGCTGCTCGAAGGACGCATCTCGGATGAGAGGAGTCTGCGTCTTCTACGGAGCGCGCAAGGCGACATGACACACGGGGCGAAGCTCACCGGTTCTCTACTCGCCTTCGCGCGCAAGCAGCGCCTCGAGCCCGAACCGGCAGACCTCAACTCGATCGTGATGGAGATAACCGATCTTTTGCGCCGCTCAGTCGGGCCGACGGTTGAAGTTCGCCATGCTCTCATGGACGCGCCGTGGCCAACGTTGATCGATACCGGTCAGATCGAGACCGCGCTCTTGAACATCGCAATTAATGCGCGAGACGCCATGCCCTCAGGAGGGACGCTTCTGATCGAAACGGCAAACATTCCTGCTGGCAACAGTGGTGTGCCGGACGAGGTGGGAGGCCGGGACTGCGTCTTGGTATCGATGTCCGACACGGGGACCGGGATGAGCCCCGAGGTGATCGAACGCGTCTTTGAGCCTTTCTTTACAACGAAAGAGATCGGCAAAGGTACCGGTTTGGGTTTGTCCACGGTTTTCGGGGTCGTGCGTCAATCAGGTGGAGCGGTCCGTATCCGCAGCCGGATCGGCGAGGGGACGACCGTGCAGATCTACCTGCCGCGAGCGAACCGCGCCATTGCTCAGCGCGCCGGAAGCGCGATGCCGGTGCGCCCGCGGGCGAGCGGCGGTGCCCGCATTCTCGTTGTGGACGACGACGCGGGCGTTCGCTGGGTGACTGTCGAATGCCTGCGGGAAATCGGTCACTTCGTCGCGGAAGCGGACAACGGCCGGGCCGCGTTGGCGATCCTGGAGCGGGGTGATCCCTGCGACCTCGTTGTCATGGACCAATTAATGCCGGGGCTACTGGGGACGGAAGCCGTACGATTGGCGCGCATCAAACGTCCCCAGCTCAAGGTGCTGTTCGTCACCGGCTATGCGGATAAATTCGAGCTGGAGGGAGCCACTGATCCACTGATCATGAAGCCGTTCAAGCCTGCGGCCTTGGCCGAGGCTGTTCGGAATGCGCTGCAACAAGCAACTGATAACGAGGCAAGTAATGTCGTCCGGTTGCCGTGGCGAGAGCCTTTGAGTGTGCGCTGACGACGTAAGAGCTGCTGTTCTCGGCAGTGAGGATTGTGTCAAGAAGACGCGCGGGGCTCCAATCCCCCATCCGAACCAGCCCATTTTAGTCAGCCCGCTGCCGCGAAAAAGTCCCTGAGCGCGCGATAGGTGTCCTCGGGCGCCTCTTCGGGGAGGAAATGGCCGCTGTCGATGGCGTGGCCGGAGACGGTCTCGGCATGATCGCGCCAGACGGAGAGGACATCGTAACCGCTGCCCTGGGAGCTGTGCTGGCCCCACAGCATCAGGAGCGGTATCGCAATGCGGCGGCCGCGGTCGGCGCGGTCGTGGACGAGGTCGATCGTCGCGCCCGCGCGATATTCGTCGCAAGTTGCTCGGATCGTGTCCGGATTCCTGAAGCAGCGCAGATAGTCGGCGAACGCTTCCGGCTCCAACTTTGCCGGCTCGCGCAGCAATCCGCCGAGCTGGTGGCGCAGAAAGAACTCGGCCTCGGAGCCGATCAGCCGCTCCGGGAACCCGCTCGGCTGGATCAGAAAAAACCAATGCCAGCTCGAAGTGGCGGCCTTCTGATCAATCGTCTCGAAGCGGTAGAGCGTCGGCACGATGTCGAGCAGCGCCAGGCGCTCGATCCGCTCGGGATGATCGCGCGCGAGCCGGTGGGCGACCCGCGCGCCGCGGTCGTGGCCGGCGACGGCGAACCGCTCGAAGCCGAGCGCCGTCATCGTCTCGACCTGATCCTGGGCCAGGGCACGCTTCGAATAATTGACGTTATCCGACCCAGCCGGCGGCTTCGAGCTGTCGCCGTAGCCGCGCAGATCGGGGACCACGACAGTGAACTCGATGGCGAGGCGAGGAGCCAGTTTGCGCCACATCAGATGGGTCTGCGGGTAGCCGTGCAGCAGCAGGAGCGGCGGTCCGGTGCCCCCGGTCACCAGGTTGATGCTCGCGCCCGATGTCTCGACCTGGCGAAGCTCGAAACCCGGAAAGAAATCGGTCATCACCGATCTCGCTGAGCGGCGGCTTATCACAACCCTCTGGTCGCTGGCCCCTTGAGCTCGACCGTGTTCCCGTCGGGGTCGGAGATATAGAGCGATGGGCCATAGCCTTCGGCACCGTAGCGTTCCCTGACCTCGCCGACATCGATGCCGTGCCGGCGTAGATGGGCGGCCAGCGCCGCCGCATCAAACCCATCTACCCGCACGGCGAAATGATCCATATTCCGGCCCGCTGTATCGGCCGCTTCACTCGGCGAGGCGGATGCCGGAACCAGGTCGATCAGCGATGCGCCGGCGCGCAACTGGACCAGCTTCGGCTGATCGAGCCGGCGCTCGACATGGCAGTTCAGGACCGTTTCGTAGAATCTGATGGCGCGGTCGAGATCGCCCACCCGCAACACCACATGGTCGAGCCCAGAAATGCGGACTCCGCCCGCGGTACTCGAAGCCTCTCTTGTCTCGATAATCGCTGCATCCGACATTGTCGCCTCCCTCGGGTTCGCGATGGATTACTCTATCGCGAATCCAAGGGAGTCGGCAGCGGGATTATTGCGCGGCAGGCTGCGGTGTCGGTGCAGCGGCGCGACGGGCGTGTTCGCTGCGCCACGCGCGTCTCTCGGCGCGATCGAGAACACCGTCGTGGTTGGTGTCCATCTGATCAAACCTGGCAGCTGCCCGTTGTGCGGCCCGCTCCTGGGCACGCTGGATGTATTGCTCGCGGGTGACGGCACCGCCACTCGACGGCGTGGGGGCCGGTGAGGCCATTGTCGTGGAGCTTTCCACGGCGGCAGTTTGCAAGCTGGTTTGCGCGGCGGCCGCGCCAGGCAGCAGCGAAAATCCGAGGAGGGCAGCAATGATGGTTGAACGCATATGTCACCACTTTACGTTGATCCCAATAATTCTATACCACAAATCACGCGAAACGAAAAGGGAAACCCACGGCGCCCACCGCGGGTTGCACAGCGTTCATGTCGCCTCGGCAAAAACGCCGGGTCTGGAGAGCTGCTTTCCTAGGAAACCGGCGCCTCAACAGAGTACAGTTTTTGCAACGCAACCGTCGTCAACGAGAGCGGGGAACAACATGCAATACCGCAGGATTTCGGCCGATTGTCACCTCGATATGCCGTGGATGCCGCCCGACCTGTTTGTGTCCGAGGCGCGTCGCGAGCTGAAGGAGCGCATGCCCTATGTCGAGGACGGACCCCAGGGGCCGCACTGGGTCGCCAAAAACGGCGCCAATTTCGGGCTGAAGAACGGCGTCGGACCGGGTGGTGCACCCTACGTTCCCGGTCAGAACTACCGGGTCGACAAAATGGCGGAACTCGGCTTCTTCGAGGACGGCAAGAAGGACATTCGCCGCCCGACCGACCCCCATCTGCGGATCAAGGACATGGATCGTGACGGTGTCGACGCCGAGGTTATCTACGGCATCCTCGGCGCCTCCTCGCGCCTCAACGACCGCGAAGCGTCGAACGAGATGCTGCGCATTTACAACAACTGGCTGAAAGAGTTCTGCAGCCACTACCCTGAGCGCGAGATCGGCCTTGCCTGTCTGCCCTATGGCGATATCGAGGAGGCAGTCAAGGAAATCCACCGGGTTGCCAAGATGGGGATCAAGGGGCTGGAACTGTCCTGCTCGTGGGATATGGATCCAATGTGGCACCCGGTCTGGGAGCCGGTGTGGAAGGCGGTCGACGACGTGCAATTGCCATTGCATTTCCACACTTTCCCGACCACCTCGCCCCGGGCGCGCGAAGGCGTTTCCGCCCATGTCCGCCGGGCGGCGATGTTCACGGGCGTCTCGGCCTTCCAGATGGGGCTGATCAACATCATCGCGGCGCTGATCGGTGCTGGGGTGCTCGAGCGCTATCCGCGCATGCGCGTGTCGTTCGGCGAGAGCGGCGTCGGCTGGATCCCCTATGCGCTCGACCGCATGGATTTCGAGTTCGAGGATCGCTTCCGCGACCTGATGAAATTAAAGCCGAGCGAGTATTGGCGCCGCCAATGCAAGGCGACCTTCCAGCTCGACCCGATCGGCGCCAAGCTGATCGACGAGATGGGTGTCGAAACCTTGATGTGGGGCTCCGACTACCCGCACACCGATGGCGTGTGGCCGGAATCCTCGAAATACATCGAGCAGCAATTCGCCGGCCTCTCCCCCGAAGTCGTTCACAAGATCACCTGCGAAAACGCCGGCAAGTTCTACGGGCTGATCAATTAACTCCGGCAGTGCGCGGCGGCGCCCCGAGCGCCGCCGCGCTGTTTTTCGCTGTTATTTGCAGGAAAGAAACAGCGATAGATTCAAGCGTGGCCGCCGAATCCCTCGGCTATTGAATGCGCAAACGGCGAAATAACAGCACTGATGCTCGTTGGCGTCCGTTGTAAAAACGCAAAATAACAGCCAGATAACGCGCGAGACCAGATCCCATATCTTGAACCATAATTAATAAAGATCTTCGCTTTCACCGAAATACGGCAACGATCAACAATAGATCGTCTCATACCATTTGGGCGAATTTTAGGTCGGGCGTAATGGAGCCAAGTCGGTTTTTTCGAACCAGTGATGGGCGTAGGGCTCCTCGTTGAACGGCGCAACCTCGCGGTATCCGCAGGCGCGATATAACGCTTGCGCTTCTTTCAGCGCTCGATTGGTGTCCAGCCGTAGAATGCTCAATTCGTATTTCCGCGCTTGTTCCTCGAGAACCTCGATAAGTCTCCGCCCGACGCCGAGGCCGCGAACCTCCACCTTCACCCACATCCGCTTGATTTCGCCAATCCCGTTGGTTCCGATCTTTAGCGCGCCGCAGCCCACCGGCTCACCATCGAGGCGAGCCACGATGAAACAGCCGGCCGGAGGCGTCAGTTCGCTGGGGCTCGCCGAACGGGTCTTGCCCGGGTCGTATCCGCCTTCGAACCGCTCCATCAATTCGCGAGCATATTGTTCCAGGCACCAGACTGCATCGACGCTGTCCGGCTTCCCCATGCGGATTTCGACCGCGGCGGCGCGCAGCAATCGCTCGACATCCGCCATGCCCCTCACCAAACGGTTTCGTTGCGTTGTGTTCAGCGGTGCGAGAACGGCTTCGGCGAAGCTGTCGGAACGGCGATCATACTCCGCCAGCTCCGCTCGCCCCTTGTCGGTCAGGATCGCGCGCCGAACGCGAGCGTCTCTGGCGGTGGTGCCGATTCGAACAAGACCTTGCCGTTCGAGCGATTTTAGGAGGCGGCTCAAATAACCGGAATCGAGCGCCAATGTTTCGCGCAACCGACGTACCTCGGCGCCGTCATGGCCGATTTCGTAAAGAAGCCGGGCTTCGCCGAGCGCACGCCCACGATCGAGAAAACTTTCGTTGAGGACGCCGATGCGGTGGGTGACGGTTCGATTGAAGCTGCGAACCGACCTGATTTGATCCGGAATCATTATCTGACTTTAGTCAGATAAACGGCCCAGGCAACTTTTTTTGCACGCAAGCGGGTGGGAAAATCACAGTGCAAGCCCGCGCTCGCGTAGCCGGCGACAATGTCGCGAAAGCTGTGCTGGTCGCCCCATTGGATCGGGGCAAGCACGGTGTCGCGGGTCAGCGGCGCAATGCGCGGATCGCCGGAACAGCGGCGAAACCCCGCCGCTCGGGCCCAAGCAATGACGCTGGCGATTTCTTCGCGCGCTGTCCGGTTCTCCGGCTTTTTGTATACCCCTCTTGGCATGACAAACACCTCTGCCACTGGCCGGGGGCGCTGTCAAAAAGACCGATAAGATGGATTCTGCAAAAATACCCGACACAAAGGCGCAAGGCGGCCCTCAGCCCTCACCGGACGGTCAGGCCAAAGACGGTGCGATCCGGTCGCGATTCAGGAACCCCTTGGCGTGCGCGGGCACGTGTACTGAACCGGCCCTTGCGTTCCGGTGGGCTGGCGTTTGAAGAGGAGCCGACCTCAATCAGCCCCTCGCGCTTGAGAACCTCTCGAATGTCCTCAAATGCGGCCCTAATCTCGCCCGTCGGGAATGGGATGTAGCCAAGACCATCTATGTTCGAGAATTTCTCGCACGTTTCCTCTAAAAGAAGGATTGCTTTTTTGAAGCCTAGTCGCCCTTGAAAGAGTCCTGCTTCGTGGACAACATTTTTCACGCGCATGGAGTTTTCCATCGGTCGCTTCATCTTCAGCAGTCAGAAACGCAAATGCCTCATCATCGAGCATTTGCTCTGATCTGGCAGAGAAGTATGTGCCGGACCTCGAGGGTTCGGAATACGGCAAGACACCGATCCGCGACCTGCTCCACATGTCCTCCGGCGTGGAATTCAGCGAGACACGGGACGGTCAACGCGACCTAAATCGGCTGTGGATTGACATGGTACTGGGTTTGGGAACTGCGAAAGGAACTATCAACAGCATCCTACAATTCGACCAGCGCATAGCGACGCCGCGAACGAAGTTCTTTTACGCAAGCATAGAGCCGGATGTGGGTGGCCTCGTCGTACATTACGCAGTTAATCAATCGTTATCCGACTATCTCCACAAGAACTTAGGGAGCCGATCGGAGCGGAAGCCGATGCCACTTGGGTGGTTGATGCACAGGGCTTTGAATTAAAAGGGGCTTCGTAGCAAAAATCGACCAGCGCCCCAAAGGGGCGAGATCGCTAGCCGGTTAACGCTATCTGGTAGACTTGATCAGGATAATTGACGTGATAGATTGGTCCTACGGTGTGCGCTAGAAAGCGGATGACCGTCAAAAGAAAAGGTGAAAAGCCGGTCTGAGAAACTCTCACCGGCATCACATCGTGCACGTCGGGAGGATAACCAATGAAGCCGTATTTGCTGGCTGGGACAGCATTTCTGGCGCTTGCCGCGTCGGGGTCGGCCGCACACGCCCAGCGGGTCAACTTTACTTATACCGGAAGCCTCGTCACCTTTACGGTGCCGAAAAACGGCACCTACCAGATCCTCGCCTTTGGCGCGCAGGGCGGAAACGGCATTTGGGTGCCTACTGGTGTTTTCGGTGCCGGCGGTCGCGGTGCCGAGATCGGCGGCGACTTCATCCTGACCGGAGGCGAGATGCTGCAGATCGCCGTCGGCGGTGCGGGTAGCAACAACAGCTTTGGCGGTGGCGGTGGCGGCGGGAGCTTTGTGGTCGGCCCAGGTAATATGCCGCTGGTCATTGCTGGTGGCGGCGGCGGGGGCGGCGCTACGGGAGGGACCGGCTTTGCCGGCCAGGGTGGCCTCTCCGGCCCCGACGGCGGCGGCAGAAATGGCGGCACCGGAGGCAACGGTGGCAGCTCCCAACCCGGCGTTCTGGGCGGCGGCGGAGGAGGAGGCTTTTTCAGCGCCGGCGGCAACGCTTTCTTGGGCGGCACCGGCGGCGGTGCATTCCCGGATCTCGCCGGAGGCAGCGTTGGCGGTGGCTTCGGTGGTGGTGGTGGTGGTGCGGCGCGAGGCGGCGGCGGGGGCGGCGGCTACAGCGGTGGCAGTGGTGGTAGTGGCGGCTTGGCCGGTGCGGGTCCCGGCGGCGGCGGCGGCTCCTTCGATGCGGGCACCGACCAGGTCCTGGTCGCCGATATGCAGACCGGCAACGGCGAGGTCGTGATCACCGCAGTCCCTCCTGTGTTTGCGGGCACGCCTGGAAAGGCAAACTGTCACGGCCAGAGTGTCTCGGCGCTCGCCAAACAGTATGGCGGGCTCAATGCCGCGGCCACAGCGCTCGGGTTCGACAGCGTGGACGCACTGCAAAATGCAATCGTCGCGTTTTGCGGAGAATAGCGCGTCTGCCCGCCGGAAGCGCTATCAAACCGGCTCGAAAATCGCCGTCGGCACTGTGGCCTCTGCTCACACGGTAATTACTTGGCTGCCCCGGACACAAAATGTGGTCAAGCGGGTGTCGCCGTCGGCGGCCCGCGCGATCCGCTCCCGCTCGATCTCGGCCCGCAGGCGGCGCTTGCGCGCCTTGGCCTCCTGCGCGTGACTGACATAGCTCGCTGTGACGCTCCGATCGGGCAGAGTCAGCTTGAGGCCCGGCCGTCGATATAGTTAGGGTACAGAGCGTATGTTAGACCGCACGTCGCCGGCGGAGGCTGTTCAACTCCGCCGCCGGACCCTAAGAGGGGAGTTTCAAGCGACGGTCAGGTCTGCGACGAGGACTTTGCCTTTCGTCTCGGGGCTCAACAGCACTGCGACAAGGAAGATGGCCAAGCCCACCACTGTAGTGACGAGGATCGGGCCCGACAGGCCGATCTGGTGGGTGGTCGCGTATAAAATGAGCAGCGGCGAGATCAGCCCTCCCCAGATTGCCCCCTGGTGGAAGCAGAAGGCGACCGCCGTGGCGCGCACTTCGGTCGGAAACCGCTCGGAGAGATAGGCCGGGTATTGAACGTGCATGCCGCCGCAGGC
>Ga0306922_10004536_pt1 | contig 13150 bp, 6 predicted proteins | sample sta12Cox44000082_FD_203758 | JGI IMG/M metagenome (GOLD analysis project Ga0306922, IMG submission 203758) | Lab enrichment of tropical soil microbial communities from Luquillo Experimental Forest, Puerto Rico - statoxic.12C.oxic.44.000.082 (v2)... | ecosystem: Environmental > Terrestrial > Soil... | reverse complement strand
CGCCGGACAATCGGCCCGCTCTGCGAGCGTTCACCAGCCAGCGCCAAGCCCAGCGCGTCAAGAATATGCTTCTTGCTCAACTCCACCAGCGTCGCGGGGAGTGTTTGCCACTGGCTTGAAACCACAAACTCGGCGATTTGCGCGGTGAGGCCGCTTTTCTTGCCCGCATCGTCTGCCGCCAGCGTTGGGCGCGGCGCTACAGCGCCAAAGGCCGTCAGACCGAACAAAAACTGCTTGCGGTTCAGCATGTGAGCCCCCGTATTTTTGGAAGACAATCCGGCTCAGGCTGCGAAACGTCAAATGTCGATGGAACTTTTCCCCAAGGGGCACATTCCGTCCGCGCCAGCCACTGGTCCGCTAGATCGCATTCCAGAGGATTCGTTACGCGAATGATTTGCGTCCCATTCTCAACGTGAAGCGCTGTGCACGGCGCGAAGATTGGGGACAATTTATGTTGCGCTGCATTGTGCGTGTTGCGTTGAGGTTACATCGCCATTCGAATCTCCCTTGCGCAAAAATAAAACCATTGTTCCCTCAAAAGGTGAGAGGGAATGGGTGCGACAGATTTGCTTTTTGGTGTCGACGCTCGCCTGATTGGCGGGTTGCGTCGGAAGACGGGAAACATCCCGCTTCTAAAAAAACAAGATATTCCAGGGGAAACATAATGACATCATCGCAATTGCTGCGTTCCGTTCTTTTGGCGTCCGCAAGTGTGGCGGCCTTTACCGCGGCAGCTTTCGGCCAGGACGCAAACGAACAGATCGAGACGGTCGTCGTTTCGTCGTCCCGCATCACGGCCAGCGGGTTCAGTGCGCCGACGCCGACCACGGTGGTTGGGGCCGCTGACCTTCAGGCCTCCGCAAAGCCCAACGTGTTCGAAGCCATCACGCAGCTGCCGTCGCTGCAGGGCAGCACCGGCGCTCAGGTCAACAATGGCAACACCAGCACCGGCGCCAACGGCCTGTCGCAGTTCAATTTGCGCGGGTTGGGCACCATCCGCACCCTGACGTTGATTGATGGCCAGCGCATCGTGCCGGCCTATGTCACCGGCACGGCCGACGTCAGCGAATTGCCCCAGCTTCTGGTTCAGCGCGTCGATGTGGTCACCGGCGGCGCCTCGGCGTCCTGGGGTTCGGACGCGGTGGGCGGCGTAATCAATTTCGTTACGGACAAGAAATTTAACGGCTTCAAGGCCAATATGCAGGCTGGCGAATCCCAATATGGCGACGATATCAGCGGATTGTTTCAAGCCGCGGCCGGCATGGATCTGTTAGACGGCCACGGGCATGTCGAAGCCGCTGCCGAATTTTATCACAGCGACGGCCTGCCGCCGAAGCCCCAGTTAAGCGCCGACGGCAAGGTCTATATCGACGGTCGCTGCTGCAACTATGGCGCCGGTACACTGTCTTACTCGCTGACGTCTCTTCCGCCCGCCGGCACCCCCGAATTCACGCCAATCCTGAACTCGCAGAGCACCAACATTTCCGAATATGGCCTGATCACCGGGGGACCGCTCAAAGGCCAGGCCTTCGACGCCAACAACAACCTTGCGGCGTTCCAGTTCGGCTCGCCTTGCGTCAGCACCACTTGCGTTGGTGGAACCCGGCTTGCTCAGATCGGAAGAACCGCTGTCGAGGACCCTCTTACACGCAGCGTTTTCTACACCCGCCTGTCCTATGATCTCGCGCCGGGCTGGGAAGTCTATGGCACGTTCAATTTCGGCAATGTGTGGTCGGCGAACTCCCCCAGCCTGGGCTCGAAAACCGGCCTGGTCATCGCCTGCGGCGCCAACTCTCCCAACGCCTATCTTTCCTCGACCGTCAATGCCGCCTGCACCGCCAACAAGATCACCAGTTTCACCATGGGCGTGTCCTACGACGCCTTCCCGTCGCCGATCCGGATGCAGGACATCCGCCAGCAGCGCCGTTATGTGCTGGGCACCGATGGCACCTTCAACATGTTCGGCAGCGATTGGACTTTCGACGCCTACTACCAGCATGGCGAGAACGACAGTTCCGTCCATATCGAGGACATGATCCTGACGGGCCACTACAATGCGGCGGCCGATGCGGTGCAGGTGACCTCGGCCAACCAGGCCACCTATCCCGGCGCGGCGCTGGGCAGCATCGTCTGTCGCCTCAACCAGACCCAGGCGCCCGGCTGCGTGCCGTTCCAGGCCTTCGGTGGTGGCGTGATTTCCCAGGCCGCCTTGAACTATATCGATCCCAGCGTTCGCGGCACCGGTCCGGTCTCGCGAACCTATGAGCGGCAGGAAGCGGGCAGCTTCGCCATCAACGGCACACCCTTCAAGGACTGGGCCGGCGACGTGGCGCTGGCCTTCGGTGCGGAATATCGCGAGGAAGCCTATTCGACGTTTGGCGATCCCTATGGTGACGGCGTCTCGGCCGACAATCCTTACACAGCCACCTATCCTGCCGATCCGACCCTCGCCACCGTCGGCAACAACTGGCTTGCCGGAAGCTACCATCATGGCAGCGGCAACTATCACGTCTATGAGGCTTTCATCGAAACCGGCATTCCGCTGATCGATACGCCGGAATGGGGCAAGGCGGACCTCAATCTCGCTGGCCGCGGCACCGATTACAGCACCTCCGGCTATGTCGATACCTGGAAAGTGGGTGTAACCTGGGATACGCCGGTCAACGGCGTGCGACTGCGCGCGTTGCAGTCCCGCGACGTACGCGCACCCAATCTGAGCGAACTGTTTGCAGCGCCGATCACCATGAACAATGGGGTGATCGACCGCACATTGCCTGCCTCGGCTCCTACCGTGAACATCATCAACGATGCGGTCGGCAATCCCAACCTCAAGCCCGAAACCGCGCAGACGACGGAAGTGGGCTTTATCTTTCAGCCGGACTACATCCCCGGTTTCAACGCGTCGATCGACTATTACCGGGTCGATATTAAAAAGCAGATCGGCTCGCTCACCAACCAGCAGATCATCGATCTCTGCCAGATTCAGGGCAACACCAACTACTGCAGCTATTTCAATCTGACCGGCAACCGGGGCACCAACGTCTCGCCCTATGTCATCGTGCCGCCCTTCAACCTGGCCGAGACCGTGACGGATGGTTTCGATATCGAGGCCAGCTATCAGTTCGATCTGGAGAATTGGAATATTCCCGGCCGCTTTGTGGCCCGCGCCCTGGCCAACCATGTGAGCAAGTTCATCTCCAACACCGGCGTGGTCGGTCAACCGATCGCCGAATTCGCCGGCGCCACCGTCAATGCTTCCGGCACGACGGGTTATGGTGGCGGTGTTCCGTTGTGGAAGGTCTTTCTGACCCAGAGCTGGACCTATGATGCGCTGTCCCTGAGCCTCACCGAGCGGAAATTCAGCGATGCCGTCATCAACCCCTATGGGATTACCTGCCAGACCGGTTGCCCGGTGCCGACGGCGCAGAATCCGACTTTCTTCTCCCAGAAGATTTATGGGTATACGTTCTTCGATCTGGGCGGCAGCTATAAGATCTCGGACGAGCTGCAGGCCTATTTCAAGGTGGACAATCTGGGCGACAAATTGCCCAATCCCGTCGCCGGCCTGAACAGCGATCCGATCGGGCGGGTGTATCGGATCGGGTTGCGCTTCAACAGCGATTGATCGGTCGCACGCCGGTCGCGCCCATCGCGACCGGCGGCTTTCCGGAAGCGCCAGCGTAAAGGCTTCGTAAAGGCTGCCGCTTTCGAGGCCGTTTCCGCCCGCCAGGCTTGGGCGCGTGGTTGACGGCTGTTGGCTATTGGTTACTATCCCGGCCAGGTCGCGAAGACGGCCAAGGAATAATGCGGGGTGGCTGCGCAATGCGCAGATTGTCGAATTTCAAAGCGGACCGGATCATGAAAATGCACGCTGTCAAACGCTTCGCGCTGTGGAGCATTGCACTCACGCTGGCCGGTTCGGGCATGCTGGCAATGGCGCAACCGGCGGCCAATGATCTGGCTTCCAATCCCTTTGCCAATGATCCCGCCGCGCCCGATGCCGGCAAGGCGATCTTCGACCGCACCTGCAGTTCCTGCCACGGCGCCGGCGCCACCGGCAGCGAGCGCGCACCCGCCCTGACCAATACCGGCACCTACCAGCATGGCGGCAAGGACAACGACGTTTTCCAGACCATCAAGGGCGGCGTTCCCAACACGCCCATGCCGGCCTTCAGCGCGCTGCCGTCCGATACGGTGTGGCGGCTGGTCACCTATATCGAAAGCCTGTCGGGCCAGACCGGCGCGCTGGGCCGCGCCACCGGCAATGCCGCCAATGGCGAAGCATTGTTCTTTGGCACTGCCGGCTGCACCGGCTGTCATGAAGTCAATGGTCGGGGCGCGGACTTCGCCACCGATCTGTCTGATGAAGGCACCAAGCCCGTCGCCACCATCAAGATCGGGGTGCTGCATCAACCCGCGGGCGGGCGTCGCGGCGGCGGTCGCGGACCGGCGCCGGCGCGTTATGTCGATATCGTCACCAAGACGGGCGCCAAGATTCACGGCCTGGCGCGCAACGAAGACAGCTTCGACATCCAGGTCGAAGGCGCCGACGGACGCTGGACCACGTACGACAAGAAAAATCTGAAAAGCATCGACGCCTCGGGCAACGCATCGCCCACCGACATCGCCACCCGGTTCACGCCGGCGCAGGTGGATGACATCGTTGCCTATCTGGCCAATCAAAAGGGCCGCGATTTTGCCCAGGCGATGAAGGCCAATCCGACGTCCGTGCTGCCCTATAGCGGCATTCTCAAGCCCAGCCCGTCCAACTGGCCGACCTATTGGGGCGATTATCAGGGTCGGCATTTCAGCGCCTTGAGCCAGATCACGCCAGCGAATGCGCACCAGGTTCAGGCCCGCTGGGCGACGCCGATCCTGGGAACGAACGGCAACAGCGAGGCGTCGCCCATCGTGGTGGATGGCGTGCTCTATTTCTCCTCGCCCGGCGAAGTCGAAGCGGTCGATGCCCGCACCGGCATGGTCAAATGGGCCTTCCACCGCAAGCAGGACGTCAAGAACCCCTACCAGAACAACGCCAACAACAAGGGCGTGGCTGTCCTGGATGGACGCGTCTTCGTCGGCACATTGGATGACAATCTGATCGCCCTCGATGCCAACACGGGCCGTGAGTTATGGGAAGTGCGCACCGCCGACACCATGACGGGCGCAGAGCTGGGCGGCGCGCCGCTGGCGCTCGACGGCAAGATCATCATGGGCATGGCGGGCGGCGAGTTCGGCGTTCGCGGCTATCTCGATGCCTATGATCCCGCCACCGGCAAACGCTTGTGGCGCACCTATACCGTTCCGGGACCGGGCGAGCCCGGCAACGAAAGCTGGCCCGGCGACACCTGGAAGCTGGCTGGCGCGCCCACCTGGCTCACCGGCAGCTACGATGCGGAAACGCACACGATCTATTGGGGCGTCGGCAATCCGGGTCCGGACTATGACGCGTCAACCCGGCCGGGCGACAATCTCTATTCGGACAGCGTTCTGGCGTTCGATCCGGATACCGGCAAGATCAAGTGGCATTACCAGTTCACGCCCAACGACGATCACGACTGGGATTCCACAGAAGATTATGTCCTCACCGATCTGATGGTGAAGGGCAAGATGCGCAAGGTGATGCTGCATGCCGACCGCAACGGCGTGTATTATGTGCTGGACCGCAACACTGGCGAGTTCCTCTTTGCCAAGCCGTTCGTGAAAGTGAATTGGGTCACTGGCTGGGACGCCAAGGGCCGTCCCATCGTCAATCCGGCGACCAAGGCAACCAAGTCGGGCAATGTGGTGTTTCCGGCGACTGGCGGCACCAATTTCCAGGCGCCGTCCTATGACGAAAAGACCGGCCTGTTCTTCCTGGAATATGTTTCAAGCCAGGGCTTTGCCATCGCCTCGCCGGGACCGTTCGAGCAGGGCAAACTCTACCTGAACCGCGGCACGGGCGCTCCGCCCCCGGGTCCGCAGCCGGAACAGGGTGTGGAAGCCATCGACGCCAAGACGGGCAATGTGGTTTGGAAGTTCCCGCTCAGCCGCGTGTCGCTGTCGGCAGGCGTTATGGCGACCAAGGGTGGGGTGCTGTTCGTGGCCGGCGCCGAAGGCCAGATGATCGCGCTGGAATCCAAGACCGGCAAGCTGCTCTGGCACACACGGCTCAGCAGCGCGATCAGCGCTTCGCCCGTCGGTTATTCCGTGGGCGGCAAGCAGTTCGTCGCCGTCGTTGCCGGCAATGTGGCCTATGGGTTCTCGCTGCCGGAGTGATCCGGTGGTGAGAGTTCAGGTTTTGACGAACGCGGCTCCGGCCGCGTCGAGCCGGCCGTCCGGCGTGATCTGAAGCCTGTCGACGACGAGATCCAGAACCGCGGCGCGGCCCGACGCCTGGGCGCGGGCGAATGCCGACGCGAAATCCTCCGTGCGTTCGACCCGCTCGCCATAGGCGCCGAAGGATTGCGCCAGTTTGACAAAATCCGTGGCGGCGATGTCGGTGCCGATAGGGCGATCGGGATAGTGGCGTGCCTGATGCATCCGGATGGTGCCGTAGAGGCCGTTGTTGACGACCAGCACGATGATGGGGGCGCCGAACTGGATCGCGGTGGACAGCTCCTGCGGATACATCAGGAAGCAACCATCGCCCGCGAAACATACGGCGGTCCGTTCCGGATGGCGGATCTTCGCGGCAATGGCGGCAGGCAGGCCGTATCCCATCGCGCCGCTGACGGGCGCCAGTTGCGTATGGGCCTGGCGATAGCGATAAAAACGGTGAACCCAGACGGTGTAGTTGCCTGCGCCGTTGGTGATGATGGAATCCGGGGGCAGGGTGTCCGACAGGAACGACACGACCTTCGCCATGTCCACGCCGGTTGGACTGGGCTTTGCCGGTCCGCGTGTGAACGCTTCGAAATCGCGGCGCGCTTGCTCCCGCTCTGCTTTCCACGGAATGGACGCGGGCGGTTCGAGGTGTTGCAGCGCTTTCACGAAGTTTCGCGGTGATGCGCAGATGGCCAGGTCGGCGTGATAGACCCGCCCCAGCTCGTTCGCATCGGCATGGACATGGATCAGCCTTTGTTTGGGACGCGGCGCGGTCAGAAGCGAATAGCCGCCCGTGGTAGGTTCGTTGATCCGGCAGCCGGCCGCCAGAATGAGATCGGCGTTTTTGATCCGCGCCGCCAGCTTGGCGTCTATGCCCAGACCGACATGACCGGCATAGTTGGGATGATTGTTGTCGAACAGGTCCTGGCGGCGGAACGATGCCGCGACAGGCAGATCCCAATTGGCCATCACGTCCTGAAAGGCGGCGCAATCCTCGGCGCTCCAGCCCGAACCGCCGATCATCACGACGGGTTGGCGCGCCTTGCGCAATTCCGCGTCCAGCGCTTCCATGTCCGCTGCTGCCGGAGCGCTTTGTGCGTTCTTGCTGCGGCCGATGGTGGCCGGCGCGGCTTTCGACGCGACTTTGGCAACAAGAACATCTTCGGGCAGCGACAGCACAACGGGGCCGGGCCGGCCCGACGTGGCAATGGCAAAGGCGCGCGCGATATATTCCGCGGTGCGTTCCGGCTCGCTGATTTCGGCGACCCATTTGGCGATGCCGCCGAACATTTTCTCATAGTCGATTTCCTGCCAGGCTTCGCGGCCATGATGGGCGCGCGGCACCTGGCCGATCAGCAGGATCATCGGCGTGGAATCCTGGGATGCGGTATGCACGCCGATGGAGGCGTGGGTGGCGCCCGGGCCGCGGGTGACGATGCATATGCCCGGCCGTCCGGTGAGCTTGCCGTCCGCTTCCGCCATGTTGGCGGCGGCGCCTTCGTGCCTGCAGCAGATGAACTTTATGTCCGGCGTTTCATAAAGTGCGTCGAGGATTTCCAGATAGCTTTCCCCCGGAACGCCGAAAATCGTTTCGACACCTTGTGCATGCAGACACGCGACCAAAGTCCGGCCGGCGCTCGTCACATCGCTTTCCTGCGTGTTGGCATTGGGCGCGCCGGTCATCACCATCTCCAAAAAAAATCAATGTAGTTTGTCCGGGCGGGCGCGCTTCAATTCAATGAACGCCCCGGCGCATTCGTTGTAACTCACCCCTTTTGCGTGTTGCAAGTGCGTGTACCTGATCTGTTCTTTTTGGCAAGTTGACGGGCGCAGATTGGAATTGGTGCCGAAGTTGCACACTGCCGTCCGGTCGGTCCGTACCCGGACGGTCGCGCTTCTGGCCGATCACTTTCCAAGCCGACGCGACTATTTTGCTTCACTGTGTTCGGTGTGTGGACTGCATGAAAAGTCGCCAGGAAAATTTTCCGTGCAAGCGGTGGGCGTTCTTGCCGCATCGCATCTTGCGCCATGACGTCGCCGTGGCGGCGGCATCGGTTGCGCCGAACGGCGATCGCGCTAATATCCCGCGCGTCTCGAAGCAGGGGTGATTATGCAAAAGTCCTCGACCGGTTTGCGCGTGCTCATGAGGCTGGCGCTTTGTGTTTCCACGGTTGCGCTGTTCAGTTTGAGCGCCAGTGGCCAGGGGGAACGCCTGCAGACCGCTGCGGCGCCGGCGCCGGAAACCATCACGGCCAAGCCGGTCACCGCCAACGTCACGGTCACCGACGCGCAGATGCTGGCCGCGGACAAGGACCAGGACAATTGGCTGCTGCATGGCCGCAATTATGAGAGCCAGGCTTTCTCGCCGCTGACGCAGATCACCACTGCCAATGTCGGCAAGCTCAAGCCGGTTGCGATCATCCAGACCGGTATCGTGCAATCGTTCGAGAACACGCCAATCGAGGTGAACGGCATCCTCTATCTGGTCACGGCGCAGAATCATGTGCAGGCCTATGATGCCGTGACGGGCGAGACGCTGTGGGCCTACAACCCCACGCTGGACGCCAGCGACTCGATCTGCTGCGGCCCCCAGGCCAAGGGCGTGGCGGTGGCTTACGGCAAGGTGTTCGTGCCGCGCCTGGACGGCAAGGTCGTGGCGCTGGATGCCAAGACCGGCGCCGTGGTGTGGACGGCCAACCAGGCCGACATCCTGCCCGAGCCGACGCATTATTATACCTTCACCTCCGCGCCGCAGGTCTATGACGGCATGGTCATCCTCGGCAATGCCGGCTCGGAATATCCCACGCGCGGCTTCGTTGAGGCGCTGTCGGCGACGGACGGAAAACTTTTGTGGCGCTTCAACACCACGGCTGCGCCGGGCGAGCCAGGCGGCGACACCTGGAGCGGCGACTCCTGGAAACGCGGCGGCGGCTCGGTGTGGAATACGCCCGCCATCGACGTGAAGAACGGCCTGGCGCTGTTCGCGGTCGCCAATCCCAACCCCGATTACCAGGGCGAGGAACGTCTGGGCAGCAACGCCTATACCGACTCCATCGTCGCCATTGATGTGCATACCGGAAAGTTCAAATGGTATTACCAGGAAGTTCCGCACGATCTTTGGGACTATGATGCGGTCTCTCCGGTGGTGCTGTTCGATGCCAAGATCAACGGCAAGACCGTTCCGGCGGCAGCCGAAGCCGGCAAGGTCGGCAATGTCTATATTCTCAACCGGCTGACCGGCGAGCTGCTTCACAAAACGGCCTTTGTGAAGCAGAGCGACAACATGTTCCAGACACCTGGTCCGGATCCGATCCTGCGCTATCCTGGCATCAACGGCGGAAGTCTGTGGTCGCCGCCGTCTTTCTCGCCGGTTACTCGCAATATCTATCTGATGGGCGTCAACCAGGCCTATTCCATCCAGACCCGGCCTTTGCCGCCGCTCGTTCCCGGGCAGCCGACGAACGGACAGCGCACCGGCGGCGGACAGCGGGCGGAAATCACGCCCTTCCCGCCGGCCGGCAATCTCAGCGCCATCAATGTCGATACCGGCAAGATTGCCTGGCAGGTTGACACCAAATATCCCATGTATGGCGGTATCCTGACCACGGCCAGCAACGTGCTGATCACCGGCGAGATGACGGGCGATGTCGATGCCTTCGATGCGCGCACAGGCAAAAAGCTTTGGCATTATTACCTGGGCGCCGGCGTGTGCACGCCGCCCATCACCTATCGGGTCAAGGGCGTCCAGTATGTCGCAGTGGGTGCGTCAGGCTGCTTCCTGGGGCGCCAGTTCATGAGCGCCGCCGGTCGCCAGCAATATGGCGATACGGTCGCGATCTTCGCGCTGCCCGGGAAATAGGCTGGCGACAGACTGGCCGCGTGTGGTCATATGTCGGGATGGGATCGGGCCGGTCGCTTGTAAGGTGCCGGCCTGTCTGCCCGATCTGTACGCAGTTGCAGCATCGCCGATAGGGCAAAATCCCTATGGCTTTTTCCCGGCCGCCCGGATGTAATTGAACAATGGGACGCAATGCACACGCCGAACGCGGCGCTTTTGGCTTTGCATCCCTGTAATGTTCATGAAATGCATAGTGAAAGTTCGCCGCCAGAGCGAATGTCAGAGACGGGTGAGGAATAGGAATGCGCAGATCGCGGATCATTGCGACCGGTTGCCGGCATGGCAGCCTGGGTTGTCGCGGTTGATCGCCATGCCCAACTCCGTCATCCGCATGTCAGCCTGGCTCCCATTTGTGGCGGCGAGAGGGGCGGTCCCTGCGCCAAAACACCCATTCAACGAAGGACGGAAAAAATGAAACGGCTTATGCTTTCATTGCTGGCGGCCTGCGCGATCGCGCAACCGGCGTTTGCGGAAAATTTCTTCGTCTATGTGGGCAGCTACACGGATGCGCCGTCCACGTCCAAGGGCATCTATGCGGCGCGCTTCGACAGCACCAAGGCGACGCTGGAGCCGATGGGCCTGGCGGCGGAAACCATCAATCCGGCTTATCTCACCGGGACCAAGGACGGCCGCTTCCTCTATGCGGTGAATTGGCAAACCCCGCGGCTGAAATCCCAACTGCTCGATACCGTGACCGCCTACAAGGTCGATCAGAAGACCGGCAAGCTCACATTGCTGAATGTCGTCACCGCCGATGGCGCTTTGCCCAACGAAGCCATGGTCGATCCGTCAGGCCGGGTGCTGATTACCGCAAATTATGGTTCAGGTGTGCGTGACGGCCACAATGCCGGCATGTCGGCGATGAAAATTCTGCCCGATGGCAAACTGTCCGATCCCTTCTATGTCGATATTCATCCCAATGAACCCATCGCCACCCCGCCGGCAGGACGCGGCGGCCGTGGCGGCGACCCGCTGGCCAATTTCGGCGCCCATACGCATGGCATCGCCTTCAGCAAGGACGACAAATATGTGTTCATCGCCGATCTGGGTCTGGACCGGCTCTATACCTATGCGTTGGATGCGGCCAAGCCGTCATTGAAGCAACTCAGCTTCATCAAGATCGAGCCCAATGCCGGTCCGCGCCGCCTGACCGTCAGCCCCGACGGGCATTTCCTCTATTGCAACAACCAGGACAACGCCAAGGTCGGTGTTTACAAGATCGGCGCCGATGGCGCCCTGACCCAGATTCAGGAGCAGCCCACCCTGGCGCCCGGCGTCGATGGCCGTGGCGGCACCGCTGAAATCTCCTTCGATAAGAACGGCAATCACCTCTATGTCTCCAATCGCGGCGACAGCACCATCGCCGTTTATAACGTCGACAAGAAAAGTGGATTTTTGACTCCGGTGGAATGGATTCCGGCCCAGGGCAAATCGCCCCGCAACCTGACGCGCGATCCCACCGGCGATTATCTTTTTGTTGCCAACCAGGCCTCCGACGACATGGCGGTGTTCAAGATCAATTCCGCCAATGGCCATCTCGACTTCACCGGCGCCAAGATGAGCGTCTCCCAGGCCGCCGGCATGTTCATTGTGAGGGCGAAGTAAGATGCTTGCTGGTTGGAAACACACAACCGTGTTCCTGGGGACTGCCGGGCTCGCCCTCGCGCTGTTCGCTGCGCCCGGGTATGCTCAGGACAAGCAGACGGTCTGGAAGTTCGACAATCTGGACAGCATTGCCGGCTTCAAGACGACCGCGGAAGGCCATCCCAAGGTTATCACCACCGCCGATGGCGGCAAGGCAATCGAGTTCAACGGCGTGGATGACGCGATCTGGGTCGAGAACGATCCGGTCGCGGGCTACAAGACCTTCACGATCGAGGCCATTTTCCGTCCTGATGGCGGCGAGCCGGCGCAGCGCTGGTTCCACATCGCCACCATCGATCCGAAAACCGGGCAGGCCGCGCTTCCCACCGGCACCGCTGATCCCAATCCGCGCTTTACGTTCGAATTGCGCGTCTCCAATCACGACCAATGGTATCTGGACTCCTTCACGCATGGCTGCCCTGCAGACCTCATCGTCTGCGCCAGTCCCGTCGGCTACAACAGCGCCTTGATGGAGCCGACGGCAAAGCATCCCATTGGCCATTGGTATTCGGTGGCGCAGACTTTTGACGGCAAGATGTACCGCTCCTACGTCAACGGCGTGCTGCAGAAGGAAGTGCCGCTCAACTTCCTGCCGCAAGGCGTGGGCCGCACGGCGATCGGCGCGCGCATGAACCGCGAGGGCGGCTATTTCCGCGGCGCGGTGATGCAGGCGCGGTTTACGTCCTCGGCGCTCACGCCCGATCAATTCCTGAAGGTGCCGGCCGCTCTGGATGCGCCTGATCCGCCGCCGGCGCCGCGTGGCGGCGGCCGTGGGCCCGCACCGGCGCCGCAGCCCTGAAGCCCTTCGTATCCTGCCTTTAAGGGGAAGCATGATCGATGGCATGGCCGCGCGGTTCCTCGGCAAAATTGTTGCCGGCAATGGCCGCGATCAACGCTCTCTGTCGATTTTGACATATCGAACAATTCAATTTTCAAGGAATGCCATGACCAAGCGAGCAACCATTTTCCTGGCCTTGATCCTGACTTTGTGCGGCTCGGCTGCGTTCGCGCAGGACGAGCAGGCCGCGCCCCGCCGCGGCGGCCGCCAGGCCCAGACCAATCCGCATATCGTTTCGCCGTCGGCCACGCCGAACCTGCAGCCGCCCAACGCTCCGCAATTGCCGTATCACTTTGTCGACGGCCCCGTGGCGCCGAATGGCGAGAAGTTCGGCAACGTGTCCGGCGTCGCCCTGACGGCACAAGGCCATCTGCTGACCTTCAACCGCAATCCCGCGATCATGATGAACGAGTATGATCAGAACGGGAAATTCCTGCGAACCTTCAACCCCAACATCGCCATCA
>Ga0306922_10004534_pt1 | contig 13153 bp, 7 predicted proteins | sample sta12Cox44000082_FD_203758 | JGI IMG/M metagenome (GOLD analysis project Ga0306922, IMG submission 203758) | Lab enrichment of tropical soil microbial communities from Luquillo Experimental Forest, Puerto Rico - statoxic.12C.oxic.44.000.082 (v2)... | ecosystem: Environmental > Terrestrial > Soil... | reverse complement strand
CGGAAATCTTCAGCGTTTGGTTGGAGGCCAGCGCTTCTTTTTCGAGCGCATTCAGCTCGTCGTCGTTGAAAACGGCCCACCACTCGCCTTTGCCCAGCGCGTCTTTGGGAGCGCTTTCGCGCCACGGCTCCGCGACATCCCAATGCGCGGCTTGAGGCGCGCTGGCGCGGCGGTAGTTCGGCCCAACGGTGCATCCGGCCAGCACCGTCGCCGCAATCAAGCTCAAAACGGCAAGACTTCGGGAAGTCTTCACTTACCAGGTTCCTTGGAGCTGCTCGCGTTGCCGCTCTGCGGGTTCGCTGGGGTATTGCCGTTCTGCCCCGGCGCGCCGACCGGAGCCACCGGAACCTTGATGCTGGTTTCCTTCACATTCACTTGCTGGTTGTCCTCGAGCGAATCCGCGGGATTGACAACAATCCAGTCGCTCGGCGTAAGTCCCTGCAGCACTTCGAGCGAAGTGCCGAAATCGCGCCCGATGGTCAAAGCCTGCAACCGCGTCTTATGATTCTGGTCGATCACCACGGCCCGCAGCCCTTCCGAGCGGAAAAGCAGCGCATTCACCGGAACCTGCACGCGCGTACCCGCGATCTTTACGTTCAGGTGCACCTGCGCATAACCGCCCGGCAACAGCTCGCCGCTCTTGTTCGGCACGTCCACTTCGGTTAGCAGCGTTCGCGTGGCGGGATCAATCGCTTCTGCCGTACGCACCACCTGGCCTTGAAACTTCCGGCCGGGAAATTGTGTGAGCTCGAGATAGGCTGCCAGGCCGGGGTGAATCGAAGGAGCCGCGCTTTCCGGCACGTTCACATACACGCGAATGGGATCGGTCTGCGCCAAAAAGAAAAGCTGCTGCGTAGCGCCGCCGTTCCCGGCGTTGATCAGCGTCCCGATGTCCACGTTGCGCCGCGTGATCACGCCGCTGAACGGAGCATAAATGTGCTTGAACGACTCCAGCTCCTCCAGCCGCTTCACGTTGGCCGCGGCCGAAGCCTGCGCCGCCTGCTTGGCAGCATAGTCTCCGGCCGCGTTGTCCACTTCCTGCTTGGAAACGCCGTCGGTCTTCATCAGCTCTTCATAGCGCGTGGCCGTAATACGCGAAAGATTGCAATTGGCTTTAGCTGTTTCCAGGTCGGCCTTGGCCTGCACCAGTTGCTGATCCACTTCCGGTGCGTCAATCTGCGCAAGCAGTTCGCCTTGCCGTACGCGCGACCCGATGTCGCGGTACCACTTCAACAGATAACCGTTGGTGCGCGCATAAATCGGCGATTCCACGTAGGCCTGCAAGGTGCCCGGTAGTACCAGCCCCTCTTCGGCCGGCTCGATTGCCGGGTGGATGACGGCGACCGTCGGAATCGCCAGCGCTTCGGTCTCCTTCGCCAGCGCCGCATACTGCGACCGGCGCTGCAGCAGTGTGAACGCCCCGACCACCACCAGCACCAGGGCCGCAAAAATCAGCGACGGGAAAAGCTTGCTTTTCCGGGGTGCGGTCTGACTCTCTGGTTCCCATGCCATGGCTTCTTTGCCTTTCGCTCCTAGAAAACTCTTCGCGTTTTCGAATGCCTAGGTCAACGCGCGCTGCCGCCGCCGTTCGAGCCGCCCGTGGATGATCGAAAACACGCAGGGCACAAAGAACAGTGTGGCGAAGGTCGCAAACAGCAGTCCGCCGATCACGGCGCGCCCGAGCGGCGCATTCTGTTCGCCGCCTTCTCCAAGCCCAATCGCCATCGGCACCATGCCGATGATCATTGCCAGCGCCGTCATGATCACCGGCCGGATGCGAACAAAGCCCGCTTCGACTGCCGCTTCGCGTGCATTCTTGCCTTCCGCCATCTGCTCGCGCGCAAACGATACCATCAAAATACTGTTCGCCGTGGCGACACCCATGCACATAATAGCCCCGGTCAGCGACGGAACGCTCAACGTTGTATGCGTGATCAGAAGCATCCAGCAGATCCCGGCCAGCGCTCCCGGCAGCGCCGTAATGATAATGAAAGGATCGAGCCAAGACTGGAAGTTCACCACGATCAGCAAGTACGCCAGCAGAATCGCGCCAGCCAGTCCGATACCCAGACCAATAAAGGAAGTCCGCATCGTCTGCACTTGCCCGCGCACCACCATATGGCTCCCGCGCGGCAACTCCTTTTCCATGCTTTTTACCTGCTTGAACACCTCGTCCGACACGGCTCCCAGGTCCCGGCCGTCGACCGAAGCATACACGTTGACCATGGGCACCGACTTGTAGTGCGAAACCACCGCCGGCCGCGCGGTGGTGTTCGTGGTGACCAGGTTCGCCAGAATCTGCGGAGAAGCGGCGGCGGGCGCCGTCACCGGCGTATTCTGCAGTGCCTGGTAGCTATCCACGCGGTACTGCGGCGTTTGCACCGCGATGTTGTAGTTGATTCCGTTGCGGGGGTCGAGCCAGAAGGTGGGCGCCGTCTGGAAACTCGAACTCAGGGAAACCAGCACGTTTTGCGCAACATCGCGGGCCTGCAGCCCCACCGACTGCACGCGCGTCCGGTCAATGTTCATGAACAGCGTCGGCGCGTCGTAGGCCTGTTGCACGTGCACGTCCACCGCGCCGGGAATGTGTTTCATCTGCGCGGCCAGTTTCTGCGCCACGGCAAAATTTCCTTGCTGGTCTGCGCCGGTAATCGCCACATCAATCGGCGCTGGCGTCCCGAAGTTCAAGATTTGCGTGACGATGTCCGCCGGCTGGAAGAAAAACTGTACTCCGGGAAACCTGAGCGGCAGCTCTTCGCGCAGCTCCTTAATGTACGTAGCGGTTGGTCTCCCGCGTTCCTGCTTCAACTGCACCAGGATTTCCGCGTCCGACGTCCCGAATGTCCCCGAGTTGCTATAACTCAAATTGATGCCGCTATACGGCACGCCAATGTTGTCCAGAACCGTGAGCAAGTCTTTTTTCGGGATGGTCTGCGCGATCGCCTGATTCACCTGATCCGCCAGCCGCGCCGTCTCCTCGATTCGCAAGCCCGTGCGCGCCCGCATGTGCAGGCGAATCTGGCCGGCGTCCACCGACGGAAAGAAATCGCGGCCCAATACGAAGGTCAGACAGGTGGACAACCCGCAAAAAGCGAGAAAGCCTGCGGCAAATAATTTTGGCTTATCGAGCGCATAGCCCAGCGCATTGCGATAGTGCTCGCGCAATCCTTCAAAAATGCGTTCGAATGCCTGCTGGTACCGCCGGAAAAAGCCCTGCTGCTCTCCTTCATGTTCCTCGGCGTGATACTCGTCCTCCGCGCTCAGCAAATACATCGCCAGCGTCGGCACAATCGTGCGCGACCACATGTACGAGGCGAGCATCGCGAAAGTCACCGCTTCCGCCAACGGCACGAAGAGGAACTTCGCCACGCCGGAGAGGAAAAACATCGGAATAAACACGATGCAGATGCAAAGCGTCGAAACGAAGGCCGGCACCGCAATCTGCTGCGCGCCGTCCAGAATCGCCTGCACCGTCTCTTTGCCCATGGCCAGGTTGCGGTTGATGTTTTCAATCTCTACCGTGGCGTCGTCGACCAGGATGCCGACAGCCAGCGCCAGCCCGCCCAAGGTCATGATGTTGATGGTCTCGCCGAGCGCGCTCAGCAGCAGGATGCTCACCAGGATCGACAGCGGAATCGAAACCGCGATGATCAGGGTGCTCTTCCAGTTGCCCAGGAACAACAGAATCATCACCGCCGTCAGAATTGCCGCAATCAGCGCCTCGCGCAGCACTCCTTCGATTGAAGCGCGCACGAACAGCGACTGGTCGAATAGCTGGTTGAGCTTCAGCCCTTCCGGAAACGAAGATTCGTTGTACTTCAGCATCGCCTTCAGGTTATCCACGATCTGAAGCGTGGATGCGTTTCCGGTCTTATAGATGCTCATCAGCACGCCGCGCTGGCCATTGGCGAGTACGACGTTGGTCTGCGGGGAAAACCCATCGCGTACGTGGGCCACGTCCCTCATGTAGATCGTGGCGCCATTCTGGGTTTTTACCGGTAGATCGTTCAGCTCGCTCACGGTCTTCGGGCTGCCGTTCATCTCCACCGTGTATTCAAGCGAGCCGAGCTTGGCCGTGCCCGTCGGCAGGATCAGATTTTGCGCCGCCACCGCATTCACGATGTCCACCGCCGACAATCCCTTGGATTGCAAAGCCGTAGGATCGGTGTCCACCGAAACCAGCCGCTGCTTGCCGCCATAAGGAAACGGTGTCGCGGCGCCCGGAATTGACGCCAGCTGGGTACGGATAAAGTTGTTGCCGAAGTCGAAAAGTTGCTGCTCGCTCAGAATGTCGCTCGTCAAGCCCAGCTGAATCACCGGAACCGTCGAGGCCGAATAGATAATGACCAGCGGAGGCGTGGTGCCCGGCGGCAAAAACCGCAAAAAGGTCTGCGAAATCGCCGCGGTTTGCGCCAGCGCGGTTTGAATGTTCGCGTTCGGCTGGAAATAGACCTTGATGACCGCGATGCCGTTGAGCGATTGCGATTCCGTGTGCTCTACGTCGTTTACCAGCGTGGCGATGCCGCGCTCCACGTTGCCGGTGATGCGCTGCTCCATTTCCTGCGGCTGCAAGCCGGTGAAGGTCCACACCAGGCTGATCACGGGAATATTGATTTCCGGGAAGATGTCGGTAGGCGTGCGCAAGACAACCAGCGGCGTCAGAAGCACGATCACCAGCGCCATCACGATAAACGTATAGGGACGTTGCAGCGCTAGACGGACGATCCACATACGGTTATTCGTTTCCTTCAGTCGGGAAAGAGCGCGGGTCCCGGACCTGCCGATGGCGGCTTGAATGGAATCTTCTAATTAGACCGTCTGAAGCCAATTTTGGTTACGCGGCAGTGCTCTTCCGTCCCCGCTAGCCGCTCGGGCCGCCTCGATACGATACATCTCCGCCGTGTTTGTTGGAATAAGCGCGCCTTTTCGCGGGGCCTAAGCGGATTTGCGCCTGTGGCGCGGCGGCCCCACGCCAATTTGGACTGCAAAACGCGTTAGCGCTAACGCTCCGTCCGGGCTATTTGTGGGTCATCGTGAACACGCCGTCCCAATGCGCGGGCGGCTCGTCGAACAGATATTCCTGGCAGCGCTTCCAGTAGGCGCGAGCCGGACCGTCTTCCGTCCAGCGGTCAATAATGGACTGGAATGCGGCTTGAGCCTCCTCCCAGCGCCGCTGCTGGTACAGCCTCCGCGCGTCTTTAAAGACGTCGAGCAGCATCTCGCTCTCCGGAGTCACGGTGGCCGCTTCGCCAACCAGTTCGTAAATCACCACCGGCTCGTTTTTGCCCTTCACGCGAATCAAATCCAGTTCGCGAAACACCAATCCCGCGTCTTTGGCGGCGGCATAGGTGGTCTCATTGGCGAGAATGTGCGTGCCGTAGTCCTTGTTGAGTCCTTCTAGGCGCGACGAAAGATTCACCGAATCCCCGAGCGCCGTGTAGCCCTTGTGCTGCGCCGAGCCCATGTTCCCGACGCTGGCCACGCCGGTATTCAGGCCGATGCCGATGTCGAGCTCCGGCTTCCCGGCCGCTTTCCATTCCTTCTGTAACTCCCGCACCCGCGCCATCATGGCCAGTGCCGCGCGGCACGCCAGGACGGCGTTGTCCGGATCCTCGATCGGTGCTCCCCAGAACGCCATCACCGCGTCGCCGATGTATTTGTCGAGCGTGCCTCGCCGCTCGAACACGATCTTGGTCATGTCGGAAAGATACTGGTTCAGGAAAAGCGCCAGATCCTGAGCATCCAGCTTCTCCGAAATGGTGGTGAACCCGCGAATGTCGCTGAACATCACGGTAATGTTGGTCTTGCGGGGTTCCACCAGTTGCGGGTTGATGAGAAGCCGTCGCACCACTTCCGGACTCACAAATTGACTGAACGCCGCGCGCACCCGCCGCTTCTCCTTCTCTTCCACCAGCGCGCGGTAGAGCGAAACCAGAATGACATTGGAAGTCAGGGTCAGCGCCGGCATGGTAAAGTTCAGCCACCATCCTTTTAAAAACGCGAAATAGTCGATGGCGATCAGCAAAGCCAGCACGCCAAACCCGAACCACATCCAGCGCGGCGAAACCAGCGCCAGCCAAATTCCGAAAGGAATGCCAAAGAACAAGATCAGCAGGAAGTCCCACAGCGACTGCTTGGCCCCGCGCTTCAGAAAATTGTGGTTCAGAATGTCATCGATCACGTTGGCGTGAATTTCCACGCCGGGATAGTCAAGGTTTCCGAACGGCGTCGTCCGCAAATCGCCGATTCCCGTCGCGGTGGCCCCGATCAGTACGATCTTGCCTCGGAAGCTCTCGGGCTTGACTTTCCCTTCGATGACATCGGCCATCGAATAGTGCTGATAGGTATAGCTCGGCCCGTGGTAGTTGACGTACACGCGCCCGAGCTGGTCGGTATGGACGCTGGCCGCCTCGCCAAACAGAATCCGCGCCGCGCCAACCTGGCCGAACTCCAGGATCACCTGCTCATTCGGCAAGCCCAGAAACGCCCGAATGGCCTGCACCTCGAGCGACGGGTAGATGTCCCACTCCGCAAGATCCTTCGACCGCCCGTAGGGAATAATCAGATTGGAGCGGCGGATGACACCGTCATCGTCCGCATACACGTTGAAAAAACCCGTTGAGGATGTCTCCGCGGACAGCGCGCTTGTGAGCTCGGCGAGGTTTGCTTCCGTTCCTCTCGGCAGCAGCCGGTCCGGCCGGAAATTCTCCATGAGCGTAAGTCGATCGGCTTTTCCGGTCGCCGGATTGAGCGGCCGCACGCTCGGAAAGGAATAGAAAGCGATCTGGTTCGCGTACTCATCGAGTGTTTTGTCGTCCATTCCGTGCATGTCGGCTTCGGTGTAGAGGAAGAAATTCCCCAGGACCACGGCGCCAAACTCTTGAATGGACTTCGCGAACTGTTTGTCCGCGTCGTACTCGCCGATCCTCCGTCGCAGCTCTTTCCTGAGCTTCGCGTCGGCCGGCTCGCCCTGCTTCTGTTGCTTTTCCATATCGCCCAGCAGCGCCCGCAGCGGCGCCGCGGTTTGGTCCGGTTTGCTGAAGGTGATGTCGAATGCCGCGACCTTGGCGTTGCCCTGGCGCAGCGCATCGAGCAGGTGCGCGAAGTGCACCCGCGAAAAGGGCCACTTGCCCAGGACTTCCTGGGTGTGTTGATCGATATCCACGATGACGATGCGGGAATCGACCGGCGTTGCGCTCGTCGGCCGGTAGGCAAACCGCATGTCCAGCGAAGAATTCTCGAGCCGCTGCAGGAAGCCCAGTATGGGTCTGGTGCTTTCTCCGAAGAAGGAGAAGAAGTACACCAGCAGCGCCAGGCAGGTGATCCCCAGGCTGACCAGAAACGATACCCGGTGCTGCCACCACTTGAGCAGCAGCTCATACACGCCAAACCCGCGCCCTCGGAACCACTTCAGCGTCGCATCAGCCATTTCGATTCGGCACTTCGCAGGAGTGGAAGGCCCCGCATGGCAGGCTTCCTTTGATTTTTTCCGCTATTGATAGCCCGTAATGACTACGCTTCACTGGTCCGCAGGTCCGCCAGCTGCCACCAGACATGGTGCCTTGTTGTCCGTCGCAATTCGGTGCCAGTAAGCCCTGTCCTCGCCACTCTCTTTCGCTTTCTTCCCGTTTCGTCGGAGCTACGGCGGCTTGCGCCGTACGCTTACTCGCGGACAATGAAGTTCACGCGGATCCCCGCCACTTCAATCAGATCGCCGTCGTTCAATTTCGTCGGCCCGCCGATCGCTACTCCGTTCACGGCGGGAATCTGCGCGCCCGACCCCACGTAGTACCCGTCGTCGCGTTGGTTGATCTGCGCGGCCATGGCCGGCTTGAACCAGCCCTTCAGCTTGATGGTTGCCAGCGCCGATTTGCCGATGGTTGTCAGCCTGTTGGTCAGGATGTATTCCTTGGCGTCGGTCTTTCCGGAAAGCACCACAATCGTCGGCACCTTGATCCGGTCGGAAGCAAACTGCGTCCTCTCACCCATCGCGGCGGCCTGTTGCAGCATCTCGCGGCGCACCTTGGTGTCCAGCACCATGGTCTCGTTGATCATCGGCGCTGACGCCTTCTTCGGCGATTGATAGGGCAGCGGCGCATCGGCAATGGCATCCACCTTGATGTGGTGTTTGCCGACCCAGATCGAGTCCCCGTCGTGCAGGGTAGCCCGCTCGACGCGCAGATCGTTCACGAACGTGCCGTTCAAGCTGCCGCGGTCTTCGACCACCAGCCGCCCGGACTCGAAGTACACGCGCGCGTGATCGTTCGACACGGCCAGGTTGTCCACCACCAGGTCGTTGTCCGGCGAACGCCCGATGCGCACCGGCTTGGTGCCGATCGGCACCTCTTTCACCAGCTTGTTCTCAAACATCAGCGACAGTTTCGCCATTTCAATGCCCTCCGGCGGTGCCGTTCCCGCCCACGGATTTGTTCGTCCCGCGGCGCAACCAGGAAAACCAGCCCTTCGCTTCGGGCTTCACGGAAACCACGATGGTGGTCACGTTGTCCACGCCGCCGCCTTCATTCGCCAGCTTGATCAGCTTCTCCGAGGCTTTTTGCGGATCGGGCTCGGACTGCAGCGCCCCGGCGATCTCGGGCTCGGTCACCATGCGCGTCAGCCCATCCGAGCACAGCAGCAGCACATCGTTAGGAAACAGACCCACCTGTTCGATGTCCACTTCCACTTCCGGCTGCGTCCCCAGGGCGCGCAGCAGGACGTTCTGCATGGTGCTGGACTCGGCTTCGCTCGCGGTCAAAATCCCGCGCCGCACCTGCTCCGCCACCAACGAATGATCGCTTGTCAACTGCTGCAGCACGCCGGTGCGCAGCAGATACACGCGGCTGTCCCCGACGTGCGCGACGCTCAAATTCATGCCGTCAATCCAGGCCGCGGTCATGGTGGCACCCATGCCGCGCTGCTCCGAGTTCTGCGCTGCCGAGGCGAACACCTTCTCGTTTGCGAGATGCACCGCACTGGCCAGCCGTCGGCTTTTTTCCGATAGCCCTGGTTTCGCTTCTCCCCGCAGCGGTGCGCTGGGGTTTTCCTGGCCTTCCAGGCAATGCTTTACCACCGTCTCCACGGCCAGAGAACTCGCCACCTCGCCATGCGCCTCACCGCCCATGCCATCGGCCAACACGAACAGGTTCAGCGCCGCCACGACCTGGTAGCTGTCTTCGTTGTTGGTGCGCACCATCCCTACGTCGGTGGCGCCGCCGCTGACGATCTGCAAGGCCTCTCCCCGGTGCGCGAACGCAGACAACCGCACTCGCGCCCCTACGGGCTGTCAATATTTCACGCTAACAGTTCGCCCACCCCCCGCGAAAGCCGCTGCGACCTACTGATTACTCACTACTTGGCCACAGGCCCGCGCCGCGGCGCGCGGACTGGTTCAGAGTGAAGAACGGCGTCCCGGGCGCTCGTAGACCCCCGCCGCGCTGGCTCGATCGTCCGTTCTCTCCTACAATGCCGCGGTACTATAGAGACGAAGATGGCTTCGCTCCGCCCCAGCCCCGGCCGATTGGCGATGCTGCTCAGCACAGCGGTCCTTTGGCCGTGCTTTGCCCATTCGCAACAGCCGCCGCCTGCAAAGAACGCGCGAATCCTTCTGCTTCCGCGCAAGATGATCTCAGGCGACCGCACCACGCTGGCGGTTCTCGATTTCGCCGGACGGCTTACGCCGAATGTCACCGTGGCTTTTTCAAACGGCGACCGGGTCACCACCAACTCCACCGGCCGCGCCACCTTTGTGGCCCCGCTGACGCCGGGAGTTCTCTACGCGACAATTCAGGGCCGGCCGGGCCGAGTGCAAACCCTGGTCATCGCCGCTTCGCCGGCCCATAACGCCACGCAAATCGATCTCGCGCCGCACTTCGCGTCGCTCAGCGACCGCTTCGAACTGCAAGGCCACGGTTTCTGCGGCGACGCGGACCGGAATGTGGTACAGCTCAACGGGCATCCCGCGCTGGTGCTGGCGTCTTCCTCCGAATCCCTCGCAGTCCTTCCGCCGGGCGATCTCGACGCCGGCCCTGCCGAAGTCAGCGTCTCGTGCAACCAAGCCGAAGCCGGCTGGGCCAGAGTGGTATTTTTGGAGCTGGGGCTCGAAGCCGATGCCTCGAAGCTCAAGCCCGGAGAAAAGCGGACGCTTACCGTGCGCGTCACCGGCACGACGGAACGAGTCGGCCTCGAAGCGCGCAATCTTGCCCCCGAAGTTGCCGAACTGGCCGGCGGAAATCCCGCGCGGGCCACTTCTTCCGGCGGCGCCCAAAACGTCGCCGCCTTCCCGCTTACCGGACGGCAGCGCGGCAGAATTCTGGTTTCGATTCGCTTGCTACCTGGAATGGTCCGCGGTCAGCCGTAGCATTCTCTGCGGCTCTTCGGGCGTTTCGTTTGCGCCGGGGCTTGCCGGGGCGCCGGCGTCGTTCGCAGCGGGGGCAGGAAGGGGCAGCTCGCCTTGCGCTCCCGCTGATGCGTCGCCGCTCGTCAACATTCCTTCCAGGGCCAGTTCCGTGCGGTCAAGCCGCTTGCCCGCTTCCTGATAGCTGTTCTGCGCGTTCTTCAGATGGGTTCCGACTTTGTCAAACGCATCCACAAAATTCCCGAGCTGCTTTTGCAGGCCGGAGAGCCCGTTTGCAAGGCGGCGCGCATTTTCCTCAATCTGCATGCCGCGCAGCCCCATCGCGATCACGCAAAGGTGCGCGTAGAGGGTATTGGGGGAGACCGCGACGATCCGTTTTTCGCGGCAGTATTCATCCAGGGGCTGGCCCTTGCCGTCCGCAGTCTGCAACAGTTCGTAGTACACGCTCTCCGATGGAACGAACATCAGCGCCAGGTCCAGGGTGTTCTCTTCCGGCCGTATGTATTTTTTGGCGATGGAATCGGCATGGCTTTTCACCGCCGCGGCGAATATGCGCCGCGCTTCGTCGCCGTCTTTTTCGATTCTGCGAAAGGCCTCCAGCGGAAACTTGGAATCCACGGCCAGCAGTTTCCGGTCGCGCAGAAAGACCACCGCGTCCGCCGCTTCGCCGCCGGCAAAGCGGTATTGCGTGGCGTATTGCGAGGCAGGCAGGGAGTCCTCGAGCAGGCGATCGAGAGTAACCTCGCCCAGAATTCCGCGCGTTTTGGCCCCTCCTAAAACCGATTCGAGCGACTGCTGCGCGGTGCTGAGTCCCCGGCTGACTTCCTGAAATTCGCCGAGCTGTTTGTAGATTTGCTGCATCAGCGTTTGCGTGCTTTTCAGCTCCTCGCGCATGGCCGACTGGCCCTGTGCGGAAATGTCCGCCGATTTGGCCACGCCATCGGTTAAGGAACGGTTCACGGCATCAAGCCGCGTGGTCACGCTCGACGTGAGCGTGGAAATCTGTCCCGCAGCCTGCGCCTGTGCCGTCGCGACCGTTTGCACGTCGCGGCGCAGCTCGCTCATCTGCGATTCGATGCCCTGGCTCTTTTTCTGCGCGGCGAGACTCTGCAACGCCACCCATAGCACCAGCGCCAGGGCGACCAACACCGCCACAATCAGGATCCCAGACATGGCTTCTCCCCGGTAAGCACGGGAAACGGTAACTCTACTCTACCGGGTTCGGCGGCTCCGGCAAACCCGCAGAATGGAAAAGGCCCAGCAAAGAAAGGCCGCGGGGCCCGTTTCCTTGGCAGCTTTCCACCTGCGCTACCAGTGCAGCTTCAAGGCGAACTGGAACTGGCGCGCGTCGTAGGCCGCGGTCGGCTGACCGGCCACGCAGGTGGCGCCGGCGGTCGGATCGCACAGCTGGTTCACGGCCGCGATGTTGGTACGGTTTAGCATGTTGAAGCCGTCCGCGATCAGGTCCAGAGCGAGCCGCTCGCCAAGCGGGATGCGCTTCGACAAACGAATATCAATCTGGAAAAAATCCGGTCCGACGAAAGCGTTACGCCCGAGGTTTCCGATGCAGCCTGCGGGCGGCGAGAAGAAGGGAACGGTAAACGGCGTTCCCGCGTTCGTCAAGCAGACATCGGCAGGACCGAACTGAACGCCGGAAATGAACGGCGAAGTGGTGCCGCCGCTGCTGACAACCGACGGACGCGCCTGCGAAGCGCCCAAATCGAGCCGGGTGTCCCTACCGGTGATCACGTTGTAAGGCCGGCCGGAGGAGACTTCCATGAGCGGAGCGAACGTGAAACCGCTGATGAAGCGTCGCCAAGCGCTGTCGCCGCTCTGGCCTGCGCCGGTGGTGAAGACCGCGCTGGTAACCCAGCGATGACGCTGATCGTTCACGGAATTGGATCTCTCCAGGTTGGCGAAGCGGCTGTCTTGCGGTTCGAGCGTGGACTGCAGGTCGGTTCCGTTGTCGATGGAGTGCGACCAGGTGTAGCTCGAAAGCAGTTCGAAGCCTTTGGAGAAGCGCTTCTGCAGGTTGAAGGTCAGAGCGTGATACCACGAGCTGGCGTCGGATAGCTGCGCGTCGACGCTGTTGAACGGCACTGGTACGCCGAATCCGGTCGGGTAAGCGGCGGCGTGAGCGAGCGCCACCTGCGTTGCGTAGCCGCCCGGAACCGCCGCGGCGAACGACGGGTTCGGCCCGGACGGCCGGAAGAAGTTAAAAAACGCAGGCGTGCTGACAAAACCTACGGCGGCGGCGGGGTTACAGTTGGGCGCAGCAAAGCCTTGCCCGAGTGCGCCCGGAGCGATCAGGAAGATGCTTCCGCTGCCCTGATTTACGCAGGAATTCGGAGCCCCGGAGGGCACGACGACCGTCACGGGGTTGCTGACGCCGAGTCCGGAAAGCGCCGCGTTCAGTGCATTTTGCGAAAGCAGCTGGGGATCGGTCGAGTTCACATCAACCGGACGGTTTAAGTGAATCCCGCGTGTGTACTGATAGCCGAGGCTGACCTTCCAGGAATTAGAAAGCGCGCGTTCGATGGTCAGGTTCGCTTGCTGCGCGTAGCCATATTTGAAATCGGCCGCAACCGGCAGAGTGAACGGCAAGATCGGCAGCGGGAAGCCGACGGCCAGGTAATTTTGGTTGGCGAACAGGGAATTGGCAGCCAGCGGGTCAAAGCGCTGCTGGTCGGCGAGATAGGCCAGCGACAACGGCGCGAATACCGCGTCGGCCGACCCTGCGTTCAGCACACCTTGAAAAATCGAGGAGCCGTTCAAATTGGCGGGCGTATCGAGTGCGCC
>Ga0306922_10004529_pt1 | contig 13159 bp, 13 predicted proteins | sample sta12Cox44000082_FD_203758 | JGI IMG/M metagenome (GOLD analysis project Ga0306922, IMG submission 203758) | Lab enrichment of tropical soil microbial communities from Luquillo Experimental Forest, Puerto Rico - statoxic.12C.oxic.44.000.082 (v2)... | ecosystem: Environmental > Terrestrial >... | reverse complement strand
GGTTTACTTTTGGGTGTTGTCGCCCCATCCCGAAGACGCAGGCGTTGAAAGTGGGTAGAACCAAAGAAAAGTCTAATCAGGCTTCGGCTCAGGCTGACGAGGCCCGCGCTCGATCCCAGATCTCAAGTTGCAGATTCAAAACGACTTATTCCGATTCTTAAAGGTTGACCCAAAAATAAGTTACGTGGAATCAACAACATACAGAATGGAAGAGGCGACTTGCCATCACCAAGGACAACTGCTGAATGGGCGGCGCAGTCTCGGTGCCCCTGGAGCGGCTAGCCGGGCCGCCGGCCGCGATCTGGCGGGGCCGGGACGTGGTCGGCCCTACCGCTTTGAGGCACCCATCCCGGACCAAATGAGGCCAGGGCCGACTCCGGGTATCCGGCGGCGTGTGCCTGGGGCGAGACTGCGTGCGCTCACGAACAAGGCCGGAATGTGCTTTAGATTCAGCGGGATGATGCTCGCGACTCCCCTCTCGATTAAGGATTTAGACCCGCTGCGGCCAGAGCGCCAGCCCGACTCGCCCCGGCCAGCCGACTCCCGCCACGGCGCGCTCCCGCGGTTTCGTATCGCGCAAGTAAGCAACGAATGACCCCGAGCAACGCAATGGCTCAACGGACCAATCCCATACAACAGCCTTCATTGACTAGGTCGAAACCCTATGTTAGGTTTTCAAGTGTGGGCGCGGCAAAAGGAATTTAGATCATTGAGGAGGTTGGTTGGTCGGCACCCTGCTGTTGCTCTATGTGACTGAAGTCGGGCAACTGTTCGCTAACACGGGCCTAGTAGCGCGAATCGTACTCCTTCTTCTTCTTTCTTTCTCGGTCCTGTCCTGGGCAATAATCTTCAAAAAATACCGGGGTTTCAGCGCTGCCCGTCAAGAATCGGGGGAATTCCTGCGCATCTTTCGCGGCAGCAAGAAGCTCTCGGAAATCCGCTCTTCATGCCAGAACCTGAAGGCGACACCCCTGACCGAAGTCTTCATGAGCGGTTACCGGGAGATCGAAAGCCAGGCGGTGTACACGGAGAATCCGGGCAGGCCCCGCATACGTAGCTTGGAGGCGATACACCGGTCTCTGCAGATTGCCTCATCCGCCGAACTGACTCGCATGGAGCAGTGGCTGACTTGGCTAGCCACCACCGGCGGCGTCACGCCTTTCGTAGGTCTTTTCGGTACGGTGTGGGGCATTATCGATGCCTTCCAAGGGCTGGGGAGTGGCGGTGTCGCCTCTTTGCGCAGCGTCGCGCCTGGCATCTCCGAGGCACTCGTTACCACCGCCGCCGGCCTCTTTGCCGCGATCCCCGCTGTGATCGCTTACAACCATTTTGTACAGCGCGTGAAGGAATTTGGGAACTTGATGGATGATTTTGCCTTGGAGTTCCTCAACATGACGGAGAGAAACTTCACCTAGAGCATCGGAAAGTCGAAGGAGAACGTCCATTTTTGTCGACAAGCACGTGGATGGATTTACGAACTGAGAGATCACCTAACCACCTGCCGAACGCACAGTATTTGAACGAAACAGAAGCTGGAAGGCTCGATGCGCTCGCCCAGCGTGTTACGCCAATACTGAATGGCTACCTTCGTTCTACCTTGGCGCTCGAGGGCTCCGAACCTGTTTAGCCGAGCTTCGATTTTCGAGTTTCGAAAGAGAGAAGATGGCATTCACCACTCCCAAAGGACGGACTCATACCTCGCTCTCCGAAATCAACGTCACGCCCTTTGTCGACGTCGTGCTGGTTTTGCTCATCATTTTCATGGTGACCGCACCGGTGCTGGAGTCGGGGATCGAGGTTGACTTGCCCAAGACCAAAACCGTGAAAGCAATTGCCACGGAAAAAGTCGTCGTCACCATCGACAAACGCCAAACGCTGTACGTGGGAAACGATCCGGTTAACATCAACCTGCTCGGACCAACCATCCTCGGCCGGCTCAAGGGAGCGCCGGACGCCGCCGTCTTCGTACGAGCCGACCAAGCGGTTCCCTTTGGGACGTTTGCCAAGGTGGTGGATGCTCTGAAGCAGGCGAACCTAACCAACATCAATATTGTCACCGAGCCCTTATCGACGGCCGGGAAACGACAGTAGCCAGTTATGGGTGCAACGACTTTTGCGGTAACGATCGGCCACGACGACCGTTTGCGCGGGTCGCTTCTTGTTTCTGCTGGGTGCCATGTTTTGCTCGGCGCCTTGGCGCTCGCCTATACGGGGCTCAACTTAGGCTCTAGGATAGGGTGGGGCAACCCCTGGGCTGGCAGCGGCGCTCGAGTTAACGTGGTGAACTCGCTGCCAGGCATCCCACTCCCCGCCCCTTTGCTCGCAACTCCGAACACCCTGGCCACTGAAAACCCGGGACTCTATCACGAGGAACCGGAGCCCAAGCCTGAGCCGCCGAAGGACGCCGAGGAAATTCCGAAGTTCGAAGACTCTGTAAAGCCTAACCCTGCGGTTAACGTCAACAAGCGTATTCAGAAGGAAACCATGCCTCCGCCTCCTAACGCCATTCCGACGGGCGAAGGGGGGAGGCCGTCGATAAAGTACGGGCAGTTCGTGAACGACGCAGGGAGCGGTGGGTTCAGCTTTGGCGACAGCATGTTTGGCGAGCGTTACGGCTGGTACGTTGATGCCACCCGCAACCGAATCAGCAGCAACTGGCTGGTATCAACCATCAGTGCGAATGTTCTATCAGCGCGGCGTGCTTATGTGCGCTTCGATATCCTGCGCGACGGAACGATCACGAATGTGGAGCTGACCCAGTCCAGCGGTAGCCCGGAAGTTGACCGGTCAGCGTTGCGGGCCATCTATGCTTCAAATCCGCTTGGGCCCTTGCCACCAGAATTTTCGGGAAGCAGGATTTCAGTGAACTTTTACTTTGACTTCAGCCACCGGTAGGCCGCTTAGGGAGCAACCGGGCGGCGAGCAAGGACGAATGGCATACTTATGAGGAGAACTATGGCTCGGCTTCTGTTTTTAGTCGTTACTATCCTTGCGGTTCTCATTGTACTACCCCGGTCGAACCACGGCCAGCAGCAGCCGACGTGGCTTGAGATGGGCATCAACCGCGGCGCGCCCAGCATACGGATTGCGGTGACAGATTTTCCGCCCCAGTCCACGAACGTGCAACTCGCCAGCTTGACTGAAGAGTTCAACACCGTTCTGCAGAATGATCTGGACAACGCGGGCATCTTCGAAATTGTCAGCAAGAGCTTGTACCCGCTGACGGCGGTTCGCGACCCTCAGGACGTCGTATTCCCGAAGTGGAACGACGAACCGGTTCTCGCCCAGATGCTAGTTTTCGGGAAGACCGAAGTGGTGAACGACAATCTTGTAACCACGGCTTACCTGTATGATGTCAAGAATCCAGCTCATCCGAGCGTGGTTGCAAAGCGCTATGTTGCCACCCTGAACGAGGCTTCCACTCGGGAGACCGCACATCGCTTCGCCAACGAGATCATCCAGGCACTGGGGGGCGGCATACCTGGCATCAATCTGACGCGGATCGCCTTCGTGAGCAAGCGGACCGGACATCCCGAAATATGGGTGATGGACTATGACGGCTTCAATCAGCACCCCATCACCAGTTACGGCTCTTCCAGTTTGACGCCACGCTGGTCCCCGGACAATACCCGTTTGGCGTTCACCACCTACGCGACGGGGAATCCGGAGATCTTCGTTTTGTCGTTGGAAATCAACCGCCGTCTGCCCTTTCCCTCTTACAAGGGCCTGAATACTACTCCGGCCTGGTCGCCGGACGGAAAGAAACTGACCTTTTGTTCCAGCATGGGCGGTGACCCCGAAATCTACTTGTCAGATGTGAACGGATCCAACCTTCAGCGCCTGACCTTCTCACCTGGCGTCGACGTCTCCCCTGTATGGAACCCAAAGACAGGGAATGAAATCGCCTTTGTGTCCGACCGCAGCGGCTCGCCCCAGATTTACCTCATGAATGCCGACGGCACTTCTCTGCGCCGCCTGATTATGGGAGGCGGGGACGCCAGTGAGCCCTCCTGGTCACCCAACGGGCTCTTCATGGCGTTCCAATGGAGGGTTTCAGACACCGGAACCTATGATATCTACGTGATGGAAATCGCCAGCGGCCAAATCGTCCAGTTAACCCACGACGCGGGGCGCAACGAGCATCCTACTTGGTCTCCGGACGGGCGCCACTTGGCGTTTGAGTCCACCCGGACGGGCACCCGACAGGCCTGGATGATGCTGGCAGACGGAACGAACCCCAAGCAATTAACAACACAAGGAGAGAACTGGAATCCCAATTGGTCGAACTGACGACCGCACGCCCGTACCGAAGCGCCCGAGGCTACCGGTCCCCAATCGCCGGTTCCAAGACTAAATCGATGGAAGGGGAAGACTCCGGCCTGGGCCCAGTGTTTCGAAATCATTTTTACAAAGCATTGTAATTTTTCCTGACTTGATGTTAGTATGTTTGACCTTAGAGGGGATGACCCTTGGAGGGGGATTAGTTTTTTCTCCCAGTCCCCTCCATCGGTGTTTTTAGGCAAGCCAGTTTTTCACGGAATCGGGAGGATCTTCTACCACCAAGGAGGAAAACAATGCCACGAAAGAAGAGCAAGACTGCTGTTCTGGTTGGTCTCCTGGGGATCGTAGTTTTAATGGTCGGGTGCGGCGCCCAGCCGAAGCCGGTTGCGCCGCCGCCGCCGCCACCACCTCCTCCGCCTCCGGCCGCGCCCGCTTGCACTCTAACTGCGGAGCCGAGCACGGTCGAGAAAGGCCAGTCCGTAACGCTGAGCTGGACCTCTCAGAACTCAACGGATATGGACCTTCAACCCGGAGTCGGCAAGGTACAGGCCCAGGGTTCAAGCAGTGTGAGACCGGATGATTCAACGACTTACACCATGACCGCGACGGGTCCGGGTGGAAGCATCACCTGCACGGCCCGCGTCACCGTAACGGTCCCACCACCACCGCCACCGCCGCCACCACCGCCAAAGGGTCCCTCAGACGAAGAACTGTTCGGCCAGAATGTAAAGGACATGTTCTTTGACTTCGACAAGTCGGAGATTCGTGCTGACGCCCAGCCGGTGTTGACGACAAGCGCTGACTTCCTCAAAACCAAGCCTGACATCAAGTTCACGATCGAAGGTCACTGCGACGAACGAGGAAGCGAGGAATACAACTTGGCGCTGGGTGACAAACGCGCTACGGCTGCCAAGGACTTCCTTGTCAATCTCGGGGTAAACGCAGCGGGAGTAACGACCATCTCTTACGGTAAAGACCCGCTACCAGGCCTTTCCCTCTGCACTGACAAGACAGAGGATTGCTGGCAGCAGAACCGCCGTGATCACTTCGTGTACGGCACCCAAACCAAGCAGTAGCTTCAAAGCCGGGAGTCGTTTCTCGACTCCCGGCTCCTCCTTATCCTACGCCAGCTCGGCCGTCGGTTCCGACAGTGCGACCGATGAGAGAGGGTTGGTGTGTGCTGCAGGGCGGCCCTACCCTCATTCCGATCCCGCATGGGGGAGAAGAATCTGCTTCTTCTTGCTCTTCACGCCAAAGCGGATTCCTCGGCACTCCGCTCTCTCGAAAGTCGCGCGCAGCTCGTTTGTTTTCAGTGGGGTCATGGGGCGCGACTTTCATGCATCATATTGGTGGGCCGAAGGCTCATGTAATACTCCTCGGAATGAGCAGGGTTAGTTCCTGCGCAGACCGGTTGACCCCCATCTTGGCGGGATGATAGACTGGCAGTGATTTCGTTGCAGTGAGGACTACACGAACTTGAAAAAGTACAGCTTCCTGGTTTTGTTGGTGATCGTTCCATGCGCTTGCGGCGCCCAATCAGCCTTGGCGGCGAGCAAAGAAACCATCCAGATGATGCAGCAGCTGGATACGCTCACTCAGATGGTGCAGAGCCTGCAAAAAACTGTCGACACGGAGGAAGCGGTTCTGAAGACTCTGATCGAACAAGCGAGCGACAACGTGAACACGATGAAGGTCACGATTGCCGATCTGCAAAAGACGAATCAGCAGACCCTTGGTTCCTTCAGCAACCGGTTCGACAGCATGACTACTCAGATCCAAGAGCTGTCAGCCAGTTTGGATGAAACCAAAGCGAGGCTGGCCAAACTGAGCGATCAGCTGGCCCAGACGCAGAAGGTCATGGAGACTCTAACCCCAAGTGCGAGCGCTAGCAGCGCCCCGGCGGCGCCGGGGGAAACCGCGGCTGCGTCCCCCCCTCCTGATCCCGACAGTCTGTATAAGTCGGCTCTGGGTTACTATCACGGTGGACAGTATGACCTCGCCGTTCAGGCTTTTCAGCAGTACTTGCAGAACTACGCCGATGGAGAGTATGCTTCGAACGCGCAGTTCTATATTGGAGAGTGCTATTACAGCCAGAAAAACTACGCTCAGGCCGTCGAAGAGTATAACACTTGCATCGAACGCTATCCGAAGGGCAACAAGCTGGCAGCGGCCCAACTGAAGAAAGGGTACGCCTTGCTGGCGCTCGATAAGACGCAGGCTGGTGAACGCGAGCTCCGGTCGCTCGTGCGGCGCTTTCCCAAGTCTCCGGAGGCAAACTTGGCGCGGCAACGCCTCAAGCAGGTAGAGTCCGAGTAGTGAAGCTGGACAGGCAGCAGGGGTTGACGAGGCGGTGTCTGTATCCGACCTTGACCTGCGTCTCTAAAGAACATCGCGTGACAGAGAGGGTCCACAGGTTCCGTTATGTCAGGCTCGCTAAACAAAGTGATGCTGATCGGCCGTCTGGGCAAGGATCCCGAGATCAAGTACACGCCCAGTGGGGCGCCCGTGGCCAAGTTTAGCTTGGCCACTGACGAAGTCTTTAAAGACCGTGCCGGCGAGCAACAACGACGTACGGAATGGCACAATATCGTGGCCTGGAACAAGCTGGCCGAGATTTGCGGCGAATATCTCACCAAGGGCAAGCAGGTTTACATCGAAGGCAGTATTCGCAGCCGGCAGTGGGAAGATCAAAGCGGAAACAAGCGCACAGCCTACGAGATTGTTGCCCGAGAAATGAAGATGCTCGGTTCGCGTGCTGATGCCGAACGTGATTCAATGGCAGCAACGACCGTACCCACCACCGTGAGCGGCGCCGGCACCAACGAACGCGAGTCGCCGGCGGAAGCCCCGTCCTCACCCGAGATTACCGACGAGGATCTTCCTTTTTGAGGCGCCTTCCGTTGAAGAGTCCTGCCTTGCTGTGCTTTGATTATCGAGGCGGGTGTTGTCTTCTGCGCTCGTCGACCTGCCGGACCCATTCGTTAAACTTCGCGACTTGTTCTGGGGTAAGAGTCTGCCGGATTCGGTCCCGCGCCTGACCTCGGATGGCATCGAATTGGGGATCAACCTGCTTGTGCAGCTCGGAATAGCTCTTGGCGGTGTCGGCAAGGATCTGATCCAGTTGGTGGACTTGCGTGTCAGACAGGTGCAGTTCTCGGGTTAAACGACGAACAACCCGCTGCCTTTCAAACTGGCGGTGCCAATGTCCGCCGTACCAGGCATAGAAAAATACTCCGCAGCCGCCCACCACTACACCGAGGACGAACGTCACTGCGAAGTAGAGGTAAGCGCGGCGAGTCATCATCGTCCCTTTCGATCCTCACCAGGCTGGACATTCGGAGCAGCGCTCTGGCTGCTTCCGACGTCGTCGGGCAAAACCGGATCGTTCTCGGCTGCAACTTCAGCTTGAAGCAGGGACAAATCAAGTCCTGCCGTGCTTCGCCACGGCCCGGAAGGTGGGAGCACAAGCGCCATTACAAGAGTAAGGGTAAGCAACGACCCGACCAAGATCACCCGTCTACCGACCAAATCCCAAAATTGAGTGGCGGCACGACCGGCCAGTGCGGGTTCTGCTAAGCGCCGCGTTAGACGCGCCGCGAAGCCAGTGGAGGCGTCGGGTACAGGCTCCTGGGAGAGCACTCGAAACCCGGTTCGGACTAAGCTCCAGTCTCGCTCATCAGCCTGACAGGCCGCACAGGTCTGCAGATGCTCGCGCACCGACGCCGGCATTTGACCGCCATCCCCATCCTCGAACCACCTTCTCATTTCGTTGCAGCGCATGTCTCACCGTCCATGTTGCCATCGTCTGAAGTCTTCGAGCATTCTCCTGCGAGCCCGATGCAGCCGTACCTTGACGGTGCTCTCCTTCAGGTCGAGCATTTCCGCAATCTCTTGTACCGAGAGATCTTCCAATTCCTTCAACCCCAGGATAACCCTGTCTTCTGCCGGAGCGCGGCTCAGCAGCTTGGCCGCCAGATCGCGCAACGCGATTCGATCCTCGACGTTAATGCCTTCCTGGGCAGGACTCTCGGCCTTCGCTTCCAGCGTGCGTTGTGCTTCCTCATTGATCTGAGAGAAATATAGCACGCGTGAGGTCCGGCGGCGCCGAAGGTAGTCGTAACAATGATTGACGGTCACTCGGGAAAGCCAAGTGGCGAACGAGGATCGCCCGTCGTAGCCCTGGATGCCCAGAAACGCCTTCACGAAAATCTCTTGGGCAAGGTCCTCAACCTCCTCGCGGTTATTGACCAAGTGATAGGCCACGGAGAACACCCGCCGCTGATAACGCTGCACCAGAAAACCAAAAGCCTCGGCATCCCCGCGTTGCGCGCGCTTGATCCATTCCCGTTCCTGATTAGCTGCGGGGGAGTCCGCCATCGAGTATCCATGATTGCGCTTCCCTCGGTTAAGACGAGGAGCAGATCACAGAGGTTACAAATCTACGCTCTACTGACGACGAATTTACTTGACTAGATGGACACGTTATGAGATTATGATGCCATGGTCATTGGACGCAGACTTCGAAACCTACGAGAAGAAAAGAACCTTTCTCAGGGCGACATCGAAAAGCGGGCAGGGTTGCTGCGCTGCTACATCTCCCGAGTCGAGAATGGACATACGATCCCTTCGCTCGAAACGCTCGAGAGGCTCGCGGCGGCCCTGGAGGTTCCTCTCTACCAGTTGTTCTACGAGGGGGAGGAGCCGCCACCGTTGCCGAACCTGAGTGCTCGCCAGACCACCGAAGATCTTGCCCTCAGTGAAGAAGCGGAAAAGGAGAACCGGTTCTTCGAGAAAGTCAGGCGGGTCCTCGGCCGGATTGACGAGAAGGACCGTCAACTTTTGCTGTATATGGCGCAGAAGTTGGCCAGCCGCTAAGAGTGTGCAAAGCCTCCGCCCATGACGGCGGGACCGAGCAGCCGGAGCGGTTGTGTGTTTACTCCCACTCAATGGTCCCGGGTGGCTTTGACGTAATATCGAAGACCACCCGGTTAACCCCTTTCACCTCATTGACGATCCGCGTGGCCACGCGCTGAAGCAAAGCGGGCGGCAGCGGCGCCCAATCCGCCGTCATACCGTCCTCGGATTCCACCGCTCGCACCGCGATTGTTGTGGCGTAGGTCCGGGCGTCACCCATTACTCCCACGCTCGAAACCGGCAACAGGACTGCAAACGACTGCCAGAGCTTGGTGTAATAGTCGGCCAAGCGCACCTCCTCCAGGACGATGGCGTCTGCTTCCCGCACCATCCGTAACCGCTCTTCAGTCACCTCTCCAACTACACGGACTGCCAGCCCTGGACCGGGAAAAGGCTGGCGATTCACAATCTCCTCGTCGAGGCCTAGTTCCCGTCCAACGACTCGAACCTCGTCCTTGAATAGCTCGCGCAAGGGCTCAATGAGTTCGAAACGCAAGTCCGCAGGCAGCCCGCCGACATTGTGGTGACTTTTGATTGTAGCAGCGGGTCCCTTAACTGACACCGATTCGATCACATCCGGGTACAATGTGCCTTGCACCAGAAACCGCATCTCTCCGAGGGCGCCGGACTCCTCTTCGAATACCCGAATAAACTCCTCTCCGATGATCTTCCTCTTACGTTCCGGGTCGGTGACTCCCCTCAGGCGATCGAGAAATCGGCTCGACCGGTCCACAGCACGGACGTTAAGGTGAGCCTGCTCTTGCAACGCGGCGGTCACCTTCTCAAACTCATTCTTACGGAGCAGGCCATTGTCAACGAACACGCAAGTCAACCGGTCCCCTATGGCCCGCCCGACCAAGGTGGCCGCCACCGTGGAGTCGACTCCGCCCGAGATGGCACAGAGAGCCCTGCTGTTGCCCACTTGCCGACCAACCCGCTCCACGGTCTCTTCAATAAAGGAACGCGGAAACCAACTAGGCCTTGTGCCGCACACGTCGGCAACGAAGCGTCGCAAAATCTCGCTGCCATGCTCGGTATGGTGGACCTCAGGGTGGAACTCCACCGCATACATCTTGCTAGCCCGATTCTCGATGACGGAAACCGCGTTTTCGGTCCGGCCGGTAATTCGAAATCCGGGAGGGACTTCGGCCACATGATCGCCATGACTGTTCCAGACCCGTAACGGAGACCTCAGTCCCTCAAGCAGATCGCTTGGAGGCGAGATGTAGAGCTGGGCAATGCCGTACTCACGGCGCCGGGCCGGCTCCACGCGACCTCCCATCCTGGCAGCCATGAGTTGCAGTCCATAACAGATGCCGAGAATCGGGACATTCAGTCTGAAAATCCGGTCGTCGCAGGTGGGTGAAGTTGGGTCGTAAACCGACGAGGGGCCGCCGGAAAGGATCAGAGCCTGAGGACTCATCCGCACCAGCTCGTCAAAAGCGATGTAACACGGCACGATGACCGAGTACACCTGCATCTCACGGATGCGACGCGCAATGAGTTGTGTATATTGGGAACCAAAATCCAGTACAACAATCGGGCGCGATGGTTCCATGGCTAGTCATTTGATGACGATGTTGACGAGTTTCTGTGGCACGACGATGACCCTGACGACCTCGCGTCCATTCAGGTGCTGCCCAACGCCGGAATCGGCCCGGGCGCGGCGACGAATCTCCTCTTCGCTCGCTCCAACGGCCACGCGAATGCGACCCCGCAACTTTCCGTTGACCTGAACGGGTATCTCCAGTTCATCCTCTGCAGCGAGTTCCTGATCGTGCGCGGGCCAGGCAGAGCGCAGCAGGGGCTGCGAATGCCCCGTGGCCTCCCAGAGTTCGTCTGCAACGTGCGGGGCAAACAACGACAGCATGACGAGCAAGTGCTCCAGGCAACTCTTGACCACCTCCGGCCGGATTTGACCCTGATCCGCAGCCGCTTGCAGGTCAGCGAACTCGTTTGACAGCTCCATGATCATGGCGATGTCGGTGTTGAAGTGCCAGCGCTCTTCCATGTCCTCAGTGACGTGACGTAGCGTCTGATGTACCTTGCGCAGCAGACGGCGTTCGTCAGGACGGAGTTGTGCAGTGTCCAACTTGCGTTCACTCAGAGCCGGACCTGATTGGACACCTGCCATCCGGCCGGCATACCTCGCGACCTGACGATAAACCCGGTGGAGGAAGCGCGAGGCGCCCTCGATGGCGGTGTCGCTCCAGTCCAAATCCTTTTCGGGCGGCCCAGCAAACAGCGTGTACAACCGCGCCGTATCGGCTCCGTACTTGGCGCATATCTCGTCCGGGCTGACCACGTTTCCCCTGTTCTTCGACATCTTAGCGCCGTCCTTAATCACCATGCCCTGCGTGAAGAGCCGAGCTACCGGTTCGGAGAAGTCCACCAGGCCGATACGCTGCATCACCTTGGTGAAGAAGCGCATGTAAATGAGGTGAAGGATAGCCTGCTCGATGCCGCCGATGTACTGGTCAACCGGAAACCAGTATTTCACCGCGTCTTGGTTGATGGGTGCGGTCGCTATCTTGTTATCAGTGTACCGATAGAAGTACCAGGACGAGTCAACGAAGGTGTCCATGGTGTCTGTCTCGCGGCGCGCCGGGCCGCCGCACCTGGGGCAGGTCGTATTGACGAATTCGGGTACCGAGGCCAGCGGCGATTCCCCCTCGCCGGTTAGCCTCACCTGCGGCGGCAATAGCACGGGCAGATCCTTTTCCGGCACCGGAACGATGCCGTCGGTGTCGCAGTACACCATGGGGATTGGCGTGCCCCAGTAGCGCTGACGGGAAACGCCCCAGTCTTTGATGCGAAACTGGATGGTCCTCTGCCCAAAGCCCTTGGCTTCAGCATCCGCGGTCATACGCGCCATAGCGTCTTCAGGTGTGAGGCCGTCATAGGGCGCGGAGTTGATCAGTTTCCCATTCTTTCCACTTTCGGTGTAGGCCGCCTTCAGTTCGGCCGGCGCCTCCCCGTTCTGGGGCACAATGACCGTTCGGATGGGAAGTCCGAACGCTTGGCAGAACTCAAAGTCACGCTGGTCGTGCGCCGGCACCGCCATGACGGCGCCTGTGCCGTACTCCATCAGCACGAAGTTGGCAAGCCAGATGGGTACACTCTCGCCATTGAAAGGATTGCGTGCCGTGAACCCTGTGTCGGCGCCCTGCTTTTCCAGGTTGACCTCGAGGCGCGCGCGCACCGCCGAAGCCTTGATGCGTTCCACTTCTACCTGCAGCCTCTCGGGCGACTGGGACCGGGCAACGAGCTTCGGGACGAGCGGATGCTCAGGCGCGATAAACACCGCTGTGCAGCCGTAGATCGTGTCAATGCGTGTGGTGAAAATTCGAAGAGACTCATCCCCTGCGTTTATGCCAAATTCGACGTAGGCGCCGGTAGACTTGCCGATCCAATTTTCCTGCATGGCCAGGACCCGCTCCGGCCAGCGGACTAGCGCCCTCATGTCCTCCAGCAGTCTGTCCGCGTAGGCCGTGATCCTCAGAAACCACTGCTCCAGCTCGCGCTCGACCACGGGAGTGTCTTCGTGACGCCAGCAACAGCCGTTCACCACCTGCTCGTTAGCCAGCACCGTCGAGCAGAGCGGACACCAGTTCACCCGGCTCTTCTTGCGGTAGGCCAGGCCGAGCTCGTACATCTTGAGGAAGAACCACTGGTTCCAGCGGTAGTACTCGGGCTGGCAGGTTGCAATCTCCCGCCGCCAGTCGTAGCTCACCCCCAGCCGCTTCAACTGCGCGTGCATCGTCTCAATGTTCGAGGATGTCCATTCCGAGGGGTGCCTTTGGTGTTTGATAGCGGCATTTTCCGCTGGCAATCCGAAGGCGTCCCAGCCGATCGGGTGTAGGACGTTGTAACCCTTCATCCACATGTAGCGCGCCAGGGCGTCCCCGATGATGTAATTCCGCACGTGCCCCATGTGGAGCTCGCCCGAGGGATACGGCAGCAT
>Ga0306922_10004526_pt1 | contig 13162 bp, 11 predicted proteins | sample sta12Cox44000082_FD_203758 | JGI IMG/M metagenome (GOLD analysis project Ga0306922, IMG submission 203758) | Lab enrichment of tropical soil microbial communities from Luquillo Experimental Forest, Puerto Rico - statoxic.12C.oxic.44.000.082 (v2)... | ecosystem: Environmental > Terrestrial >... | reverse complement strand
GTCCATCTGGGAGGCGCTGCAGTGGTGCGGGGCAGAGCGGCTTGGCCACGGCGTCCGGATCATGGATGACATCGACATCACCCCGGAGGGCACCGCCACCCTGGGCCGGCTCGCCAGCTACGTGCGCGACCGGCGGATCCCGCTGGAGATGTGCCCCACCTCCAACGTGCAGACCGGCGCCGCGCCGTCGATCGAGGCCCACCCGATCCGGCTGCTGCGCCAGCTGTCGTTCCGGGTCACGGTGAACACTGACAACCGGCTGATGAGCGGTGTGACCCTATCCTCGGAGTTCCACCGGCTGGCGGAGGTGTTCGGGTACGGCTGGCGGGACATGGAGTGGCTCACCATCAACGCAATGAAGAGCGCGTTCGCCCACTTCGACGAGCGGCTGCGGATCATTGACACGGTGATCAAGCCTGGGTTCGCCACCGCCCGGGCGGCCAGCGATTCGGTGGTCCGGCTGCCATGACCGGGGAGAAGGGCGCGGCCGCACTGGCCCGGCCGGGCGTGGCGGTGCCGGGGCTGGCGGGCGCAGGCGGCGTGCTGACCGGGGTGGCCGGCTCCGATGCCGCGCTGCGGCAGGTCCTGCACGGGCTGCCCGGGGTCGATCAGGTCGGCGCACAGGAGCGGGCCGCTGCCCTCGCCACCCGGTCGATCAAACGGGAAGCCAAGCTGTGGGCGCTGGAGATGGCGGTCCGGATGGTGGATCTGACCACGCTGGAGGGCGCGGACACGCCTGGCAAAGTGCGCGGGCTGTGTGCCAAGGCACGGCAGCCGGACCCGGCCGATCCGGCGGTCCCGCCGGTGGCGGCCGTGTGCGTGTACCCGGACCTGGTTGCCCTGGCCCGCGCCGAGCTGGCGGGCAGCCCGGTGGCGGTCGCCTCGGTGGCGACCGCGTTCCCGTCCGGCCGCGCCTCGCTGGCGGTCAAGCTGGCCGACGTCGCGGACGCAGTGGGCGCGGGCGCCGACGAGGTGGACATGGTCATCGACCGCGGCGCGTTCCTGGCCGGCCGCTACGCCCAGGTTTATGAGGAGGTGCGGGCGGTGCGGGAGGCCTGCGGCCCGGCCCACCTGAAGGTGATCCTGGAGACTGGCGAGCTGGCCACCCTGGACAACACCGCCCGGGCCGCCTGGCTGGCCATGCTGGCGGGCGCCGACTTCATCAAGACCTCGACCGGCAAGATCAGCCCGGCCGCCACCCCGCCGGTGGCGCTGGTGATGCTGTCCGCGGCCCGGGACTTCGCCGAGGCGACCGGCCGGCGGGTCGGGGTCAAAGTGGCCGGCGGTGTCCGCACCGCCAAGGACGCCATCCGCTACCTGGTGCTGGTCCGCGAGACCGCCGGGCCGGAGTGGCTGACCCCGGAGAAGTTCCGGATCGGCGCCTCCAGCCTGCTGAACGACCTGCTCATGCAGCGCAGCAAACAGCTCACCGGCGCCTACGCCGGCCCCAACTACTTCACCCTGGACTGAAACAGGCCCAGGTCAACTGGGCTGATCTGGCTCCGGCCGGAATCTGCCTACCCGCCCCAGTGGGCGAGGTTAGCGCGGCTGAGCAGGGTATACGGGTGGTCCGGGCCCAGCACCCGCTCTTCGATGGGCAGCAGCACGGCGTACTGGTCGCGGGCTCCGGCCGGGTCCCCCGCCATCCCGGTCCAGTGGGCGAGGCTGGCGTAGCTGAGCAGGGTGTACAGGTGCTCGGGGCCCAGCACCCGCTCCTCGATGGGCAGCAGCACGGCGTACTGGTCCCGGGCTCCGGCCGGATCCCCTGCCATCCCGGTCCAGTAGGCGAGGTGGGCCCGGGTGAGCAGGGTATAGAGGTGATCTCCGCCCAGGCCCCCCTCCAGGATGGGCAGCAGCACGGCGAACTGGTCGCGGGCTCCGGCCGGGTCCCCCGCCATCCCGGTCCAGTGGGCGAGGTTGGCGCGGCCGGTCAGGGGATCAGCGGCCACGGCTGCTTGCAGGTTTCCGGGTAGCCGGCAGCCATCCCCGCACCTCGGCGCGCTGTGCACCCACCACGACCGTAGATTGTCACAGTCGCCGCCGCATGCCGAGACCCGATGATGCAACGCGACCGGCCGGGAACCGCCTAGCGCCCCACACCATCAGGTGACAGCAAGCAAACAAGCGGTGCGCTGGCTACCGACCCGAAGGCGGCTGAGGGCCGGACACGCGCGCGCCGACCCAGGTTGTGCGGTGGCGGGCGGCGGCGGTTACCGTTGGCCTCGGATGGGCACCAGCGGGGCAGGTGACGGCCGGAAGCCGGGCTGGCGCCAGGACTGAGCGAGGCTAGCGGACGATGGTGACCGATACCTGGGAGTACGCGCCAGCGCCGGAGGCGCGGGACATCGTGTCCATCCGGCCTGAGTACGGCCTGTTCGTGGACGGGGAGTTCGTCCCGCCCGCGGCGGGCGAGTACTTCCCCACCCTGAACCCGGCCACTGAGGAGCAGCTGGCCCTGGTCGCGGTGGCTGGCCCGGATGACCTTGACCGGGCGGTGACCGCGGCCCGGCGGGCCTTCGAGCAGACCTGGGGGCGGCTGCCCGGCCGGGAACGGGCCAAGTACCTGTACCGGATCGCCCGCGCCATCCAGGAGCGGGCCCGTGAGTTCGCGGTGCTGGAGAGCCTGGACAACGGCAAGCCGATCAAGGAGTCCCGGGACGTCGACGTCCCGCTCGCCGCGGCGCACTTCTTTTACCACGCGGGCTGGGCGGACAAGCTGGAGTACGCCGGGTTCGGCCCGCATCCGCGCCCACTGGGGGTGGCTGGCCAGGTCATCCCGTGGAATTTCCCGCTGCTGATGGCGGCCTGGAAGCTGGCGCCGGCGCTGGCCACCGGCAACACCTGTGTGCTCAAACCAGCCGAGACGACCCCGCTGACCGCCCTGCTGCTGGCTGAGGTGATCGCCGAGGCCGGACTGCCACCTGGCACGGTGAACATCGTGACCGGCGATGGCCGTACCGGGGCCGGCCTGGTCAGCCACCCGGGCATTGACAAGGTCGCTTTCACCGGCTCCACCGAGGTTGGCAAGCAGATCCAGGAGGCGGTGGCCGGCACCGGCAAGAAGCTCACGCTGGAACTGGGCGGCAAGGCGGCCAACGTGGTGTTCGACGACGCGCCGGTCGATCAGGCGGTGGAGGGCATCGTCAACGGCATCTTCTTCAACCAGGGGCATGTCTGCTGCGCGGGCTCGCGGCTGCTGCTGCAGGAGCCGATCGCGGACACCGTGCTTGGCCGGCTCAAGCAGCGGCTGGGCACGCTCCGGCTCGGCGATCCGCTGGACAAGAACACCGACATCGGCGCGATCAACTCGCGCCAGCAGCTGGACAAGATCGAGGGGCTGGTCGCGGCGGGGGAGGCCGAGGGGGCGCACCGCTGGTCACCTCCCTGCCAGCTGCCCGCCCGTGGCTACTGGTTCCCGCCAACGGTGTTCTCCGGGGTGAGCCAGTCACACCGGATCGCCCGGGAGGAAATCTTCGGGCCCGTGCTGTCGGTGCTGACGTTCCGCACCCCGGAGGAGGCGGTGGCGAAGGCGAACAACACCCCCTACGGCCTGTCGGCCGGGGTCTGGACCGAGAAAGGCAGCCGGATCCTGTGGATGGCACAGCGGCTGCGCGCCGGGGTCGTCTGGGCCAACACCTACAACCGGTTCGACCCGGCCAGCCCGTTCGGCGGCTACCAGGAATCGGGATTCGGGCGGGAGGGCGGCCGGGCCGGGCTCGCCGCGTACCTTCATGCCTGACCGCGCCCGCCCCGCTGCCGCCGGGCGCCCGGCCGGGGCGACACGCGCTCGCCCGGCGGGGTCCAAGCCTGCCCGGCGGGCCCCGGCCCCCGGCGGCGCCCGGATCGACGTCCGCAAGACCTACAAGCTGTTCATCGGCGGGGCGTTCCCGCGTTCGGAGTCCGGCCGCTCCTACCCGGTGACCGGGCCGGACGGCTCCGTGCTGGCGCACGCCGCGCAGGCCTCGCGCAAGGACGCCCGGGACGCGGTGGTCGCGGCCAGGAAGGCACAGCCGGGCTGGGCCGGGGCGACGGCGTACAACCGGGGGCAGGTCCTGTACCGGGTCGCCGAACTGCTCCAGGGGAGATCCGCGCAGTTCGCGCACGAAGTCGTGAGGAATGACGGGCTGTCGCCGGCGGAGGCGGAGCGGACGGTCGCCGCGGCGATCGACCGGTGGGTGTGGTACGCGGGCTGGCCGGACAAGGTCGCTCAGGTGACGGGCGCGGCCAACCCGGTGGCCGGGCCGTATTTCAACTTCAGTGTGCCCGAGCCGACCGGGGTGGTGGCGGTGATCGCGCCCGCCGCGGCCAGCCTGCTCGGCCTGGTCAGCGTCACCGCACCGGTGATCGCCACCGGCAACACGGTGGTGGTGGTGGCCAGCGAGCCCGCGCCGCTGCCGGCCGTAACGCTGACCGAGGTGCTCGCCACCTCCGACCTGCCCGGCGGGGTGGTGAACGTGCTGACCGGCCGGGCCGCCGAACTGGCGCCGGTGCTGGCCGCACACATGGACGTGAACGCGATCGACCTGACCGGAGTGCCGGTGCCGGACCGGGCTGCGCTGGCCCGGCTGGCGGCGCAGAACGTCAAGCGGGTGTTCGCGGCCGACGACGACTGGGCGGCGCCGCCGGGAGCTGCCCGGATGCAGGCGTTCCTTGAGGTGAAGACGGTCTGGCACCCCATCGGGCTGTAGCGCCGGCCGGGCGCCGCGACCCATAGACTCGCCGGGTGAGCCTGTCCATCGGCATCGCCGGCCTGCCCAACGTCGGCAAGTCCACCGTGTTCAACGCGCTGACCAGGTCGAGCGCGCTGGCGTCCAGCTATCCGTTCGCCACCAAAGAGCCCAACGTGGGCATCGTCGGCATCCCCGATCCCCGGCTGGCCGTGCTGGCGGAACTGTCCGGCTCGGCCAAGATCGTGCCCGCCACCGCCCGGTTCGTTGACATCGCCGGCCTGGTCCGCGGCGCGTCGGCGGGCCAGGGGCTGGGCAACCAGTTTCTCGCTCACATCCGCGAAACCGACGCGATCTGCCAGGTCGTGCGGGTGTTCACCGACCCCGACGTGAGCCACGTGGACGGGGACGTCTCGCCCGAGCGGGACATCGACACGGTCGCGACCGAGCTGATCCTGGCCGACCTGCAAACCGTGGACAAGGCGCTGCCGAGACTCGCCAAGGAAACCAAATTCGCCAAGGACGCCGAACGGCAGCGCGTGGCGGACGCCGCCGCCAAGGCGCAGCCGCTGCTGAACGAGGGCTCGACCCTGTTCGCCGGAGCCGCCGGGGCCGGGATCGACCTGGCCGACCTGCGGGAACTGCAACTGCTGACGGCCAAGCCGTTCCTGTACGTGTTCAACACCGACGAGGCCGGGCTGGCCGACAAGCAGGCGCAGGACGCGCTGGCCGCGCTGGTGGCCCCGGCGGAGTCGATCTTCCTTGATGCCAAGACCGAGGCGGAACTGGCCGAACTGCCCGAGGACGAGGCGGCCGAGATGGCCGCTGCGCTGGGGATAGGCGAGCCGGGGCTGCCGCGGCTGGCCCGGGCCGGGTTCCACGCACTCGGGCTGAGCACGTTCTTGACCACCGGGCCGAAGGAGAGCCGCGCGTGGACCATCGCCATCGGCGCGACCGCGCCGGAGGCGGCCGGGGTGATCCACAGCGACTTCCAGCGCGGGTTCATCAAGGCGGAAGTGATCTCCTACGAGGACCTGGTCGCGGCCGGCTCGGTGGCGGCGGCGCGGGCGGCAGGCAAGGCCCGGATCGAAGGTAAGGACTACGTCATGCGCGACGGCGACGTGGTCGAGTTCCGTTTTCAAGCAACATCAGGGCGCCAGAAGTAGCGGCGTAGCGGGTTCAGGCGGCCGGGGCCAGGAGGCTGCTCGACTCGTCACGAGTCCCAGCCAGGTATCCGGCATTGGGCAGCAGGCATGGCTGCGCGATCTTTACCGGCCACATATCGAGCAGTCACCCTGATGCCGCCAGCGGTGGCGGGCAGAATGCTGGATGACGCCTGGAGGAAGGTAGGCCAAGGTGAGCACTTCTCCTCTGTACGAGCCCCCGCAACCGCCTGACACAACGCCGATAGCACGGCCGAAGAATGGCCTGGGGGTGGCGGCCCTGGTCATCGGTGTGGCCAGCCTGGTCGCTGCTGTGTCCTTCGTCTTGTTCCCGCTCGCCCTTGTGGGGGGCATTGTGGCACTTGTGCTGGGTCTGATCGCGCTCATCCGGGGGCGGGCGGGCGGCACCATGAACCTCGGGCAGGCCGCCGCGGGGGTAATCTGCGCCGTCCTGGCGCTAGCCGTCGCCGGGGTGTTCACAGTCCGCGTCGGTACGTTCGTCGCCCGTAATACGAGCACCTTCACCACCTTCGACAAGTGCATCGCCAGGGCCAGCAATCGCAGCGAAGCGGCCACCTGCATCGCCAACTTCGCAAACCGCATGCGCTGACGGCAGAATGCTCTTCCCTTGCCGGGCTGCGTGGGCGGCCCGGATCGAGGGCAAGGACTAGGTCATACGCGACGGCGACGTGGTCGGGTTCCGGTTCAACGTCATCCCGGCCCGGCCCTTGATCGGCGCCTTGCGGTGGTCCCCACCTGGCGGCCGGTTACTCCTTCTGCCTGTCGTTGGGCCTGGGCTCACCCTGGCCCGGCTCGCCGCCCGCCGCGGGCAGGGCAGCCGCGGCGGGGTGGCTGCGGTGGAGCAGCAGCACGAGCGCCAGCAGGACGAGTCCGCCGGCTAGGGCCCCGATTCCCGCTCCGCCCAGGACGTCGAGCGGGTAGTGCACGCCCAGATAGACGCGGGACCAGCCGACCCCGACGGCGTAGGCGATCCCCACCGTGGCGACCGCGCGGGACAGGAAGGGGACGAGCGCAATCGCTACCGCCAGGGCGATGGCGGTGTGGCTGGAGGGAAAACTCGTGCCGTGCGCGGGCTGCTGGCGCAGCACCACGCCGGCCATCGCGTCGTACGGGCGAGCACGGTTCGCGACCGCCTTCCCCAGGTGGACCAGCCCCAGGCCGAGGCCGGCTGCCAGCGCCCCGGCGGCCACCGGCAGCGCGCTCTGGTTCCTGGCCACCACGTAGCCGGTGGCAAGCAGGACGACGGCCACAATGCCGGCCGGCCGGAACAGCTGTGACAGCAGCGTGAGCACCGCCGCCACGGCCGGCGAAACCTCGTTGAGAACCCGGAACAGCCGCTGGTCCCAGCCGTTGGCGCCCGCCGCGAGCACCAGCGCGCAGGCGCCGAAGAGCACCGCGCCCAGGCACGCCAGCAGCCCCGCGATCCTGGCCGCCGGCACCCGGATCGGCCGGTTCGGCCACCACCACGAGTGGGCTGGCCCGGTAATGTCCCGGGCAGATGTCATGGCGGGGTACGGTCGGCCTGGCCGGGGGCCGCCCGCTCGGCAGCGTCCCCGGTCTGGCCCCGGCCGTCCGCGTCGGCATCCGCCCAGTCGGCCCCGGTCTGCTGGCGGAAAGCCTCGACGGCAGCTTCGATGGTGGGGAAGAAGTGGTTCGGGTTGATGGTGCGGGTGAGCCCGTATCGTTCGATCTTTTCCCGCACCGGGTCCTTGAGCTCGGCGAACACCAGCGAAATGCCCTGGTCGTTCAGTGCCTCGTCGAGCTCTTCCAGCATGTCGGATGCGGTGGTGTCGACATCGGTCATCGGCTCTGCGGCGACCACAATCCAGCTCGGCGGCGGGACGGTCCGGGCGATCCGCCTGACCTCGTCACGGAACGTCTTGGCGTTGGCAAAGATCAGCGGGCCGTCGAACCGGTAGATCACCAAGCCCGGCAGGCGCTGGGCGTCCGGGTAGGAGTGCACGTCGTGATAGCCCGGCAGGCCCGCCACCCGCCCGAGCCGGGTCTCGTACGGCCACCATGCCCGCCGGAAGACATTGAGGATCGACAGGCCGATCGCAATCGCGATCCCGGGCAGCACGCCGAGCAGGGCCACGCCGAGGAAGGCCGCGATGGAAAGCAGGAACTCCACCTTGCGCTGCCGCCAGAGCCGGACGGTGGCCGGAATGTCGGCCAGCGACAGTGCTGCGGTGATCACCACTGCCGCCAGCGCGGGGTTGGGCAGGTTCTTGAACAGGCCGGGGACCAGCACGATCATGAGAATGATCAGCACTGCCCCGGTCACGCCGGTGAGCTGGGACCTGGCGCCGGAGCGTTCGGCCACGGCCGTCCGCGACCCGCTGGTGGACACCGGGAACCCCTGGAAGAAGCCAGCGGCCACGTTCGCCACGCCGATGCCGATCATCTCGCCGTTGCCGTTGACCTCCTGGCCGGTGCGGGCTGCGAACGCCGACGCCGTGGAGATGGTGTCAGCCAGCGAAACCACCACGATGCCCAGCGCCCCCGCGAACAGCGGCCCGAAGTCAGATAGGCGGACGTGCGGGACCGTCAGCGGCGGGAACCCCTTGGGCAGCACCCCGACCAGGCTGACGCCGTGGTCGGCCAGGTGGAAGACCGACGTGGCGGCGATCGCGAGCACCACCATGACCAGGACGGCCGGTACCTTCGGCAGCCAGCGCTGAAGAACCAGGATCAGCACGATCCCGGTGATGCCGACCGCGGCGGCGGCGGCCACCGCCTCCCCGTTCGCCAGTCCCTTGACGAACCCGATGAGCTCACCGATAAAGCCCTCGGCCTCAACCTTGAACCCGAACAGCTTGGGCAGCTGGCCGACCAGGATCGTCAGCGCCAGCCCGTTCATGTAGCCGATCATCGTCGGCTTGGAGATCAGGTCGGCAATGAAGCCGAGCTTCGCCACGCTCGCCAGGATCATGATCGCCCCGGTCATGAGCGCGAGCATCGATGCCAGCGCTACGGCCCGCTCGGTGTCCCCCTTGGCGGCGATGAGCGGCAGGATGGTGGCCGCGATCATCGGCCCCAGGGATGAGTCAGGGCCCAGCACCAGGATCCGGGACGGGCCGAACACCGCGTACCCGAGCAGGCACAGGATCGAGGTGTACAGCCCGGTGATCGGCGGCAGGCCCGCCAGCTCCGCGTACGCCATGCCCTGCGGGACCAGCAGCGTGGTAAGCACGGTCCCGGCGACGATGTCCTTGGCAAGCCACTCCCGCTGATAAGACGACACCGCCCGCAGCCCCGGCACCCAGCCGACCATGATCACCTTCTCTGGCAGTTAACCTGCGCTCCACCCGCAATCTGCCGGCAGGATGCCCAGCAGTACATCACTCGCATGGGGTGACGGTCATCAACCGTAGTGCCGGAGGTGGGGCCAGAGAGCGGGCCAGCCCGCAGACGGGCGGGTGCAGACTGCGATCTGGATATCGGTCCAGTCGTTCTGCACTTGGGCGGGAGCGTGGTAGGTGGCCAGCAAGCGGCAGCTCGCGAAGTACGGCCGCAGCATGACAAGCGCGTCGACCGCGAGCACGGTGCGGTCGGAAGCACGCCCCGGCCCCCACATCCAGTAGGCGTTGTGCCCGGAAAGCACCGGTGGCAGCTGGCCCGCCCGGCCCAGCACGTCCAGCGCGGCGGCCTCGCCGTAGTACCCGGTGAAGATGGCGGTGGGCCGCTGGCCGGCCCGGGCCAGGGCCGCATCCTGTGCCGCGATCGCGCGGGTGAGCTGCGGCCAGCCGATGGTGTCGCCGAGGGTGGACCGCTGGCTGCTGGCCGGCAGCCGGTGCACGTCGCTGGCCGGCAGCACCGGCAGCAGCGTGGGCAGGGTGACCAGGCCCACCAGCGGCAGGGCCAGGATCAGCCCGCGCCGCCAGGCGGGCCGCCGGCCTCGGGCTATCCAGCGCTCCGCGGCCAGCGCACCGGCGGCCAGCACGGCTGGCGCCGTGCCGTCGGTGTAGTACACCTTGCCGGGCACCCAGGCCAGCACGTATGCCAGGACGAACGTGACGGTCACGGCGATGAACCGCAGTCCGGGGGTCTGCCAGAGCAGGACGTAGCCGGCGATGAGCAGCGGCGCCATCAGCAGACCTGGATAGATCAGCTGGGCAGGCGGTCCGCCGAGGTAGTCAGCCAGGGAACTGTTCTGCTGGTGCAGGGCCGAGGCCATGGCCAGCTGCGGCCAGCTGTGCGTGGCCTGCCAGCTGATGTTCGGCACCCAGATGACCGCGGCCAGGCCGGCACCCAGCCAAGGCCAGCGGGTGCGCAGGACCCTGGCCTGTGGCGAGATGAGCAGGCCCAGCGCGAGGCCGATCAGCAGCATGACGACCAGATTGTTGTTCTGCAGGCCGAGGCCCGCCGCGGCGCCGGCGCCAAGCCACCAGCGCGGCCGGTCCCGCAGCAGGGCCGTGCTGACGCAGAGCAGGACCGCTGTCCAGGCCAGCAGGTCCAGCGGTGTCGTGTTGCCGATGTGCACGGCTCCGAGGGCGACCGGAGCGCACGCTGTGGCGAGGGCGGCGAGTACCCGGCCGAACCGCCCCGCGCCAAACAGTGCCGCCAGCCGGGCCGCCATCACCACGACCGCCCCGCCAGCCAGGGCCGGGATGATCCGCACCGTGGTGGGGGTGACACCCAGCAGGTCAGTGACCCGGGTGAGCAGCGGGACCAGCGGTGGCTGGTCCACATAGCCGAACGCGAGATGGCGCCCGGCCTCGACGAAGTACAGCTCGTCCTGCTGGAATCCATACCGGCCGCTCAGCGCCAGTTCAATGGCGGCGAACGTGGCGCCGATCAGCCACGCCAGGACGGGCACGCGGTCGGAAGGGGAGGCCGGCGCGGCCGGGAGGCCAGCCGGGGAGGCGGTGTCGGGAGCTGCGGGCTGATCCATCTTGTGCCTCCGGCGGGAGTCTGCCGGAATCGTCGGCAGGTGCCGTGCCACTGGCTGCCTTAAAGTGATATCACTATGCTAGATATGTGGTATCGACATTGTCAAGCCCGGGGCCGGCCTGCGCAGGGGTCAGCCGGATGCCCGGCCCCGGGCGCCCGCGCCGCAAACTGGCCCCGCCGTGACGCCGGGCCGGCACCAGCGCGGTCTGGGCTAGCCGTGGTTTGGCCACCGCCACCGCGCCCACTGGATTCACCATGATCACAGAGTGTGGGCAATCCGCCGGCTGTCCCGGGAGGACGCAATCTGCCCAGGTCAGAGTCCGTATTCTGTGCGTGTTCGTGGCTAAGCTACGCGTCACCGCAGGTGGGATCGCTAGTACCCGCGGGGATGAGGTTCCCTGAATCGCCCTCAGAGCAGCGAGTCATATGCGCAGAATGGCTATTGCCGATAGCTGAGCGTGACAAGAGTGGGCCGGAGGTGCTGATGGGTCGCCGGTCCACAGTTGAGCAGAGACCGCAGAGTGATCTCTTCGCGGACGACGCTCCAGAGGCCGGGGACCAGACATCAGCAGGCGCACCGCGGGATCGTTCCGCTTCCGCGTGGCGTGGCGCGGGCGGGCGCTGGCTTACCTGGGTCTTCCGGATTGTGGTATGGCTCGTGCTGCTGCTCATCGGCTACCGCGGCGTCACCGCGATCGTGCTGAACGAGCGGCCGCCCAGCCCTGCCCCGAGTCCGGCAGCCAGCAAGGGCCCAGCCTTCCCGGCCGCGCTCGCCAGCGCCTATGCACTGCAATTCGGGCAGGTATACCTCAACGCCAGCCCAGCAACGGCGGCCCAGCGGGCCAGTGAACTGGCCGCGTTCTTGCCGCCCGGCGGCGACCAGCAGCTCGGCTGGAACGGATCGGGGACCTTGCAGCTCCAGTCCGAGCAGGTGGCCGGGGTGGATGTCAGCAACGTCCAGCACGCGGTGGTGATGCTGCTCGCCCGGGTGAATGGGCAGCTGATGGAACTGGCTGTGCCGGTCTACTACACCGGCGGCGCCCTGGTGGTGTCGGGGGAGCCAGCCTGGCTGCCGGCCCCGCAGCGGGCCGCGGTCCCGTCACCGGCGCCGGCCAGCAGTGACCCTGGCACCCAGGCGAAACTGATGAGCCAGCTGCCAGCCTTCTTCCAGGCCTATGCCAGCGGGAACCAGGACACGCTCAGCCGGTTCCTGGCCCCGGGCACCAGCGTGACCGGCCTGGGCAACGCAGTGACTTTCGGCTCGCTGACGGCGGTGGCCGTGCCGGTCGGCGGGTCAGCCAGAAATGTGATCGCCACCGTGGTCTGGAACGTCCCTGGCCAGGCGACCAGCGGTGGGGCAGCACAACAGGCAACTGCGCCGGCCGGATTGGAGATGAGCTACGCGCTGACAATCGTGAAACGGAGCGGGACCTGGTACATCAGCAGTATCGGACCATCGCTCCCCGCTGCGGGGCCGGCCTGATGGCCACCCTGCACCGCGGGCCGGCCACCCGCAGATCCGGATTCCCCGATTCCCCGGAGTACGGCGATGTCGTTCCATGCATTGATCGCAGCGGCCCCCGTGTCGCTCAGCACTTCTGGTCTGGTCACCTACATGCAAGGCCTGTTCGGTCCGCTGTTCCTGGGCATCGTCAGCATCGTTGCCATTTTCTTCCTGTTCACCCGTGAGATCACCCGGTTCGTGCAGTTCATGGTGCTGGCGGTGGCCATCGCGGTCGTCTTTTACACGCCGAGCATTGTGCAGACCCTGGCTCAGGGGATAGCGAAGGCCTTGGGCGTCCACTGACCTCTGTTCCCCCGGAAGGAGCGCAGAGCTGTGGAGCTGCCCACCTACACCAGCATCTGGCGGATCGAAAAGCGGCTGTACAAGCTGTACGATTTCCGGCTGCCGATGCCGCTGCCGGTGGGGCAGATCGCCGTGTTCATGGCCATCACGGTCCCGTATGTGCTGCTGCTGACCCTGCTCGGGCTGCCTTTCAGCCACACGCTCTTCTGGCTGTACGTGCTGCCCCCTGGCCTGCTCACCTGGCTGGCGACGCGGCCGGTGCTGGAGAGCAAACGGCTGCCGGAACTGGTCATCTCGCAAGCGCGCTACCTGGGGGAACCGTCGGTGTGGTGCCGGATGGCACCACTGGCGGAGAAGGACGACATCATCGTCACCGGACGGGTCTGGCGGCGCAGGCCGAGCCCGCCGGCCCTGGCCGCCCCGGCCACGGCTGCCGGGCCGGCCATCACCCGGGCGGCCGATGAAGCCATCGGGCAGGACGGCCAGCCGGCCATTCCCACGCGGGCAACTGGCCGGGCAACGGGCTCGGTGCGGGTTCCCGCTCCCGGTGCGGGAGGCGGCCAGGGCCAGGCCGCGGCCAGCCCCGGCCGCCGGGCGGATCAGGATCTGGT
>Ga0306922_10004524_pt1 | contig 13166 bp, 12 predicted proteins | sample sta12Cox44000082_FD_203758 | JGI IMG/M metagenome (GOLD analysis project Ga0306922, IMG submission 203758) | Lab enrichment of tropical soil microbial communities from Luquillo Experimental Forest, Puerto Rico - statoxic.12C.oxic.44.000.082 (v2)... | ecosystem: Environmental > Terrestrial >... | reverse complement strand
GCGCTGCTGTTGCAGATCCTGCAGTCATGGTTTCTCGAAGACCTCTCGCAGTGGCTGCACGCGCTCGGCCGTCTCGTCAGCGTCGATTGGCTCCAGAGGGTCGAGCTCGCCTCGTCGATCGAGCTGATCTTCGGGCTCATCCTGGTGGCGATGATGCTCTATCGCCGCCAGGGGCTGATCCCGGCTGCCCGGCGGACGCCGGCGCTGAGCCTCGACGATCAAACCGTGCAACCCGCGCGTGCGCAGAGCGCCCTCACCGATCTGGCGCCCACGCATGATGGCTCCCGGTTGCCGGTCCTCGAAATCACCAACCTCACCGTACGGTTTGGCGGGCTCGTTGCCCTGCAGTCTGTCGAATTGAGCGTTGCCGCGCGATCGGTCGTCGCCATCATCGGACCCAACGGCTCGGGTAAGTCGACCTTGTTCAACGCCGTCACCGGTCTCGTTCCCGCCAGCCGGGGCGACATCCGCTTCGGCGAGGAGGAGATCGGTCGGTTGCGGCCGCATCAGGTGCTCAAGCGTGGCATCGCCCGCACCTTTCAGAACATCCGTCTGTTCCCGAACCTCACAGTAATCGAGAACGTGATGATCGGCATGCATGCGCGGCTCGCTACCGGTCCTGTGGGCGCAGTGTTGCGTCTGCCGGCGACCCGGGGCGAGGAAGCTGCAGCGCGCGAGCGTGCCGTCGAGATTCTATCGCTCTTCGGCAACCGGCTGTTGCCACGCGCCGACCATCCGGCGGCGAGCCTTTCCTACGCCAACCGACGGCGGACCGAAATCGCCCGTGCGCTCGCAACGCAGCCCAAGCTCTTGATGCTCGACGAGCCGACAGCTGGGATGAACCCGGCCGAGACATTGGAGCTCGCCGACCAGATCGGAAGCCTCAACCGGTGCGGCCTCACGATCCTGTTGATCGAACACAAGCTCGACGTCGTCGCGACACTGGCCGATAAAGTCGTCGTGCTTGACCACGGCGAAAAGATCGCCGAAGGGTCGCCCGCTGCGGTGCGCCGCGACGAGGAGGTGATCCGCGCTTATCTCGGCCGCAGCGTTGTCCTTGCTTGAGATGCTCGATCTTCCCCAATTGCTTGAATTTACTGGGGTTGATACCTATTACGGCGACCTTCACGTCTTGAAATCGGTCGATTACCGGATCGTGGCGGGCGAGATCGTGTGCCTGTTGGGCGGCAACGCGTCGGGCAAATCGACAACGATGAAGGCAATCATGGGGAGTGTGAGGCCGACATCGGGCGAAATCCTCTACGAAGGTGTCTCGCTCGCTGGCGTCAGCACTGCCGAGCGGGTACGGCGGGGCATCGCCCCCGTGCTTGAGGCGCGCCGGCTCTTCCCTCGCATGACAGTCTACGAGAACCTCGAGATGGGTGCCTTTACGCGTCCGCGGGGACCCGAGTTCGACGAGGATCTGGAGCGCGTCTTCGCCCTGTTTCCGCGGGTCGAAGAGCGGCTCCGTCAGATCGCCGGGACCTTGTCGGGCGGCGAGCAGCAGATGGTGGCGATCAGCCGCGCCTTGATGGCGCGGCCCAAACTTTTGTGCATGGACGAGCCCTCGATGGGGCTCTCCCCCGCCTTCGTCGAGCAAGTCTTCGACATCATCCAGACGATCAACCGACAGGGTGTGACGATCTTCATGGTCGAGCAGAACGCCAACATGGCGCTGTCCATTGCCGACCGGGCATACGTCCTGCAGACCGGCCAGGTCGTGCTGAGCGGGGTGGCGGCCGAGCTGCGCGAAAACGAGCTGATTCGGCAGGCTTATCTGGGCGAACTCAGGGTGCAGTAGGCCAATCGGCCGACACCAACCACCGTCCGGCAGGGGCAAACCTAGTGTCGCGCGGGGATTGCACCGCCGACTTCGCTGTTGACCTTACATATTCTTTGGCGCTGTGCGGCGCCTACAATTAGACCCTGGCGGAGAGGCTCCCTTGCATCTTTCGGATGCGGTGCAGCTTTCGAATTGGTTGCGGCGCTTTGGCTATCTCGCAGTTTCGCGGGAGGTCCTCGAAACGCTGCTTCTCCAGCTCGCTGTAATTATCGCGGCATTCCTGCTCGCATGGGGTTTTTCGCGCCTCTACTCGGTCGTGGATCGACCAGTTGGCACAACGCGTCGCAACACGGTTTCGCTCGCTCCGCATTCCCGCCGAACTGCACGGGCTGGTGATCTTCTGTTATGCGTGGCTGGTGCTCGCCGTCGCTGAGCGCGGAATTGCCGAGCTCGGCGGGGAGCGGCGGCTGGTCGGGATCGCGGCGAGCCTGACGGGACTATGGATCGTGCTCAGGGCATCGGCGCTGCTGCTGCGCGATGCCTTGCTTGCGCGGGCAGTTGCAACCGTCGCCTGGGTTGTCTTCGCGCTCAATATCTTGGGCCTCCTCGCACCGACTGAAACCGCGCTCGACGACCTGGCCGTCACCATCGGCACGCTGCGGCTTTCTGTGTTCCTAGTGCTGAAAGGGATATTTATTGTCGCAATACTGCTGTGGATCGCGCACGGTCTCGCGCGGGTGATCGGCACTCGGCTTCAGCGCGTCGCAGCGCTGAGTCCCTCGGTGCAGGTCTTGTCCGCCAACCTTATCAGGATCGCACTTGTTTCGGTGGCCCTGCTGATCGGCCTCAACGCGGTCGGCATCGACCTGACCGCATTTGCCGTGTTTAGCGGGGCAGTCGGTGTCGGTGTCGGGTTCGGCTTGCAGAAAATCGTATCGAATTTTGTCAGCGGCATCATCCTATTGCTCGAGCGCTCGATAAAACCGGGGGACGTGATCGAAGTCGGCAGCACCTTCGGCTCGGTCACTTATCTCCGCGCACGCTACGCGTCGGTACGCGGCCGGGAGGGCAAGGAATATCTGATTCCGAACGAAAACCTCATCACCAACGAGGTGATCAACTGGTCGTATTCGAGCCCCCAGGTGCGGCTCGATGTGAAGTTCGGCGTGGCCTACGGCAGTGATCTGCACGCGGTGCGCGATCTTGCCGTAGCGGTTGCAAGCCGAACCGATCGTGTGCTGGCGTCGCCAAGACCGGTCTGTCACGTGACGGGCTTCGGCGACAGCGCCGTCGACATGCTTCTCCGATTCTGGATCGAGGACCCGATTAATGGGGTGACCAATATCAAGGGCGAGGTTCTTCTCGGGTTGTGGGATGCGTTCAACGAGAAACGGATTGAAATCCCGATGCCGCAGCGCGAGGTACACATCCGCCATGTGTCGCCCTCAGGACTATCAGCAGCGAGGGAGGCGCAAACAGCGCACGACTAGCGTCGAAGCCGCCTTACACGAGCACTCATGTAATCTCCCGACGATCGGCCTAAGCGGAGAGGCTGCATCGTGGGGCTGGGAATGTTGTCAGGTTAGGTTTCACGTATCTGGCAAGATTTTCGATGCGTGCAATCTCGATACCGGTGGCCTCGACCCTGATGCTTCCAACGGCTTCGGGCAATCTCCGGCGGGCACACGACGCCGCGCAGCACCGCGTCTGCCTATTCACCGGCTGCCGCCCCTCAAGGCGCCGGCCCAGAACTCTCCGAGCGGGAGATGGATAACGCTGATCGGGCTGCTGCGCCGACAATATAACTCAGAGCTGTGCGAGCCTGTGGTGCATAGGCGGGGCGGTGAGCCCGCCGTGGGTGTAGATAGAGCGATGTCTGGGAGAGCCTTGCCGATTCGCGGGACCAGCCGATGGGCATGCGCAGCGCTCCGCTGAGTCAGGGTACGAGTCATACCTTTTAAGAGGTGCCCTTTTGGGTACCCCACACCGGCCGCTCGGCCGACCGAGTTGGCCCGCGCATGCGGCTTGGGATACAAGCTCCGGCGATGTTCGCTGCGCTTTGTCGTGCTTTCTACGCGCTCTCGACGCCGCCGCTAAGGCTAACCGTTGCTGTGAGCCTGACCCTTGCGGTGCTAACCTTTGCGTTATTATGGCTCGCCGTCGCCGGCCTCCTCTACAACACGAGGTTCTTTGATTGGCGACCGCTCAATTGGCTGGTCGACCTGATGGGTGGATTAGCAATACTGGGGCTGAGCTGGCTTTTCTTCCCGGCGGTGGTAATACTGATCATGAGCCTTTTTCTCGAACGCGTTGCCGCCGCGGTCGAGGCGCTCGATTATCCCGGATCCGGGCCGCCGCGCCGGCAGCCGATTCGCGAAACCCTGGGAGCGATGCTTCCTCTGACGGCGCTGACACTTCTGCTCAACCTGTTAGCTCTTCCCGCATATCTATTGCTTCCCGGGATAAATCTGTTTCTCTTCCTGGCGCTGAACGGATATCTTCTCGGTCGGGAGTATTTCGAGGTGGTCGCGCTTAGACGGCTCGATGCCGCGGCGACCAGGGCGGCGCGCAACCGTTTTGGTCTTCGCGTTTTCCTCGGGGGGACCGTTATAGCAGCCTTATTCGCCCTGCCGCTGATCAACCTCGTGGCGCCGGTAGTCGCCACGGCCTTTATGCTGCATGTCTTCGAAGCGCTGCCGCGCGCCGAGCCCCACCCCGTGGCCAGATCCGCGGTGTAATTCTCCCCTCAACAATGTCGATTGGGTGTCCCATCCATGTTTAGTCGGAAGAAAACCGAGGCAGAGGACCGGAAAATGGCAGATGCGTCTGACGATTTGGGCATTCCGATGAAGCCCGCCCGCCCGCTCGGGCCGGGTGCGAGTGCTCCTCTCAAGGCCCCGGCGATGCCGCCGCGCGCACCCGATTTGGTGCGCTCCGCTGACGCGGCTCGGACCCCCGAGGCGCCGCGCCGACCGGGCGAACCGGTGGGTCAGCCGCGACGCAGCGATGCCGACATGCGCAAGCTGATCGTCGGCCGCGAGATCACCCTCTCGGGCGAGATCACCTCCTGCGACAAGGTGATCGTCGAAGGCAGTGTCGAGGCCAACCTGACGAATTGCCGCGATATCGATATCGCCGAAAGCGGCCTGTTCAAGGGTTCCGCTTCGATCGAGGACGCCGAGATTCGCGGCCGCTTCGAGGGGAATCTCGTCGTCCGCAAGCGGCTGTTGATCAAGGCAAGCGGGCGTGTCTCAGGGACGATTCGCTATGGCCAGATCGAGATCGAGTGCGGCGGTCAGATTTCGGGCGACATCCAGGCCCAGCCGTCATCGGAGCCCGGCGAGATTCTGGTCGACGTGGCGACCGCACGCGTCGCGAGCTGACCCGGGATTTACTCGCCGCCCGCGGCGGCGGTTGCGGCGGGAGAGCCAAGTTTCCCCTTATTTTCTCTGATTTGCCGGCATGCGCGTGCGGCGGGCGGGCGGATCGGTCGGCGCGTTTGATTCGCCGATGCCCGAGCGCGCCGCGATCACCTCGGCCGGGCCCGTCTTTGCGCCATAACGGCAGAGTCCGGCCACGACGCAGTCCGGACATTCGGGCTTGCGGGCCTTGCACACATATCGCCCGTGCAGAATCAGCCAATGATGCGCATAGCGCTTGTATTCGACGGGCGTGCACGCTTCGAGCGCGAGCTCGACCGCGAGCGGCGTCTTGCCCGGCGCGAGACCCGTCCGATTGGCGACCCGGAAGATGTGCGTGTCGACCGCGATCGTGGGCTCGCCGAAGGCGACATTCAACACCACGTTCGCGGTCTTGCGCCCAACGCCGGGGAGCGCCTCCAAGGCCGCCCGGTCGCGTGGAACTTCGCCATCATGTTGCTCAACTAAGATCCGGCTCAGTGCCATCAGGTTTCTCGCCTTGGTGCGGAAGAGCCCGATCGTGCGGATTAGCTCCACCAGCCGCTCCTCACCGAGCGCCAGCATCTTCTTCGGGGTGTCGGCGAGGGCGAAGAGCGCGGGGGTCGCCTTGTTGACGCCGGTGTCGGTCGCCTGCGCCGACAGCACGACGGCAACGAGCAGGGTAAATGGATTGATGAATTCGAGCTCGGTCTGCGGGATCGGCCGCGTCGCGGCCAGCCGCCGATAAAACTCTTTGACCGCTCGTTTGGAGAAGGCGCGCATCGGCGTCCGAGTGTAGAGGGGACTGTACCCGACCACAAACCTCGCGACGCCCTGTGCGACTGCTTTACGGAACGTCGCTTCCGCCCTTATGTATAGGGCGTAATGAACCGCAACCTCGGTAATGCCGCCGCTGCGGCGCCGTTCGGCGGCCTGCCTTTCGAGCGCGTGTTGTTGCCGCATCGCAGCCTGCCCCCGCACGGCTTTCACCTGCTGTTGCTGATCCTCGGTCTGATCAGCCTCGCGGTCGGCATCGGGTTCGTCTCGATCGGCGCGTGGCCGGTGATGGGGTTCTTTGGGCTCGACGTCGCCCTCGTCTATATCGCCTTCCGTCTCAATTATCGCAGCGCCCGCCGCAGCGAGACGATCCGGCTTGCCGGCGATGCCTTCACGGTCGAGCGGGTCGACGTGCGGGGCGAGCGCCGGATATGGCGGTTCCAGGCCTTCTGGCTGCGCGTGATCCTCGAAGAGCGCGGCGATGAGTGGAACCGGCTGCTCGTCGCCTCACATGGCCGCAGCCTGGTGATCGGCGACATCGTGACGCCCGCTGTCCGACGCGAGCTCGCGGCGTCGATCCGCGAGGCGCTCAAACGCTGGCGAGATACGCTCAATCCCGCGGGCAAAACGACGCATTAGAGACCAAGTACCTCCTTCAAGCCGTAGAGCCCCGGTGGCCGACCGACGACCCAGCGGGCCGCCTGAACCGCACCTTTCGCGTAGATGGATCGGCTGGTCGCTCGGTGGATCAGCTCGAGCCGCTCGCCGGCTCCGGCAAAGACCACATGGTGGTCGCCGACCGCATCACCACCGCGCAATGCAGCAAAGCCAATGTCGCCAATACGGCGAGGGCCGGTGATGCCGTCTCGCGCGCGCTGTTTCACGCCCTCGAACTCCACCTCACGGCCCGCCGCGACCGCACTGCCAAGTGCGAGTGCGGTTCCCGAGGGGGCGTCGACCTTGCCGCGATGGTGCATCTCCATGATTTCGACGTCCCAGTCCGGGCCCAGCCGGCTGGCGACGTCTTCAACAAGACCCAGCAGCAAATTGATCCCGAGGCTCATGTTGGGTGCCCAGACAATTGGGACTCTCCGCGCCGCCTGTCGCACCCCGTCACCTTCCTCCACCGAAAGGCCGGTCGTGCCGATCACCATCGCCCTTCCTAATCCAGCGGCCTGTGCGGCATGAGTGGCGGTCGCGCCGGGTGTCGTGAATTCAATCACGACATCGCTGTCCCGGATCAGCTTCTCGGCGTTGTCGCCGACCGAGATGCCGAGCCGCCCGACTCCGGCGAGTTCGCCGATGTCTTGATTGATGTAGCCGCTGCCCGGCTTGGCACAGCCGCCGGCGAGCGCACACCCTTCGCTCGCCACGATCTCGGCGACCAGCATCCTGCCCATCCGGCCGCCGCATCCGACGACGCCCATCTTGGTCCTGGCCATCTTCTGCCTCCGTGCTCCTGAGGACGCAACGGTTACCGATCGCCCGGGAAAACTCAAGGTGCAGGTCGCTCCGTGCGCAAGTCTCGGATAGAGCAAGGGCCGGCCGCTTTTCCCAAGCGCACGAATGGCGTTTTCTCGGCCGCCAATTTCCTCTACACCCGCCGGGCATGGCATTGCTGCGTTCGGTCGCTACGGTCGGTTCCTACACCGCGATAAGCCGAATATTCGGCTTCATCCGCGACGTCCTGACGGCAGCCATTCTCGGCGCGGGGCCGGTGGCCGATGCGTTCTTCGTGGCCCAGCGCCTGCCGAACCTGTTCCGCAGTTTGTTTGCCGAGGGCGCCTTCAGCGCCGCCTTCGTCCCGCTCTTCGCCGGAACCATGGCCGAGCATGGCAAGGAGCCGGCGCGAATCTTCGCCGAGGATGCGCTCGCTGTACTGCTCGCCGCACTACTCGGCTTTGTCCTCCTCGCCGAGATCTTCATGCCCACGGTCATTGACGTGATTGCGCCAGGCTTCCGCCGGGAGCCCGAGAAGTTCGAGCTCGCGGTCGATCTCGCCCGGATCACCTTTCCCTACCTCTTGTTCATCGCGCTGGTCGCGCTTCAGGGCGGGGTGCTGAACTCGGTCGAGCGCTTCGCCGCCGCCGCCGCAACCCCGATCCTGCTGAACTTGTTCATGATCGCAGCGCTGTTGCTGATGCGGCAGTTCGGCTGGCGTGATGGGCGTGCCCTCGCTTGGGCGGTCAGCGCAGCCGGCTTCGCGCAATTCCTATGGCTGTTGGTTGCGTGCAGCCGGGCCGGGCTCGCGCTCCGACTGCCCATTCCACGGCTGACGCAAGGCGTGCGCCGCACCTTGGCGGTGATGGCTCCGGGCACGATCGGGGCCGGCGTCACGCAGCTCAATCTCTTGATTTCGACGGCACTAGCCTCCCTCTTGCCCAGCGGCTCGGTCTCTTATCTCTACTATGCCGACCGGCTGAATCAGCTGCCGCTCGGGGTCGTCGGCATCGCCGTCGGCACCGCCATTCTCCCGTCGCTGTCGCGCCAGGTCCGGCTCGGGCATCTTTCCGACGCGGTAGCGACGCAAAATCGCGGAATCGAGCTGGCAGTGTTGCTGACTCTACCTGCGGCGATCGCGCTCGGGGTTCTCGCGACGCCGATCCTATCGGCGTTGTTTGAACGCGGCGCCTTCGGCTCGACCGATACCGCGGCGACCGCTGCGGCGCTGGCGGCCTATGCGGCGGGCCTCCCCGCTTTTGTGCTGATCAAGGTGCTGGCGCCCGCCTTCTTCGCCCGCCACGACACGGCGACCCCGGTCAAGGTCGCGGTCGCGGCGATGGCGGTCAATTTGTGTCTGACGCTCGTTCTGATGCAGTTTCTGGCGCATGTCGGGATCGCCCTCGCAACGACCGTCGCCGGCTGGCTCAACGCGCTCGTCTTGCTCGCACTCCTGATCCGGCGCCGGCATTTCGGGTTTGACCGGCGGGCGCGGCGCAACCTGCCGCGGGTCGGCGCTGCGGCGCTCGCCATGGGGGTGGTCCTGGCGGCGATGCGGATCGCGCTTGCGCCGATGTTCGCGGGTCACGCCATGTTGCAAGTGGGCGCGCTTGCCGTGCTGGTCGGCGCTGGGCTCGCCACCTTCGCAGCACTGGCGCTCGCCTTCGGGATCGCCGATTGGCGCGATCTCTTGGGACGGTTGCGCCGCCAACCGGCTTGACCGGCGCCTGGCTGTGGCGGTAACAGCGCGGCCAGCGCCGCGCATTCGCGAGGTCCGATGAACCGCATTTTCTCCGGCATCCAGCCAACCGGCAACCTGCATCTCGGAAATTACCTCGGTGCGATCCGCAACTGGGTCGCGTTGCAGAACGACTACGAGTGCATCTTCTGCATCGTCGACTTGCATGCGCTGACCCAGCCGCAGGACCCCGCCGAATTGCGCGCCTCGACGCGCGAGGTGACGGCCGCCTACATCGCCGCCGGGATCAACCCCGAGCGCTGCATCATCTTCAACCAGAGCATGATTTCCGCGCATGTCGAGCTTGCCTGGCTGCTCGCCTGCCTGACTCCGCTGGGCTGGCTCAACCGCATGACGCAATTCAAGGAAAGGACGGCGGGGAAGAACCGCGAAATGGCCGGCCTTGGCCTTTACGCCTATCCCGTCCTGATGGCGGCGGACATCCTCGTGTACAAGGCGACGCACGTTCCGGTCGGCGAAGACCAGAAGCAGCATCTCGAACTCGCGCGCGACATTGCCGGTGCCTTCAACCGCCGCTACGAGTGTGATTTCTTCCCGTTGCCCGAGCCGCAGATCTTCGGCTCGGCGACACGGGTGATGAGCCTGCGCGACGGCACCAAGAAGATGTCGAAATCGGACAGCTCGGATTATTCGCGGATCAACATGACCGACGACGCCGATGCGATTGCGCTGAAGGTCCGCCGGGCCAAGACCGACCCCGAACCGCTGTCGGAGACGCTGGCCGAGCTAGAGCGCCGCCCCGAAGCCGACAATCTGATGGGCATCTACGCCGCTCTCTCCGGGATGACGCGCGAGGAAGCGCTCGCCCGCTTTGCCGGCCGAAACTTCTCGTACTTCAAAGAGGCGCTGTCGGAGCTTGCGGTCGAGGTGCTGGGCCGCATCGGCAGAGAGATGGGCCGGCTGATGGCGGATCCCGGGTATATTGATCGGGTGCTCGGCCGCGGGGTGGAGCGCGCCAGCGCGATTGCCTATCCCGTCTTGCGCGAGGTGCAAGCAATCAGCGGGCTGCTGCGGCCCTGACACGGACGTGGGGCGAGCGGGTCGACCACAGCGGACGTGGCGAAAAGGTAGACGCAGCAGACTTAAAATCTGCTTCTCGCAAGGGAGTGCGGGTTCGAGTCCCGCCGTCCGCACAAATAAATCAAATGCTTATGTCAATATTAGCGAAGTCTGGCAAAATTTGTGCCGAAATTGTCAGCGCCGTGTCAGCAATAATCAGCTCATGCAGGAGGCGCCCAGGATGCTGGGCAACACCCCATGCCCGATCGGATGACGAATTAGATTTGCTGCGGAATCAGCCGGCCAAAACAACGCCTGGGTGACAATCGGGTAACATCGGCGGTACGCAGGGAAGCCATCGCGCTTAATGAACTCGTAGTCGTCGAGGCGACCTCTATCTGGGTTACGTCTCCATAACGGCCTGAACATCATCGCCACAAGGGCGGAGCCGCCGATCACCTGGACCGAGGCCGTTTCGACGAAACGGTCGACCTTGTCGACGCGATGTGCTTCGGGTGCGGCACGGAACGGTGGACCTCGGCCGCCGGCTTGTCCTCGCGGAGGCCTTCGTAGACGACCTGACGGAGCAGATTATCCTCCGTCCACGTCAGATACTTGACTTCGGCGACGAGTTCGGGCCGCACCCAATGGACGCGGCTCAAGACGAGCGCCGCGCCAAATCGACTGTCGCGCGGCGGCGGGACATCGAGCGGCATGTCGGGCGTCGCCAACGGTTGCAGACGGCGCCACAGGCGTTCAAGCTCGGCATGGTCGATACCGGTGCCGGGCGCGGCCGGCATAGACCAGCCGGCCATCCGGATCGTAGTAGGCGAGCAGCAGCGCCCCGAGCCAGGGCCGGGCGCCTTCGGGATCGGTCCAGCCCACCACCACGAACTCCTCGCGGTTCAGGCATTTGACCTTGAGCTACAGGCCGCGATTGCCTGGGGCATAGGGCGCCTCGATTCGCTTCGAGACGATCCCTTCCAGCTTCAGGGCGCAAGCGTGGTCGTAGAAAGCCCGCCCGCGCCCGATCTGGTGATCGCTGAATGGAAGCGGGGCCGTCGCGGCCGACAGCAGCGAGCGAGGGCGCTCCTTCCGTTGTTTGAGCGCTTTCGCGCCGATGGCTTCGCCATGGAGGTGGAGGAGATCGAACAGGAAAAAGACGAGAGCATCGCCGCTGCCCGTATCCGATGCGTTCTGGATCAGGCTGAACGAGAGGTCGTGCCATCAGGCCGGACAGCTCCCCATCGAGATAGGCCTGTCGCGCCGGGAGCGATGCGACCGCCGCAGCGATCGCCGGGTATTTATGCGTCCAGTCGAGTCCGGTGCGGGTCAGCAGGCTCACCCCCCCGGTCCAGCCGGGCATGCATCCGGTAGCCGTCGAACTTGATTTCGTGCAGCCATTCGGGCCCTTCCGGGGGCTCTTCGACCAGTTTGGTGAGTTGCGGTTTGACCCAACTGGGAAGCGCCGTTACCTCGGCGCGCCGCGGTCCCGCGAGCGGTCGCGCCTTGTCTCCAGGCACGACTCACCCGCATCCGCAGATCGACGTCGGTCAGATCTATCCGTTGACCTGCCGCATGATTTTCGTCCACCGATCCACGATCGGCAGCACCGTGTCCGCCTTCTCGGGCGGGAACATTGGCACTACGCGGGTCACGCCCATCTCGTTGAGACGCTTCACCCGGTCAAGATCCTCGCCGAGGCCGAACGAGGTAATCTCGATGGAATCCGGATCGCGGCCGGCTTCGTTCGCCATTTCGCGGAATCTCGGCAGCACCTCGACGATATCGCCACGAGCCGTTGGAATCCAACCATCGCCATAGCGGATCGCGCGCCGCGCGCCATGCGGGAAAGCGCCGCCGACATGGATCGGCGGATGCGGTTTCTGCACCGGTTTGGGCCCGGCGATCACAGGATCGAAATGGACGAACTCGCCATGGTATTCGGCCTCGGCTTTCGTCCAGATTTCCTTCATCGCCTCGATGGATTCGCGCATCCGCTTGAAGCGGCTCGCATAGACGGTGCCGTGGTTCTCCATTTCATCTTGGTTCCAGCCTCCGCCGACGCCAAACAGGAACCGTCCCTGGCTCACCTGGTCGATCGAGGCGACCAGCTTGGCGGTCTGGATCGCGTCGCGCTGCTGCACCAGCAGCACGCCGGTGCCGAGTTTGATGGTCTCGGTGACTTGGCTGGCAGCGGCCAGCACCACGAACGGGTCCATCGCGTCGTAGTATTGTTTGGGCAGGTCGCCTCCTCCTGGAAATGGCGTCTTGCGCGACAGCGGGATATGCGAGTGCTCAGGTGCCCAAACCGACTCAAAACCGCGCTCCTCAAGCGCGTGGGCAAGCTCCATCGCCGACATCGAATAATCGGTGAAGAACATCGCGCCACCGAATTGCATGCCACTCTCCTTTGCTTTTTTCCGGTGCAGCGGCCAAGGTTAGCCTGTTGCGTCAGCTGACACCACCGATGACCTATCCGACGACACGCCGTCACGCGAACCGCTTCCTGGCCCAGCCAGCCTCGTCCGAAGAGGGTCGCCGTTAGCCCTTCAACCGCCTCGCCCCTTTAAGGAGCGGTTTTGGTAGCGTGAGAGTGCGCTGGACTGCACCCGGTTAGACACATTCGCCCTAGACCGCGCCCATTGCTCGCTTTCGGCCTCGTGCGACCATATGCTCGCGACAGGCGGCCCGTCTTAGGAGGAGGACAGTGATGAAGCCCGAAACGATAGGCATGTCGTCGGCGCGACTGGCGCGGCTGGATGAGGTGATGAAGCGCCGTTATGTCGAGGGCGGTTACCTACCAGGCATGCTGACATACGTCTATCGCAAGGGTCACCTCGTCCATACCGGCGTCTGCGGCTACATGGACATCGAACGCGACACGCCGATGTGCGAGGACGCGATCTTCCGCATCTACTCGATGAGCAAGCCGATCACGGCGGTCGCGCTGATGATGCTGGTCGAAGAGGGCGTGATCGGCCTCGACGACGCCGTCCACACCCACATT
>Ga0306922_10004517_pt1 | contig 13177 bp, 12 predicted proteins | sample sta12Cox44000082_FD_203758 | JGI IMG/M metagenome (GOLD analysis project Ga0306922, IMG submission 203758) | Lab enrichment of tropical soil microbial communities from Luquillo Experimental Forest, Puerto Rico - statoxic.12C.oxic.44.000.082 (v2)... | ecosystem: Environmental > Terrestrial >... | reverse complement strand
GACCGCCGAGCGCCGACGCCGGAGGAAAGTGGAAGCCTGTCGCCCGCCGTTTGACCGTTGGCATATCCGCTGCCGCCTGTAGAGCGCCTGATCCCGGACGACACAAGCCTGATCCCGGTGGCCTTGAAGTCTTCCGCAATCTGCGCGCCTTTTATAACAACGAGCGACCGTCCGGTTGCCTTCTGGATGGCGGATTGTTTCTCTTCCCGCAGGGCGTCGAGCCGGGCACAGATGCGATCTTCCATACCGGCGATGAATGAGCTGACCAGTGTCCGGCCATGTGTCTCGGTCGCCGTGAGGTAATCGGGACTGGCTTTGTAGATGCCGACTTCTGCGACAATGCCGTTGTTAATCAGGTCGAACAGATAGGCGGCAATCTCGGCGTCCGCTGGCAGGCCAAAAAACGTGTAATGCTTACCCGTTTCCTCGGTGCTGCCCCAATACATGCAATCGCAGAGCTGGGCTATATGGCGGGCAACCGGGGCCGCGATGATCATGTTGCCGTATTTCCGCGCCCGAACCGTTTGTTTGATAGCCCGAGCGGAGCGAACAGAAAGCTCGGACGCCTCGATATCATAAAACGCCATAAGCTCCGCGGCCTTCTCGGCGGCCATCATGGCTTCGTTCTCTGATGCCCCCTTGTCGAGCGTCACGTTCAGAAGCTTGGCGACGCGTTGCTTGACCCTGTCGCGCTCGGTGGTCGGTTGGGTCATTGCGCGTCCCTCGCCATCCGGCGTTGCCAAGCGTCGGCAGGCTTTTCAATCAGTCGGGTTCTGCCGATCTCGACCGACCTGACGTTGCCGTCGTGGATCATCTTCGTCAGCGTTGCCTGCAAGATGCCCAAGGCCACGCATGCAGCGGCGGGGCTCTCGAAATAGCGGTCTAGTTTAATTACGGTCGGATTTTCGGTGTTCAGTTCCACTGTGGCCTCATGCTTCGATACTTTAATGCGTTCACTGTGGAGAACGTCAAATGCCGGCACAGACACTCGAAGGCAAACCGCGTCGCGTCCATCAAGCCTCTACACCTCTCAGCGCCCCCCACACAGTCGCCTTGCCGACGTTGAACGCGCTCGCCGAGGCTGCCATAGTCTTGCTCCTCGCGTCGCGCTCCGCGAATTTCAGAGGCCTCACGCGCGCGTAAGAAATTCAATTAGGGGCGCGGTGAACGGAGATCGGCTACGCGGAGCTATCTGCCGCAGCACTTCTTGAATTTATTACCAGAGCCGCAGGGGCAAGGATCGTTTCGACCTCGCTTTCTCGTTTTGCCTGTTGCGCCGTGCGCCAGCTTTCGCCGGCTCCAGTAATCGTCGATCGCCATAGCGCAGCCGGGCAAGAGTGTCGCTGCCTCGGCCGCAATGCGGTCCTCGTCCTCCGGTTCGAGACCGAGCAAAGATTCGCCATTCTCGTCGCCGCACAGCGCGAGAATAGGGAAGACGAGACCAGCGCTGTCCTCGGATCTGAACAATCGCTCCCATTTTGTTGCGCGCAGGCTGACACCCTGCATGAATCCCTCAGCCCAGTCGGTGCCGATGACTGTGCCGTCCGCGTCACTCCATAGGATCGGCTCAAAGGTTCCATTCGCGATCTCGCGACGGATCTGGTTGTAGCGGCTCAGAATGCCGCCGAGGACAGCCTGCATCTGGGCTTCATCGGTAAAGACCGGCTCGTCATCACCCCAAATCACGGGTAGCCATTCGCTCGGCATGATCAGCTCGGGTCCGATCGCGATCGCGGTTAGAAAACCGTCGACATCAGAGAGCATCATGCTGTCGGGCGGCGACTGGTCGGAGGAAAGGAACGCATCAAGCGCGTCCAGTGCCACGCCCTCAACCGAGACTTCCAGATCGACCATCGTTGTCTCGCCTTGTTGATCAAGGGCAATCATGCCACTGCGTCGAGGATCGGCGAAGGGGCCGCGCCGCAGCGGCTCATTTCGCGGGTAATTGCCAGCGTCACGGCCGCGCAGCCGGATGGTCGGCGATGCGGCGCAGCACGTCGGCAAGCCAAGCTTGCGAATCGACGACCGAGCTCAGCTCGCGCCCGCCCAGATCGCCCCGTCACGGCCGTAAGGTGCCCCGAGCACGTCCCGAGTCCTTCCCGAACGCTGCCGAATTCGCCGGGAAATCGATTTTCTCACGGTCAGTGCCGGTTTTTGGGCCCTCCTCAAACGTCGTGTCGACATGACGTCTCATGCCTTAATTAGCTGACATAGCACGCGAAAATTTATCGAAGCGCGACCGTCCTGCGCACCACAAAATCCCGCCTCGCGCGCGCGAGGGTGCAGAAACCCGGCTCCGATCGCCACCGGGCTGCATGCCTGCTACGGCAGATACATCAGCCGGATCCAGATCCCACAGATACTCAAGCCCTTGCTAAAGCTGGAGAGCCTGCGTGCGGCAGGCGCCCCGGAATATGACGGCACTTTTCCCGGGACGCTGAGGGTCGCGGCCGGCAGCTGACCCCGTCGTCTCCCGGCGTCAGTACGTCTTGAGGTATTCCAGAAGGGCCATACGATCGGGCTCGGCCAGGTCCGTCCCCCAGATGTGGCCACCATTGCCGTCGCCGGTTCGCGTGGTGTCGACGAGACAGTCCTGCTGGCTGCAAGCTGTGCCGACGGCGAAGCCGAGCTTCACCGGATCATACTCGCGCCTGCCGAGCGCAAACTTCTTGGGTCGTTGCTCCGGGGGAAGCAGCAGGTCGTACAATGTCGGGACCGATCCATTGTGCAGGTAGGGGGCCGCGGCCCAAATCCCGTACAGGGGCCTTGCAGCATAAGGACCGTAGGGTGCCTTGGTATCGAGCAGCGTATCGCGCCAAGTGACGCGACCGCGCCGGTCCAGGTCCTCCATCGTCCGCTGCTGCGCCGCGTCTATTCCGGCCGCCGCATAGGCCTTTTGCTTGATGTTGTCGACGGCGACTTGAACGGTCCTGGCGAAAGAATTGCCGGCGAATGCCGTGCCGGCCTTGACGCCGGCGCAGTCCTCCAGGAGGTTCGCTTCCTCGGCGGTGTAGGACCTGGGCGGGATCGTGAGTGCTCCGGTGTCAGGAACCGGACAGGAGATCTTAAGCGCCGCCGTGGGGTCTGTCCCGACGGCCTCCGGACGCATTCCGTGCAGCCTGAGGAGGCCGGCTGAAGTGCGCCGATCATCGCCATACTCGTGGCAACGGGCGCATTGGTTCCGGAATATGCTTTCGCCGGCGGCCGCCAGATCGGGCTTGATCTCGCCGAAGGCCGCCGTCGGCCATCGCGGCGGATCGATGTAATAGGCCAGCCACTCGAGGTTGTGCATGTTCGTTAGCGGGATGGAGCTCTCGAAGAGCGAATCAGTCCTCCTTGGATCGAGGATCACTGAGGCCCCAGCGCCGAGGGTCTCGGTGACATTGCGCTCCATCACCGTGTCGGTATCGATGGTCCATTCGACCCAGTCGTAGTCCTTGAAGCCCCAGACGAGCGGAAAGCGCGAAGGTTGGTCGCCACGGTAGGCCGCTACTGGTTTCGGTGGCTCGGCCTTGCGCGACCACAGCGGCGGGAACTTCACCGGCGCGTCGAGCTTGACCATGTTCGCCTTGTTGACCTCGAATGCTCCGTTCGCGTCCGACTTGCGCAAGCGTGTGAACAGGAAGTTGCGGGTGCCGTCAAACGCGTCCAGGCGACCAAACCCAGACGTCGGATGCGTGGGATCCCGTTGCTCCTTGGCGGCGCGGATGACGGCGACCAGCTCGAGACGCGCGTCCAACCTCTCCCGGTGCAGCAGCAGGTTCGCACCGTAGTAGATCAGAGTCGCCGGACGGATGAACGGCGCGGCAATCCCGTAGCGTCCATAATCTTGCCGCCCCAGGCGCTTGAGCGCCCGCCACAGCTTACCTCGATCACTTGTCGCTGCCATGACCGCCTCGATGGCGTCCGAGTAGAAGAGCTGCAGATTGAACATGTTGGGAGCGCCGTCGACCCGCACGGCTTTGCCGTCGTGACGCAACTCACCCACATGGCAGGCCGCACAGGTAATGCCGACGAAGTCCATGCCGAACGTGAAAGGGTTGGACGACATTGTCAGGCCGACAGGCAACCCATCTTTGCGCGCCGCGTCGGCCAACAAGCCGTAGCGCTTAAGGTTCTCGACGAAAGGCTTGGTCGAGCCAGGGTCGGCGACGTCAACCGCAGTCAGTAGGAACCAAGGCAGGATCTCGGAGCCTTGCGAGAGGTGGTAGTAGCTTTCTTTCTGCGCAGGCGTCAGCCCGTTGCTGTAGTCCGTGACGATCGACGGATCAGGACGGTCGAAGCTAACCTCCATCGTCTCGTCGAGCACACCGCTGACCACCGGAATGGCGTAAAGGACCACCGCAAGCAGGTACAAGCCGGCGAGGACCGCGAACACATAGAGCAGAGGGCGAACGAGCCTCATTACGGTGTCCTCCACAACACCGGGAGAGGCGCAGACTTCGTCTGAACATCTCCTCGTCCCGACGACGAAGACCACGCGCGGCTCGACCTCCCGGCGTCGAGACGGCGGTTGCGATAGATCGTGCGTCTGGTACGGCCTAAACGTAGGGTTCGTTCGGCAGAATGCTGCCGGAACCATCTCAGCACCATTTTCGACAGTCGCAACACAGTTTTGAAACTCACGGTCGGGCGGTCTTCGGAAAGACAAAAACCTTCAGCGCGGCGAGCAGCGCTTTCAGATCGCGCTGGGCTTGATAAACGGGCGGGGGCGCGGGGCCGCGCTTGAGCAGGAGGTGAATCGCTTCCCACGCCGTGCGGGCGGAATATTCGATGGTGAATGCCACATCCCGCGAAACCTCCACGTACTGGCCGATGAGTCCGAAATTGGTCGCCCCATCCGGAACAGGGCGGGGTCTGTCGGTACGTGTGCGTGGCATCCAGATGTTGTTCGCGTACGGCATATCGCAGGGTACGCAGATCGATGACGCTATAATCGCGTCTAATTGCCGATCGAACCGCAATTGTCGCAGGACCTCCTCCAGGATCTCCGCACCTGTGCATTCATCCATGCGCTTCCGCACAAAATTTCCGTTGCGTTCCGGAAACAAGCCGTAGCCCCACCAAACGTACGTGCCAGGCGGTTGGCCGATGATTTCCGGCTGGTGAAAGACCGACAGCGACAGGAGCCAGCCCGAGTCTATCAAACTGACAAGCCCGCCGCGTCCGGTCTCGCTGCCGGTCAGCGCGGACATTAGGTCGAGAAATTCCGTCCCTGTTGTAGTGACCGTGAAGGTCACCCAATGCGAGTCGGACACGTGGGACTCGCCAAAGAACGCGTCGGGATTGCCGAAATCCGGACGCCCCTGCGCCAGGCGCTTCCACAACGCCCAGGATCTTCCAGCACGCAGCGGCCGTGGTGCCTCGGTCATCGATCCCACCGACATGTCGGCGGCCTGCGATCCGAACGTCAGCAGCACGACGTCGTCCGGTGCGACGGCGACCGATGTCGCGACGCCGTCCCGTTCGTTATCGAGTCGGTTGACGGTTATACGGCCAGGCGAAGCCGCGAACCCGACGTCCTGGACAAAGACGCCATTCTGCAGATTCACGTCGTGCGCGCGCAGCCAAGCAACAAGCGGTTCGATGAACGTGTTGTACTGGTCAAACGGCGTGCGCCAGATGTTCGCCATGTCAGAAATGTAAGGCAACATGTGCAAGGTCCGATTTAGGTAGCGCCGCAATTCCGTCGCGCTGTGCTGCGGCAGCGACCCCATGATTGTCGAATAGCACAACCAAAATTCGCTCGCGAAGAAATGCGCAGAAAAGAACTCCTCGATGCGCCGTCCGTCCAGCCTCGCTTCGGGCGTCAGCGCGAGCCGTGCCAGTTGGAAGCCGTCGTGCCAGCTCAGGCCGAAGCGCGGGCCGTGCACGATGTGGCCGTTGCGGTCGATGAGGCGCGCCCGGTCGTCGAACGGCCGGCGAGTATTGAAGGTAAAGAATTCTTCTTTGGCGGAAATAGCTGGATTGCTTGCAGACGGGACCGCATCAAGCAGGTCGAATGTGCAGCGGAATTGATTGTCAAAGACAGAACCAGGCAGGTTGTAGCCGCTTTCCGCACTGCCGCCCAGAAAGAACCCGCCCCCCATCCGATCATCCGCCTCGTAGATCGTGACGTCTTGGCCGGACATTCCCGCGTTCCGGATGAGACACGCGGCCGCCGCCAGTCCGCCAAACCCGCCCCCGACAATGTACGCCTTCATCTGCCTTCTCCCTGGACTCCAGGTTTGGGAGATCCTCCCGACTTGGGTCGTGAGCTTAGCACCAAGATCTCGGTCTGCTACGGCGTCGGCGGCATGTTCGCCGCATCGGGAACAATCATTGTGTCGCACGAGGCGTCTTCGAGCAGCGGAGCAGACTGGAACGATCTGCTCCGCGCCCGTATGGTGCGGGGTGCTACGCGACGGCTGCCGCTGCGCCCCACGGATTGTCGGATGTAACTCCGCCGGCGAGGGCTGCGACCGCCGCGCTGAAGTCCTTCCATGCACTGGTCCCGCCGGTCAGCGCCTCATAATTCGAGGCGAGGCTGTCGTCGGGGCAGCCGGCCTGGGTGATCTGCGCCGCCGTGTGGCCCTTCGACATCATCCAATAGAGATAGACGATGCCGCAGCCGGTGGCGACGGCGTCCTGATCGGTGGACTCGGTCGCGTCGATCCAATTCGGCCGGCCGGCCCGATCCCAGTCCGGACCTGTCGCAAAAGCGGCGAGCGCTCCTGTCGGACCACCAGATTCGAGCTCTGCAAGAAAGCGCGACAGGGCCTCACCGTTCGAGCCGCCGCAATCCCAACCTTTGTTCTGCGCGCCCATAAACGACTCGGTCAGCTCTGCGACTATCAAACCGTTGGTCATCACCGGATTGCCAAACGCCGCGTCGCAGTATAGGTCACCCCCGGGGTTGAAGCTGCACCCGTAATGGTAGGCACCGCCGGATCCGTCGGTCTGGTTATTCACGGGCGCGATGATGACGTTCACCGGCTGGCCGGCAATCGCGAAATAATTGCGGCAGTTGACGTAGGTCTGCTCGACGTTCGGCTTGAGCTGCTGCGCAAGGTCCGCCCCCGCTTGCCCGAGCTGCGGATCGTAATACAGCGTCACGTCGGCCGCGGTGCCGACTAGCTCGATTGGGAAATCGAATTTATGAGCGGGGGGCTTCTTGCGCCGTTGCGACTGCACATGAGCAAAAGCTCGTGCTCGTGCATGCGGCTCGCTGTGATAATGGGTCGGAAGCGTCAGTCTGATGGGCATGACTATCCCCACATTCGAGAGAGTCACCAGCGGAAGAAGGCTGGAGCGCGGTAGAGCATAGGGCGAGCTTAGGACCCGGAGTGTGATCCGCTTCACACCGTGGTTAAAAAATCGTGGCCGCTTCCGAGCCATTGGCCATCTCTGACGAACGCTGCGAAAATCGGCTAGGAAATCGAATTTCTCACGGTCAATGCCGGTTTTCGGCCCTCCTAAAACGTCGTATCGACATGACGTCTCATGCCTTAATTAGCTGATATAGAACGCGAAAATTTATCGAAGCTCGGCCGTCCTGCGCGCCAAAAAATCCCGCCTCGCGCGCGAGACTATAGAGACCCGCCCGGGTTGAGGAGGACGCCGACGTGAGCTCGGGCGCGATCGAGCGCTCGCTGAAGGCGATGCCGGCGGCGATGCTGCAGTGCATCTAGGCGATCTTCGACAGCCCCGGGGCGTGCTGACCATGCGGGCCGTAGGGCTGCCGTGGTAACGGCGCTAATCGAAATTCGACCAAGTGTGAACTGGATCACATGCGATTGGCCACCGCGAAGCTAGCCTCGTACCCGATTAACCAAGAGTTGACGGCAGTCATCGTCTCCGCCCGGGCAGCCCCGGCGCAGCGTCGATACCCACGAGACCGGATGGAGGAGAGCCATGACGAAAATCGCAGTACAGTTTAGATACTTGACCGGGCTGAAACGCGACATTTTTCGCAACGCGCGGCTTGCGGGTAACTGGGACAGGTCAGGGCGTTTCGCACAAACCTGGAGCGAAACTCCGATGACTTCGGGTAGGGCTGAAGATGGCTGTCCCTGCTTCACCGCCGACGTCGATTTCGATGACAGCGAGGTCGGCAAGAAGTTCCGCTGGGGAGTGCGGCTGGACGGACCGTCCGGAGCGAACTTGTGGGGCATCCCGACCGAAATAAACGACGGCATGTCGTCGGAGCGTTACCGTGAATTTGAGCTGCAGCAGACAGGCGGGATGCAGGAATTTTACTTCACCTATGCGCGGCGCCTTGGCGCGCAAAAGTTTTTCTCCGACGGTGCACAACAACCCGACCTGCGGTTTTCGGCTTGGGCGCCTAATGCTCGAGACGTCGAAGTCGTATTCGGTAAGCCCGACAATGGCTACATCGCTGACGACGGCGACGGCATCGATCCCGTCCGCCCGGCATTCAAGCTGCGGCGCGGGCCCGGTGGCATCTGGGAGAGCGACGTGATCCCTGACTTCACCGCGTTCGAAGGCGCGCCTTACATGTATCGCGTTACCAATGCGCAAGGCCAAATCGTTTACCGGACTGACATTTTTTCACGCAACCAGATCGGCCGCGGCGGCGATGATCCCCAAGGAAAGCACTTCTCGGGCACCCCCGGGCAACTCGATGGGACCAAAAGCTGCAGTATGGTGGTTGGTACCGACACCGTCGCTAAGGAGTTCGCCTTTGAGAACGGCGAGCGTATCCCGGAAGCCGAGTTCTGGGCGAATGAATTCACACCTGGGCTCGCAGTCCCGACCCGCATCGAAGATCTCGTGATCTACGAATTGCACGTCAATGCGCTTGGATTTGGCGAAAACCGACCGGGAAATCTACAGGATGCAGTAAAACTGCTTCCCTATCTGAGCGATCTTGGGATCAATGCCGTTGAATTGCTGCCGATGTCCGAATTCTCCGGTGAAGAGGGTTGGGGCTACGGCGATTCACACTATTTCGTCATTGAATCGGCCGCGGGCGGCCGCGACGAATACAAGCACTTCGTCCGCGAGTGCCACCGACGCGGCATCGTAGTGATCCAGGACGTCTGCTACAACCATTATGACTTCAACGCGGCCCGCGCCGAATGGCAATACGACTCCACTTCGCCGGAGCAAAACACCTATTACTGGTACGAAGGCAAGCCATCCGATTATAGCCGTCCCGACGGCGGCTACATCGACAACGGCTCATCCGGTTTTGCGCCACGATATTGGGAGGAGATCGTCCGGCATCTTTTCGTCAGCAGCGCCGCCGCTTTCATCGAAGAGTTCCACGTCGATGGCTTGCGTGTCGATCTAACTCAGGCATTCCATCGCGATAACGCCCTCCATGCTGATGGCCGCTCGGTCTCCAGCGCTAATCAGTTCGGCATAAAGTTGCTCCGCGAATGGAGCCGCACCCTGCGGCTCATCAAGCCCACCGTCATGTTGATCGCCGAAGACCACTCCGGCTGGGACGCTGTTACTCAGCTGCCGGAAGCCGGAGGGCTCGGTTTTGGCGCCACCTGGTTTGCGTATTTTTACCACAACCTTATTGGCGACTCGGATATGGCTGGCGGCAGGGCGAGGCTAATCAAAAATGCGGGCTCCGGGAATGACGGTCAGCTTGACGTCGAACAATTCGCCGGCGCGCTTTTCGACAGCAAGTTCAATAAGGTAGTTTATAACGAATCCCACGATGAAGCCGGCAATGCTGGCGGCACCCAGCGGACGCTGGTGTGCGCTGTGAATAGCGCCGCACTCATCAGCGGAACCCGTGCTTATGCGGAGGCGCGCTCCAGAGTAGCTTTCGGCCTGTCATTGTTCTCGGCCGGTACACCAATGTTTTTCATGGGTGAAGAAATTGGTGCGCAGAAGCCGTATCGTTTCGACAGCTTCATCAGCAATCGTGAAGATTTGACCGGCGAGCGGGCGGGCAGCGGCGCGAAACTGTTCAGGTTTTACCAGGATGCGATCCGCTTCAGTCGGCGCCACACGGCTGCCCGCTCACAGGAGATCGACATCATTCATGTTTTGGGCGGCAATCGCGTAATCGCATTCACGCGCTCCGCCGGCAATGACCAGCTGATGGTTGTTGCCAGCCTACGCAATCAGCCGTTCGCCGACGGCTACGTCATTCAAACGGACCCATCGCGCTTGCCGGATGGCTTATGGCGCGAAGCATTCAATAGCGACGCGGCAATCTACGGGGGTAACAACATCGGTAATTTCGGCGCCGACATTCTCGCCACGAGCGGCCGACTGCAGTGCCGGATCCCGGCAAACGGATTTCTCGTTTTTCAAAAATTGTGAAAGCGCGCGCCGCGATGACCGACGAAACGAATCGCATCGACGAGAAGAGGGAGGCTTCGGGCTCTGCGAGCGAGGCCGCTGCGCCGACTTCTGCGGAGCCCGCTGTCATTGGGGCAGACTTCGCCAAAAAGGCGAAGGATCTGGAGGCCTTGCGCTCGGCCGTCATAGATGCCGCTAGTGTCGGGGCGGGCCTGTGGCTGAGCTATCTTTTTGTGCTCTTCTATCTCGCCATCGCGGTCGGCAGCGTGACTCACCGCAATCTATTGTTCGAGAGCCCGGTCAAGCTGCCGTTCCTCAACGTAGATCTGCCACTGATCGGCTTCTTCGTGCTGGGGCCAGCCATATTCCTCATCGTGCATGCCTATGTGCTGCTGCATTTCGTGTTGCCACTGCAGGCGACGCTAAGGCGTGGATTGCCGAGCACCAAAAGCAGCGGCCGTCGCCGCGCGCCAGGCCAAGCTCGCCGAACATGCGGGCATCATCGGCCATCAAAGAGATCAACTCCAGCCAGAACAAGGCCAGCAAACAGCTATCGCCAAAATAGCCAAGATCAAATAGTCAAGGTGCTGGAGAAGCAAGTGGAGCATCACGAAGTCAACACGGCAAGCCGTCCCGGGCGACGTGTGAACGTCCAGTTGCGCGCTCCTTGACGGATCGGCTTCGGCAAGTGAGATTGCACCAATCATCGTCGTACGGCACTCTTGAGTGATGCGAGGATTCGAACGACAAAACCAGGCTTCGTCGTCGGTGCCAGGCGCGTCATCTCGGGCTTCGTCACCGTCATCGATCGGTGCACCGTCTCCCGCTCGGGTCACCCTCCCAAGCGACCTCTCGGGATCCCTGAAATACCTGGACGACGCCCAACTCGAGCGGCTGCTCGCGGCCGTTACCATCGAGATCAATCGCCGCGGTCTCAAGAACAAAAGCGCTCCGGCTGCGCCGACCAGGGCATCATCGCAAGGCCAATCTGCGACTATCCGCAATAACAAGCTCAGAGGGATGGACAAGATTCCGGAGGGAATAGCAAATCTCATTCGCGCGTCGTTGAACGCAGGCGTCAACCCTGCTGCCATTGCCCGCACTTTTCGTATATCCCGGTCCGTGGTGCATCGCGTTCTGAGCTCCACCGAAAAGTCAAAGTGATAGGATGATTGCGGCGCGGCGCAATCCGCTATTCCATCGGAAGGGAGGCTGTGGCATCCCTTAAAGATCGGACCTGATCGAAGCGAAAGCCTTGACCTGGCGAAGGTCAGCAACGTGATGTGCGTTTCCCGGGTGAAGCAGCCGGGGTCTTCGCGGCGCAGGCGGTGATTGCGATCGAGAACGCGCGCCTCCTGACCGGGGCGCGCGAAGCGCTGAAGCAGCAGACCGCTACCGCCGAGGTATTGCGGGTCATCAACTCCTCACCCGGTGATCTCGCCCCGGTATTCGACGCGATGCTGGAGAAGGCGACGCGTCTGTGAGATGGGCACCCTTTGGACTTACGACGGCGAACACATGCGTGCCGAGGCGCTACGGGGTGCCCCGCCACGATTCGCTGAATTCCTGAGCGGAGGGCCTCACCGGCCGAGCAGAGGGCAACAGCAGCTGCTCGACGGCGCTCGGATCCTCCACGTGGCCGATCTCGCCGATACCGATGATCCTCTAGGGCACGCAGCGGCTGCACTCGGAGGCATCCGCTCGTTCCTGGTCGTGCCATTGCGAAACGAGGGCGCGTTCCTCGGCACGATCGGCATATATCGCCAGGAAGTTCGCCCGTTCTCGGACAAGCAGATCGCTCTCCTGGAGAACTTCGCGGCGCAGGCGGTGATCGCGATGGAAAATGCGCGCCTGCTCGGCGAATTGCGCCAGCGCACCGACGAGGTGGCGGTACTCAATCGTGGGCTTGAAGCGCGGGTCGCCGAACTGGTGGAGGAACTGGGACGCGTCGGGCGGCTGAAGCGTTTCCTCGCGCCCCAACTCGCCGAGCTGATCGTCTCGCAGGGGGACGAGAAGATTCTCGAAAGCCATCGCCGCGACATCGTCGTCGTCTTTTGCGATTTGCGCGGCTACACCGCTTTCACTGAGACCGCCGAGCCCGAGGAAGTGCTCGATTTTCTGCGCGAATATCACGGCGCGCTGGGCCGCTCGTCGCTCAATTCGAGGGCACGCTCGACAAGGTGACGGGTCGCGGTCACGGTCAAGCATCTTGGTTTTTTCGCTGCTGTTCCGCCCATTCCAGGCTGCCGACCGCGTAGGTTGGGCAGGGCTTTTTGAGTAAAATACTCTCCCGCTTCGATCAGCCTTCCCGTTGCAAAAATTCGAGGGGACACCCATCCAAAGACCGTGTATTTTGAAAAGAAACAGCAACTTTCCGGGAGGATCGCGCTATGGCAACAGATACAGCGCGCATACAAAGACGCCACGTGCGTGATGAGGCGACTATCGATCACCTCGTAAAGGGCGTGTACCAGCCCAAGGACGCTGATCAGAAACAGATAATCCGCAGCCCTACGACCTCAACCGGCTTGTCGATCGAAGATCAGGTCCGAAAAGAGTGGGATCCCAGCAAGATGGGCGGTCTTCCAACCTTTTAAAAGCTCAACCTCGGTCGATCTCCGGATCGCAATGTTCGAGCTCGGGATAGCGCCGCAGGCGGCGCCCGAGAAGGCCTTCGAGCGGGTCGAGGAGATCTTCACGAAATATCCGATTGCGCAGGGCTAAGAGGAGGCGCGCACATGGTCCTTCTAACGCGGCGCACGCTGCTTCGCGGCTCATTGGGGCTCGCTGCGGCCGGCACACTAGCGCGGCCTTATATCGCCAACGCGGCTGCCACCACCGCCGAGGTGTGGTGGAACCAGGGCTTCGCGCAAGAGGAGGATGTCGCTTTCCGCGCGATGGTCGCCGATTA
>Ga0306922_10004512_pt1 | contig 13188 bp, 19 predicted proteins | sample sta12Cox44000082_FD_203758 | JGI IMG/M metagenome (GOLD analysis project Ga0306922, IMG submission 203758) | Lab enrichment of tropical soil microbial communities from Luquillo Experimental Forest, Puerto Rico - statoxic.12C.oxic.44.000.082 (v2)... | ecosystem: Environmental > Terrestrial >... | reverse complement strand
CTTCTATGTGGCGCCGCTGGTCGCGTTGCTGGCTGTAACGACGCGGGCCATGCCAGCGCGGCCGTTGGCGGCAATCGCGGTGGCTTTGCTGTTGTGGAATTTCTTCTTATTCATCTATCCGAATACGCGGGTCGAGAACAATGGCCTGCTCTCTTATGCCCTGGAGCAGCGGAAACAATGGCCGCCCGGTACAGGCATCATCTTCAGCAAATTGGTTCCCGATCTGTGGACCATAGCCTATTTCAATCCCCAGGTTTCGTGGATTCCGCTGGAACAGCCGGACCCTGCCCGGGTGGCGGAATACGCAAGGCAATTCGGGCGCAATGGCGGCAAACTTTATCTGGACTTGACCTACCGGGAACGGGCTGGAATGCCCGCGAATGGATCGCGGTTTGAGCTAGTGCGGCTGCGCTAACGGATGGAAAAACTCCTCGGCGCCAAGCTTGATAGTTGTCCATATGTGGGGTTAGGAGAAAGTACCACCATCCGCGACCAACCCGCCTCGCCCGATTCACAGCCCTGGAGGTTCATCGCCCTCAAAATAGGGATCGTATCCGCTAAAGAGCAGGGATTCCAGGCGGTCATACCGCATCCATCTTCACTCGGCATAGACGGCTACCATCCACTGCGCCCTCCACCGAGTTCGTGACCTTCGCCGAAACGCGAACCGGCGTCGCCTACGCGAACCCGCCGCCTCCGCGCTCGTCACCATCACCGCACGTAACCTGGCGACCGGGCTCTCCTTGGGCAGCACTAGCTTCATGCTGGCCCCGAAAAGCGCACGGCGCCGCCAACATCGGCCCCCTGCCCAAGCTGAGCAGCTTCACCGGCTCGGTGCCGATCACATCGACGGTCCCCATCGTCAGTCTCTCGCTCAACGCGGAGGCTTTCCCGGTCTTCTCGTCGCTGCCGCCAGGTCACTTGCCCGACGGCACCCCGCTGGCCACCGGCCATTAGTGGACTGTCTCAGTGAACTCTTTTGGTTTTACAGGCGAAGCTTCATTCTCGGGGGCGTCCTGTTAAACAGGAGACAAAAAACGTGTTCGGCTCCCCAGGCGAGGGCGCCTGCCCGACACGGTTGCGCAGCTAGGTGGGACAGACGCTTCCGTCAATCAAACGCCGGAATCAGGGCGTGGTTGTACACGCGTGATCGGCGTTGTTGTATTCGGGTTGAATAGCATATGGTCTGCCGTTCAAAGTGACGTTGCTCGGATCGAAATAGACCCGCGTCGGCGGCGGAGGGTTGGGGTTAAGGAGGCGTATTAAGAAGCTGCATTCGTCGCCGATCTCTTCCCCGAAAAGGCCGTTATTCAAGGAATTCCACCAGGCGGTGCCGTCCGGGTCGGTTATGGTCTCAAACGTCTCGTGGGAGAGGACATTATTAGTCGAATCGACAAGCTGTCCATTGGGACTCCCAGGCCGCGATCGACATCCGCGGACGTTTTGGAACGGCTCGACGCTATAAAGGACGTGGCCGATATCCGTGAAATCCATGCTGCCGTGATACGCGCAAAAGAAAAAGGTTCGTAGATTATCCGGCGAGTAACAAACGCTGAAGGTTGAGTCAAAGCATTCGTCCTGTCCCGGCGGCAGAAATATATGGTATTCGTGGCCGTAGCCAGTCTGAGAGGGATGATCGTCGTCTGCCACCGAAACCACCACCGCGTGCACGAGGGCGACCATGTCGGCGTCAGTGAACGGGTTCGCGGGTGGAGTGTACTTGACACTGGTCGGCTCCTCCGCCACGGTATACCGGTTATTGGCGGTAGTGCCGGTGTACTGATCTAGTATGTGGATCATGTCGCTCTTTCCGAGGTCCCGCAGAAAGCCCTCCGGATTCCCCCAACAACCGGCAATGGTCGTACAAGTCCCTCCCTTGGCATACAGGTAAATCGCATGACTTTCCATCGACACCACGACGGCACCCCCATGATATTGCAGGTCGCCGGGAAAGCGTGGGCCGCCGGAATCCGGAGCAGCCGAGTCCGCGGTTGAGGCGGCCCTGCCACCGGGAGCAGCGGAGAGGTCCATGACGGTTGCAACTTGTCCCACATCCGGGTTGACCGGCAAGGCATGGCGCGTTACATTTGTTACCGCGGCAGCCGCCGCATAATCGGCTGGCGATGGTGTCAGGTTCGTTGACTGCGCCGGCAAGTCAACAGCCGCGCCCATTAACACCACGCTTGCAGTCGTTACGCACAGTAGCGTTGAGTTCTTCATAGGTCTCCCTTTGACACAGCTCGGAGTTGTCCGGCGATCCGAAGCGTACGCCGGCTAAGCCCGTTCAGAATACACCAATGTGAGGAACAGTAGAAGTCGACCTGCGGCTACGGTGGCAAGGAAAAGTACCGAGGATATCAGGGAAGTTCCTAGGTAAGAAGCGCCGAGACAAGTTTCGGCGCTGTAGACAAAAGTGGCCGCGCCACGGACTCGACGTTCCCGTACACTTGGTGAAAAGTGGGTTTTCGGAAAGTTTCGGGATCCACAGCTCAGTTTCGGATGGCTGACAACCGACGCGCCGCGCGGTTATCTGCTGGCAAGCAGACTTTCCCGCGGCTATCCCTTGACAGGACGATCAATTTTCGGAAGGTCTTTCGACATCATCAATCACCAGCATCTGGACCGGGGCCTTCGTCCTCACCAGTTTCAATCCCAACTGTTGCCGTAGCGCCTCCACAAATGGTGTTCCTCCAAACTCGTCAGACGGCGCGGGCGCGCCTGGAGGAGCATCGGGAGCCTGACTCAAAGCGGCCGGGAATCCGTTTTTGTTAGCAGGCTTATACTCGAGAACGAAATCGAATGTTCCGTCTAGACCTGTCTGATCCACCACAGGCCGGTCTATTTCACCCGCCATCGAGCCGTAGGTGTAAAGGTTTTCGACAGCAATGGCTATCGTAGTGTTCCGGCTTCCCACGAACCACGTTCCATCCGGCATGCCACGGCTTAGCCCCGCAACGCAACTGGGTGGATACACCTCTTTCCTTGGATCCGGCACCACACCCAGTTCTAGCCCCTTATACTCCGGACAGGGCGGCCCCTGAGAATGAGGCAGCAGCTTCGGCCCGAGTTTGCCTGCCTTAACCTGCGTCAACGCTAGAACAGGAAGCTCCTTGGTTTCGAAGTGCACGGCCAGTTTGAACCGGTCTGCTAGCAGCGACTGCATCATCAGGCGCATCTGGTCCTTCGTCGGATCGCCCTGCGCCTCGGCTTCAATTTCGAAACGGTCCGTGTGCAGCCATTTCGACGCGTTCGCCAGCGCATCCGCCGTCTGAAAGGGCGCAAGCTTATACGCGAATCCGATGAATGCGGCCAATGGAAAACTTGCGTAGAAGCGGCCGCCACGAGGTTTTGCATCGTCCGGGCCAAGGCTGAAGGTTGGGAGCCTCGGGGGAACGGCTGGATTGACGACAACGGCCGGGATTTTGCTCGGTTTAACGGAAGCAACATCGAACGACATCCTGCCTCCGGCCTTAGCCAGCCAATCCGTAGCATCCTGCGCTAAACAGCGAGGTACATTCAGGATGATGACGGCGAGCGATAAAACCAACGGGCCCATTCCTGTGTGAGCCAAAGGACTCTTTCCAGCTGGTGTTCGTGTCATCTATCAGCTCCTCTCTTTAAGACGGCCGGGCCGCCACGTCCGTGCACTCATCTTTGCCTCGGCTCTGTTCCGGATGAAAGACGCGACTTTCGGAGCGGGGATTCTGCCTCCTACCCCCGATCCTCCGATCCTTGTTGTGAAGTTATTTTCCATTGACCCGTTGGCGGAGGACCCGGCTCCGGGCAGGACCCGGGAACTTGGATGTAACGCCGTTCTTCGGCCATCGTCATAAAACAAGCTCCGAAGCGTTAAACATCGAAAACGTATGCAACCATTCTGGACACGTCGGTCTGACAAATGTCCCGACATTCTCGGACAAGGTCAATGTCGGCTTCGGTCATGATCGTCAATTCAGTACTGTGCAGAGTGAGAGATTCAAGAATCCGGTCCACGTGGTCGGGCAGCAGGAGAAGAAAGCTCTGTTCCTGTCGCTGGGGGAATAGTAGGTAATCCGAAATCGCGCCGGCTGGATCAGTGCCTCCGAACACCTCGACATAACAGCCCCAATAGTCGAGATGGATCATGGCTCCCGTAAAGCAGAGTTCATCAACCAACTCCTCCCTGAGGCCGGCTTCCGTGTCACCGCCTTCAAGCAGTTGCCGAATCCGTTCCTGAACGGGCATGCCATCGAACTGGTGCCGAAACCGGCTGAACTCACCGAATTGGCCCAGATGCGCCTCCACGAAGGCTGCGAGTGTCTGGGAGGAGAGAGAGACGATCTCGTCGCAAAGTCTCTTGTCGAACAACTGGAGCCAGTCCGCGCCCATCTTTTGCCCGGTAGTTAATGAATTGTAGCGAACACGGTGACAATGGATCTGAAGTGTGGGCTTCGCGGAAACTACCCTGGCGAAAGCGGTTCCCGCCGGAATGAAGTCCGGTATTTCGGTTTTTCTAGCCGCAACGCTTTCCGGCTGCGTCCGACACCCACAACCGACGCGTTCGGGCCATACTGGAGATTCGGCCACTGTGGAGCGCCACAGTTCGGTATGAGACGCAATTTAGATGCTAGTGCCTTCAATACCGCGAATAGCAGTTTTCATGATCTGTTCTTGGCTTGTCGCGCTCCTCGCGTGGCTCGCACCGCAGAGGCAGATGCCGATTGATATTCATCGAATGCTACTCTTGAGCCTGCCGCTCGCGGGTCTGTGGCTTGGGCTTTTCGGACTCGCCGCAGTGCAAATGCGTAAGAGATCGCTGTGGCTGTTGGTCGGTGCACCTTTTGCGCTTTATTGGCCACTATGGCTGCTGTTGAACGGCATCCCGTCGTGTTACCGGAGTGGAAACTGCATTTGAGGTGTTCATCCGATTGGTTCGCAGAACGACACTGGATGAAAAGTGCGTTTGCGGAAACTTGCGGCAACCGCGACCGCGGAGTGTCCACTCTCTAGCAACGCCGGCTTCACGCCACGAACGTCCTGCGCCGCGCCTAAACGCCACTATGCTACGCTCCTGTAATGACGGAGGCAGAATGGGAGATCACGACAACACTCGCAGGTATGCCTTCAGCCTGCTTGGAGTTACAGTGGTCTTCGCAATTGTTAACGCTGTCCGCTACTGGTGGCGCACGCCAGCGTGTTGTGATTGGCCCTACACGACCGGCATCCCATTCGCGTTTCTTCAAGAGGGGGGTTTCGGCGGAATCCGACGGCTGTTGTGGGGAGGAGTGGTCGCCGACGTTAGTATCATCTTCGCAATTACCTTCATTGCGAACCGAGTAGCTACTCACCGGCGCACAAGGAGATCAATCACGGTTGGAAAACGCCAGCTACAAGCGGCAATCGCCGGAGAATCCTGGCTACCATTGAAACAAATCGCGATTGCCTTGCTGATCATTACGATCGCATGCCTAATCTCGTTCCTGACGAAGAGCTGAGCGTCCCACCTGTTGCACCGAAAATCGACCGAAGCTTCTGACTTCCGATCAGGCGTCGTGAAGAAGTGGGGTTTTTGGAGACTGGCTTCCTGATTGTGAAGTGAACGATTGGAATAGGCCATTTCCATTAGGCCGATTCCGTCGCCACACACCACCTAATCGGACTACTGCGTGGGGATGTCGGCCGAAAGGTCTTGGACAGTGTAATCGGCAGGTATCACGAATAGCGCCGGGTCCGGCTCGTTGCGGTCGAGGATCCGCAGCCGGGCTGTGTGTCGCGCGCCCGGGCCGGAGCCTTCCGCCATACCCGTCACAGCGAGATCCTTCGCGAACCAGTGTTCCGACACGGCAGGTTCGGAAGCCGGGTCCGCTGAGGTTCGAGTGAGACGCGTGCCTTCCATCTCAATCCCGTCGATAGTGCGAGTGCCGAGGTTCTCTGTAAAACGCTTCCCCGTTCCCGAGGGGAGTGGAATTTCCACATCATTAAATCCGAACCCAAAGCCGTGGTCGCTGGACTTGGGTACCAGCAAACGGGCCGCGATCTTTTCCTCAGCCACGAGCACGACTAACGAACCTGCAATTGGATCAACCAGGCTTACCAGCTGACTGGAATCCCCCGACGGCCCCGGCCTGGTCATTTCTATCCGCAGACGGCCGGCGGTATCGCGATATACCTTGCTCTCAACGACTTCGGTGGAGACCGGACCACCGGGAGGCTGCGTCGTCCGCTCTTCGATCTGCTCCGCGGAGAGTGGATGACCAGGGACGGGAAAGACCATCCCGACAGGGCCGGGCTTCCCCGGACCGCCTGGCGTTTGAGCGGCAGCGAGAGCCGCGAACATGAAACCGACGGCGACAAGCGGCAGCGTCGTCACGGAGAACCGCCTACACCGGAGTATACAGCGGATTCTCTCAGGCCGGTAACCGCCGGGGCCTACGCCGGGAAACTACCGAGATGATGCGGCCGGGTGCAAGTCGTGATGCGCGCGGGGCGCATCACGAATGCAACCGCGTGAACTGTCAATCGTGCGAGTCTCGCGGCCATACGGAAGGGGTCCACCCGATGGGCCACATGTTAACGGACGATATGTGGGGTTACCGTACACTGACCGCCACTAAAGTTTCCCGGTCAGTATTTGATTTAGCACCACGCCATGCCAAGCTGGAGCCGAACCGCCAGCCGCACCTAGAACGTGTACACGGCGACGGCAATGGCCCACAGTAAGGTCGCCCCAACGAGAACGTCCAAAAATCGGTTCGTGGAGTCTCCAAAGAACTTCACACCCACAAAGACAACAATAGTGAAGGGAACTAGGGCAATAGCGTGATACCACTTTGCCAGCAACTGCTGGCGCGCAGCCAACCGAGCCACAGACGGAACGTCATTCAGGCAGGTTATTTCGCTTCCTGCCCCACGCGTTTGCTCGTGACAAGGCACTCACGAAAGTATGGCATATCTCTTCCGCCTTGGAGTCCACATTCCGTTTTGGCATGTTTAGTCACCCAGGGCAGCCCGGAGGTCCGAATCGTCAGTCCAGATCAGCCTGTCGCCCATTGCACCGCCCGAGGAGCGACGAAGCGCAGTTTCCGGGAAACCCCACTTTTGGGCAAATTCGCTCCCATACAGCGACACTGGCTGGTGCCGGAATCGATGATGCCTACCGCACTACCGAATAGAGAAATGCCGACAAAGTTGCAGCCCCCCACAGGACGAACGGCCAAGACCAGAGCTTCGTTTTCTCCGCCGTATTGTTGCCGTCAGCCAGGAGGTCCGCGATTGACGGCTGCCTCTGTTTCCATCGAATAGCAACTGTTAGGACCAGACCTATACTCGAAACCAAGAACGCCGACGCTGACACTGGCGCATTTTGCCACCAACCTTGGATGGCCTCATGGTCGCCTACCGCAATAACAACCAGAGCGAGGCATCCGAAAGCTTTCGTCATTATCAGCCAAGGGTCTAGCCAGTCGTCTCCGTATCTGACACGGCTAATCGCCAGCGCGGTGACAGAACCGCCGACCCCCAGGACAAGTAAGATTTGAAGAGCGTCTGTGAGGTGCGTCACGGGTGCGTAGGAAGTTTGCTGAGCGACCCTAGATTAGCATGTCCCGCCGTTGGGGCTGACCAACGGCGATACCGGAAACTCTCCGGTGACGCCACTTTCCAGCCCGGATAAATTCAACCTCGAAATCAAGTAGGTAGTGGGCTACTTTGGAATGCTCAGCCAAAACCAGAGGGCGAGCGCGACCAAAACTCCGCCTGCCAGTCTTATGAAAAATGGTCTCGGACTCAATCGAGATCCGTAAAACCTTTCATAGAATCTAAGCACGCTGTTTGCAAACGAGAACTGCCACAGGCCGCATAGTACCAAGATGCCGAGGAGGATAAAGTCTCTCACAGCCATAAGAGGCTCTTTGTCTGCGCTCGCGACCTTTTATACTACTTCTTTAAGTAAGATTCCAAAGTAGACCCCCTACCATCAAGTAACGAGGCGTCGCACTTTGGCACCCCGGGCCGGATTCGCGTTCGAGTGGCCCGGCTTCGCCCCAAGGGAAGGCGTACATCACAAAACCAAGGGGATCGTTCGCGTATTCGCCAATGGCCTCGGCCGGCTTGTTACGCTCTGCTGTCGTCATCTGGTCTCGCGTCTATCGTTCGGCCAGCCTGCGCCGCCAGCACTCGCGCCCGCCCGCGCGCCATCGCTTGGACTAGGCCTTCCCCGGCGTTAACTGCCACGTCGTACCGTTCTCGATACTTTGCTGGCCGCAGCCCTTTCAGCCGGAAGATCAGGAGCGTGTCGGAGTACTCCCGCACCAGCTCGCGTTTGCCAGCGACCGTCACGGGCCTCTCTACGCCCTCATAAGCCCGGCGCACCGCCTCGTCCTCGAGCGATTGGGCCGCCTGGTCCTGAACGGCTTCGAAAGCCGCTTTGTATCCTGGGTCGGCCTTGAGCCAATCGTAATGCGTGCCGCGATCAATTCCGGTCATCCGAGCCGCCAGCGTGACTTGGCAGACGGTCCCGTAAGCTTTTAAGAATTCGCTTTTTTAGGTGTGGATTGCGTAGCGAGGTCCGTAGCACGTTTTGAGCAGAACGTAACACTCATACTCTAAATTATCACGAGGGCCAAGCGTGGGCAGGGGGCATCGTGCTCACGGAAATCCGCCACTTGCGCCAGAGTGGCCATACGATGCGAGGTATCCAGCCGCCCTGAACCGCAAGGCGCTGCGGACGCGCCGTGGCTCGGCCTGGCGGCTGGAGCACGTAGCCCGAATCATGAAACAGGCAACCAGCCCGCGCTGATCCAGAAAAGTTGGCCTGGCCAGGTAGCCGCGAAGCCCGCAAGAACCATCTAGGTGTGACGGATGGCGACTTGTTTTGCCGAGAAGGTGGCCAGATTGCGACCACGAGCTGAGCTACGCTAGTCCGCAATTATTGGCGTATCGGAGATTAGCGTGCATGCGTATCGGAGATTACGGTCGGCCCACAAATCATTCCTCGCCAAGCATGACGCTGTTAGTGGCACCACACGACCTCAAAAGCATCTACCGGAAGGACGACTAGATAAGACCGACAGCAAAGCGGACAATTGGCAAGTATGGCAACCATCTGGAGGGCTGGACGGGGAAAACCTTGCGTTCCGAGTCGGGACACACGTGCTTGGTTGCCGCCGTTGGCAAAGGTATTGCTCGACGAAATCGAGCGCGCGCGAGCGCAACTGGTGCGCTTAGAGATGTTCATGACCAGACGGGCGGAGGAGCGAAGGATGGGCCAATGCGAGGAGTGTGAACGCCTTTGGAAGGTATACCAGAGGACGACGATTGAGGCGGTTCAACTCTACGGGGAGCTTAGGTCGATAACCGAAGACCAGGGTATCGAGAAGTTGAGCGGAGCGACAACCAAGGCTGAAGCTGCCGAGCGGCTACACGACGAGGCCCGCCAAAGACTGGAAGAGCATCTGGCGGCAACTGGGCATCGGTGAAAGTTTACTAAGCCACGCCGCCTTTAGCGTGAGATAGAGCGGCCTCCCGAGCCCACCGCCACATGTCTTCCTCGGTGTCAACGGCCGACTGCAAACGCTCCACCAGGGGCAGGGCATATTCCGCAGGGGGCAGAAGGAAGACCCCGAATGTTGTACCCTCCCGACTTGAAGCCAGATCTTGCTTGTACAGCAGATAGTGCTTGTCGCCCACGTCAAATTTCTTGGATACGCAGCTTTCGGGTGTTCCAGCCATGGCTACGCAATTCTAGCAGCCTGCCCAATGGCGTTTTGCGGCAGCGCCGGTGTTCGCCCCGTCGGCCGCATTTCCCCAGTTAGTAGCCCACAAAAACTCAACTTCAGAAACGGACGGGCTCCGGCATCGCTCGGCTCAGCGCCGTTCCTCTCTGGCGAACGATACGGGACAGTTAAGCAAAGGGGTCAAATTTCGCAGCCGTCTGGGCGTACTGCCCCAAATCCGGTCCCAGAAACATCTCACCGCTCCCGCTGGAACGTCGCCGTAGTCCATTGTCTTTAACACGAATGCGCCTTGGAACCAGGGTGTCGCGTCGTTTGGCAATAGGTTTGCCTTTTTAGGACCGCGTTCATAACTGCATCTCTTGCCGCACCCATCGAACCGTAGACGGGGCAGCCGGAAGACACGCTCGATTTGACAAGTCGCTTAGTCAGGCGGGCAACGGGAATTGAGAGGGGTCATAGCGTTTGTTCACCAACCTCTACTTCGCATCTGAACCATTCAGGGACCACAACTGGACCGACTTCTTTCATGGCCGGGTTCGGCGCGTTCCTTCGGCGGAACTGGAACGCTGGACCAAACGTCTAATGGCCGCATCTGTGGAATTTGACCTTGCATTGCTCGCAACAATTTACTTCACCCTGTCGGCAGAGTGCTATGCAGGTTTTCGAAAAGATTACCCAGAACTGCAACTCGACCGACGTGACTACCTTTTGAGCAAGCTGTTCCAGTTCCTGTTCGTACCCATAACCATGCGGCAGAATTACTCCGACTCCGATGGCAGTCTGCGGCGGGAATTGGAGACGTTCCTTGACATCAGTCGAGAACCTGCCGTCGCGGCGGCGGCCTTTGACTGGCGGGCGTTTTATGCCGATCTCCGGCACCGTACTAATGACCCTCACGCTGCGGTGGAGAGGCTGCCCTCGTATCTGTCTAGCGCAACGTAGGGCGAGATCCATCGCTTTCGTGACAGCCTGTCAACACGGCCTGCTGATCAAAACGAATTCCGGAACCACGCGCCCTCGAGACCGGTCAGTCTCGACGTCAAAACATTTGCCTGTCGCGGTGTTTTAATGCCATTCGCCTTTTGAATCGCCTCTCGAACATGGGCTGGCAGTAACAGCCAGCGTTTCGCTCTCTCTATGCGCGCGTCCTGGTTGATGCGGAAGGTCAGGCGCTCGTCCCGTAGAATGCCGTTTCTTGGCCCGCCAGACGGCTTACCGGGGTTAGCGAACGCGCAGCCAGATCAGTAGCCCACCGACCACGACGTAGACAATCTACCTCCGCCAATGCCTGGAGGGGTGAACAAAGCTGTCCGAATCATTTTCGAACTCATTTGCCGCGTGATCCAACAGGCGCTTCATCATTGGAATTGATTGCGGCCTCCCGAGTTTAGTTGTTCGCATCCGCGCTGCCTTTGCCCGATGCTTCCCTCAGCACAGGGTTGAAACGCCTTATCGCATCGACCACAGGCTCGCTTAAGTCAGGCTGAAAGACTTGGGGAGGTTGGCCAAGTTGGCCAAACGGTAAGGTCCTAGCGGGTAACCGTGTGGAAACCAGGAAGACAGAAACGTGACCAGCCACGAACTTGTGCCCGGTGGCGTCTTGCCAAGCCATCAAGTAGATTTGCCGTTCAGTAGCGGTTGCAGCGTTCCACCAGTAGCCATTGAGATGGGCTTCATTGTCAACCATCGTCAAGTATTCGCTAGGAATCGACGGACTAGAATACGTGTCAACCGTCTGAGCTGAGAGCACAATAGCCGCGAACGTCAGCAGAATCGTTTTCATCTAAGCTCACCTCGCGGTGACACCATATTACAATCTCCTGCCGACCCGAGGATTAGGCGTAGTTCTATCGCAATACTTCGCGCAAGACGCGCTCGTCCGGGCCGCGCACCGCGCAGCATCCGGCCAGCTTGCCGTCTACCATGACCGCCGGAAGGCTGCGGACGCCATGGTGTTTTGCCAGGGCCGCGACGCTTTCCTTGTGCATGTCATGAATAAGGACCACATGGTCCGAGCCTGCGATCTTCCGAACCATTTCGACAGTTTCCTTGCAGGTAGCGCAACCGGCGCTGAAAACCTCAATTATTTGTTTCATGTATCCGTTCTCCTGTATCGAAATCGATTTGAACACACTCAGAGCCGGCGGGAATCGCTCGGCGCGGCCAGCTATTCCAGATCGATGCCGCGATCAGTAGCCCGACTCCTGGATAGACCGGCTGCGTTACCTCAAAATAAAACTTGCCGGCCAAAATCATCGCCGCTGCGATCACGCCGAGCAAAAGAGGGCCGTATCCACGCCGCTGTGATGCGCGAAATCCGAGTGCTGCCGTCGTCAGCGCAAGAAAAATGAACGTCAGCGGTAGCAGATACTTCGTTGAAATCAAGAAGCCCAGGCCTAGCGCCGAGACGATGCCAGCATAGGCAGGCCAGCACATGGGACAAATCAGTTTCGGCAAAAGCGAGACGCCGATTCCGGGCAGCATGGCAACGCTTCGTTTCCACATCAGACCAAAACTCCCTTGGCGCCCATGGCGTCGAGAATCGGACAATCGCTCTAGCTACGGCCAATCCTCTCAATGGCAGGACTTTGCCTCCAAGCACCTCGAAGCCCTGATCCATAGCCTAGCTGCCCGCAGATACCAGATCGTCAGGAGAGACTTTATCGGGCTCGACGGCGTTGGCCCATCGACAATGAGGCGATTCGGATTCGGGTTGTTGACGATGGCAGAGTGTGGGGCGCTTGGCTGAGTCGAGGCAATCCAAACCAACGCAAGCAGTGGAAGGAGCAGCCGTCTCATATCGCCAAATGATACCCCGCTCGAGGCAATACACGGACGCCTGGAAATGTTCTAGCTGCCCGTCCTGTAAAATGCCGTTTGGTGGCCGCCGGAGCGGCCCGCGCTAGACACTCGTGAGAGTTTCCGCGCTCTGGGACGTGGGGGTTTCGAGCATTAGGCCGGCAGCAGACGAATCAGAGCGTGTGGTTGAGCGATGAGAGGCGGGGTTTGCTATCTCCGTGGAGTTGATAATGCTAAGGGGGCTCCACATTTTATGTTTGAGCTGTACACGGAGAAGGCGCGCAGGGTAATATTCTTTGCCAGGGCAGAAGCCAGCCAGTTCGGCAGCCCTTATATTGAGACGGAACATCTGCTTCTGGGTCTGCTCCGCGAAGATAAGGCGCTGGCCAATCGGTTCTTGCGTTCCGAGGCTGCCGTCGAATCAATCCGCAAGCAGATCGAAAACCACCAGAATATTCGCGAGAAGTTCTCCACCTCCGTGGACCTCCCTCTGAGCCACGAGTGCATGCGCGTGCTGGCCTACGGAGCCGAGGAAGCAAAACTTCTGAACCACAAGCACATCGGAACGGAGCATGTGCTTTTGGGCCTCCTCCGCGAAGAAAAATGCTTGGCAGCCGAAATTTTGTACGCGCGGGGTCTGCGGCTTTCCACCATTCGCGAGCAACTGACGACTGTA
>Ga0306922_10004511_pt1 | contig 13188 bp, 12 predicted proteins | sample sta12Cox44000082_FD_203758 | JGI IMG/M metagenome (GOLD analysis project Ga0306922, IMG submission 203758) | Lab enrichment of tropical soil microbial communities from Luquillo Experimental Forest, Puerto Rico - statoxic.12C.oxic.44.000.082 (v2)... | ecosystem: Environmental > Terrestrial >... | reverse complement strand
AGCTGTGCACCGTTGCGAACCGCGCCATACCTGGTCCTCTTGTCTTATGTGCCGTTGTCGTCAATCGGCTGCCGGGAACGGGATTTCGCTCGCCGGAGACTGACGCGCGAAAAGGAACCTGAAGACGATATCGCTGCACAGAGACCGGAAATCGGAGACCGCCACGCGCAAGAAATGGCTGCAAAAGCGGGCTTCGTGCTCGCAGGTCTTAATATCTAGGTTTCGGAAGACTGTGTGGTGGTGTGGGCAGTCTGATGCGAACCGGTCTCCGGAGCGCGATTTCCCTGCTAACAGGGAAATTTTGAAAGGTTGAGGCTCGGGCCCCCGATTTCAGCGGCAAAAGCGCCGACATAACAGCCACTTCTGCAACAATTCCCTGGTCAAGCGATCAGGGAATTGTTTTGCGAAGAGCAGGGAATTTTGGTTCGATTACAGGGATTTCCCTCAGACCTAACGACATTCCCGCTTCGCCTTATAAAACATACATTCACGGCACGCATCGGGGCTCGGGAGGAACTCGCGCCGTTGTTGAAGGCGAGCGCCACGTAGCTTGCGTTCGCAGCCAAGAGTTCGCTGCTGTTCAGCCAGCCTGCGCGGCGCAAGCTCGGGACGATCATTGGCGCAGACGGGGTGAGTCCTACACCGTTTAGCGTGCGTCCTACCTCTTCTATCAGGTCCTTGGCATCGTGCGCGGTCGCGCGTCTCTTGTCTGCGCGGCTAGCCGAATGCCCGCGTTTGGTGCGCCGAAGCCATTGTATCCGCGCCGTTCCACAATTTCGAAGAAAAACCGCTCGTCAAAAGCGTGCGTGTAGATCTGGAAAAACTCCCCTCCGCTGTCTCGATCGTAAAGAATGGCGTTTTCCTTCATCGACTTCAGGAGATCGGGGTCTAGTTCGTAGCGGCTATCAAGATCGTCATAGTAATTGTTCGGAATGCTGAGGAAGGTTGCACCCGCCGCACGCATGGCGGAGGCAGCTCTGAAAATGTCTTGGCAGGTGAATGCGATGTGCTGGACTCCGGCTCCAAAAAACTCGGAGAGGAACCGGGAGGACATCGTTTGGGTTGCAGTCGATGCATTCAGAACGAGACGAAGTGATCCATTCCGGTTCTGAAGGACCTCGCTTTTCACAAGCCCCAGAGGATCGGCGATCTCAAGTTGTGGCGATTTTTGAACGGCGAAGAGTGCTGCGTAGAACTGCTCCCATGAAAGCAATTCCTCAAATCGCATCGATTGCGATATGTGATCGACACGGTCCAGAAGGACACCATCGCCTGGATCCGGAATAGGGACGAAGTCAACGTCCCAATTCGATGCCCCCGGCTCGAGAAAGTACAGCAAGCTACCGCCAACTCCGCGGATTGCGGGAATGGTCATTTCGCCAGGGCCGACTGGTTGGCGAAAGGTGCTCGCCTGGAGAGCGTCGGCCCGGGTCATCATGGTTGCGACGTCATCAACCGCGAGCGCGATCGCACACACACCGGAACCATGCGATACGTAATGTGATCGAGCGAAGCTGTCTTGAGAACTATTGATAAGCAAATTGATGCTGCCTTGGGACCATCGCTCCACTGTTTTGGAACGGTGACGTCCCGTCAATTTGAATCCAAGTGCACGAAACAATTCTGCCAGCCCGTCAGCATGTGTTTGATCGACGGCAAACTCGACGAAAGCCACTTCGGAGACATTCGATCGAGTACGCAAGGCGGGGGTTACCTGCTGTTTTTCGTCCTCTCCGTTAAGCAGCAAAAGCGAGCGCATGCCATCGATCGCGACCTCCTTGGTTGATTGGGCCCGGAACTGGTCATTGAAAATTTCGAGAGACAGAGGTCCGCTATACCCGGTGACTTCTATGGCCTTCATGAAATCACCAATGGGCAGATTTCCCTGTCCGGGAAAGCAGCGGAAGTGCCTGCTCCAGGAGAGAACATCCAAGTCAAGTTGCGGTGCGTCGGCGAGTTGAACCAGAAATATTCGATCACCGGGGATCGCTCTGATTGAATCGATAGGAAAGGATGGGGCCAAGGTGTGGAAGCTATCCAGAATGACGCCGATCGACTTGTGATTGGCTCGCCGAACGATTTCCCAGGCATCTCTGTAGTCGTTGACGTGACGTCCCCACGCCAAAGCCTCGAATCCAACACGCAAACGCCTTGCGTTTGCCCGCTCTCCCAATTCGCGAAGGTCGTCAGCAGCGCGGTCGATTCCGCCGAGCGAGACAGGAGAAACATTGCTGCAAACGAGTAGCAGATCGGTACCCAGCTCCTCCATCAGGTCGAACTTCTTTTCAACTCTACGAAACGCCTGCTTGCGCTGAGGTTCGGGCATTCCCTCAAAATCGCGAAACGGTTGGAGCGCGCAGATTTTGAGGCCAAGGTCACCGCACATGCTGGCAACGTCGCGCGCAGAGCCGTCGAAACAGGTAAAGTCAGGTTCGAAGATTTCGACTGCGTCGAAACCAGCTGCCGCGATGGTCCGGAGTTTCACATCGAGAGCTCCACCAATCGAAACCGTTGCAATCGAACGTATCATTTTCGAGGCTCCAAACGGTTCAACTTGCTGACTCTTCGAGCCTGCTGCAGGCCTCAATTGGTGCGGATGCGGACATAGCGGAGCACGGTATCGACCGCCATCTCCCGCTGCAGCTTGACTTCCCTTGCCGTGCTGAGATCTCGCTTAAAAATAACCTTCCATGTGTGGCGATTTGAGACCCTGTAATAACACAGCGAAATGATCAGCAAATGGAGGTGAAGGGGATCAACGTCGCTTCGAAAAACACCTTCGTGGGTGCCCTGCCGCAGCAGGCTTCTCATAATTTCAACAATTGGGACGTTTTTTGCGGCGATGGTCTTTGAGGCGCTTATGTGCTTGGCGTAATGAATATTGGCGATCGAAATCAATCTGACCCATTCGGGATGATTGGCATGATAGTCGAATGTGACCTGCACCACTTTTCGCATGGCATCGACTGCCGGTAGATCGATCACCCGCAACGCGTTTTCAATCTCCCGCATCCCTGCATAAACATCCTCCAATACCGCCGCAAACAGCCCCTCCTTGCTCCCGAAATAGTAGTAGAGCATTGGCTTCGTGGTCTTCGCCTTGACCGCGATTTCATCCACCGCGGTGCCGCTGTAGCCTTTCTCGGCAAACAGAGCGCGCGCTGCGCCAATAATGTTTTGGCGCACAGGTCCGCTGATCGGCCGTGCAGTCGCCGCGCGTTGCTCAGCCAGTCCCTTTGTCTGAGTCACGTCAGATGCCCGAGAGGTCCGCAGTTGCCGAACGATATCGGCCTGCGCGCTTGACTAAAATGCCACGAAATCGAGCCGACAAAAAGGATCTTGATGTCCGGATCGGCTCTGCTAACCTACCAGTAAGTCAACCTTTGATGCTCAATACAGAATCCGCCGAGTTCGTGGTCGGGGAGGAAGAAGGATGACGATTCCGCGCCGCACACCGTTGCGAAGCGTCAACCTTGTTGTCGCAAGCGATCCATCGTGCCGTTGTGCGAATGCTTTCCTGTCAAACGTTCAGCACTCCCTGCAAGGTCGCAGCGGGTTATCGGATTTAGCGGTCAACCGTACTCTAATGCCATCGCGGAGATGCGATTGAAGAAATAGCAACGAACACAGAAGCCGCCGGAAAGGATGGCAAGAACCATCAACGGGAGGAAACCGAATGGCTAAGTCACCGGATAGCGCAGCACACCTGCGCCAACCCAAAAAAGCGGCGGCGAGTGGCTGGATTGGATCTGCGCTGGAGTACTACGACTTCTTCATCTATGCGACCGCCGCGTCGCTTGTATTTCCGCAAATTTTCTTCCCCTCCGAAAATCCCACCGTCGCAATCATTGCGTCACTGGCGACCTACGGCGTCGGATACGTCGCACGGCCCATTGGAGCTTTCGTCCTTGGGCACTGGGGCGATACACACGGACGCAAAAACGTGCTGCTGCTGTGCATGTTCCTTATGGGTTTTTCGACGATGGCGGTGGGCCTGCTGCCGACATACCAACAAGTCGGAATATTGGCGCCTGCGCTTCTTGTCATCCTTCGGCTCATCCAGGGATTTGCTGTGGCGGGAGAAATCTCTGGGGCCAGTTCGATGATCCTCGAACATTCCCCATTCGGCCGGCGCGGATACTACGCAAGCTTCAGCCTGCAGGGCGTGCAAGCCGGCCAGATCCTTGCGGCAGCCGTATTCCTGCCGCTCGCTACTTACATGCCATCCGACGCATTCAACAGCTGGGGCTGGCGGATTCCGTTTCTGCTGAGTGTTGTCGTCATCATCGCAGGTTACATTATTCGGCGTGAGGTTCACGAGACCCCGGCCTTCGAAAACGAAGAGGAGAAAGGCACGGTTCCGCGGACGCCGATCGTTCAGGCCTTCAGGGATAGTTGGCCCGACATCGTGCGGGTCGCCTGCATGGCACTAATGAATGTCATTCCGGTTGTCGCGGCCATCTTCGGCGCGGCCTATGCGGTCCAGCCCGCCTACGGCATCGGCTTCTCAAAAGAAGTTTATCTTTGGATCCCGGTGGTCGGCAACATCATCGCTGTGGTGGTCATTCCCTATGTCGGAGCGCTGTCTGACAAGATCGGACGCCGCCCACCCATGATCGTGGGCTCGTTGAGCGCCGCCCTGCTGTCGTTCCTGTACCTCTATGCGATCAGCATTCATGATGTCTGGATGGCGATCGTGGTGTCTCTTCTCATGTGGGGCGTGCTCTACCAGGGTTACAACGCGGTCTTTCCCGCTTTCTATCCCGAGCTGTTCCGGACCCGCTATCGCGTATCCGCAATGGCGATCGGGCAGAACATTGGCACGGCGATTAGTGCATTCTTGCCGGCGCTCTTCGCCGAAGTGGCCCCGCCAGGTTCAACCAATATTCCTCTGAAGGTCGGCCTGATCACCTTTGGTATCGCCGTAATTGCTTGTGTTGCGGCGTACTCAGCGCGTGAAACTTATCGTCTGCGGTTGAACGACCTTGGAAATCCGAACGCAACGCCAGTTCCCAAGGAAGAATTCGAGAAGATCAAAGCGCAAAGTGAGATCGAAACCACGGGAGGTGGTGCAACGGGCCTTGCGAGCGGCTGAACGACTGGAGACTAGGACGCCGAAACTGACCGTAACTTTTCGCAACCAAATGAGGCGACAACACCATGACGCCTGATGCCGAATTTCACCAACGCGATCGCGGCATACATCCGCCAGCCTATACACCGGTCTACAAGACGAGCGCGCTGCGATCACCACGCGTCCCGCTCTGGTCGCTCCAGAACTCCCTCTCGGAAGTGACGGGCCCAATGTTCTCGCCTGACGAGCTCGGGCCGCTTGATAACGACCTCGTTCTTAACTACGCCAAGACAGGCGCCCCGATCGGCGAACAGATCATCGTTCATGGTCATGTCTTCGACGGCAACGGACAACCTATCCGCAATACCTTGGTCGAGGTGTGGCAGGCCAATGCGGGCGGACGCTACCGCCATCGTAACGACACATATATTGCTCCGATCGACCCGAACTTCGGCGGCTGCGGTCGGATGCTGACGGACGACAGCGGCCACTATTTCTTCCGTACCGTCAAACCAGGCGCCTACCCGTTCCGCAATCGGGTCAACAGCTGGCGGCCAGCCCACATCCATTTTTCCGTCTTTGGATCGGGCTTTGCGCAGCGGCTGATCACGCAAATGTACTTCGAGGGAGACCCGCTCATTCCCCATGATTCAATTCTGGCAACCATTCCGGACAAAACGGCCGCAGAGCGCCTGATCGCGCGGCTCGACCTTAACGCCTCGAAACCTCTGGAATGCCTCGCCTACCGGTTCGATATCATCCTGCGCGGGCGACGTCAGACTTTGTTCGAAAATAAATTGCAGGGGAGCTGACATGAAGCCAACGCCCTTCGATCTGTCATATCTACCCGAGACGCCTTCGCAAACGGCCGGTCCCTACGTGCACATCGGACTCATTCCGGCGCAAGCCGGCTTTGAAATTTTCGCGAACAATTTCACAGGGGATATCGCAGGACCGAACGTCACGGGCGAGCGCATTGTCATAGAAGGGCGCGTCTTCGACGGCGCGGGCCACGTCGCGAAGGACGTGCTCATCGAGACATGGCAGGCCAATGCAGCGGGTCGCTACAATCATCCGGCTGATCGTCAGGACAAAGCGCTGGATGGTTCGTTTCGCGGCTGGGCGCGAACCGGCACTGATTTCGAGACAGGTATTTATACGATCCGCACCATCAAGCCGGGTAGCGTCGCCGGTCGCAGGGGCCGAAAAGCCATGGCACCTCACGTCAATTTCTGGATCGCCGCCCGTGGCATCAATATCGGGCTGGCTACACGCATGTATTTCGGCGACGAAGACACGGCGAACGCGGAAGACCCGGTACTGAACATCATCGAGCAACCGGAACGCCGCAAAACCTTGATCGCGTCGAAGTCTCTACAGGACGGAAAAGCCCTCTACACGTTCGATATCTACCTGCAGGGTGAACGAGAAACGGTTTTCTTCGACGTGTGAACTATCGTGTCACGGGAGTGGCGAACGATCGCAAGCAAAGGGAGAGACACGTGGCAACGGAAACATTGGCAAAGGACAAAGAAGATGTCCTGAAAACCGTGAAGAAAGGCAAGCCCCCCGCTAACTGCCCCGTGATAGGCACCTGGAAGCTGCAATCCTATGTGCGCGAACGCCTCTCCGATGGAGACCGGCACAATCAATTCGGTGATTCCCCAGAAGGCTATATCGGCTACGCACCCGACGGTCGCATGTATGCAATCTTCACCTGTTGCGATCGCATCACCCCCGTTGATGCGGTACCGACCGACGAGGAAGGAGTCGAACTCCTGGGCACGATGGTCGCTTACGCGGGTACATTCTCCCTCGGCGACAACGTTGTCGTCCATCACATCGACACCTCATGGAACCAGGCCTGGACCGGTACGGACCAGGTTCGTTACTTCGTGCTCGATGGCGACACATTGACGATCACCACGGCCCCATACAAGAGCTACCGAGACGGCACCATGGGCCGCTCGATCCTTGTTTGGAACAGGGTTGACTGACTTGCGAGGCGATCAATGGCCGATCCGTTCACACTCGGTGGGAAGCACGTCCTCGTCACGGGCGGATCAAGCGGGCTGGGACGCTTTTTTGCTGAAACGCTCGCCGCACGGGGCGCACGCGTTACCATCGCCGCTCGCCGAGCCGAGGCGCTGGCGAAAACTGTCGACCATATCGGCGAGAAAAAGGGCCTGGCGCACAGCGTGGTCATGGATGTCACGGCGTCGCAAAGCGTCGAAGCCGCTTTCGATGCTGCGGTGGCACGGTTCGGTCCGGTCGAAATCGTTGTTAACAATGCTGGTGTTACGAGCACGCGTCTAGCCCTCGAGCAGGACGAGGCGTCGTGGGACAAGGTCCTCGACACCAACCTGAAGGGGGCTTGGCTCGTGGCGCTGTCCGCGGGTCGTCGGATGGTCGCACACGGGATAAAAGGATCCATCGTCAACATCGCTTCGATCCTTGGATTACGGGTTGCGGGCTCGGTGGCTCCTTATGCGATTTCGAAGGCGGGGGTCGTGCAGATGACCAAGGCCCTGGCGCTCGAGTGGGCGCGTCACAGCATTCGAGTCAACGCACTCGCGCCGGGGTATTTTGAGACCGAACTGAATGACGACTTTTTTCGCGGTGATGCCGGCCAGGCGCTGATCAAACGAATTCCGCAACGCCGGCTCGGCGAATTGCGAGAACTCGAGGGCCCGCTTCTCCTGCTCGCTTCCAATGCCGGTTCGTACATGACAGGCAGTGTCGTGATTGTCGATGGCGGCCACCTGGTCTCGAGCCTTTGACCACGGCGGTCTACACAGGCATGAAGGAGTTTTCCATGATGGAAACGAGCGCTCACCCCTTTGAGACCGGGCTCGATCGCAATTCGGCCAACTACATTCCGTTGACGCCGGTCAGTTTCCTGACCCGCGCGGCCAGCGCGTTCGCAGACAAGACTGCGGTGATCGACGGCACACGCCGTTACACGTACGCCCAACTGCACGATCGTTGCGTTCGTCTCGCATCTGCCCTGGCAGCGCTCGGCGTCAAGCGTCTCGATACGGTGGCTATCATAGCGTCGAACATCCCGGAAATGATTGAGGCGCACTATGCGGTCCCGATGCTTGGCGCTGTGCTCAATCCGCTCAACACCCGGCTTGATGCCGCCAACGTCGCCTTCTCGCTCAAGCATGGTGCGGCAAAAATCTTGATCGTCGACGGCGACTACGCGCCGCTGATCAAGCAGGCCCTCGCGCTGCTCGACCGGGATATCACGGTCATTGACATCGATGTTCCCGACCGACCGAGCGCTGCGCTCGGATCCCATAACTATGAAGAGCTGCTCGCGAACGCCGATCCAGCCTTCGGCCCGCCCGTCATCGCCGACGAGTGGCAGTCGCTCTGCCTGCTGTACACATCCGGCACAACCGGCGATCCGAAGGGCGTCGTCTATAGTCATCGCGGCGCCTATTTGTCGGCACTGGGCAACGCCTTGAACGTGGGCCTCACCTCCGACAGCATCTACTTGTGGACGCTGCCGATGTTCCATTGCTGCGGGTGGTCGTATCCTTGGGCCGTCGCGGCCGCCGGCGGCACCCAGATCTGCCTGCGCAAGGTCGAGCCACCGGTGATCTTCCGCCTGATCGCGGAGCATCGGGTAACTCATCTGTGCGGCGCGCCGATCGTGCTCAATATGCTCGCGCACGCTCCGGCCGAGCAGCGCGTTGCCTTTGACCAAGTGGTGACCGTCGCAACCGGCGGAGCCGCGCCTCCATCGGCCGTGTTCCGCTCAATGGAGGCGTTGGGCTTCCGCGTCACCCACCTCTATGGTGCGACCGAGACCTATGGCCCTGCGACGTCATGCGTCTACCAGCCGGAATGGAACGCCCTGCCCGCCGACGAACGCTTCGCGAAGATGGCGCGCCAGGGCGTTGCCTATCCGATGGTGGATGAGGTCAGGGTCGCCGACCCCTCTTCCATGAAATCTGTGCCACGGGATGGGAAGACCGTTGGCGAGATCATGGTCCGCAGCAATACCGTCATGAAGGGCTATCTCAAGAATGAAGCCGCCACGACAAAGACGCTCGTTGACGGTTGGTGTCTATCAGGAGATCTCGCAGTCTGGCACGCTGATGGCGCGATTGAGATCAAGGATCGTTCGAAGGACATTATTATTTCTGGCGGCGAGAACATCTCGAGCCTCGAAGTCGAAGAAGTGCTCACGCAGCATCCCGCGATCATGGAGGCCGCGGTCGTCGCCCGTCCCGATCCGACATGGGGCGAGACGCCATGTGCATTCCTTGAACTCAAGCCAGGCGCCGCACAACCGAACGACGCCGACGTCATCGCCTTTTGCCGCGAGCGCCTCGCTCGCTTCAAGGTGCCGAAGACCCTGGTATTCGGTGCGTTGCCAAAGACGTCGACCGGAAAGATTCAGAAGTTCGTGCTGCGTGATCGAGCAACTTCGCTCTGACTCTAGTGTAAGGAAAGCCGCACACCCGAGATACGTGGGATGCTCCAATGAGCCGGCTCGTCTACATCCTGAACGGTCCCAATCTCAACCTGCTTGGCAAACGCCAGCCGGCCATTTATGGCCGCGAGACCCTTGCGGACGTCGAGGAAGCCTGTCGCCACGTTGCCACCGAGCTTGGTCTGGAGTTGCAGTTTCATCAGAGCAACCGCGAATATGAAATCATCGATTGGATCCACGAAGCTCGCGAAACCGCAGCGGGCATCGTCATCAATCCAGCCGCGTTCACGCATACCTCTGTGGCGATCCTCGATGCACTCAACAGTTTTGATGGTCCGGTGATCGAGGTTCACATCTCGAATATCCACAAGCGAGAGGCATTTCGTCATCACTCTTTTGTCTCTGGCCGAGCCGATGGCGTTATCGCGGGGTTTGGTACGCAGGGCTACACTCTTGCCATACGGAGGATCGCCGCGTTAATCGATAAGAGTACGAGCCATTAGAATGCGCCGGCTCATCTGCCAGTGGAGACTCCCAGCATGATTGATGGAAAAACCAAGCTCATCGCGCACCTCGGTTATCCGACGGAGTCGTTCAAAGCCCCGATGATTTATAATCCTTATTTTGCAAAGCACGGAATCAATGCGGTTGTCGTACCGATGGGCTGCAAACCCGATGACTTTCCGGAATTTCTCAAGTTTCTGTTCAGGCTGAGCAATATCCATGGCGCTCTTGTCACCATGCCGCACAAGGTCCCGATCGTCGCCCTTCTCGATGAAGTGTCCGTTTCCGTGAAGGTCGCGGGAGCCTGTAACGCTGTACGGGTTGAACCTGATGGAAAGCTTGTCGGAGACATGTTTGATGGCGAAGGCTTCGTCAGAGGTATCCTTCGCAAAAGCCGCAAGGTCGCCAATGCGCGCGTTCTCGTCGCAGGAAACGGAGGCGTGGGATCCGCGATCGCGGCATCGTTCGCCAAGGCGGGCTCCGCAGAGCTTGCCCTGTTCGACGCCTACGCACCGATGATGAACGGTCTCGCCGAGCGCCTGAAAGCCAATTACCCAAAGCTCAAGGTCACCGTGGGTTCGAACGACCCGGCCGGCTACGACGTCGTAGTCAACGCAACTCCGCTGGGCATGAAGCCGGATGATCCACTCCCCATGGACGTGACCCGCATTGCGCCGTCCACCTTCGTTGGCGAGGTTGTCATGAAAGCGGAAATCACGCCGTTTCTAGCAGCGGCGCGTGAACGAGGCTGCGAGTATCAGATAGGCACAGATATGTTGTTCGAGCAGATACCGGCCTACTTGGAGTTCTTTGGGTTCGGAACGACGACGGCGGAAGAACTGCGGTCAGTGGCGCAGATCCACTACTGATCGCGCGCCAGTCTCAAGGCTTTCTGAGCACCACGAGCCTCTTGCTAGCACCAGATCCCCAACTAAAGCAGGCCCCCGCGCATAAAAATGTAACTCAAACTGCAAACGGCTTGTTCCGAAGGCGATCATCATGGCGCGTATTTATTCCCTCGCCTATCTCACTTCAGCGCCGATGGCGCCTCCCGATGCGCTGGTGCTGGCCCAGAAGCTTGATTACCAGGCGATCGGTGTCCGGATTGCGCCGGCCATGCCGGACGGCGACTTCTCCCCGCTGGCCACGGATCCGGCTATGCTTCGCGATACTATCCGTCGCATGGCCGACGCCGGAGTGCCGGTATTTGACGTTGAGATCGTACGGATCGGTCCGCAATTCAAACTGGATCAGTTCGCTGCCTTTCTTGAGACGGCGGCGAAACTAAAGGCGCGCGCGGTTCTAGTGGCCGGCGATGATCCAAACGAAGCGAGACTGACCGATTCGTTCGCAGCGTTCTGCCGTGCTGCGGCGCCATTTGGCCTCACGGCGAACCTCGAATTCATGCCTTGGACCGCCGTGAAGGACGCTAGAACCGCCTTACGTATCGTTACAAACGCAGGCGAGCCGAACGGCCACGTGCTAGTCGACACGTTGCATGCGGCGCGCTCGACCACAACCCTCGATGACATCGCCCAATTGCCTCGGCACCTCCTCAGCTATGGCCAGTTGTGTGATGCCCCGGCGGACATTCCGACGACCAATGACGAGTTGATCCACACTGCCCGATGCGCCCGGCTACCTCCAGGTGAAGGGGGTGTTGATCTCGTCGGGTTGGTCCGCGCATTGCCTGAGGATTTGCCTCTCAGCCTCGAGGTTCCCAATACTGAGTGGCTGCTCAAGATCGGTGCAGAGGAATGGTCACGCCGCGCCCTCGCAGCGGCTCGCCAAATCGTCGCCCGAGCCGCCGAAGGAAAGACCACAGAATGATCGGAGTTCAAATGGTGGAATGGAAAATGTCGGTCCCCTTGCAAGTTCGAACGCAGTCTGCTCAGCCACGAAGAATATGAGACGATGCGCCTCACGCACCATCCCGCATCAAGCTGACGAGCGTACATCTGAAGCCGTTGCTTGACACGCTCCTTTACCTGAGGCGCGAGACCGACGTCTGGCTGGAATCACAACTTTACTGATTCCAGGAAAGAATGACTCGGATGAGGAACTGACGGCGCTGTCGCAATGGGTGGCACGAGAACTGGGGCGGGATGTCCCTTTGCATTTCTCGGCGTTCCATCCGGCCCACAAAATGCTCGACACTCCCCCGACGCCGCCTGAGACGTTGCAGCGTGCACGCAGGATCGCGATTCAATCGGGTCTCGACTACGTTTATCTTGGTAATGTTCACGATCGGGCCGGCGACACCACCTTCTGCCGGCACTGCTATGAGCCATTGATTGTGCGCGACTGGTATCGGATCGAACGTCATGCCTTAGCGCAGGGTGGATTCTGTCCGGGCTGCGGCGCGTCATACTAGTAAATCCTGCCAAGCATCCGCATGTTAAGAATGAGTTTGGCCAGCAGTTAATCGACTGGCTGATTTCAGACGAGGGCCAGAAGGCAATCGCCGATACAAGATTGACGGCGAGCAGGTGTTCTGGCCCCAACGCGAGTGAATTCGGGGACGTGATAAGACGTGACAGGAGTCGTAGCTTGCAGGTGCCCCCGCCCCCAGCGCTGCTAGTCGTCGATGATAACGAAGAGAAGTGTCCGTAGAGCTGTGCTTGACGCAGTGCTCGTTGCACTCCGCGTCGTTTGTGCTTTTCCAATGGGGCATGCCGGTCCGCAAGCCTTGACGAAGCTTCGGCGGTCCGGGAACGGTGGGCCATGCGATTATGGTCCCTTGAGGCAGGACAGTTCGTCCTATCTTGGGCGAGCTATTGCTCGCGCGTAGGCAGGAGGATTTCATGATCACCGAAGACTACGCGTTCTAGAAAGCAGGAGGAAATGATGTCCGCTTCTCACATCCAGACGCTTCGAACGGTGCTGCGCGAGGAGAAAGGCGTTATTTTACCTGGCGCGCCAAATGCGCTCGAGGCGCGGATCATTGCTGATCTGGGCTTTAAGGCGGTCTATCTGACCGGTGCTGGACTCACCAATATGCACCTTGGCTTGCCGGACCTTGGGTTCATGGACCTGAGCCAGTTAGCCGATCATGTGATGGCCATCCGGTGTGTGATCGATCTGCCGCTGATCGTCGACGTCGACACGGGTTTTGGCAACGCGGTCAACGTCACCCACACGGTTCGCATTCTGGAGCAAGCTG
>Ga0306922_10004509_pt1 | contig 13190 bp, 8 predicted proteins | sample sta12Cox44000082_FD_203758 | JGI IMG/M metagenome (GOLD analysis project Ga0306922, IMG submission 203758) | Lab enrichment of tropical soil microbial communities from Luquillo Experimental Forest, Puerto Rico - statoxic.12C.oxic.44.000.082 (v2)... | ecosystem: Environmental > Terrestrial > Soil... | reverse complement strand
AAGACTATCGTCAGGTCGGGCACCGCTTTGGCAAAGGCGCGAGCTCCGGCAGTTGCGGAAAGCAGACACCGGTGTCGAGCGACAGCCCCATCCGCGCCAACACCCGCGCGCCCGCTTCCATTCGATCCGCATCGGTAAGGATAAAGACTGCCCGACCTGCGGCGTGCGTGCGTCGGCCGAGGCGCGGTAACAGGGAGGAAATCTCACCCGCCAGGCCCGCAATCTGCCCTGTTACACGGGGAGAATCAGGGTGAAAATCGCCTCGCGGTGAGGCTTGTAACCAAAAAAGTTTGTCGATCAAGTAGTTAGGTGCCATATGCCGGCTGAAATCACGCCGGAAACTGGGGGGCTTTGACGATCTTTTGACGAGGCGGGCCCTCCGAATCAAAAGCTCCCCAACTACCCCCGGATAATAGACCCGGAACTATGGCGCCAAGATGGCAACACGTTGCCGGCAACACGCCCAGAAGCTCCAACATTTACAAATCGTTAACTATGATAATTCAGGCTCATGTAAGGGTGCCATTTTGATGTGCAAATAAGAAAAAGACAGGGAGGAGGGCGCAATACCCGTGGGGCTGCGTCTCGAGCCCTGATCCCAACGCGCTATCGCTTGACTCTCGAAAGACAATGACCATTATGACTATAAAGGTCGGATTAACGAGGCAAATTTGTCCGAAAAAGCGACGGTTTGGTCGATAGCCCAGGCCAAGGCTCGGTTCAGTGAGGTCGTCGATCGAGCGCGCGAGCAGGGACCACAAGCGATCACCAAAAATGGCCATCCTGCGGTGGTTGTCGTCTCAATCGAGGAGTGGACCCGCAAAACTAGGCGCAAAGGCACCCTCGCCGACTTCTTCGCGGCCTCTCCGTTGCGGGGTTCCGGCCTCGAAATCGAGCGCGCACGAGGCGGTACCCGCGAGATCGATTTTTGAGCCGAGGCTGGCTGATCGACACGAGTCTCGTGTCCGAATGGGTCAAGCCGCGGCCCGATACGGCGGTCGTCAGCTGGCTCGACGAGGCCGATGAGGACCGCATTTTCCTCAGCGTTGTCAGCCTCGCCGAGATCCGGTTCGGGATCGAAAGGTTGGCTCCGGGGCGTCGTCGCACCCGATTGGACCAGTGGCTGCTGGAGGAGTTGCCCGAGCGCTTCGAGGGCCGCATCGTGCTGGTGGACGAGCAGGTTGCCGACGCTTGCGGTCGTTTGCTGGCACGAGCGCGGCAAGCTGGCCGCGGGCTCGGGGCGATGGACGCATTGATCGCCGCTACTTGCTCGTGCTCGCGACGCGAAATATCGGCGACTTCGACTGGCTGGGTGTCGAGCTCTTCACGCCCTAGCCGGTGCTGATCCGGTAGGCGCGTGCCGCGGTGTCATGGAATAGGGCAGCGCGCTCGGCGGCCGAGTAGCCCTTGGAGAACCGCTTGAAGGCGTTGAACAGCACGTGGTGCGAGAACGACACCTTGTCCACCGGGAAGTTGCTTTCGAACATGCACCGGTCGGGGCCCAGCTGCTCGATGCAGTAGCTCATCAGCGGGGCCATCGACGCCGCCAGCTCCTCCGAGCCGATCGGCTTCTCGCGGGTATGCCAGTCGAAGCCCATCCGCGGCATGCCGATACCGCCGAGCTTGAGGTTGACGTTGCGGCACTCCGCCAATGCAGCGATGCCGCGCCGCCAGGTGGCGAGCACCTCATCGTCGCGGTTGGCGTACGGGCCGATCCGCGTCAAGCCGCCAAGATGGTTCAAGACTATCGTCAGATCGGGTAGGGCCTTGGCGAAGGCCGCGAGCTCGGGCAGTTGCGGAAAGCAGACGCCGGTGTCGAGCGACAGCCCCATCCGCGCCAATACCCGAGCGCCGGCCTGATACTCGGCACTCGCCAGCACCTTTTCCTTTTCGCGGCTCTCGATCCCGGGATGTGGATCCCAGGTGACCGTGTGGCGGATACCGCGAAACCGGTTGGGGCTCGCCGCTTTTAGCGCCTCCAGCACCGGCTCGACCCGGTCGCCGAGCTTCAAATCGGCGCGGCCGACGATCCCCGCCGCCGCCCGGCACGGACCGTAGACTCCACTGGAGCTGGCGGCAGCCAGGCCCTGGACGAACTCTACCTCACCGACCGGGCGCAATTCCGCCGGCCCGTCGGGGCGGTACATGGCTCTTGCCTCGATGAAAACCGTGGACCGCACATTGTGGCCGGCGCCGACATCGGCAACGAGCTCGTGCAGCAGATAGCGCTGATAAGGGACGCGCTCGGAGCGAAAATCCCAGAAGTGGTGATGTGGGTCGCACATCGGGATTTCCGGCTCCAAGGTCGCTTCCTGGGTCAGCGCCAGCCAGTCGTTTCCTCCATAGGGCATAGCGGCTCCTCGTTAATGTTGATTTTCCCCGGCTCAGCGCGACAGCATAGTCAGCAGAGATGCGCCGAACAATCTCGGGAGGAGGACCTGCGATGATCGTCGGAAGCGGGCAGTTCAAATACCGCGTCAATGCCGAATGGGCGAAATTGCCTGCCGGCTGGTCCTTCAAAGAGGTCGGCGGGGTCGGCGTCGACAGCAACGACAACGTCTATGTTTTTAACCGCGGCGAGCACCCGATAATGGTGTTCGACCGCACCGGCAATTTTCTTCGCTCGTGGGGCGAGGGCCAGTTCCCGCGAGCGCACGGCGTGCATATGGCGCCCGACGACACGATGTTCCTGACCGACGACGGCGGTCACTTTGTGCACAAGGTAAGGCTCGACGGCAAGCTGTTGCTCGAGCTCGGCGTGCCCGGCAAACCCGCACCCTATATGAGCGGCGAGCCGTTCCACCGCTGCACCCACACCGCGCTGTCCCCTAACGGCGAGATCTATGTGTCGGACGGCTATGGCAACGCCAAGGTGCACAAATATTCGCCGGACGGCAAATGGCTGATGTCATGGGGCGAGCCCGGCACCGGCGAGGGCGAGTTCAACATCGTGCACAACATCTGCACCGACGCCGATGGCTGGGTCTATGTCGCCGACCGCGAGAACCACCGCGTCCAGGTGTTCGACGGTAACGGCAAGTTCGAGACGCAGTGGAAGAACCTGCACCGCCCGTGTGGCATGTACATGCCCTACGGGCAGCGGCCGATCTGCTATATCGGCGAAGTGGGGCCGGCCGCCGCGGTCAGCCGCGACATTCCTAATCTCGGGCCGCGGGTCAGTATCGTCGACCACGAGGGCAAATTGATCGGCCGTTTTGGCGATACTCCCGCCGGCACCGAGCTCGGCAAGTTCCTGGCGCCGCACGGGCTCGCGGTCGACCGCCATGGCGACATCTATGTTGGCGAAGTCTCGTGGACCGCCTGGCCGCAGATCTATCCGGGCAAGCCGCACCCTGCCAATCTGCGCTCCTTGCAGAAATTCGAAAAGGTCGAGTGAGCGGGTGTGCTAGGCTTGCCGCAGAATTCCTCGGTGCAACGGATGGCGCCGGGCAACGCCTGAGACGGAGAAACTGATGCAACTGATGTACTTCACCGAGCAGCCGATGTCGGCCTATCCGGCCGACGAAGGTCTCAAATTCGGCGCCACCGCGCTGATGTTCTCCAACAAATACTTCGACCCGATCGCCGGCAGCCGGCTCTATAACGAATATATCGAGCATTACATCTATGCCGAGGAGACGGGCATCGAAGGCTTTATGCTGAACGAGCACCACAACGCGCCGTTCTGCATGCAGGCCAAGTGCAACATCTTTGCCTCGATCCTCGCCGCGGTGACCAAAGAAGCGAAGATCATCCTGCTCGGCAACCCGTTGCCGTTGGCCGACAACCCGGTGCGGCTCGCCGAGGAGTTGTCGATGATCGACATGATCTCTAAGGGCCGGCTGGTTTCGGGCTTTGTCCGCGGCGGCGGGCAGGAGCAACTGGCGGCCGGTGTCAACCCGGCCTTCAACCGCGAGCGTTTTCAGGAGGCGCACGATCTGATCGTCGCCGCCTGGACACGCGAGGGGCCGTTCCGCTGGGAAGGCACCCATTACCAGCACCGCGTCGTCAACCCGTGGGCCGTGCCATTACAGAAACCGCACCCGCGGGTATGGATTCCGGGTGTCATCAGCCCCGAGACGGTCGTCTGGGCTGCGCAGCGCGGCTATCCCTATATCGCGCTCAACACGCCGATCGATCGGACAAAGCGGATCTGGGAAATCTACGACAATGTGGCAGCCGAGTCCGGCTTTACCGGCGGGCCGGACTATCACGGGATGCTAAAACAGATCCATGTCGCCGAGACCGAGGAGAAGGCGCTCAAGAACGCTGCTCAATTCCGGTGGATGCAGGGCGAATTCACCGGTCTCGCCCACCCCGTATGGAGCACGCCTTCAGGATACGGCAGCCCCGAAAACCGCCGCGCCTTTGTCGAGTTTGCCTCCGGTCGGTCGAAGAACCCGCGCTATCGACCGGAGCTCGAAAAGCAGCTCGAAGATCTGATGATCATCGTCGGCACGCCAAAGCAGGTGATCGCCAAATTGCGCATTCTGCTCGAAGAGACGCGGCCTGGAATCCTCGGCGTGTGGGGAAATGACGGCACCGTCACGCATGAGGACGCCAAGACTTGCATCCGCCTATTGGGTCAGGAGGTGTTCCCGGCATTGCGCGAGATGGCCGAGGAATTCGACCTCAAGAGCCCGTTCGAAACCAATCAGCCGGTCAGCATCGACTATATGGACTACCGCAAAGAGCCAGTGCGCGCCGCGGCGGAATAGCGCGGCACGGATCAAGGCACGAACTGAACATCCCACGCCTTTGCCGGCGGGGCATCGGTCCGGTTCCACCAGCCGCCGCCCAGCGCCTGGAACAGTGCAGCGGTGTCGGCGTAGCGGGCAGCCTGCGCCTGCACCAGTGCAAGCAGTGCCGTATTATAGGTGTTTTCGGCGGTCAGAAGACCCAAATAGCCGATGGCGCCGAGCTGCAGCTGGCGGCGGGCAATCTCGAGGCTCTTGAAGGCAGCGCGCTCGGCAGCGTAGGCGGCTTTCAGAGTGTCAGCGTCGGATTGCAACGCGTGCAGGCTGTCGGCTACGTTTTGAAACGCGGTAATGACGGTGCTGCGATACATCGCTGCCGCTTGGTCGAAGGCGGCGTCGGCAGCGCGCTTCTTGTGCAACAAGGTTCCGGCGTCGAAGACTGTCTGCGCGACATTGCCAGCCACGGCCCAAAATGCTGTGCCGGGCGTAATAAACAATTGATTGATCTGGTTGGCTGTGGTGCCGGCATTTCCGGTCAGGGTGAACTGCGGCAGTCGGGCGGCGACGGCAACCCCAATCGCGGCGCTCGCCGAATGCACCTGCGCTTCGGCCGATTGTATGTCCGGGCGTTGTTCCACTAGTTTGGACGGCAGGCTGACTGGCAGCTCTTGCGGCAATTGCAATGAGGCGAGCTCGAATTTCTCGGTTGGCTCCTGGCTTGGCAGCCTGCCGATCAGCGCCGTCAACAAATCGCGCTGCACTGCCAATTGCTTCTGCAATGGCGGCAATGTCGCCTGGGCTTGCGCCAGGGTTGCTTCGACGGCCGCGACATCCGCCCCCGCCACCTGACCGAGCTCGAATTGTTTGCGCAGGATGTCGAGCGAGCCGGTCTGGATTTTGATGATTTCCTCGGTAGCCGCGATCTGACCGCGTAATGACGCCTCCTGCACCGCTGCAGCGACGACGTTGGAGGTCAAGGTCAGATACGTGGCTTCCAGCTGAAATTGTTGAAATTCGGCCGTAGCGGCCAGCGATTCGACCTCGCGCCGCGTGCCGCCGAATACGTCCGGCGCATAAGTCACGACCACCTGTGCGGTGTGGAGGGTGAAATAGGGGCTGCCAGACGAGGCTCCCGTGAAGGTGACACCGGTCGCGGTCTTGTTGCTGCTTGGTGAGTAGCTGACGACAGCCGTCGGAAAGAACGCGCCCTCTGCGGCATAGACGTTTTCCCATGCCTGGCGCAGTGCCGCCTCAGCGGCCGGCAAGGTCGGATTGTTCCTCAGCGCTTCCTCGATCAGCGTGTTGAGCGCCGAGGAGTGGAACAATGTCCACCATTGCCCCGGAATGTCGAGCCCTTGCACAAAGCGTTGGGCTTCTCCGCTTGCGACATCTGATGACGCCGTTTGTTGCGCTAGCGGCGCGGACGTGTAGCCGACAACCTGCGGAGCGGTCGGCCGCTCAAAATCCGGCCCAACTGCGCAAGCGCTGCCGAGCAGTGCGGTCGTCGCGATGGCGAGGGCGCGCGAAGATCGGCGAGGAGCCATGCTCCGCCTATTCGGCCGGCGCGGGTTGCGGCTCCGGTTCTGCTGGCGCTTGGCGGAGCGAGAAAAAGTCGATCAGAACCGGCAATACCAGGAGGATCAAGAATGGCGCCAACAGGCTGCCGCCGACAACCACGATGGCGAGAGGCTTTTGCACCTGTGAGCCGATGCCGCTCGACAACGCCGCGGGCAAGAGGCCGACGCAGGCGACGATGCAGGTCATCGCTACCGGGCGCATCTGCACACTGCAAGTACGCAGGAGGGCGGCACTCCGCTCGATGCCGGCGGCGATCTGCCGGTTGAAATAGCCGATGACGATGATCCCATCCATCGCTGAGATGCCGAACAGGGCGACAAAACCGATCGCAGCCGATACGCTGAATGGTGTGCCGGTCAGGAACAGCGCGAAGACGCCGCCGATCAGCGCCATCGGTACTGCGGTCGCCGCCAGCAGCATCTCCGTCACAGAGCCGAAATTCAGGAACAACAGCAGGCAAATCAGGCCGATCGCGAGTGGCACTGCGACCGCGAGCCGGCCGATCGCTTCTTGCAGCTCGCCGAACTCACCGACCCATTCGAGACGATAGCCGGCCGGCAGCTCCACCTGCTGGGCGATCTTGCGGTGGGCCTCGGCGACGGCGCTGCCGAGATCGCGCCCGCGCACGCTGAACTTGATCGGGATGTAACGCTCCTGATTCTCGCGATAGACGAAAGCAGCGCCCGAGACGAGCCGCACATTGGCTACGTCGGTGAGCGGGATCGGCACGACGCCGTTGCCGCTAGGGTTCGGCGCCCCGATCGTGATCCGGCGGATGGCATCGAGGCTCTGGCGATAGTTGGGTGCCAGTCGCACGATCATCGGAAAATTCCGGTCGCTGCCTTCCTCGTAGAGATTTCCTGCGGCTTGCCCGCCGATCGCCGCGGCGATCGTCGAATTGATGTCACCGGGCGCCAGCCCGTAGCGCGCGGCGCGAGCGCGGTCGATGTCGATTTGCACTGTCGGCTGGCCGAGCGAGTTCAGTACCGCGAGATCGACGATCCCCGGCACCGTGCTCATGACATCTTTGATCTTGGCGGCCGTCTTTTCCAGGGTGGCGAGGTCGTTGCCAAACAGCTTGACCGAGTTCTCACCCTTTACACCCGATGCCGCCTCTTCGACATTGTCTTCGATATATTGCGAAAAGTTGAACTCCACCCCGGGGAATCGGGCCTCGAGCGCGGCGCTGACCTGCTGCGTCAGCTTCTCCTTGTCGACGCCGCCGGCCCAATCCTCTGCCGGTTTGAGCGGGACGAAGAATTCGGCGTTGAAGAAGCCGGTGGCGTCGGTTCCGTCATCGGGTCGTCCGTTTTGCGAGATGACGGTTATCGTCTCCGGGAAGCTCTTGATCACTCGCCGCATCCGGTTGACATGGCCATTCGCCTCCTCGAGGGAGATCGAGGGCGGCAGTGTGGCGCGAATCCAGAGGTTTCCTTCCTCGAGCTTGGGCAGGAACTCGAGACCGAGCGAGGGCAGAGCGAGCGCTGCGAGACCGAGCAGCAGCGCAGCGGCGCCGACTGTGACAATGCCGTTCGCCAAAGCAAGTTCGAGAACCGGCCGGTAAAGGCGCCGCAGGCGGCGCACGACAAAGGTTTCGACCTCGCTGATTCGCTCCGGTAACAGGATCGCGCTCAAGGCTGGGGTTACTGTAAAGGTCGCGATCAGACCGCCGGCAATCGCGTGGGCGTAGGTCTTTGCCATCGGCGCGAAGATATGGCCCTCGACACCCGACATCGTGAATAGAGGGACAAAGCCGGCGATGATGATCGCCGCGGAAAAGAAGATCGCCTGGTTCACCTCGCTCGCCGAGGCGTAGATCTCGAGGAGCCGGCCCGACAGACGCGTGGTCCGTCGCGCGTTCGTCAAAACCCGTTGCCGCAATGGTGTGGCCGCTTCGGCAAGATGGCGAAAAATGTTCTCGACCATGATCACCGTCGCGTCTACGACCAAGCCGAAATCGATCGCGCCGACCGACAGCAGATTTGCCGATTCGCCACGCAGCACCAGCAGCGTGATCGCGAAAAACAAAGCGAACGGGATGGTCGCCGCGACGATCACGGCGCTGCGCAGATTGCCGAGGAACACCCATTGCACAAAGAAGATCAGGACGATGCCGAAGATCATGTTGTGCAGCACGGTGTGCGTCGTGAGATTGATCAGGTCGCTGCGGTCATAGATACGCTCGATCCGCACCCCCGGCGGCAGGATGCCAGAGCTGTTGATCTTTTCGACTTCGGCTTCGACACGGCGGATCGTCGGCATGCTCTGCTCGCCGCGGCGCATCAGCACGGTGCCTTGAATGATGTCGTCATCGTCGTCCTGGCCGGCAATGCCGAGCCGGGGCTGGTGGCCGGGGCTAACGGTGGCGACATCGCCAATGCGCACCGGAACGCCGTTGACGGCGGTGATCATCGTGTCGCGGATCTGATCGATCGAGTGGATCAGGCCGACCCCGCGGACGATCGCCGCCTGCGGCCCGAAATTGACGGTCTGGCCGCCCACGTTGATGTTGCTGTTGTTAAGAACCTGCAACACTTGCGGCAATGTAATCCCGTAGGAAAGAAGCTTATCGAGATTAACGGTGATGTCGTAGGTTTTGGTTTTACCGCCCCAGCCGGTGACGTCAATGACCCCCGTCACCGCCTTGAAGCGGCGTTCGAGGATCCAGTTCTGGATCGTCTTGAGGTCGGTGACACTAAATCCGAGCGGTCCCACCACTCGGTAGCGGTAAATCTCCCCGATCGGGCTCCATGGCGAGATCTGCGGGGTCGCGCCACTGGGCAAAGGGGCGAGCTGCGAGAGACGGTTGATGACCCATTGCTCCGCCTGGTCATAGGTGAACGCGTAGGTGAACTGCACCTTTACGTCGGACAAACCGAATAGTGAGATTGTCCGTACGGCGGTGACGTTCGGGATCCCGGCCATCTGGACCTCGATCGGGATCGTGATGTAGCGCTCGATCTCCTCGGCCGACTGGCCTGGGTTTTGTGTGTTGATGTCAACAAGCGGCGGCACTGGATCGGGATAGGCTTCGATATTGAGCTTGATGAAGCTGGCGATGCCGACGCCGAACATGAACAGCAGCAGCAGCACCATCAGCACCCGCTGGCGCAGGGCAAAGGCGATGACTGCATTCATTCGTTTTCCCGGATCGCTCAGCGAGTGCCGGCGGCGCGATCGATAAATAACGCTCCGCTCGTCACGACCTTCTCGCCTTCCGACAGCCCGGCAAGGATCTCGACCATCCCGTCGGCGATCTGGCCGACCCGCACGGATCGGGCGGCAATCGTGCCGTCCTGACCCGCCACCCAGACGCGCGTGGTATCGCCCTCGTAGACGACCGCGTGCTGCGGCACCGCCGGAGCGGTCGCCGCCTCGCCGGTGATGATGCTGAAATTGGCGAACATTCCGGGCTTCAGCGCGCCATCGGGGTTTTCCACATCGGCGCGCACCGACAGCCGGTGGGTGTTCGGATCGATCGACGGTGCCACCCAGGAGATCTTCGCTTTGAAGGTACGGCTGGGGAAGGCCAGCACATGCACCTCCACCGGCAAGCCGACCCGCATCAACGGCGCATCCACCTCACGCACATTGGCGATCAGCCAAACGGTCGAGAGATCACCGATCGTGTAGACCGGATTGGAAGCGCCGGCAGCAGTGCTGTTGATGAACTGGCCGAGCCCGATCTGCCGCTGCGTGATGATGCCACCGATCGGCGCCCGGACGACCGTGACCGAATCGAGCTTTTGCGTCGGCTGAGCTTCGAGCGAGGCGATCTCGGTGTCGTCCTTGCCGAGGATGCGCAACCGGCGGCGCACCGCGTGAAGGGCTGTCTCGTCGGCGCGGACCGTGTTCTGCGCGGTTGCGAGATCGGTCTGGGCCTGTTGCCAATCTTTAAGAGCGCCGCCTTGCGCCAGGTAGAGCTCGTGGGCACGCTTTTCGTTGGTCTGCGTTTGCGCCAGTTGTGAGCGGGCGGTTTGCAGGTTGGCAAGTGCGGTGATCAGATCGTTTTGCGCCTGCACAAACTCGCTTGCCTGAATCTCGAAGAGCGGCGCTCCGGCCTCGACATGATCGCCGAGCTTGGCGATCAGCTTGATGACTCTTCCTGAATAAGGCGAAAAGACCGGCGTCGTCAGATCATCATCAATGGCGATATTGCCTTCCGTCACCTGCTCGGGTCGAAAGCTGACGAGACGGACCGGCTCGACCTTGAACCCGGCCCACTGTTGCTTTGTCGGCTTGAATATTCCCGGGGCCTGGTTTGTCGCCTCCGCCGGCTGCTCGGTCACCGGCTTGACCAGCTTGGGAACAATGACGACGCTAAACACGACGAGCGCCGCGGCAACGGCGAGGATCGCCAGCTGCCGCCAGCGCGAGAAGGAGTGCTTAGGGCGCGGCGTTGCTGCGTTTACGATGCTGGCCGGCATAGGGGAACCGCCCACCCTGGCACCCGCAGGCGCTGTAAGACCAGGACGTGGTGGGATCGCGGTCGTTTCGGACGGGGGTTCGATGAGGGTCATAACGTAGTCATGCTACGGCACCGGGGCTCACCCGGTGAAAGCTCCCTCAATTTCCCCTGGCTACGCCCTTGTGGATCGTGGGCTTTCCTATATCCGTGTTTTCTTACACCCGCCTGAAACCGTCCGATCAACCTTAGCCACCATACCGAACGGGAACTGCCGCTGTTGCCTGGACCGCCCCTCCGACCTCGCCATCGCAGGGATAGGGCTACGAGCTACCAGCTGCGCTGGCGAGCATCAGCATACCCCAGACAGCCAGACCGATGCCGGCAATCCGCCCGATCCAGTGGCCCATTGGGATCGTCTTCTCCAACAGGACAAAACAAGCAAGACCAGCAATCCAGAACAAGTTCATGATGCCGCCAAAGAATAACAGGCCCATCAGGAACCAACAGCATCCCAGACAATACGTGCCGTGTTCGAGCCCCATGCAGAAGGCTCCGAGCCGGCCGGGTTGCCATTTCTGGGCAAGGAAGCTCAGAGGCGAGCGGCAGTGTCGCAGGCAGACGCCCTTCATCGGGGTGAGTTGCCATGCGCCGGCGGCGAGGAGGATCGCACCACCGAGCCAGTAGCTCGTCGTCGTCATCATCGGCGACAGCAAGTCGAGCTGCTCCAATCCCCACTGCAATGCGGCGGCGAGCGTGCTGAATCCGCCCCAGGCCGCGAGGTACCCGGCAGCGAAGATCCCGGTGGGCACGTAGGGCCGATCTCGGTCCTTCTGCGCGCGGTTGACGCGGGCGAAGACCAGCAGCATCGGTGCCGCACCGGGCAGCATCATCGCGACCATCATGACCCACCACATGGCGAAGATCAGACCGGCATATGCCGGGGTCCACACCGCACTCGCCATCATCAAGTCCATGTCGGGCAGACCTGCCATTTGCGTCATCGCCACCGCACTCATCCCGGTGCCTGCGCCGAGTGCGATCCAGACCCATGCGGCGACGACCACCGCGACGAGCGCGGCGATCACGACTAAACGGTCGCGCCGCAACACCGCTTCAAGGAGGGTCGTGTCAGTTACCGTCACCGCCACCGCCTTCTTTCATCCAGCTTGCAGCGCTTTTGGACTAGCCGCTCACTCATTCCGGCGCCGGTGTCGTCAGAGACAAGGTGGTCATCAAGTGCCGAGCCATAACCCACCGAACGTTTCGATGTCGACGGCCTTAAGCGCGCCACAAAGCGCTGCTAGGGTTTGGCTTTGCGCAGGGAGGACTTTGCCGTCGTGCGAGCCTGGCAGCCGCTCCCTGCTCGCTCCCTCAGGCTTGGCTTCCAGCTCCCTGCTGGGCTCCCTCAGCGCGACGCAGTTGAGAAGCCCTAATCTTTTGACATGGAATGCTTTAACGACTAGTGCGAGGGCTGCCTGGGCGGGATTTTTGCGGATCCTCCCTGAGAGCAGGGAGGCCAGGGCCGCATTGACGTGCCGCGGTCACCTCCATAAGTTCCGACGCGTCAATTTTTGAAGGAACTGCGCCCATGAAGCCGAACCGGCGGCCCGGTAACCCGTGTTTTTCGTCGGGTCCCTGCGCCAAACGGCCAGGATGGTCGCCCGCCGTGCTCGCCGGGGCGCTCGCCGGTCGCTCGCATCGCTCGGCGACGGGTTTGGCGAGGCTCGTCGAGGTGGTCGAACGTTCGCGCGCAATCCTCGGCATCCCGGCCGACTGGCGGATCGGTATCGTTGCCGGCTCGGATACCGGGGCGATCGAGATCGCGATGTGGTCGCTGTTGGGTGCCCGCGGCGTCGACATGCTGTCCTGGGAGAATTTCGGCGAAGGCTGGGTCACCGATGTCGCGCAGCTGAAGCTCCCCGATGTGCGGGTGCTGAAGGCACCCTATGGCGGGCTTCCCGACCTGTCGAAAGTCGACCCGGCGCGTGACGTGGTCTTCCCGTGGAACGGCACGACCTCCGGAGTGCGGGTGCCCAACGGCGACTGGATCGCCGACGACCGTAAGGGGCTCGCGATATGTGATGCGACCTCGGCGGTATTTGCGATGCGGCTTCCCTGGGACAAGCTCGATGTCGCCACTTGGTCGTGGCAGAAATCACTAGGCGGCGAGGCCGCCCACGGCATGCTGGCGCTGTCGCCGCGCGCGATCGAGCGGCTCGAGAGCTATACCCCGCCCTGGCCGCTGCCCAAGCTCTTCCGGCTGACCTCCAAGGGCAAGCTGATCGAGGGCGTCTTCCGCGGCGAGACGATCAACACCCCCTCGATGCTGTGTGTCGAGGACGCGCTCGATTCGCTCAAATGGGCCGAAAGCATCGGCGGGCTGGACGGGCTCGTCGCCCGCTCGGAACAGAGTCTTGCAATCATCAAGGCCTGGGTCGAAACCTGCCCCTGGGCGCGGTTTCTCGCCGAGGACCCGGCCACCATCTCCTCGACCTCGCCGCAGCTCG
>Ga0306922_10004508_pt1 | contig 13191 bp, 16 predicted proteins | sample sta12Cox44000082_FD_203758 | JGI IMG/M metagenome (GOLD analysis project Ga0306922, IMG submission 203758) | Lab enrichment of tropical soil microbial communities from Luquillo Experimental Forest, Puerto Rico - statoxic.12C.oxic.44.000.082 (v2)... | ecosystem: Environmental > Terrestrial >... | reverse complement strand
CTTGGCACACGCCCATAATAACCGAGGCGCTGTATTTATATTGCTGGCCACCACCTTTGCCACCGCCGCCACCTTTGCCGATGCCACTCTGTTGCGATGATGAGGCCGCTCTAAAATCGTCGTAATCGATCAAATTTGGCGAGACGCGAGTTGTACCGTAGACGAGCGGGACGACCCCACCCTGTTGCGAGGTTTGGAATTGCAGCGAGCCGAAAGCCTTTTGCTGCTTGGCATTAGATCTGCCACCGATGATGCCGCCCATGTTCGACTATCAGAGTTTGAGAAGCGGGAAAGGGTCAAAAAAACGGACAGGGCGGCCACTCAATGGCGGCTGGTCAGCGGTGCCAAAGATCACCCCAGCATCCCACCATGCATGGATGAGCCGTGGCCATGAGACCACGATCGCACCATGTGAGAAGCAGCGGCCGAACTTGAAAACTGCGACATCGCCTTCCCCAGGCCCGTTCTTCGCCTCTCGCGCGTATTGCATGAGCCCCTCGAGGTATCGCTCGGCGTGGCGGTGCAAGTGCCAATCGGGCGGATAGAACGGGATGTCGAGGGGCGGGATGACGCCAGCCGAGTGGTAGACCTCGGCCAGCATCATCAAGCAGTCGGTGCCCGCGCCCTTGACACGCCCCATGTGGTGGTAGGGTGTGCCGAGCCAGGCCTCGGCTTTAGCCAAAACCAAAGCTCGGCGCGGATCCGTCACGGTGTTGTGGTGGTGTTCAGGTTGTTCCACCCACTGCCGTTCCATTCCCACCAATTGTTGCTGACGTCAGCCGTGAACATATTTCCGTCTTGATCGACCAGGAGCTTTGTGCCGCAGCCGCCTACTTGTGATCCATTCAACAGAATTGCATTGCTGCCAAAGCACGTCGTCGTATCGAGACTCCAGGTCCCGGCTGCCGTCACCAGGGTTCCGGTCCCGGTCGTTGTCAACGTAGAACCATCCAACGAATACGGCGACTGAGCGCACGCCCCACCCGCAGGCGCAGATGAATTCGCGAAGGTTGAGGTCCCTGGCTTCCATTGCGACCATTCGCCATAGGCGTCCATCAGGTACGGATCTGGTGATCCGCTCGCTGCCCTGTAGCAGATGCCGGCGACATTATTGGGGATCGTAACGTTGTTTACGATCACGTGTTGCTCCGCTGATGGGCAATCAGACCCGGTGCACTGCGCGCCAAAAGCAAACACGCCATCGGGCGTCGCTAGAGCAAAACCTGAAGCCGGAATGATGGCTCCAGCCCCATCCTTGCCTGCAGGGCCCTGCGGTCCAGCGGGTCCGGCAGGCCCTTGAGCACCAGCGGGTCCTTGCGGTCCCGCGGGGCCTGCGACAGTCGAAGCAGCGCCCTTGGGTCCCTGAGGACCGGCCGGACCAGTAGCGCCAGCCGGGCCAACGGGACCAACAGGACCCTGAGGACCGGCGGGGCCGGTTGCGCCAGTTTTGCCTGTCGCGCCGGCGGGACCGGTCGCTCCAGTGAGACCGACAGGCCCCTGAAGACCGGCGGGTCCGGCAGGGCCAATTGCGCCAGTGGGGCCGACTGGCCCCATTGCGCCAGCCGGACCGGCGGGTCCGGCTACAGTCGAAGCAGCGCCCGGAGCGCCTTGGGGGCCCTGCGGTCCAACGGCCCCCTGCGGGCCTGTGAGACCAACGGGACCTTGAGCGCCCTGCGAGCCAGTTGCCCCTTGAGCGCCGGTAGCACCGATTGGACCAGGAACACCTTGCGGCCCCTGCGGACCCATCTGCGCAAATGCAACACTAGAAATGGCAAGCGCGCTACAGAAGCAAAATGAAAATATCTTCATCTCAGCACCTCTACACTACAAAAAATGAGACGTCACGAAATGCAGACGGCAGCAGTGTGATCACATTCCGCGCACGGCGCATATCAATCACTTCCCGTCGCCCACCTAAAATGACTTGTCGCAAACGCTATCACAACTGCGAATGAAATGTGGATGGCCATTGTCGCTACATGCGAACCAAATTGGTTGCTTCTGGAAGCACTAGTTGACGCTATTGTCTGTCGTCCGCAACTTGTCGCAGACAAAGGGCTAACTGGCGTACGATCTGTTCGAACCGGAACTGGCTAAACACAGTTAGGCAGTGCCCTGCGATCAGTCCGGCGAAATCAGTTTTGACCGCACATGGTTCGCCGAGCTCGGCGCCATGCGTCTCTAGCGGCCCGCACCACCTCCGGTACGGGCCTACTGCTTAAATGTCACACCGCCGTCTCCGGCGTCGGGATGTAGGGAAAACCTCCAAAGTGGTTGGCGTTATTGAACACATTTGTACAGGTAGCGAGCGTACGATCGCAGCCGGGCAAAAGCTGAAATTGGTCTCCAGCCACAATCGGAGAAGGGAATGGAAGCTTCACGGAAACTATGCCGGAATCCATATTGGCGATGGTGCGGCTCGACCCGGCATTGGCCCCGGTCACGCCGATGATCGTCCCTTGGACATATAGGTTCACTGAGGTCGGGTCGACTGAGGTGGCGACTTGCGCCGGGGTAGATGCGGGTCCGGCCGCAAACGTTATTTGTAACACCGATCGATCGAATTGGCACATCGCATCACCGAAAATGTGGGTGCACGACGACTGCCACAGCCGGCGAGGCATTTGGATATTCAGGAGCTCTAAATGCGAGCGACACTTAAGGTTGACACCAGTGCGACTGCAGTCTATATCCGAGATACGGCCAGCGAAGAGGATCACAGTTCCCGGGCTCGTATCGCCGTAAGTTGGCATAAACGCCCGCTCAAGCTTCAGAAGCGCACCGTCGAGCTGTCCCTGCCACGCTGCGGCTAGAAACGGTGTTGCGCCTATCTGATCCGTTGTCTCGGGATAGATGTTGACGTCCAGCTCGTCGACTTGGGTGCCTATCACGACTTTAGTTTTCGAACGCTCGAATTTAGGCCCTAAAGCAAACGTATAGCCGTTCACCGAGAGTGCAGTCGGTCCTGTCGAGTAACGCAATACAGAGCCGCCCACCAGCGTGATGGTATAGAGGTCTGCCATGATGAACTGGCTGCTGCTGGCAAGCAGGGCGGTCAGCGCTGGGCTAGCGGCTTTCACGTTCGCACCGAGATGAAGGTCAGTTTTTTGAGCTGCCAGAGGCGATACGAGAAATTCTCGAAATCATATTTGTCGTCGATGAACCGGCATCGAAAATAATAAGTGAAGTCGGCTGTGATAATCAGGGCGGCACTCGGGGCAGTACTGAAAGTCATCAGACCGGTATCCGGGTCGACGCTGTAAGTCACGGGATCTTGGACAATTCCATTGAGGTAGACTGCACTTACGACCTCTGGCGCAACTATAGGTTCGAGGAAGCCGCCGCCTGGTAGGATCGTACCTATTGCGCGCTGAAGCTGAAAGACGGTGGTGCTCGCGTCGCCTACTCCAATCTGCTGGCCGGTGGCTCGGTAATCACTCGGATCCTGAAACAGGAACGTGCCGAAGGCGCCCTGGCACAGCATAAAGAACCCGAGCAAGGTTCTCAACTCATCATAACCGGCTTCCAGGTCGTCTCGTAAAAAGTCGTAGATTAGCGCAAACTGCCATAGCGGATAGGGATAATCGAGTGCTCGCAACTCGCGACCCGAGACCGCCCGCTGGATACGGGTCTGGAATGTCGGCGTCTTAGTAACGCCCCAGGACAGCCCCGGCAATGCTGGAAAAATCAGGGGCATCAGGCCGTCCGCAGTGCCGAGCCATTGCGGATCGCCTTATTCAGGGCGGTGACGAGCAGGTGACCATTGCTTTGGAAAAATCGCTTGACGTCTTGGCTGTCGATGGCCGAAACATTTATCACGACAGGGCTAACGCCCAAACCATTTCCGCCGCCGCCGGATATCATGTTCTGGAGGCCCTGGCTGATATTAGCTGGCAGGATCATTTCGTTCTGGTGCACCATAGCCAACTGATTTGACGGCACTACCCAGCCACCCGCAGCGGAGGCGATTCCTCCGGCGGCCGCCATCACGGTGGCTTCTCCAGCCGCGGCAGGTCCAGCAGCAGCGGGCCCCATGATTGGCGCCAAGAACGCAAAAATGCCTGAAAATGCCTGCGCCGAGTCGGTCATAATGCTCTTGACCGCGTTGACTGCCTTCATCGCCAGTCCGGCAGCCATTCCCTCGCCTTCCGCCGCGGTACGTGCCGTGGCGCCCGCTTCGGTCGCGGTTGTTGCGGATTCCGGAGGAAGTCGCCCGCGAATCCGCGATGATGTCGCCCACCATTCCGATTTGATCTCGCCCGGCGTTCCGAGATGATTTCGCCCGCCATTCCGGGATGATATCGCTCGGTTAAACGGCGCTCTGCTGGCCCGATTAGGGTCCGCTCCTTTGGCTTTTGCACGGGGGAGCGGGTGCCAGCAGAGAGGACAACGATGCGCCAGGTGCGCGAAGTGCTTCGTTTGAAGACCGCCGGGGTCGGGCTCAACGAGATTGCCCGCCGAGTCGGCGTTGCGCCGTCGACGGTCCGATTGACGGTGAAGCGACTAGCGACTGCCGGGTTGAACTGGCCATTGCCGGCAGAGATGACCGACAGCGCGCTGGAGACGGCGCTGTTCGCGGCGGCCGGCACCAAGCAAGGTCATCGCCGTCATGCCGAGCCTGACTGGGCTGAGATTCATCGCGACCTGAAACGCAAGCACGTCACCCTGACGATGCTGTGGGACGAGTACATCGAGCGTTGCCCCGAAGGGTATCGCTATTCGCGCTTCTGCGAGCTGTACCGCGGTTGGGCGTCGCGGCTGTCGGTCACGATGCGGCAAGCCCACATCGGCGGCGACAAGCTGTTTGTCGATTACGCCGGCGACACGGTGCCGGTGATCGTAGACCGGCTCACCGGTCGGGTCCGTCCGGCGCAGATTTTCGTCGCGGTCATGGGCGCTTCCAATTTCACCTATGCCGAGGCGAGCTGGACCCAGGCGCTGGCCGACTGGATCGGCGCCCATACCCGCGCTTTTGCCGCACTCGGCGGCGTGCCCAAGCTGCTGGTGCCGGACAACACCAAAGTCGCTGTCATCAAGGCCTGTCTCTACGAGCCGCAGGTCAATCGGACTTACGCCGAGATGGCGGCCCATTACGACACCGCGATCCTGCCGGCACGGCCGCGCCGGCCGCGCGACAAGGCAAAAGTCGAAGTCGCGGTGCTGATCATCGAGCGATGGTTGCTCGGCCGCCTGCGCCACCGCCGCTTCTACAGTCTGGCCGAACTCAATGCGGCGATCGGTGAGTTATTGCGGCAGCTCAACGACGAACGCCTGATCCGGCGGCTCAGTGTCACCCGCCGGGCGCTCTTCGAAGAGCTCGACCGGCCCAACCTCAACTCGTTGCCGGCGCAGTCCTATTGCTTTGCAGAATGGCGCGTCCGCCGGGTTGGTGTCGACTATCACGTCGAGCTCGAAGGTCATTTCTACAGTGTGCCCCACCGCTTTGCTCGCAGCGAGGTCGAGGTGCGGTTGACGCCGCGGGCTGTCGAGATCTTTCTGAAGGGCGAGCGGATCGCCGCTCATCTGCGGGCCAGCGGCAACCATCGGCACACCACCGTCTCCGAGCACATGCCATCGAGCCACCGGCGTTACGCCGACTGGACGGTCGAGCGCATTCGCCGCGAGGCCACTTCGATCGGACCAGCCACCGCCGCGCTCTGCGAGCTGATCCTGGAGCGCCGGCCCCATCCCGAACAAGGCTTCCGCGCCTGCCTCGGCATCGTGCGGCTGGTGCGGCCATTCGGCGCCGATCGCCTCGAAGCCGCCGCCACGCGGGCGATCGAGATCGGCACCCTTACCTACGGCTCGGTGCGCTCGATCCTCGACAACAAGCTCGATCACCAGGCTGCTCAACGCCCGCCCGCCAATGGCGTGCCGATCCTTCACCCCAATATCCGCGGACCGCGCTACTACCACTGAGGAGAATGCAGTTGCTTACCCATCCAATGCTCGACCAGTTAGGCCAACTTGGTCTGTCCGGCATGGCCCAGGCGTTTGCCGAGCTCGAAGCTTCCGACGAAACCGCCGCGCTCACTCATGCCGACTGGCTCGGATTGCTGGTCGATCGCGAGCTCACCCATCGCCGCGACAAGCGGCTTGCCGCCCGGCTGCGCTATGCCAGACTACGCCAGCAGGCCAGCGTCGAAGACGTCGATTACCGGGCCCCACGCGGCCTCGACCGCGCTCTGTTCCAGAAGCTCACCAATGGCGAGTGGATCGACGCGCACGACAATCTCATTCTGTGCGGGCCGACCGGCGTGGGCAAATCTTGGCTTGCTTGTGCCCTGGGTCACAGGGCCTGCCGAGATAACCTCTCGGTTCTCTATCAGCGGGTTCCCAAACTCTTCGCCGAGCTCGCGCTCGCCCGCGGTGACGGTCGCTATGCCCGCATTCTGCGTGGTCTCACCGGCGTCCAGCTCCTCATCCTCGACGATTGGGGCCTCGAACCGCTGGACGCCGGTGCCCGTCGTGACCTTTACGAGATCCTCGAGGAACGCTATGGGCGCCGTTCGACCATTCTCACCAGTCAGATCCCCGTCGACAAATGGCACGCCTTTATCGGTGACCCCACATACGCCGACGCTATCCTCGACCGCCTCGTTCACAACGCCCATCGCATCGATCTCGCCGGCGAGAGCCTCAGACGCCGACGCTCAAGATCGATGCCAAGGGATTGACCACCAGCCCGCAACTTTGCCAAAAATCTACTGCCAGCAGGGCGCCCGCCAACCAGGCGACATCATCTCGGATCGCCGGGCGACATCATCTCGGAATCAGCGGGCGACTTCGTCGGAATCTGCACGGTTGTCATAGAGAGCTCACTGGCGATCCAGTTGGTTACCATCTTGACACCGAGGTTGACGAACTCCGCGATTATAGATTGTGCTATATTCGCCACTGCCTTTTGCAATGTCGTCGTCCCCAATATCATGCCGGTTATCGACTTATCGAAAGCCCGCTGAATAGGCTCCATCAAACTCTGCCATGTTCTTTGGCTGGCCTGCACCGCCTGAAAGTCGAGCTTCTGCTTGTCGTTCTGGAACTTCTGGTAAGCGAGCAGCTGTTGATCCCATAGTTTCTCGTTAACCGACGCGTCTCTTCCACTGCTGAGGTCAGGACTAGTCTGCCCAAAGCCACCGGGGCTGCCATAACCGGAGTCCCCCGAGAGCATGATGCCCCCCGATACTGGTCCTGCAAGACCTGACGCTTTCGCCTGCAGCACGCCAACGCTGGATCCGATCTGTCCCGTTGCCGCACTGAGCTGCGATTGCACCTGCTGGGCGATATCACCGAGCCCGGCAAGTTGCGTACGCATCGCATCGGTCGCTGTTTGGACCGAATTTGACGCAGCCTCCATTCCAGATCGAAGGCCATCGATCTGAGCGCTAATGACAACGCTGGTTTCAATATCGGCCATGATAACACCTCGATGAAAAGCCTCTGCGCCGCGTTTCGCAGACTGCTCGGCTCCCTTTGAGTACTTTAGCCCGAAGCCTGGCCTCGGCGGCATAGCTCGGAGAAATCAAGCACCACCGGCGGGAGGCCAGCATGGACCTCTCCGGTATTGAAGCCAGGCCCGAGCTGAGCGAGCATCGGCCCCCCATCCGAGCTCGGTTCTCGCTTTTGCCCCGCGAATGCCGGCGGCTTCGATGACTGCTTGCGTCTTTCAACGCCAATATAGGCCGCGACCAGCAAGTGCAGCGGCGGATGCTGCGCCCAGTAGGACATCAGCTCTTCGACCTGAAGAAGGGTCATTTCATCTATGACTGGGTAACTGTAGCCACATACTGTGGCGAGGAGCCCGTAAATCTCTGTCCAGGCGTTCCCGGCCGTAGGGTCGTGTTCGTGTGTGATCCCAGCTTCGCCGTGCTTGCCCCCGGCTGGGTCTCGGGGGCACGCGCTTCCCCCATAGAGGTCTCGCTTACTTTTAAACCCGACCCGGTAAGCACAGCGTTCAGAACGGAAGCAGCATTACCGAGATCGAGCAAATTCTCCACCTCCTCGAGTGTCACATCGGGGTAGTTGCGCTGCAGCGCTGCTGTAACGATCTCGACCAGCACCGCGATCTGCGCTTCGCCCATTGACGCACCGATCTCGGTCAGTTGGCGAACCTTTGGCATCAGCCGCCGCAGCTCACCAAGGGTCAGAGGTGGGACCAGCCAATCGCGGCCGCCCATCGCAACAACCACACCGGGGATCATCATTCCACCGTACTTAGGTAGCCGATCGTACCCGAGGCATCGGCAAAGGCTGTGAAATCAAGCTCGCTGATCGTCCACGTGTCGAGCTTCGTTGGCAGCGATAATTTATTGGCGGTGCAGGCGTTAAGGCGCAAGGCAGTACCACTGCCGTTATAAGACGTATAGAAAGTCGCCTTAAACGTTGGAGTCACGCCCATCAGTTGATTCGTAAGCGTCAGCGTGCTACCGGTTGCTGGAAGGTTGTAAGTATATGATATTAACACTGCAGCTGCGGCATCGGCTGCGGCGAAGGTGTAAACGCCGTTCGAGAAATTGACCGAGTACTGACCAGCTTGGGAAGGTGTCGTTACCCGATTAAAGCGCCTGCCATTACTAGCATACACGACCCCAAGATCGTCGTTGTAGTTAGCTGCATTAGCGGGGACGACGGTATAAGGCGTTGTCGCAGAAACCGTAGTGGCTTCAAGTTGCGCGACCGCGAATTGCCCGGTAGCAGGTGTCAGTCCGAAGAAGATATCGGAATATAGTAGCCCAAGGATCTGGGCGAATTTAGCTTTACCCGTAATTTTTCCTTGCCCACGCGCGATCGCAATGGGAAATTGCCGTTGACCGTAAAGCTCCTTATCGCTCCAATCAAAGTCTATTTGTATTTCTTGCAAGACGCCGAACTGGCGCGGACCGATACCCGAGCCCGTCGCATCAGTGCGCTCGCCCCATATTGCGCCAGACCCGAAGCTCAATTGCATGTCAAATACTCCCTTTCAAGAGCCGCTTTAACGCCTCTTTGGCCCATGGGCGATATTCCGGGCCCGTGTGTCGCGCGCGACTGCAGAGCCGGGGAGGTCAACCCACTATCGTTCGATCAGCTGCTCAATCCATTCTGGCGCGGCTATATCGAATACGCCGAGATCATCCTCGGACATAGTCCTTTCCTTCAAATCAGCACTCAGTATGGGCTCCCGACCTAGCAGATCCGGCACATCTCGCTGCAGTACGTAGAGGCAAGTGACCCGGTGACACACTTCAATGCTCTCAGACGCACAGAATTTCGACCGGCACAATGGCAATGGCCTGATTGCCGAGTACTCCTTCGTCGGTCTCAACCTTCCCGGCGATATAGGCGTGCTGAACCATCTCAGGCAGCCCCAGATTCTGAATCCCTGTAGTCGGTGACGGCGCCAGCGCGGTTTCAAGAGCATCGAGCAGTGGGTTTATAATTGTTCCCGGGGTTGTGAACGGGTCGCTCGAATGAGCATACAGAAAAAACTCTGCATAGAGGGTCCACACGATCGGAGCACCGAGCTTCTTTACTGCCGCGCGACCTCCCTTTTCGCTCATGTACAATGCCGGCTGTTCGGCCGGAGCCACATCCCCCCAGTGGCGTAAACGCCGGTTTGTGGTGGCGAACCTTGCGGCATTAGAGCCAAGCTCCCATAATGCGGCGTAGATGGTCTCTCGGGTTATCATTGTCGATCCACGATACCGGATTTCAGGTGCGCTCATTAGGATCTTGCGTTACGCCATAGGTGACAGCGAACCGAGAGGCTTCGGATGGCTTCGGCAGCAGGGCAGGTGTGTTAACGTCATCCTTTTACAGCCTCACTCAAGGCCGCCTCCACCTCGTCGCGAATGGACGGTGTCATCTCTTCTAGTGCCGAGCGCAGGAAAGAGCTGTCGGGCAAAGCAGCCCGACGATTGCGTGCCTGCGCAGTAACAATCTTCCCGAGAGGTGGGCGCTCGAACGCTTTCTTAATGTGCCGTAGGTTGTCTTTGAGGCCGCTCCTACCAGTGAACCCTTGTTCCCCGGTACGTGACCCGCTATCTCTGAAGACTGTAGCTGCCACTCCATCGGCAGTCTGATCGATACTTAGATCGACATTCGAGTTGAGTAAGCCAAAGCGACCGTTAAGCGGTCGGCCAGTGATCTCATTCTCCTGAATATTGCGCTGGAGGTCGATCCCCAACCTGGTGATTGCGCGCGCGAGACCGGTATTAATTGTCTCCGGTGTGGCTCGCAACCATGACAAGACTTCCTCGACACCGATGAGATGGGCTGTGATCATAGAACACCCGAAACAAACGCCGGGTCGACATCGGTCGACGCCACCATTGGCCGAATGGCAACGATCGGGCTCATTAGTCGGTATTGTTGCAGCAGCGTCTTTATCGGGTCGCTAAAATCCTTTTGTGAATAACTCACTGTCTCAACGCCGCCTAAGGATTTAGAGACCTCGCCGATACGGCTGCGCTCGCGGTAGCGGAGTGCAACCAGGTCGATGCACGCCTGCGCGATATCGGGCGGAGTGATTGCATATCCCGCAGTGTACGCAATGACGACATTTTGAGCACCGCGACAGAACCTATAGCCGCGGACTGACAGCTGGCTCGTACTGAAGCTGTAACCCGCCGAGCAGCTCGAGCCTGCTTGAGGGATCGTCTGCCCGTCGACCGTTAGCGACTGTACGGTCACAACCGGAAAACAAGCGAATTGGAGCCGGTGGCCTCCGGTACCATCTCGGACCTCGATGTAGTCAGCCAACGGGATTTGTCGATTCAGCCACGTCTGGAGATATTGACTAGCCGCGGTTATGAGACGAGAAAGCAGGGCATCGTCGGTTGTCGGAAAAGAGCTCTGTCCGTTTTGCAGCCATCCCTTTAAATCGGATAGCGTTGTGAGGTCGCCGAAGGCCACTGGATCAACCCTTTAGGGACCGCCGGGTAAAGGCTTGACCCGCCGGTGTTATCACGACTGTAAAGAGTACCGGCGCAAAACCATGAGCCGAAAGCTCTTCAACAGCTTCGGCCGGTACCACCACCTCACCGTTTTCGTCGCAGAGATATCGGCAACCGCCATACGAACATCCCGCGGCACTGTCGTGGTGCAGCTTGATATTGCCGGCCGAGGTTGGGTTGGCGATCATCTTAAGCACGGCAAACCCTCCTCTCTCGATCAATGGATCGGCAGCCGTGCGTGGGATCCGCACCAGCCCGTCAGCGTCGACCGGATAGCATACCGTATCGTAATTGGCCTCATCCTGCCCAAAGGCGGCGCGCAGCAATATACGTTCGGTCGGAAGTGCGACCCCCGGGGTAGACCCGGGGGTCTCAGTCGGTCCTGCTTCCGGCGAAAGTTCCGAGAGGTCGGACACCGTCCTCAACCGTTTGCGATGTTACAGATCACGCCCATTGCAAATGGCGCATATACGGCCAAGACCTCTTCGGCGTAGACGCCGACCTGACGCTGGCGGGTGACGATCGGCCAGTCGATCTGGTAGTAGTCTTGCCGAGTCTTGACCTCGGCAACGTTCGGCACTTCGTTCGACTGGTACTGGATAGGCAGATTTTCGGCCCAGCCGAGAATCGTGCCCGGCGGCACTCGCGGGTGAATCCGGATCGGAATTCGAAGACCCCCGTTTATTGCGAACGGGTTATAGTAATATTGAACAACCCCAGAGGCGGTTAGCTGATATTCACCGGAGCTCCCGTCTGCTGGCGTGTCATACTTCAACAGCGGACCGGATGCATTTGACAAAACTTTTGTCGTTATGTTTTTAAGTTCCTGAGAATTTACATAAAGGACCGTCGGAGATAGCTGAAAGTTATCCCACATCTTTTGGAACATCATGTCGATTTCAACAACCGAGCCACGGCCGGATGCGGTCAGCGGCGTCCCGGTCCCCGCTGTTCCCGTCGGCATGATATTGACGTAAGCGTTCGATCCCGCCTTGAGCGCGGTTGTCAACAACCCGTCATAAGCGTAAGTCGGGTTAGCGGAGTTATCCGCGGTAATTGCACTTTGCGCCTGATTGCCGGTGCTGAGCGGCGCTCCAATGGCAACGCCGTTTATCGTCGTGATCGCTTGCAGCGTCTCGGTACCGCTCGCGGTCGATACAAACCAGGCGTAGGCAACCGCTCCCTGTATCGGGGTGACTGTGCAGAATAAGGTCTGACCGAGTGTCACTGCTTGACTCGCCTCGGCGCTGATGTTCGACGATCCCCCCATTAGGGTGAAGTTTTTACCGTCGGCTCCGGTGACAGTCTTTGAGGTGGCGACGCCACCTAGGACGCTGGAATTCTGGTAGCCTTCGAGGGTCAGCGCGACGACTTTGACAAAGTATGTCGCAGCCTGAAGGGTCGCGCCAGAGCCGGAGGCCGACAGTGTCGGAGCTGACGGTGTCCCGAGGGTCAAGGATGCGTTGCCGGCGAGGATCGCCATTTCCTCCTTGAGCATCATCTTTTGCAGAAGACGGAAAGCCATCATTGCTTGGACATCTTCAAACGTACGCCCAGCGGATATCGCTTCGAAGGTTGCTGCGTCCTCTTCGCCGATCGTCACAAATGTCGACGTCTTTGTTGAAGTAGAATACGACATTTGGCCTGAACGCTGCCCTTCAGGCACCCACCCCATGGAGTCGAACCCGGAGCCAATGATAGCATTAACCTGGCGCCAGTTTGTGGCTGTGCCCACTCCTCCGCCGACACGTGGGATGATGTTCCTGATAGGAGTGACAAGGGGGTAGAGGTTCTTTGCGGGCGCCTGGAGGTCATACGCTAGCAGGCCCGTCCCGGTCGAGATAGACTTGGCTAGGGTATAATCTGGCGTAGCCAGAGCCCCTTTGATAAGATCCAGCGATTCTTGAGTAATCGAGTTCATTAAACCTTCCTCCCGGAATGGGGGGTAATAAGGACCCAAAATGGCGTTGGGCCCCGGCGATTGGCCTTGCGGCCGAATAGTGTCTGCGCGGAGGTCTCACGTGGCCGCACGTTATTGATCGAAGCAGCAAATCTGGTAGCCGCTAGCTGCACTTAGTACGCATTTCATCGGGCGCGATTACACGTCTCGGAGCACTGCCCGATAGCAGTATGCGGCGGCTCCGGATTTTTGGACAGCAGAATAAGCTAAGGGCTGACCGGTCCAAAGGACGTGAGACGTGGGCATAAAGAGAAAGCAGCACAGCGCGGAGTTCAAGGCGCGAGTGGCGATGGCATC